>Ga0209777_10001088_pt1 | contig 41156 bp, 43 predicted proteins | sample FrelakmetHBP12HB_FD_187147 | JGI IMG/M metagenome (GOLD analysis project Ga0209777, IMG submission 187147) | Freshwater lake sediment microbial communities from the University of Notre Dame, USA, for methane emissions studies -HBP12 HB (SPAdes)... | ecosystem: Environmental > Aquatic >...
TGCGCGGACTTATGACCATGCCGCCTTTTTTTACCGATCCAGAACAAACGCGCCCCTATTTCAAGAGTTTGCACAGGCTGCAATTATTCTTGAGGGAACGTTTTCCTCAGGCCGAATGGACAGAACTTTCGATGGGAACCAGTGCGGATTTTACAGTTGCCATAGAGGAAGGGGCAACCTATGTGCGAGTGGGACAGGCAATTTTAGGACCGCGACCGGAATAGAGGATTTGATTTATGGTTAATTTTATTACATCAATAATCAACCTGCTGGCTAACCTGATTGTCTTAGTGGTGATCATAGATTCGATCCTTTCGTATTTTCTCAGCCCCAATCATCCGGTGCGAAATGCACTGGATCATGTCCTCTACCCATTGCTGACACCCATCCGCAGGATTGTGCCGGTGATGGGAATGTTCGACTTGAGTCCATTGATATTAATCATTTTGGTTGAAATTCTATCTTATGCATTGACCAGTTTTCTTCATGCTCTCTGAGGTGAGTTATGGAATCAAGATCTTATCATTTACATGATGGAAAGAAGGGCGCTGCCCTGGCAGTGCGGGTAACACCGCGTGCCAGCAAGAACGAAATTGTCGAAATCTTAAGCGATGGTACGGTCAAAGTCCACCTGACCGCACCGCCTGTGGAAGGGAAAGCCAATGAAGCACTACTCAAGTTTCTGGCAAAACTACTGGATGTACCGATAAAACAGTTGGAAGTGGTGGCCGGAGCTGGTGGACGCGACAAGTTGATTTCAGTGATCGACATGGACGCGAATACGCTCCATAAAAAGATATTGGATCATATTGGATAAATACCATCTCCCGCAGATTTTTGCGGGAGATGTGTTTTGTTGGGGATGTTTACGGGGCCACTGCGTATAGCGACCGGTACATCGCGTAAATTTCATAGATACCGCGGATATAGTCTTGGGTTTCCTGGATTCGGATAATTTCCAGGAACAGGTCGGAGTCTGGGCCGGAAAGGTTGCGCCAGATGGGAGCAGCTCCAGGGCCGGCATTGTAAGAGGCCAGGGTTGTGAAAAGGTCCCCATTGTATTGTATGCGTTGAGTCTGTAGAAAGGACGAACCCAGACCGATGCTGACCATTGGCCTGTAAAGATCCTCTAATGTGTAATTGGGGGGCCAGCCCAGGTTATTTACGATTATTTGACCTGTGTCGGGGGTAATTTGCATCAGGCCAAGCGCCCCTTGTCCTGAACCAGCAAATTTGTTATAGAGGCTTTCCTGCCGCATGACGGAAAACAGGAACAGGGGATCGAATCCGGTTTGTCGAGCGGCAGGAAGGATCAACTCCTGATAATACAGGCCGTAGCGGACATGGTTGAAGTAAACCGGCGCGGCCATCGTCTGGGATTGGGTATTCATCCCAGCCAAGGTGAGCACCTGGCGGATGGCAACAATTGCAGGGTAATAAAGCCCCAGGTTGAGCATGTAATTTGCCAAACGATAACAATCGGCAGGATTTGCCTCAACGGCAGTACTTAGAGCATCAAATTCCGATCGGGCCTGTGAATCCAAACCGAGTGTCAAGAATTCAGTGCCGCGGATGAGACGCGGGTCCTCCAGAAGCGCATCGGGGGTACCTAAATCGGTGTCCGTTGGCATGTTGAAGGTGACGCGCAGCCAGGCCTCGGCATCGGGACGTTCGGCAGCCAGGTTTACAGTCAGGTTGACAGTCGAAGGCGAGGTAAACGGGAGACGGTTGAAGAGCAAATCCTGGGCGCGCAGGCTGTAATAATCGGTTTGATCAAGGGCCGCAGTCTGTCGCCAGGTGGCCTGTGCGGAAGCAGTATCACCCAGAGCCTGTTGTGCCTTACCGATCCAGAAATGGGAACTTGTCTGGTCTTCCAGGCTCGTTGATAAGATGGTGTCGCGCTGGAAAGCTACCAGGGCATCGTTATATTTTCCGAGACGGTAACAGGCAATCCCAGCCCAGAAGAGAGCCTGCGGGACCAATACGCTGCCAGGATATTCGTTGGCAACCCGATCCCAGGTTTGAGCTGCCTCTTCCAATTTCCCATTGCGTTCCTGGATGCGACCAGCCTCTACCAGATAGATGGGAGCATTTGCGTCAGTGGGTGCCTGTTTAACAAAAGTGAGCAGGGTTTGGGCGGCATCATCATACTGGCCAAGGAAATACCACTGGGTAAAAGCGAGCCCTGGGAGAGAAAGACTTCCATTCCAGGAGGCAGCCCAATGCGGATTATCCGGATAATTCTGGATGAACGCTTCCCAAACCTGGATCGCGTCTTCGTACTGACCCAAAGCGAAGAATGTGAGTGCTTTATAGTAAAGGGCTGTGCCATCATTCTGGGGGTTAGCATCAATATAGCGCTGGAAAGCATCCAGTGCATAGCCATTTTGACCAGCGAAGTAGTCCACCAGACCCCGGTTCATATCATCTACAGGAACATCGGCATTTACCAAAGCCACCAATGCCGAATAGGAATCGTAGGCCAGCGGGTAATTATCCACGGCATGGAGAAAGCGCTTGTAGGCCTGGTCAGTTTGTCCAAGTGACAGATAGATTTGACCGGAAAGCAAATCCATCTGGGCTTTTATGTAATCGTTCGAGCTTGCTGTGAAGATTGCGTCATACATCCCCAGTGCTGTGGTGTTATCCCCCAAGCGGATATATGCCTTGGCAATCTTAATCTGTAAAGCAGTATCGTCCTCAATATGGGGAGTAGACAGTGCAGCCTGGTAGGCTTTAATGGCTTCGGTATCATTACCGGCTGCGGCAAAAGCATCACCGCGCTGTTCCTGAACATAGTTATCAATCACGCCGGGGCGAAGAGCCAGATAAATAGTATAAGCCTGGGCGGCTTCCGTATATCTTTCGAGCGCCATGAATATTTCACCCATCAAGAAATAGGCGCGGATGGTATTACGGGAAGACGGATACTGGCTGGTCAACTGCTGAAGGATTTCCAATGCCCGTCCATAGTTCTTGACAGCATATTCGTCGCGTCCCAATCCCCACAGGGCAGCCGCGCATAGATCCGGGTCGGTGGAATTATCCAAAGCAGCCTGATATTCGTAGAGCGCCTGATCATAGTCGCCGTCAAAGAGTGCCTGCTCGCCGGTCTCGATGCGAACTTCAGGAGTAGGTGTTGGCGAGGGCGTGAAGGTTGGCAGGGATGTATCGGATGGAGTGACACCTGGTGGGAGGGTCGGGCTGGGTATCCCGGTGGGGGCGAGTGGGCTGGGACCCGCACAATTTGTAAGGAGGACCGCAATGCACAAACCGAGAAGCACACATTTGGTTTTCATAAAAATGCTTATAACGCGAGATGGAAGGAGTGTCAATGTGCTCTATGAGGATGCGATCAGGGGGCAACGGCTTGCGGAGGCATCTCCGGGAGGAGTCGAGTTCGATATGTTAGGAGCCATAAATTTCATGCAGGCGCAGCCACTGGGAGGCGGTGAGACGGTGATATTCCCAGAACAAATTCGCGTGCAAATTATTTAATTTTTGAGGAACGAATACCGGCCAGGCGGGAATGCAACGTCCCTGATGAACGGGGGACATGAGATGCCAGATGGCTTGCCATCGCCGGTCAGTCTGGTCCATTTGGCGGGACCCATCGATTTTTGAGTCAAAGTGACAGGACCAAAACGAATAGAAACAACTAGAGGGGGAAACGACGCTTTTTTCAGGGGGGATTCTTGGGGAAGAACTGTGCAGAATATATGTTTTTACCATTTTTAAAAACCTTGTCTCAAAAATCGGCAGATATGGCTCAAATCAGGATATTTCAGCGATCGCCACCATATCTGATCGCCGAACATCTGGTGATTCCCGTGGATTTTGCGCCGATTTCGTCAGAAATTTGGATGCAACAACCACCTTGTGAGTAAATACAGGACGAAAATAGCATAAATGTTCTGATATTGGAAGAGGTCAGATTTGGCAGCTCAGGCAATGCGGTGCTTTGACAAGCCGTGCCTCACGTGATAAACTTTATCTGCAAACAACGACGCCCCTTGCAAGGGCGTCGTTTAGCGTGAAATGCGGACACTTTTTTGGGATGATGACTCACACGAACTGTGTTTGATCGACCAGCGCCGTCTGCCTGCTGTGCTGGAGGTTATTGCTTTGCATACCCATGGGGAAGTGGCTGAAGCCATCCGTAATATGACCGTGCGCGGTGCGCCCGCAATTGGCGCGGCAGCGGCCTTCGGGCTGGCATTGGCCGCCAATGAATCGCATGCTCAATCTGCCGCTATGCTTCTTTCAGACCTCGAGGCTGCTGCCACCACCCTGAAAGCCTCACGCCCGACGGCGGTCAACCTGACCTGGGCAGTGGAAAGGGTTATGAAGACAGTCAGGAAACATGTCATCGGGGATACGGAAGCAGCGCTGGATGATTTAAGACTGGTTGTTTTGACGGAAGCGCAGCGGATCGCAAACGAGGATGTGGAGATCAACAAGCGCATGGCAGAATACGGTGCGGCGCTGATTAGCGACGGCGACACAATCCTTCACCATTGCAACACCGGCGCGCTGGCCGTGGTGGACTGGGGCACAGCGCTGGGTGTCATTCGCACGGCTTACGAGCAGGGTAAGCGAGTCCACGTGCTGGTGGATGAGACCCGCCCGCGTTTACAGGGGTCGCGACTAACAGCCTGGGAATTGGGTCAATACGGCATTCCCTACGAAATCATTTCCGATAACATGGCTGGGCATTTCCTGCATACTGGCCAGGTGCAGAAAGTACTCTTCGGCGCGGACAGGATCGCTGCCAACGGTGATGTAGCGAATAAAATTGGCACCTACATGCTGGCGCTGGCAGCCCACGATAACGGTGTACCGGTCTATTCAGTAGCTCCAACGTCTACGATTGATCTATCGCTCGCGGAAGGAAAGCTTATTCCCATAGAAGAGCGTGATCCGGACGAAGTTTTAGGGATACAGTTCCACGGCGAACGCGTCGCCCCGGAGGGGGCTAAAGCACGCAATCCAGGTTTCGATGTGACTCCCAACCGGTTGATCACAGCGATAGTCACGGAGAATGGGATCGTTAGACCGCCTTTTGATATAAACCTACCGAAAGTTGTGCACTTAATCACGAAATGAAGAAGCGAATGAATTTGAAACTTGTGGCTTTTGGGCTTTTGTGGCAAAGATTATTAGTGAGATGGACTCTTTGAAATGGAAATTCTCTTAACCGGTTCTGTTGCCTATGATTACCTGATGACTTTCCCTGGCCTGTTCAAGGAGCAAATCCTTCCCGAGCGGTTGGAGAAAATCAGCCTGTCTTTCCTGGTTGATTCCATGACCCGCCAGCGCGGCGGCGTGGCCCCGAACATCGCTTACACAATGGCGCTCCTGGGTGAACGCCCGCACGTAATGGCAACTGTGGGGGAGGATTTTGGCGAGTATCGCCAGTTCCTCGAAAGTGCAGGCGTGGACACGACTTTGATGGAGGTGGTACCAGGGCTGTTCACCGCTTCGTTTTTCGCCACCACCGATCTGTCCAATGCACAAGTGGCATCTTTTTATCCAGGGGCGATGGGGGTTGCGGCAAAACAAAGCATCCTCCAGGCTCGACCTCGCCCCGACCTAGTGATTGTCTCGCCAAATGCCCCAGAGGCAATGACCAAGTTTGCTGCTGAATGCCGCCATTCCAATATTCCCTACCTGTACGATCCGTCACAGCAAATCCTGCGGCTTGCAGGGCCGGAGTTGGCACGCGATATGGAGGGGGCGCATTTCCTCTTTGTCAACGATTACGAGTTCGAGCTGATTGCAAAAAAGACCGGTTGGGACCTGACGCAGGTGCTCCAGCACGTCAAGGTCGTGGTTGTGACGCGTGGTAAAGACGGCGCGACAGTGTATACCGGAGACGTGGAACGCTTCATCCCGCCTGTCCCCGAGGAGCGCATCGTGGACCCGACCGGTGTGGGCGATGCCTTCCGCGGCGGGTTCCTGGCCGGGTACGCCCACGACTTCGACTGGAAACTGTGCGGTGAGATTGGCTCGCTGGCGGCGGTCTATTGCCTGGAACAGAAGGGTCCTCAGAACCACAACTATACATGCAATGAGTTCGTGAGGCGTTTCCGGGAAAATTTCGACGATAGTGATAAACTAAGTGAGTTGTTGAGAAATCAAACAGGAGTACCACATGAGCAATTCTGATATTAAGGATATCAATTTAGCCGAAGGCGGACGACGCCGTATCGAGTGGGCCGAGCGAGAAATGCCCGTCCTGCGCTTGATCCGCGAACGGTTTGCCAAGGAGAAACCACTCAAAGGCGTACGCCTGTCGGCCTGCCTGCACGTCACCAGTGAAACTGCCAGCCTGGCACGGACGCTGGTGGCGGGCGGGGCGGACCTCGTCCTGACCGCCTCCAACCCGCTTTCCACCCAAGATGATGTGGCGGCGGCACTGGTCAATATATACGAGGTACCGACCTTTGCCATCAAGGGTGAGGACAACGTGACCTACTACAAACACATCGGCGCAGCCCTCGATCATAAGCCCCAAATGACCATGGACGATGGCGCCGACCTGGTTTCCACCATTCACAAGGACCGTCGTGAACTTCTCCCGGATATCATCGGTGGAACAGAAGAAACCACCACCGGCGTGATCCGCCTGCGCGCCATGGCCGCGGATGGGATGCTCCAATTCCCGGTCATCGCCGTCAACGATGCCATGACCAAACACTTCTTTGATAACCGCTACGGCACCGGACAATCCACACTGGATGGAATCATCCGCGCCACCAATGTCCTGCTGGCAGGCAAGAACTTCGTGGTGGCCGGTTATGGCTGGTGCGGACGCGGCCTGGCCTCACGGGCGCGCGGCATGGGATCACTGGTCATCGTCACCGAAGTGGACCCACTCAAGGCGCTGGAAGCTGTCATGGATGGGTTCCAGGTGATGCCAATGATGGAGGCAGCGAAGATCGGTGACATCTTCTGCACTGTGACCGGCGATATCAACGTGGTGGATACCAGTCATTTTGAAGTCATGAAGGACGGCGCGATCGTGGCCAACTCCGGTCATTTCAACGTGGAAATCAACATCCCCGCGCTCAAAGGGATGTCCAAGGGCGACCCGATGCGTGTCCGCCCATTTGTTGAGCAGTACGAAACAAAAGATGGACGCAAGATCAACATCCTGGGCGAAGGCAGGCTCGTCAATCTAGCCTCCGCCGAAGGGCACCCAGCTTCGGTGATGGATATGTCTTTCGCCAACCAGGCGCTGGCAGCCGAGTTCATGGTCAAGAACGCCGCCAAACTAGACAAGCGCGTATATTCCGTCCCAGCTGAAGTAGACGCCGAGATCGCGCGGATGAAACTCTCCGCAATGGGCTTAAAAATCGACGAGCTGACCCCTGAACAGGTCAAGTATTTGAATTCGTGGGAAGCAGGGACGTAAGCCAGAGGATGAATTCGAAGGGATTAATGACCTCGCGGACGAAAATCCACGTAGCCTTTTTGATAGTTGAATGTTAGGGGGAGAATAGGCAGGAATATCTCAGGTGAGTATCATATTTATGGAATACAATTTTCATCCAAAAGGATTACCATGCTCTCCAAACTGCGCGAACCCGTCAACGGGTTGACTCATCTCGTCGGCGCGATTGCCGCCTTCATCGGACAAATCGCCCTGCTTATCGTCGGCTGGTCTGGTACAGCAAAAATCATTTCCCTTCTGGTATACGGCTTGAGTCTGATTGGATTATTTTCAGCCAGCGCTGCTTATCACCTGGCGATGGCCAAACCAGCCATTCTCCAGACCCTGCGGAAATTGGACCACTCCGCCATCTATGTGCTCATCGCCGGGACATATACACCATTTTGCGTAAATGCCTTTACTGGATTCTTCCGCTGGGGCCTGCTGGCAATTATCTGGGCGATTGCATTGGCCGGGATTGTGATAAAGATCTTCTATGTTAAAGCACCGCGCTGGTTGAATGCGACTGTTTATGTAGTGATGGGTTGGTTGTGCATTTCCGCGGTGGGGCAGATGATCACAGCGCTGCCGACCAGTACCATGGTATGGTTGATCGTTGGTGGTGTGGTGTACACACTGGGGGCTGTCATTTATGCCACAAAAATCTTCAACTTTGTTCCGGGGAAGTTTGGTTTCCACGAGGTCTGGCACGTCTTTGTACTGCTCGGGGCATTGGCTCATTTTATTTCGGTGATGACACTTGTGGTTAGGAAAGCTTGAGATTGGCTTCACAGCTATTTCCTAACCGAACCGAAAGATTCGAAGGTGAAAGCCTGCAGTTTATCCTTAGCCGCCCTGCCCAAATTATACACAATCTGATAGAATACAACCCGCACCCTTCGATAAGCTCAGGGCAAGCGCCGGAACACTTCGTCTAATCAAGTCAGGCCCCGGTCTCTACTCCGGGGTTTTTGTATGGAGTATCGCGGGAGTGCAAGATTGTGCACCCCGGGCGGATACCTCCGCCACTACTAAGGTAATAATATATGTTGAAAGAACGAACCGATCTCCGAAATATCGCCATTATCGCCCATGTAGACCACGGTAAAACCACCCTGGTGGACGGTCTCCTGCGCCAGTCGCACACCTTTCGGGACAACCAACAGGTGGCTGAACGTGTCATGGATTCCAACGACCTCGAACGCGAGCGCGGCATCACCATCCTGGCAAAGAACACCGCCATCACCATCCCTGACCCGGAAACGGGACAGGTTGTCAAGATCAACATCGTAGACACCCCCGGCCACGCTGATTTTGGCGGTGAGGTGGAACGCGTCATGAATATGGTGGATGGAGTGCTACTGCTGGTGGATGCCGCCGAAGGCCCGATGCCGCAAACCCGGTTCGTGCTCAAGAAAGCCCTTGAGATGGGACACAAGGCTGTGGTGGTCATCAATAAAGTGGATCGCAAGGATGCCGAACCCGAGCGCGTTGTGAACCAGACCTTCGATCTATTCATCGAACTGGGGGCCACTGATGAGCAGGCGGACTTCCCTATCATCTACGCCCAAGCGACCACCGCACAGGCTGGATTCACCCCTGACCTCGGTCCAGACCTCCAACCGTTGTTCCAGACCATCCTGCGGCACATCCCCCCCCCTAAAGTGGATATGGAGGCACCATTGCAGTTACTCGTCACCACCTTGGGCTACGACGATTACCGCGGCGTGACCGCTGTGGGACGAATCCACGCTGGCAGGATCAAAGTTGGACAGCCGCTGGCGCGCTTGAAGATCGATGGTACAACCTTACCGGAGCGTGCCCGTTATTTGTACGTGCATCAGGGATTGAACAAAGTCGAAGTGGAACATGCTGAAGCTGGTGAGATCATCGCCCTGGCAGGACTGGAGGGGATTGCCATTGGCGAGACCCTGGCTGATTTGGAAAACCCGGTCGCGCTGCCAACGATCAAAGTGGAAGAACCGACCGTACGCATGACATTTGGGGTCAATACTTCGCCATTCTCAGGAAAGGAAAGCCGCTGGAGTACCTCCCGCAAGTTGCGCGAGCGCCTGTTCGACGAACTGCGCACCAACGTTTCCCTGCGCGTGCAGGAGACCGGAACCGCTGAGACATTCCTCGTCTCCGGGCGCGGCGAGTTGCACCTGGCCATCCTGATCGAGACCATGCGCCGGGAAGGATATGAATTCCAGGTATCCAGGCCGGAAGTGATTTTCAGGAAGGCTGAAGACGGCACCCAACTCGAACCGTTCGAGGAAGTTCACATTGAAACAAGCCCCGAGACGGTGGGGGTGGTGGTGGAAATGCTCGGGGGTCGGCGCGGCAAAATGAAGGACATGCAGGATTCAAGTCAGGGGAGTGTGCGGCTGGTGTATATAGTCCCGACGCGGGGCCTGCTCGGTTTCCGTTACCAGTTCCTGACAGCCACGCGCGGTATGGGTGTGATGAACACTCTTTTCCACGGATACGAGGAAATGGCCGGGCCAATGGCCCAGCGTTCCACCGGTTCGCTGGTTGCCTGGGAAATGGGCGAGACCACTGCCTATGCTTTGAAGAGTGCAGAGGACCGCGGAACCCTGTTCTATGGTCCGGGTGTGTCGGTGTACGAGGGGATGGTGATTGGCGAGAATGCCCGTCCCGGAGACATCCCGATCAATGTTTGTCGCAAGAAGCATTTGACCAACATGCGCTCGTCGCATGGAGATATGGAAATCCGCCTGACAACACCGCGCCAGATGAGCATCGACGAGGCGATTGAATACCTGGCCGATGATGAACTGCTCGAAGTGACCCCGCTTTCATACCGCATCCGCAAACGCATCCTAAATACCGACGAACGCGGTAAACAGGATAAGAAGTCCAAAGAAGCATTGGAAGAATAAAAACATGGCGCAAGAAATTTTCTTGCGCCATGTTTGTTTCTTATAGCTTTACCCGGTCAGGTCTTCACCCTGACCACCTTACCGCCAGTCATCTTCCCCAATGCGGCAGGAGTAATTTCAAAAACCGCGTTCGGTGTCCCAGCTGCGGCCCAGATTTTCTCATATTGCAGTAGATCCTCGTCAAGGTATGTCTCCAGCGGTTGAATGTGCCCGACTGGTGGCACACCGCCGATGGCGAAACCGGTCGTGGCGCGGACGAAATCAGCGTCCGCACGCCCGATGGATTCATCGGCATATCGGCTGATATGACTCTCGTCCACTCGGTTGGCACCGCTGGTCAGGACGAGCACCGGCTTACCGGAAACCTGGCCGCGAAAGATGAGCGACTTGACGATCTGCCCGATCTGGCAGCCGACGCGCGCGGCAGCCTCGGCGGAGGTACGCGTGCTGTCCTGAAACTCGATGACTTTGCAGTCAAACCCCAAGACGCGCGAAGCCTCCTGGACTTTTTGTGCAGAAGGGCTGAGGATTTTCTTCTTATCGTTATCCATGTTTCCTCGCGGTGATAATATCAACCAGCAGTCCCCCCATTGCCTTTTCCCCGGGCTGGACATTCAGCATCTGCAGGCCGATCTCTGTAAATTGCTTTTCGCTGCTGGCGAACCATTCATGCCAGCAGCTCATGCGGTTGCAATTGATCCGAGCGGCGGAATGGTTCATCGGATAAAGGCCGCATCCTGCCCTGTCAGTGCATCGCGGATGTGGTCAGCGTGGCCGTGGAACAGATCCATCTCCACCGCTTCGTGGATGGGGAACCAGTCCACGCCGGTGGTTTCGTGGCTCAAAACTGGTTCGCCACTGAGGAGTTCCACTTCAAAATTTAAAACCACAATACAGGCCTGATTGCCATCCGGATAGATGACCACGTGATGCGGATCAGAGTAAACACCTGTCAGGCGGATAACGCGCACCCGAAGCCCGGTCTCTTCCCAGAATTCGCGCGCACAGCCTTCGGCGACTGATTCACCCGCCTCGATCATCCCGCCGAGAAGGCACCACATCCCGTTGTCGGTCCGGCGAGTGAGCAGGATTTTCACGTGATCTTTATCGAACAGCACTGCCGAGCAACCCAGGCGAAGTTCGCCCTGTTTGCCGATACGTTCGCCATAAAGAATATATGTCATACATCCATTATACAGGAAGGGAACGAATAACCCAGTGCGTAAGCCCGAGAAATTACTTCGATTTATTTCTCAGAGCTACTTCAAATTGAAACCCTGGTTCATTAATACGGTGCAGAGTTGTGTCCGTAATGCTTGCGAGACGCGCCGGGCAGAGTGCTCTGTCCAGCTATAGTCTTCCATCTCTTCCGGCTTGCCAGGAACCGGAACCTGGCGCCCCTTGTAAATGCCGGTGGCGATCATGGTTGCATCGTACGCGTTCAGGCCGTCGTCTTCGGAGGCGCGATCATAGATTTCCCAATGCAGAACCGTCTGGAGCGGCAGGCGAGGTTTGATGTTTGCCTGTTTATCCGGCCAACCGAGCGTCATCCCGGTGATGGGGAAGGTCAACCGAGGCAAGCCAAGCAGTTCGATGACATCAGCCAGGTTGTTACGAATACTGCCGATGTAGCAGATACCCAACCCGAGCGATTCGGCAGCCAATGCAGCATTCTGTGCAGCGATGGACACATCGATGGTGGCGATAAGGAAATTTTCAGCATATTTCGTCACCTGGGTGTAGCCGCGCAATTGGCAGACGCGCTCGAGACGGGCCAAGTCTGCGCACCAGGCCAGGAAGACCGGGGCTTCGCGGATGTGGGCCTGGTTGCCGCACAGCTTCGAGAGGCGGGTGCGCTTCCCAGCGTCCGTCACAGCGATGACGCTGTAAGCCTGCAGGTTGGAGGATGTCGATGCGCACTGAGCTGCGGCGATGATGGTCTCAATAATTGATGCAGGCAGCGGGTCTGATTTGTAGCGGCGGATAGAAGCGTGTTTATGGATGAGGTCAAGTGTGGAATTCTTCATATCAACATATTGTCCTTAAAGAAAAATTCTGAACTGCAAAATCGACATGATGGAACGAAATTACTGTATATATTGACGAAAAAATCAGGATACAGGGTTATCCAAGATTGATCTCCAATTCAATCTCATCACGGATGAGTAGACCGTCTTCGTCCGCGAGGGGGATCTGGGGTTTGAGTTTACGGCTCTCGGAGATGGCATTTATGCGAACGGCGGAGAGGACAAAGCCATGTTTTTGGTAAAATCGCAGGGCGTGTGTGTTGTTGTTGGTTGTAGTGAGGAATAATCGTCTGCAACCAGCCCGACTTGCCACCTGCTGAGCAGCCAAGATGAGAGCTGTACCCACTCCCCGTCCCTCATACCATGAATTAAGTGTAACGATTTCGCACTGGTTCCCGGTGATGTTGTAGGTCAACAATCCGACAGGTTTCCCCTCGGCGAAAGCGGCAAAACCAGGTAAATCAGCGGGATGAAAAACCTCACTGTGGGCAATAACTATTTCCGCACCCCATTCAGTTATCATGACACGGTTAACCCAGTCGCAGTCAGCGGGCGTCAAAGGGTGGATGTGATAATCAGGCATTGATGAAACCGGCATTATTGTATTAATTTTGGAATTATTGCACAGTAATCTTGATAAAGAATGATTCGCCAAATGGAATACCCTTGGCGTCGAAGGCCTGCCATTCGCTGATGTAATCCCCTGTTTCCAAAGGAGCGGTGAAAACAATCCGCAGGGTGGCTTGCATCCCGGCACGAGCCGGGAAAAGAGCCTGTTCGGGGGATGCACCCAGTGCGTCACCATTAATCAGGCGCAGACGATAACGGCCATCCCAGTTACAGGTACCAGAATTCTGGACGAGCCATTGTTTATCGAGGGTACTACCAAGCGCGACGATGGAATTGTCGGGGATGGTCACATCCTCCAAAAAAGCCAGACCGTCAACGCAGGTTAGAGTGGGGGTTACGGCAACCGGAACCAATGTATTAATTGTTTCGGTGGGAATGATAGTTGGAAGGGATTGGGTAGGAAGTGCAGTACTATTTCCCGCGCAGGCTGATAGATTAAGCCACAGATAAACAAAGATGGACACAGAGATTAGCTTTCTGCGCTTTTCTGTGTCCATCTGCAACCTTTCACGAATTGCAAAAAAAATCAGGCTTCTTCTGAGGCTTCGGTACCAGAATCAATCCCAGCACCGGGGACAAGCGGGATAGCAAGTTCACCACCGCTGGCCCGCTGGCGAATAATCTGTTCGATTTCGTTGGCCAAATCCGGGTTCAAACGCAGGAACTCCTTAGAGTTTTCGCGACCCTGCCCAAGACGAGTTTCGCCATATGAGAAGAAAGCGCCTCGTTTGGCCACGATCTCAAGCTGGGTTGCCAAGTCAATCAAATCGCCGACCTTGGAGATGCCTTCGTTGTACATGATATCGAACTCGGCGGTGCGGAATGGGGGAGCGACCTTATTCTTGACCACTCGAACGCGCGTACGGTTACCGACGATTTCAGCTCCAATTTTGATGGACTGGATACGGCGCACATCCAAACGCACGGAAGCATAGAACTTGAGGGCGTTGCCACCAGTGGTAGTTTCCGGGTTTCCAAACATCACGCCAATTTTCATGCGCAACTGGTTGGTAAAGACGACGGATGTTTTGGTCTGGTTGATGGCACCGGAGAGTTTGCGCAGCGCCTGGGACATTAAACGAGCCATAGCGCCCATCTGGGCATCACCCATGTCACCTTCGATTTCGGATCTCGGGACCAATGCAGCGACCGAGTCTATGACCACCAGGTCCACTGCGCCGGAGCGAACAAGCGTTTCGGTAATTTCCAGAGCCTGTTCGCCGGTATCGGGTTGGGAAACGAGCAGGTTATCAATATCCACACCGCATTTGGCAGCATAGGCCGGGTCGAGGGCATGTTCCATATCCACGTAAGCGGCGGTCCCACCCATTTTTTGCACCTCAGCGACAATATGCTGGCATATGGTTGTTTTTCCGGAAGATTCTGGACCGTAGATTTCTGTGATGCGTCCACGCGGAATTCCACCAATGCCCAGCGCCAGGTCGAGGGAGAGTGAGCCGGTCGGGATGGCGTCGATGGTCATTTTATGGGCTTCGCCCAGCCGCATGATGGAACCATCGCCGTAACGTTTGATAATATCCCCGAGGGCTTTATCAAGCATAGTGCGGCGCCCTTCGTCCATCGGAGAATCTACAGGTGTGTCAGATTTGCGAGCCATAATTTTCCTCTCTCTTCTTGAATTGGGTCGAGTATAGCACAGATGTTCGATGCGTCAAGAGTTCAGGGTATGCCGGTCTCCGGAGCGGGAGGCAGGGTAAAGTCATAGCCGTTATACCCTGTGAATGTAAAATAGGTGATCTGTCCCGGAAGGATTTGTATATTAACTTTTCTGTTCAAAGCGCCATACGGTATGTTTAGTTCATAACCACCAGCTGGCAATCCGCCAAGAACCACGTTTTCATTGTAATATGCGTCACTGTTGACAGTCAATGGTCCATAAGTGTTGACCGAGTATTGCTTCTCCGTATCGAGCGATTTCAAGAAGATCAAATAGGAATTAAGTGTCTCACTGTAGGTGCTCATCACCCGACCGACCAGGACCCCATACCCTTCTGATGGAGAAATCCATAATTCCGGATTGCGCGTCATCCAGAAAGAGTTATCTCCAAGCCGGACCTCGAAATGGAGGTGAGGACCGGTAGTCATACCCGTTGAGCCGACTTTTCCCACCACATCGCCAGTATTCAGCCATTGACCTACTATCACATCCACTTCCTCCATGTGGGCATAAACGGTATAGAGTGGCTGGCCTTTATAACCAAAGTCATGGCGGATGGCAACTGCCAGGCCGTAGGGGTCTTTCAAATTGTATTTAGAGCCTGAGTAAAGACCTATCCCCGCCCAGACAACTGTTCCCGGGCCAGCAGCCAGCACATCAGCCCCGCGCGGGGCTGGCAGGTCAATTCCGGTGTGGATTACATCAGGCCCAAAGTAGATGCCACCATAGCGGTAATCCCAGATTGGATCGCCGGGATAAGTGGCTGCGATGGGAGCTGCAAAATAGAAATGGTCAAAAGGTGAGAGCGCCCAAGGCGTAGGATAGAGCGGCGGGCGGTATTCAGCACCTTCTGCAGGTATGACGGTGGGGAAGAACAGTTCCATAGCGCTGATGGTCGGGGTTGGGAGCGGAAGGAAAGTGTCAGTCGCAGGCGGCGGTGTCAAGGTTGCGGTTGGCAGCGCGGGAGCAATCTCGGGAGTAGAAGAGGGGTTGGACGGAGAGGCAGTCGATAAAATGTCGGGTGCTTGTATCGAGGGCATGGAAACTGTCGACTCGGAGGCTATCGACACGGATGCTGTCGGCGCGGGTGAAGGAGCACAGGCGGAGAGTAAGATTGTAAATATTATGAACCGCAAACCAATAAAAGGTTTCATGGCTAGGGGGTGGAGGTGGGATGTGCGGTCGGAGTTCGTGTAGGTGTGGGCGAACGGTACCAAAGCGGTATCCGAGTGGGAGTGAAGGTGGGTGGAATAACGATTGTTGGTGTGACCAAGACCTCGGGGGGATAAAGCTGCAGCATGGCGGAACGCCAGTCCAAGCCCTGGAGATAAGCCAGTTCATTGAAACGAGTCCCAGCGTAAAATGTGCGCCAGTTAGTCAAGGCCGGCAGGCGTTCCCATCCGTATTGAATGGCCAGCGTCGTCATGTCAAGCCAGTAGCCGCCGGGTATGGAAGTCATCAACTGCCCACCATTCTCATAAGCAGACGAACTGGTTGTGCGGGCGGAAAAATCCCATGGTACTTGCGTGAGCGGCATTCCCTGGGAGCCATCCTGAGCGGCGGTATGCAAGTAAATGCGCCAATAGACCTGCTGGCCAAAGTCTTCGCGAACGACGGCCATCCAATTCGCCTGGATTAACACAGGGTTGAGAGTGAAGGCCCGCCCGGTATACAGCCAGTCCTCGCCCAGACCAGGGTCGAGAGGTGTGGTAAGCGGAATAAAAGCGTTCTCCAGATTGCTGAAGGCATCCCACCCGGTCAGTGCGGCAACCTGGGTGCGTAATGCCTGGAAAGAGTCGCGTGCCAGTTCATTCAATTGAGGATAAGCGGCAGTGACATTCGTCAGCGTGACCAGCGAGGCGCGTCCGGAGGGGAGATCGGGCTGCTGATTGGTTCCCGATACGAACGGAGTGGTTGGAGTGATTTGCGCGGCGGCCTGGAAGGGGCCTGGTATAGCTGCGCTTGTGGTGCCAAAGGATAATCCATTCATTGCACCAGGGAGAAGCACTGGCGGGATACTTATCGCGCCATCGGTGTTGTACCCGGTCAGAAAGGTCTGATTGGGGGCTGGCAGGCGGCTGGCAATGGTGTTGTTATCCTGCCAGACAGGCCAATCTCCTGAGCCGGCCCAGTGAGCAGGGGAATCGGGATTGCGGGCGTCCCAGACATAAAGGCTGGTCAATCCTGAGTCCGGATCCGTGGAAGCCCATGCCAGTTTGCTGCCGTCGGGAGACCAGGCGGGGTGCGCCTCAACCGCCTGAGGATTGTTACTGACATCAATGAAGCTCCCGACATGATCGAGGTCTGCAATCCAAACCTCGGGCTCTCCGGAACGATTCGAGATAAAAGCAATCTGGCGTCCGAGGGGCGACCAGGCGGGGGATGTGTCGGCAGCCGGGTCTTGAGTCAATTGGAGAGGAGGATCCCCTGGGGCTGTAGCGGAGTGGATGAAAATATCCAGATTGCCATTTACGTAGCTTTCGTAGGCAATAAAAGCCTCATCAGGTGACCAAGCAGGTGCGGCGTCGTATTCAGATGTATCTGTCAGGCGGAGAAGGCCGCCTCCACCCAAATCCAGGAGATACAGGTCCCAGTAACCGTTTCGGTGCGACGAGAAGGCCAGCTTGTTTCCATCCGGGCTAAGAGCCGGGGTAATATCATCCCAGGCATCTGCGGTGAGACGGGTCAGTGGTAGAGTCTGAGGTGAATAAGCAAAAATGTGGAAATAACCGCTTTCTTCCAAGGACAGGAAGAAAATACCCTGCGGAATAGGGGTGGTAATAACCGTCTCGGGGGTGGCGGTGATGACGTAGGGTGTCTGGGTAGGTACTTCGATGGTGGGCTGGGGCTGGGTCGGAGTCGCAGTCGGTGTGTCGGTGGGCACCAATGTGCTTGTCGGCAAAAGCGCAGGCGCGGAGCCACAAGCGGGAAGGACCAGTAAAAAGCATGCAACAAAGAACAGAAAAACAAACACAGGGCGAGGAGTAGGTGACATTTTATTCCGTGGAGGATGGGATTTCAACAGTAAGGTCGCGGCGGTCGATCTCGCCCAAATCCGGGAAGGACAGAATAACCGCGAGTTGATATACTCCGCTGGCAGTTACGCCGGGCTTGCGAATGTGCAGGGTTATTTCGAGCCTGCTGGCGACCGGCTCGATGATGCTTGTCGTGGCAACGACCTCTCCAGCAGAGTCGGTCAGGGTGAGTACGAGATAAGGTTTTTGCTGAAAGGGTGTCAATTCCAAAGCGACCCACAGGCGTTTTCCATCAGAGTAAGGTTCGGCGCGCAGGTCGAGCAAACGAGTGTCAGCAGGTGGCAGGCGCTCGACATCCGGGTCGGTGATGAAGAATTCCATGGGGTAATTATAACCAGAAACCTGTTTTCTCACCGCTCCCCTACGGTATAATCTGACCATGATTCCAAAACTGACCCATCTTGACGACTCAGGCCTCGCCCACATGGTTGACGTTGGAGACAAGCCCGATACCGAGCGGCTTGCGATTGCGGGAGGAGAAGTAGTGATGAAGCGTGCAACCCTGGAGCTGATCCGTGCAGGGTCAATGAAGAAGGGTGACGTGTTGACCGTGGCGCAAATTGCCGGTATCGCTGCCGCCAAGAGAACCTCTGAGCTGATACCATTATGTCATCCTTTACCTATCACCCACATTGCTGTGACTCTCTCCTTAGACGATATTCTTCCTGGCGTGGTCATCACAGCTTCAGTCAAAACGACCGGCAAAACCGGCGTTGAGATGGAAGCACTGACGGCGGTCTCTGTGGCGGCATTAACAATCTATGATATGGCAAAGGCGGCTGAGAAGACGATGAAAATCCAGAACATCCGGTTGGTTGAGAAACATGGTGGCCGTTCTGGAGATGTGGTAAACGAGTAGGAGATGATCTGTAGATCCATCCGTGATTAGTAGTCGGAGCATAAAATGCAAAAAGTAAAAGTCTTGTTCTTTGCGACCCTGCGCGATTATGTCGGTGCGAAATATGTGGAGCTCGAAATTCCTATCGGAACAACCATCCACGATCTGATGGATTTGCTGGCGTCAACCTACCCTCGCCTGGAAAAAGTCAAAGACTCGATGATGGCGGCCGTCGACCGCGAATACGCTGCTGACGAGGAAGTTATCCCAGAAGGCGCTGAAATCGCATTCTTCCCGCCCGTCTCCGGTGGATAGGATTGTGGCATGGACTTCCCAACCATCATCTCTCTGACCGAATCCGAACTCGATCTGGACTCCCTACTCGCCCAGATTACTCTCCCCACGACAGGTGCATCAGCAATTTTTACCGGTATAGTGCGCGAACAAACCTCCCAAGGCGACGCCCACGATACAGTTTATCTTGATTACGAAGCCTACCAACCTATGGCGGAAACCAAGATGCGCCAGGTGGCTGATGAAATCCGCCAAAAGTGGCCGACCATCGAAGGAATCGCCATTGTTCAGCGTGTCGGAAGGCTGTATCCCGGCACGCCCACCACGTTGATCGCCTGTACGTGTGCCCACCGCAATACCGGCGTCTTCGAAGCGGCGCGTTACGGAATTGATCGGCTTAAAGAGATTGTCCCGGTCTGGAAAAAGGAAATTGGACCGCAAGGCGAAGAGTGGGTCGAAGGCCAATACCACCCGAAACCAGGAGAATGATGGAAATTTCCTGTACCAGTTGTGGAAATGCTTACCCATCAGACAGACTACCGTATTGTTGCCTGAAATGTGGCGGTTTGTATGATTTCCGCACGCCTTTTCCATTTGATCCTGAACAGGTGGACCGGTCCAAACCTGGTATCTGGCGCTACCGTCACACCTTTGGCATCCCCCCGGACTACGAGCCCGTTTATCTTGGCGAAGGCAATACACCCCTGATATGGGCGGAAGTTTTTAAACGCAAGGTTGCCTTCAAATGCGAGTATCTCAATCCGAGCGGTTCCTTCAAGGATCGTGGCTCAGCTGTCATCGCTGCCTGGCTTCATTCACGGGGTGTTAATGAAGCGGTGGAGGACTCGTCCGGTAATGCCGGTGCCTCATTTGCAGCTTATGCGGCCCGGATTGGAATCAAAGCCCGGGTTTTTGTCCCTGAATCAGCCTCAGGAGTGAAGCGCAGGCAGATCGAGGCCTATGGTGCAGAACTGGTGCTGGTCCCTGGCTCGCGATCAAATGTGGCTGAGGCTGTCAAACGAGTAGCTGATACCGGCATAGTGTATGCCAGCCATGGATACCTGCCATTCAATCTTCCTGGATATGCCACCACCGCTTATGAAATTTACGAACAGCTAGGTAACAAAATGCCGGGAGCAATCATTCTCCCGGCAGGGCAAGGAGGACTGCTGCTCGGGCTAGCGCGGGGATTCAAGGCGGTGCGTATAGCCATTAATACTGTAATAAATATTCCGAGAATAATTGGAGTACAGGCATACAGATGCGCTCCATTGTGGGAAATGCTTACAGGAGGCAGTACTAGAGCAGGGCTGGTTACCGAGAATCACACATTAGCAGAGGGGGCGCAGGTGCGTAATCCGCTGCGGGGGGATATAGTGCTACAAGAAGTGGAAGCGAGTAATGGGTCCATTTGCGTTGTGGAGGAGAATGAGATTTTACCCGGACGTGATGCGTTAGCCCACAGAGGATTCTATGTGGAGCCGACATCGGCAATTGTCTGGTCCGCATTGAAACAAATGATCCAGTACTTACCCGATCCAGTGGTTGTGGTACTAACCGGTTCCGGTTACAAGTACGGGTAAAATAGAGAAAAAGGATTAAACCATGGCAGATATCCAATCTTTTGGCAAAAAGTTGATAATCAACCTTGAAAAAGTCATTGTTGGCAAACGGCAACCGATTGAGTTGATCGTCGTAAGCCTGCTCTGCCAGGGACATGTGCTTATCGAGGATGTACCAGGGGTTGGCAAGACGGTATTGGCGCGCAGCCTGGCGAAATCATTGGGATGTTCGTTCAACCGTTTACAGTTCACCCCTGATATGCTTCCGAGCGATGTGACGGGGGTTTCCATTTACAACCAATCAAAACGGGTATTTGAATTCCGTCCCGGCCCAATCTTTGCCCAGGTGGTGCTGGTGGATGAAATTAACCGTGCCACACCCAAGACCCAAGCAGCATTGCTCGAAGCGATGGAAGAGCGCCAGGTAACAGTGGATGGCAAGACGCACCTTTTACCAAGCCCATTTTTAGTTTTAGCGACTCAGAATCCTATCGAGTATGAAGGGACATTTCCACTCCCAGAAGCTCAACTCGACCGGTTCCTACTGCGTGTCAGGTTGGGATATCCAAACGCGACAGACGAAATCGAGATTCTCGTCCGTCAACAGTTGCGCCATCCCATCGAGACCCTACAATCGGTTATTAACATGGATGAATTAATGGAAGCGATGGAGGAAATTAAGAAAGTTTATGTCTCTAATGCGATAAAACACTATATCGTCGAACTGACCAATCGCACTCGTCAGCACGCAGACGTGTACCTGGGTGCAAGCCCACGTGGAAGCCTGGCACTCTTCCGTACCGGTCAGGTTGCGGCAGCGCTGGCGGGGCGTGATTATGTTTTGCCGGATGATATCAAACGATTGGCGATACCTGTACTGGCACACCGTGTTATTGTAGGGCCGGCAGCCCGATTGCAGGAATTAAGTGCTGAGAAGATTGTGCAGGAAATCCTAGACAATGTTCCAGTACCTGGCGGAGATTTCAAGGCCACTTCTCGGAAATGAAACCAACCATCATCTTGCGCTGGGTGCTGGCCGGATTTATCCTTTTCGGCCTAGCGGGCTGGGCTATCACCGGCCTGATGTTTTATGTGCGCATGGCTTACCTAAGCCTGTTTCTAATCGTAGGGGCGGGACTCTGGACAGTTTTTTCAACGCGCGGAATCCGCTTGAGCCGCCAGGCGCGCATCTTACGGGCCAGCATGGGTGATGTTTTCGAAGAACATTTCGAGGTCCGGAATGCTGCCTGGCTGGCTTGTCCCTGGTTGGAAATCGTCAACCAGTCCAATTTGCCAATGACTGGCGGTTCCCGTCTGCTGACGGGCATCGGACCTCACCAGCGCCGTTTCTATACTGCACGGACTTTACTTTACCAGCGCGGCGCTTTTTTGCTTGGTCCAACGACCATTTCTTCCGGAGATCCGTTTGGCCTGTTCTCCGTTCACAAGAAGATCCCGGCGAAAGATACGCTGGTGGTTATACCGAGGACGTTCCCGATCACTGATTTTCCGCCACCCCCTGGGCTTTTACCAGGCGGCAGGACCATCCACCAGCGGACATTCGACGTGACACCACATGCGGCTGGGGTTCGCGAATATGTGCCGAGCGACCCTATGAAACGGATCCATTGGCCGAGCACAGCCCACCGGGGACGGTTCATGGTCAAGGAATTCGAGCAGGACCCACAGGCGGATATCTGGTTGTTCTTAGATGCCCAGCAGCAAGTTCAGGCTTCGTCTCCAGAGCAAGAGATTGCTTTCAGCGAGGAGAGCTGGTGGCTGCGCCGACCAAATGTGGCGCTGCCTCGCGATTCATTCGAGTATGTTATCAGTGCAGCAGCCTCGCTGGCAAATTATTTCCTCATGGAACGGCGGGCGGTTGGTCTGGCTTGTGTAGCTGGGAAGTCGACTGTTGTTTCTGCAGAACGCGGCGAGCGCCAGGTAAATAAGATCATGGAGACACTGGCTTTCCTCCGGCCAGATGGGACGATGCCTTTGCTTGGTCTAGTCACGATGCGAGCCAAATTGCTGTCCATTGGGACAGGCGTCATCCTGATTACTCCCTCGACGCGACCTGAGTTGTTGCTGGCGGTAGAGGATTTGCAACGCCGAAACCTGCGACCAGTTGTGATATTGATAAAGGCTGAAACATTTGGCGGGAAAGTAGAAAGCGAACCCATAGTTGCCGGCTTGTTGCGTCGCAACGTCCCGGTTTGCTCGATCGGCCTTGGCGACGATTTATCGGTCAAGCTGGCGCTTCCGGTGGTTTACTTCAAGCGCCAGTACTTGCCGAAATCCTACTTTAGCGTCAGGGTGTGAGCGTTTTTATGCACAAGTGATGTTTTTCACGAAATTTCTGTCCACTTTACACTTGACGTTCTTGTCGACACACTTGATACTTGAATGAATATTATTACAGTTTTCTGCGTAAATATCTTAACCAAAATATCATGATTTGCTCAATATTCCAGCCAGAAAGTTTAGAAATTTATGCAAGAATCAGTAGGAATTGGTTATGAAACATTTTCTCGACATTTCCGACCACACTCCAGAGGAATTGCAGGATCTCCTTGACCTGGCGATCCGTTTGAAGAAAGAATACTTCACCACTGGTAATCCACCACTTTTCAAAGGCAAAGTGCTGGGGATGATTTTTCAGAAGCCCAGCCTGCGGACGCGCGTCTCGTTCGATATGGCGATGCGTCACATGGATGGCGATGCACTGTACCTCTCTCCCGACGAGATCGGCCTCGGCAGGCGTGAGTCAATCGCGGATGTATCCCGTGTACTTTCAGGTTATGTCCAGGCAGTGATGGCGCGTGTGTTTGAACATGCTCACGTGCTGGAACTAGCCAGGTGGTCGTCGGTGCCGGTCATCAATGGTTTAAGCGATTACAGCCATCCCTGCCAGGCGATGGCGGATGCCCTGACTATCGAAGAGAAATTCGGCAAAACCAAAGGCTTGAACGTGGTCTTTGTGGGAGACGGGAACAACGTAGCCGTCTCACTGATGCAGATTTCGGTCAAACTCGGCTGGAACTTTACAATTGCTAATCCGGAAGGTTACGATATACCAGCAGGAAGTATCGAACAAGCCAGGATGATAGCGGCGGCTACCGGGTCCAAACTAGCTTTTTTGCGTGATCCCCACAAAGCGGTAAAAGCTGCCCAAGTTATTTACACTGATACCTGGACCAGTATGGGCCAGGAAGAGGAAACTACCAGACGAGAAGCCGCCTTCCCGCCATACCAGGTCAATGCAAAACTGGTCAACGAAGCAGAAAAGGATGTTATCGTGATGCACTGCCTGCCGGCTCACCGCAACCACGAGTTGACCGACGAGGTGGCTGACGGCTCGCACTCGGTTATCTTCCCACAAGCACACAATCGGTTGCATGCCCAGAAGGCAATTTTGGCACGATTATTCGGTGTAGCGTAGCGACGACTTACGTCATTGCTACTTGCGATTGGAAACTATGAAAACACAAGAGTACATTGCCCTCGAAGAACAATACGGCGCCCACAACTACCACCCACTAGACGTGGTCATCACACGCGGGGACGGTGTGTGGGTTTATGACGTGGATGGCAGGAAATACCTGGACTGCCTGTCGGCTTACTCGGCAGTCAACCAGGGACACGTCCACCCGAAAATCCTGGCCGCACTGGTAGAACAGGCCGGGAAAATCACCCTGACCTCGCGGGCCTTCCGCAATGACCAGTTACCTCTGTTTTATAAAGAACTTTCCGAGTTGACCGGCTATGAGATGTCCCTACCGATGAATTCAGGTGCAGAGGCTGTCGAGACGGCTCTCAAAATTGCCCGTAAATGGGCATACCAGGTCAAGAATATTCCGCGCCATCAGGCTGAGATCATCACCTGTGCCGGTAACTTCCATGGGAGAACTATCACCACGATTTCCTTCTCCACGGAAGCCTTCTACCGCGATGATTTTGGCCCCTTCACGCCTGGGTTTGTCAGCGTACCTTATGGCGACGCGGACGCCATCAACAAAGTGATCAACCCGAACACGGCCGGGGTGTTGGTAGAACCCATCCAGGGCGAGGGCGGGGTTATTATCCCACCAGAAGGTTATCTCAAGCAGGTTGCTGAAATATGCAAGAAGAATAATATTTTATTCATCGCGGACGAAATCCAGACGGGTCTGGGTCGTACCGGGAAACTTTTTGCGGCTCAGCACGAGGATGTGCGCCCGGATGTAACAATCATCGGTAAAGCACTGGCTGGAGGCTTTTACCCGGTCTCTGCCGTATTATCCGACAAGGAAGTGTTAGGGCTATTTACCGCTGGTGAGCATGGTTCGACCTTTGGTGGTAACCCACTCGCAGCTGCAATCGCCCGTGCAGCTTTGAAGGTCATTGTGGAGGAAGACCTTGTTCACCGCGCAGCGGAAATGGGCGAGTATTTTATCGATCAACTGAGTGAGATTCCCAGTCCGCATGTCAAGGAAGTGCGCGGCAAGGGTCTGCTTATCGGCGTTGAGTTAAACGAGAAGGCTGGAGGCGCACGCCGATTCTGTGAAGCTTTGCAAAACAAGGGTATCCTTGCCAAGGAGACGCACGAACGCGTCATCCGATTTGCCCCACCGTTGGTTATCGATAAAGAAACAATTGATTGGGCGCTGCCCTCAATTCGTGACGTTTTTAACATGGAGTAAACCGGTTTACATGCCGGATATCCAACTATAGATTGGAGGTATAAGATGAATATCTGTATCCCAAAAGAACGCCGTCCGTTTGAATTCCGTGTAGGGCTTTCCCCCATGGGGGTGGAAATTCTGATCCTGCATGGACATACTGTCTTTATTGAGCACGATGCTGGCCAGGGAGCGCGCTTTCCGGATAGAGAATATGAGAAAGTGGGCGCCAAGATCGCCTATGCCATGGATGAAATCTATGGACGGGCACAACTCCTGCTCAAGCTTGCCCGTCCGCTCGACGATGAACTTGACATGCTCCAGCCGGGTACAACGATTGCCGGGTTCTTGCATCTGGCATCTGCCCGGCAAAACAAAGTTGACGCCTTATTGAAGGATAAAATTACCGCCATTGCCTACGAACAGATCGAAGAAGCGGACGGTTCTTTGCCTGTCCTGCGCCCGTTCAGTCAGATTGGGGGAGCCATGGCAGCGGAAGTGGCTTCCCGTCTCCTGCAAAGCGACCAGGGCGGACGCGGTGTCCTACTGGGAGGCATCACCGGCGTTCCGCCTGCCGAGGTGGTCATCATCGGCGCTGGAACATCCGGCACCTATGCGGCCCGCGCTTTCAAGGGTTTGGGCGCACACGTGACGGTGCTCGATCAAGACATAACCGCATTACAGCGTATCAGCCAGTATGACTCGAATTTCGTCACTTTGCTCTCCACACAACACAACATCGCCCGTGCCTGTGAATACGCGGATGTGCTTGTGGGTGCGGTCCTGGTACCGGGTGCACGTTCCCCGATCATCATTACGCGTGAGATGGTAAAGAAGATGAAACCCCGGTCTGTCTTTATTGACATCAGTATTGACGAGGGCGGGTGCAGCGAAACATCCCGTCCGACAACCCATGAACACCCCTCTTATATTGAAGAGAACGTGGTGCATTATTGTGTACCCAACATGCCGGGTGTGGTGGCGCGGACTGCCACGCACGGTTTTGTAAATGCAGCCATTGATTATATTCTGGAGATTGCAGATCTAGGCGTGGATAAGGCCATCGAAAATCCTGCCATCGAGGCCGGCGTCAACACTTATAAAGGTGAATTGCGCCACCTATCCCGCCTAACGAATAAAGAATAAGGAGTAAATATGGATTGGAATAGTATTTATCAATCGCGCGTGACGACAGCAGAGGAGGCCGTTCAAGAGGTCAAATCTGGCAATCGCATCTTTATGACCGGCAATGTTTCTGTGCCACAGAAACTTTTAGCTGCCCTAGTTGCATACGCGCCCAACTTGAAGGATGTGCAGATTTGCCAGGCACTTTCCGTTGGCGCGGCTGACTATGTGAAGCCTGAAATGGAGGGCCATTTGCGGGTCAATGCGATGTTTATCAGCGCCAATGTCCGCAAGGCGGTTCAGGAAGGCCGCGCCGATTTCACACCTGTGCTGCTCTCTGAATTTCCTCTACTCTTCAAGGATAACCTCCTCCCGGTAGACGTGGCGTTCGTCCACGTCTCCCCGCCAGACGAGCATGGTTTCTGCTCGCTAGGCGTGGAAGTCGGTCTTACAAAATCACCGGCGGAATCAGCTAAAATTATCATCGCCGAAGTCAATGACCAGATGCCGCGTACCTTGGGCGACTCGTTTATTCACGTCAGCCGCCTGACCCATATCGTACCAGTCAATTACCCGATTCCTGAAATGCCGATGGCTAGCGAGACAACCGATCCAATCACGGAAAGGCTGGCTGGTTACGTGGCCGATCTCATCCCAGATGGCGCCACCATGCAAATGGGTATCGGTGCCATTCCGGATGCGGTCTTAAAATTCCTTTTCCATAAAAAAGATCTAGGTGTTCATAGCGAACTGATTTCAGATGGCGTTATTGATCTGGTTGAAGCTGGCGTGCTAACGAGTGCCCGCAAAACCTTACTCCCCGGAAAGATCGTGCTTGGTTTTGTCCTTGGCTCGCAGCGTCTGTATAGTTGGGTGAACGATAACCCGTTGTGCGAATTTCGCCGCACCGAGTACGTCAACGATCCATTTGTCATCGCACAGAACGAACGTATGGTGGCCATCAACTCTGCCATTGAAATTGACCTGACAGGTCAGGTCTGCGCAGACAGCATAGGTCCGAAATTTTTCAGCGGCATTGGTGGTCAACTCGATTTTATCTATGGTGCTTCCCGTTCGAAAGGTGGCGTGCCGATCATTGCCATGCCGAGCGTCAATATGATGAAAGACGGCACGATGCTCAGCAAGATCGTCGCAACCCTCAAACCGGGTGCGGGCGTCGTCACTGGCCGCAATCACGTCCATTACGTCGTCACCGAGTACGGCGTTGCTGACCTGTATGGCAAGTCCATACGCCAGCGCGTTAAGGCGCTCATCGGCGTTGCTCATCCTGATTTCCGGGCAGACCTAGAAAAGCAGGCCAACGAACTGAACTGGATCTAGTCTTACAGCTATGCCGATTCTACAAGAAAACATAAGGGCGGCCAATCAGCCGCCCTTTGGCATATAATAGGAACATGGATCGAAAAGCTAAAATTGTTGCCACGATGGGACCTGCCAGCCAGGAAGAGGCCATTCTTGAGAAATTGCTCCTGGCCGGGATGGATGTTGCCCGCTTGAATTTTTCGCATGGAACGCATGAATCGCATGCCGCCCGGGTTCAGTCTCTGCGCCGAGTTGCGACTCACCTGGGCCGACCCCTGGCAATCCTCCAGGACCTACAAGGGCCGAAGATTCGCGTGGGTATGCTGCCCGAGCTGCTGACACTCACGACAGGGCAGCAGGTCCAGTTATACCCGGAGGAGGCGGCCAAGCCTTTTGGTGTTTCTATCCCGGTTGATTTTCCACAACTCTTTGGTGCAGTCAAACCCGGCGACCGCATTCTGCTCGATGACGGGCGTCTGGTTCTAATCGTTCAATCCGCGGGGAAGAAACAAGTAGCAGCCGAAGTAAAAACTGGTGGTGAATTGTCCTCCCATAAGGGGATCAATTTACCCGGGGTTTCGCTCGACATCCCCGCCTTCACTGAAAAAGACGCTGAAGACCTGGCCTTTGGTCTCTACTTGAGTGTGGACGCTGTGGCGATGTCTTTTGTCCAAACTGCACAGGATGTTAAGGCAGTCCGCGAGCTTGTCAAGGCGAACGGCGAGAATAGCCCGTTATTGATTGCTAAATTGGAACGCCCCAAAGCGCTGGATAATCTGGATGAAATCCTGGATGTGGTAGACGGTGTGATGGTAGCGCGCGGTGATCTGGGGGTAGAGATGGCTCCGGAAGATGTACCAAGTGCGCAGAAGCGTATCATCCAAGCCGCCAATCGTAAGGGCAAACTCGTCATCACAGCCACACAGATGCTCGAGTCCATGATCCGCAACCCACTCCCGACGCGGGCTGAGGCTTCTGATGTTGCCAACGCCATCTACGATGGGACAGATTCCGTCATGCTCTCCGCGGAAACGGCGGCGGGTGAATACCCTGTGGAAAGCGTGGAGTTGATGGATCGGATTGTTCGCCAGGCTGAAGAAAATTACGATAAATGGGGGCACGGACAGGTGCTCGAAACCGATGAGCATGACGATGCGGTAGCGATCGCCCACGCTGCAAGAGAACTGGCCCATGACCGTGACGTGGAAGCGATTGCCGTTTTTACTCGCACCGGGCGGACAGCCATTCTGATGTCAAAAGCCCGCCCGTGCGTACCGGTGCTGGCCTTCACGCCGGTCGAGGAAACCTACCGGCGCTTGGCTCTGGTCTGGGGTGTGACACCATACCGTATACCTTGGGCAGATTCGGTGGAAGAGATGATCGGGCATGTGGAAACAGCTCTGCGGGAGAGCAACCTCGTCCAACCGGGTGGGCAGGTGGTGGTTGTCTCTGGTTTCCCAGTGCGCGATTTCCGCCAGCCAAATATGGCGCTGCTGCATACGGTGGGATAGTAATGCCGGTCAAAGTGAAACAACATCCGAATTTTGTCCGGAATTTGATTTATTCAGAGGTTGATTGTCTCAGGCGCTTGATTTCCCCTTTTCGCTTCTTAGACTCGACTCGTCTCAATTGTGATGCCGCCGTTGGATGAGTAAGACGTCTTCTCTTCGGCCTGACAAGTGCTTTCTGGATGAGCGCTGCCAGGCGTTTAGCAGCGTCAGAGCGGTTCTTTTCCTGTACGCGGTAGCGTTTCGCTACGATGACCAGCACCCCATCTTGTGTCATCTTGTTACCAGCCAATGTAACCAGCCGCACTTTGACCTCCTCCGTCAACGATGGGGAGTTGCGTACGTTAAAACGCATCTGTACTGCCGTGGCTACTTTGTTGACGTTCTGTCCGCCCGGGCCGGAGGCGTGCATAGAGGTGACGGTCAGTTCATCATCGGGAATGGAAAGAGTGGAAGTGATTTGTAACATACGACTATTTTATCTTAATCCCTCCGTCACTCCGGGAAACTCCCCTATTTCCGAAGGAAATGGGGGAGGATGGGTGGGGGTGGGCCTAAAACATCATACCATTGATCTTGTCGATCGTCTCACGCCCGGGTCGCAATTCCGGATCGGTGAGGCGGTTGAGGGGGGTATCCACCAGGTTGAAGGTTTCGGTCAAGGTGGGTTTGGACTCGTCAATGTAGAGCAATCCGGTCACCAGCCAGTTGTTCAGTTGGACGCTTTCCAGCATCTGGAAGGCATTCGCACGGCTGGTAGGATCATAATCTTTTTCGAGTTTTTTCAGGAGCACGGTAGAACCGTCGTGCATACTGACTTCGCGCACAGTGCCTTCGGCAAATTCACCTTGAATTTCGATTTCATCCATTGCCGGGATGAAGGAAATCTCATGCAGGGGGGCTTCGTGGTCCTTACCCCAGGTGTAGGAGTGGATGGCGTTCTCCTGGTTGTTGAAGGTCACGCATGGACTGATAATATCAAGCACTGCCACGCCGTGATGGCTGAGAGCGGCTTTGAGCAGTTCCTTTACTTGTTTGGCGTCACCAGCGAAGGAACGGGCCACAAAAGTGGCATTGGATGCCAGAGCTTCCATACAGATGTCCACAGGCATATATTGGTTAATCCCCTGGTGCTTCAGATCCAGACCCACCTCAGCCGTGGCTGAGAATTGGCCTTTTGTCAGGCCATAGACGCCGTTATTCTCAACGATGTACACGATCGGGGCGTTACGGCGCACCATGTGTTTGAAGCCACCCAACCCGATGGAGGCGGTATCACCATCACCAGAGACGCCAATGGCGCGCAGGGATATATCGGCGAACAGCGCACCGGTGGCAAGCGAGGACATACGTCCATGCAGGCCGTTAAAACCAAAGGAACGATTCAGGAAATAAGCCGGACTTTTCGATGAACAGCCAATACCGCTGAACTTCATGATTTGTTCGGGGACAACGTCCAGGTCGTAGCAGGCGGTGATGATCTGGTTGGCTATGGAATTGTGTCCACAGCCCTGGCAGAGCGTGCTTGGCAGGCCGCGGTAATCGTTTTTGGATAGGCCGGCCTTGTTGGTTTGTGCTGGAGCAGGTGTGGTCATTGTTTCTCCTCCTGTGCCAGGATGGTCTCCTTGACCCACTTGGCGGTCAACGGCAAACCGTCACTGTGACAGGCTGAACGGAACCTGGGAGCCTGGTCGGGTAGCACGGCACTCAAGATTTGGTGCAACTGACCATCGCGATTGGCTTCGACGATGTAGATGTGTTCATAATTTTTGATGAAATCCTGGACTTCAGAAGTGCAGGGTAGGGCACGCAAGCGCAGGAAAGCGGCATTTGGACCCCCGGCCTGTTTTAGTAAGATCAGGGCTTCTTCCACGGTCGGTTCGGTCGAGCCGTAGGCAATGATTCCAATTGTTGCACCTTTGGTCGCCGTGATAATTGGTTTCGGAACAAGGGTTCGGGCGGTGTCGTATTTCTTCTTGAGCCGGGCCATGTTGCTTTCCCAGGTATTGGCATCTTCAGTGTAACGGGCATTCTCGTCATGGCCTGTACCGCGTCCAAACCAGGCCGCGGAGGGATGCTTGTTGCCAGGCACGGTGCGGAAGGGGATCCCGTCGCCATCGGAATCTTTATAGCGACTCCAGATACCTTTAAGTTTTTCCAGATCAGATTCCCAGAGAACCTTGCCGCGCTCAAGCGGAGTGTCGGGATATATAAAGGGTTTTGTCATCCACTGATTCATGCCCAAGTCGAGGTCGCTCAACACAAAGATTGGCGCTTGCAAATGTTCAGCCAGATCGAGGGCTTTCCAACCGAATTCGAAGCATTCCTGAACGGAGCCGGGAAGAAGGAGTATATTTTGTTTGTCGCCATGACTTAGGAAATAGACCCCGGTCAAATCCCCCTGGGCGGTACGAGTTGGAAGACCAGTGCTGGGTCCAATCCGTTGCACATCCCAGATGACGACCGGAACTTCGGCGAAGTAGGCCAACCCGGCATACTCTGCCATGAGGCTGATACCGGGGCCGGAGGTTGAAGTCATCGAGCGCAACCCACCCCAGCCCGCCCCAATAGCCATGCCAATCGCAGCCAATTCATCCTCAGCCTGCATGACAGCATAGGTCTGCTTGCCTTCCGAGGTTTTTCGTAACTGTGGGAGAAAAATGTTGAGCGATTCGGCCAGCGTAGAAGCCGGGGTGATGGGATACCAAGCTGCGAATTGCAGACCTCCATAAATGGCTCCCAACGCAGCAGCGGTGTTGCCGTCGGCCATGATATAACCGGAAGTGGAATCCATTTTCGTGACAGAATATGGATCAGTCTTTTTCAGGTTTTGGGCAGCCCACTCTGCGCCGGCTTCGACCGTGCTGAAATTGGAGTCTACGGCTTGCGCTTTACCTTTGAAATGGAAACTCAATGCCTGCCTGATGGTTTCCATGTCGATGCCAAGCATATGAGCCAGGATGCCTACATAGACCATGTTCGCTATATAATCCCGCAAAGCCGGGGAGACGTTCGCAGCACGTGCCATTTGTTTTATCGGCATAGGATAGATGGAGATATCGCTACGGGCGATGGGAAGTTTGATATCGTCGGCGTAGAAAAAAGCCCCGCCTGGCTGGACCGAAGCCAGGTCCCTGGCAAAGGAGACCGGGTTCAGGGTGACAACCAGTTCCTGTTCATCACGCCGGGCAACGAATCCGTCCTTGTTGATGCGGATGGTATACCAGGTAGGTAAACCCTGAATGTTGGAAGGGAATAGATTCTTGCCGGAGACAGGTATACCCATTTTGAACAATGCACGCAATAAGGTAACGTTGGCGGTCTGCGAACCAGATCCGTTGACGGTGGCAATAGTGATGGAAAAATCATTGATTACTTCTTTAGTCATAACAACTCCTGTATATTTAGATGCAAAATTCGACAAAAAGAGGCTAATTGATGATAAATTATATAAGTGAGAGGGTCAAAAGGAAAATTTCTGGTTGGCGGTCGTCTCGATGGCCTATTCCATGGGAAATGTGGTCAGGCAGGATGACAAAGTTAATTATCTAAATGGTGAGCGAGATTTTAGTTCAGATAAATACCCAGTCCTGTAAGTTTAATTATTAAGCAAATCTGTAATAGCGGTAGCCATCAATGCCGCACCACGCGGCAGGGCAGCCTCGTCGAAATCAAACCTGGGGTGGTGATGTCCTGCATCCAGTCCCTTTTCGGGATTGGCCGAACCGATGAAGAAGAAGCACCCGGGAACTTTTTCCAGGATAAAAGCAAAATCTTCCGAGCCCATCGTAATGTAATTTGCGGTGTCTACATCTGCTTCGGGGAACAGCCGGCGGGCAACCGCCTGGACGCGCTGAGCCGATTCGGGACGGTTAATTGTGGCGGGAGTCAGAATCTGCAAGTCAATTTCGGCCTGACAATCCATCCCTTCAGCGATCGAATGAACTGTCTTCTCGAAGCGTTCCAGGACCCGAGTCCGGACAGCCAGCTCGAAGGTACGGATTGTCCCAGTCATTTCGACCGCGGGCGGGATTACATTAAATGTTTCGCCGCCATGGATGGTGCAGACACTGACAACCGCCGTTTGCAAGGGGGCAACATTACGGGCAACAATCCCTTGCAGCGCTGAGACAATTTGTGCGGCGGCCAAGATCGGATCCACGGCCAAGTGAGGCACAGCACCATGACCACCTTTCCCTTGCACTTTGATCTTGAAGATTTCTGCTCCAGCCATGACCGGGCCACCGGCAATTCCAATCCAGCCGATGGGCTTTTCGTTCCAGACATGGAGGGCTAAAGTAGCATCCACTTTGGGATTTTCCAGAACGCCATCTTCGATCATTTTCTCCGCACCACCCATTCCTTCCTCGGCAGGCTGGAACATGAACTTGACCGTTCCGACCAGTTCGCCGCGATGGGCGTTGAGCATTTTGGCAACAGTCAGTAGAACGGCTGTGTGGCCGTCGTGACCACAGGCGTGCATCACACCGGGATTCTGGGAGGCATAGGGGGCGCCAGTTTCCTCCAGGATGGGAAGGGCGTCCATATCGGCACGAACGAGAACCACCGGGCCTGGTTTGGCGCCTTCTAGAAGGGCAACCACACCTGTCCCGCCGACCCCGGCATGCACTTCCAAGCCGAGAGAGGTCAGTTCCTTGGAGACAATTCCAGCCGTGCGTACTTCTTGGAAGCCGAGTTCCGGGTGGGTATGGAAGTCACGACGCATGAATTGGGTGTATTCGAATAAGGCTTGGGCTTCAGAGAGAAAATCGATCATGGGGAACCTCACATTATTTAATGATGGTGATTTCAGTCACTAAACAAATTTTAGCACGCGGAATTTTTCTTCGAAGCGCGGAGCATCGTCGGTGCTGTCTTCGGTATGGCGAGAGCGCATCCGCAGTTCGAATGGAAGCAGGTCACCAATCTGGGATTTGTGCTCTTTCAGTGCGTTTATTTTTTCTGCCCAGGTATCGGTCACATTCAATGTCACGGTTGGGTTGGCAGCCAATGAGACCCATACTTCGCGCGGAGTATGGGGCTGAAGCCCCTCGTTTTTGAGTAATTCGGGAAAGAAGTGGCCATTCCCCGCGGCTGGAAAAACAGCATCCAGCACGGCCTGCCCAGCGGCACGGTGGTCGGGATGGTTGACTCGCCCGAGCCAGGAGTAGAGCAGGGTGGGATCGCAAGTGACGAGAATGTCGGGTTTTTCGCGACGGATAACGCGCACTATTTCCCGGCGCAATTCCAGAGTGGGGACGAGATAACCATCCTCCAAACCCAGAAAATGCACCGACTGGGCGCCGATGACCGCTGCAGCCTTCCGTTGTTCCGTCATGCGGATGGTACACAACTGCTCTGGTGTGACGTCTGGCCCACCGCCTTTATTGCCATTGGTCAGCAAGAAGTAATGAATTTCGTGACCGGCTCTGGCCCAGCGGGCAAGTGTGGCTCCACAGAAAAATTCCGGGTCATCCGGATGGGCCAGGATGACCAGGATATTTTGGGATTTCTCCCAGGCATCGGGAGTTTTCCGACTATCTTCGTTCATGCTTTTCTGTTTCAGGCTCGGGACAGTTCTCACATGGTTCCTTGGATTTGCGCCGCAAGGCCTCCAATTCATCCCAGGGTTCTACGTCTTCACGTGCGAATTCTCGCCAGCCCACGTCAGGCAAATCCACTCGGATGATCATTTGCAGAGGATTAACATCAAGGACTTTACCTTCACCAAGTGGTGTGACAACACGCTTATTCCGCTTGGGCAGTTCCTTGCGGGCGGCGGCATACTGCTCGTATTCATAGACCAAGCAGCAGCGCAACCGTCCGCACATACCAGTAATTTCGGTCGGCGTAAGCGAGATACCTTGCTCTTTCGCCATTTTAATGGAGATGGGGCTAAACTCAGTCAGGAACCTTGAACAACAACGTGTTTCCATGCCGCAGGCACCCATCCCACCCAGCATCTTTGCCACGTCGCGCGGGCCGATTTGTCGCATTTCCACCTGGGACTGTTGGTACTCCTTTTGCATATCATGTCGCAGGGACTTGAGCTCAACCTTGTCTTCGGTTTCGGCGCTGAACATAAGAGTCAGGCGCGCACCATCAAATGAGAACTCAGAGGCTACGATCTTAATCTCGGATAGTTTCAGTTGAGCGGCGCGTTCCCGGCAGACAATCATCGCCTCGAGTTCTTTCTGTGCCCAAATTCGGCGGAGGATCAGGTCGCGCGGTGTAGCGAGACGCTCAATGGGTTTCCAAATCCCTTCGGTGGGTGAAGCAGGGGTTTCAACAATTTGGGTAACCTCGCCCAGTTGTTTGCCGCGTGAGGTCTCAACAATGACGTGATCGCCCACCTTGACATGGGGTACAGACGAGGCATCAAAGTGATAGGCTTTACCGATTTGTGCGAAACGGACACCAACAATAAATGGTTGCATGGCAGGATTATACCGTAGAGACGACCCGCCGGGCCGTATCCGGGGAATTAGACGATATTGATCTTTGGGATGTTTTTCTGTTCCAGGGCGGTTACACTAACCCGGGCTGCGACCTGACAAGCGATGGATTTGAACGCTTGTGCGGCAGACGAATCAGGCCGGGAAACTATAACCGGTTCACCAGTATCGCTGCCAATTCTTACAGACTGTTCCATCAGTATCGCACCCAGGAAGGGTACCTTGGCAATCCGCGCCAGGTCTTCACCTCCACCGGTACCAAAAAACTCGCCGCGCATGTTTTCGATAACTCCCAGGATGGGCACTTCAAGAGTACGGAACATTTCCAGCCCGCGGCTGGCGTCTTCGAGCGAGACGGCTTGGGGTAAGGTTACAATGACCACGCCGGAGAGCGGCAGGGTCTGCACTAGTGACAGAGGGACATCGCCTGTTCCAGGCGGCAGGTCAATGATGAGATAGTCCAGTTCGCCCCATTCCACGTCAGACAGGAATTGGCGGATGGCGGAATTGAGCATCGGACCGCGCCATATGAGTGGCTGTCCGGGCTTAACCAGGAAACCCATGGACATCAACTTAACTCCGTAGGCATCAGCCGGGATGAGTTTATTCTCTTTCGTGCCGGGAATATCATGGATGCCCATCATCGTTGGGATGTTGGGGCCGTAGATATCTGCATCCAACAGGCCGACGCGTGCTCCACTCTGCGCCAGGGCTACTGCCAGATTAGCGCTGATCGTGCTCTTGCCTACGCCACCCTTTCCGGAGGCCACAGCGATGGCATTATGGACAGGAAGTTGCATCAGTCCGCGCAGGCGCCCATCAACAGGGACGTTGGCATCCATCTTGATTTTCACAGTCTTCACACCAGGTACGTTCAGTATGGCCTCGCGGACAGCTTTTTCGATAGCACCCTTAAGCGGGCAAGCCGGAGTGGTCAGGAGGATGGTTAAGCTGATCGCATCGCAGTTGATTTCCAAGTCGCGGATCATATTCAACGAGACCAGATCTTTGTGCAATTCGGGTTCCTGGACTTTACTCAGGGCGGCCAGAATTGTTTCAGCAGAGATTTTTGGGGACATAGATACCTTTACTGTTTCTTTTGTTTGAAAACCATCACATCAACCCTGGCAGCCTCGAACAGTCCGGTTAATTCTTCGTCCGAGCCGTGGAAGCGCTTGAGGGATTGTTTGGCACATACAATGCAGCCATGCATGGCGCGATAGGAATCAGCATTGCAGGTGGCGCAACTATTCAAGCGGGCCATCATGAGGATAAAGGCCATCTGTTCTAGGCTATCCTGCCCGGTTTTTTCCACAGCCGCGATCAGGTCCCGCCACTTTGTACCACGCTCGTTATCCAGGGACGGGATGTCCCGGGGAGGAAAGATCAGGTCGGTGTCAGGGTTATACATTTTGGCCCTTATTCGCCTCGACCTGTGCGGGAGGCTGCCTTGGCAGCCTGCGCGGCATCTTCGCGCCTGGCGTTAACCGGACGTATGCTTGCGTAATACCTGGCTGATTTCGACAACCTGGTTTCGTCATATATGTTGCGGTGGAAGGAAGCCAACTCGTAATCATGATCCATTTTAATGGCATCAAACGGGCAGAATTCAGCACACAACCCGCAATTCATACAAATATCAGAGTCAATATAAAATTCAGCCGGATCTGGAATTGGGCGGCCAGTAGCGGGATCGGTGGAACGGACGATCCAGATGCACTGCGGTGGACAGACTTTGGCGCAGATTCCGCATGAGGTGCAGCGCAGAGGCTTTTCCCCGTTCGGACCTTCATCATAAACCAGGAACGGTATAAAGCGGAATTCTTCGGGGAGCGGGATTTTTTCTTCCGGGTATTGCACGGTAAAAATGCCACGTGCATCCTTGCTGCCACGGTGGGCTATGCCTTTAGCAGTGTGATAACGCCTGCCTAACCAGCTCAGATCGTCGAGGTAGGTTTCAACAAAGCGCTTGAGGCTGACACCGAGACCTTTCAAAATACCTTTACCATACATATCGCTCATGGGTTTCTCCTACCGGTCCACTTCACCGAGAACGATGTCAATTGAACCGAGCACGGCTACCACGTCAGCCACTTTCTGCCCGATGCATATCGGGCCGAAGGCCGTCAAGTTGATGAATGAAGGGGCGCGGACGTGGTAGCGCCATGGAGTAGGCTTGCCGTTCGAGACGACGTAGAAACCGAGTTCGCCCTTAGGACCTTCAACCCGTCCATATGCTTCTCCGGGCGGAACACGCACCTGATACATCGGCTTTAGAGCCATCACCGGCCCATCCGGAAGCTGCTTGACGGCCTGCTGGACGATGCGAATGCTCTGGCGAATCTCGTCAAAGCGTACCATCAACCGGTCGTAGATATCCCCATTTGTGCGAACAACCACGTCAAATTCGAAGCGATCATAGATAGAATAAGGTTCGGCGCGGCGTACGTCGTAAGGGATACCAGAAGCGCGCAGCAGTGGGCCTGCGGTCGAATACTTGACCGCATCTTCGGCGGTAAGCACACCCTGTCCGATCCCGCGCGAACGGATTATTTCGTTTTCGCTCAAGAATCGGTCAATTTCATCAATTTTACGCGGCAGACGTTCAAAGAACAAGTCCTTGATCTTCTGGAACATCCCTTCCGGGAGATCCCGGGCAATACCCCCAAAGCGGAAGTAGTTGCACATCATACGCGAACCAGCGACGCCTTCAAAGATATCCAGGAGCAGTTCGCGCTCTTCAAGGGCATACAACATCGGGGTAAAGTACGCGCCCAGATCGTTGAGCAATGCACCGATTGCCATCAAGTGGTTGGCGATACGGGTCATTTCAGCCATCATCACGCGGATGTACTCGGCGCGTTCCGTTGGTTTGATGTTCATTAGTTTTTCGACGGCCAGCGCATAGCCAAAATTATTACTCATAGATGAGAGATAGTCCAGACGGTCGGTGTACGGCATGTTCATGATAAAGGTATTACGCTCACCGATCTTCTCATGGTTGCGGTGCAAGTAACCCATCACCGGTTTGAGGTTGACAATCTTCTCCCCGTCCAACATGACAGCGACACGGAATACCCCATGCGTGGAAGGATGTTGGGGGCCCATATTGACGAGGATGTGGTCTGTGTCCAGGCCGATCTCGTCTTTCTGGTATTTGCGTAGTGCCTCGTAGAGGGCTTTTTCTGGATCAAAGGTCTGACTTTCCGGGTTGAAACCACCAGGGTAGGCAATGTTGTCACCGTACAGATTCTTGCTCTCGGCCATGATTATCTTGCCGTCCGGCCAGCGTGATTTCAAGGGCTTGGCTTCTTCTTCGAAGTAAGGCTCACGCCAGTCCTTGCGCATTGGATGACCAGCGAAACCTTCCCACATCAGAATACGGCGCAGATCAGGATGACCGGTGAATTTGATACCGAACAGATCCCAAGCTTCGCGCTCCTGGAGTTCCGCGCCTGGATAAATGGAAACCAGCGAAGGAACCTCTATAGGATCAGCGCGCGGGACCTGGATCTTAAAAACAACGCCAGTTCCGCCGGTGGTCTTGTAGAGATGGTAGACCACTTCCATCTTGCCATCGGGCAGATAGTCTACTGCGGTGACTGAGGAGAGGTAATCATAGCCGAGTTCGTCGCGCAGTGCGGTAGCGAATTCGAGCAGATTGGCACTATCTAATATCCAGCCAGAATAACCGGGACGGGTATCGGGGTTAAGTACACCAGGAAAACGGGCAGACAGATCAAGGGTTTGAACAGGTGCAGGGGTCGCCATAACTCGCTCTCCTAGTTCTTTTCACCATGTTGGATGAGAGCAATTTTGCGTGGGTCAATCAGGTCCGGGCCGAGTATCGGGACAGGGATTTCGGCCATATCCGGGCCTTTCTTGTACCAACGGGCGGTCTTGATGGACTCACCCTTGATCTTTTCCTGGATTTTCATCAAGCCGTTGAGCAAGGCTTGTGGAGTGGGTGGGCAGCCGGGGACGTATACGTCCACCGGGATAAATTTGTCCACACCTGAGACAACGTTATAGCCTTCTTTGAAAGGGCCGCCGCCGGAAGCGCACGCACCCATCGCCAATACATACTTTGGTTCCGGCATCTGGTTATATAGACGCACAATGATGGGAACCATTTTCTTCGTCACCGTGCCAGAAATAATCATCAAGTCGCTCTGGCGCGGGGACGGGCGCATGATCTCCATCCCGAAGCGGGCGATATCAAAACGACTGGCGGCAGCGCATATCATTTCGATGGCACAGCAGGCGAGCCCAAACATCAGCGGCCATACGGAGGCGCTCCGGCCCCAATTATATAATTTATCGAGGCTGGTGATAGCGACCTGGGCTTGCAGTTCGGGAGGAATATCATAATCGGGGGAATTTAGTTCGTTAGATTCCATGCAGATTCTCCTGCGCGAAAAATAATCATTACAAAGCGAGCGGATTATAGCCGAGAGATGACGAGGCGTCAATTTGATTATGCAAATATATATTTGCATAATTGGTATAATCATAGAATGAAAGCTACGACTCGCTCACGCATTCTTGATCACTTCCGCAAACACCAAACGGCTACAGTGCGGGAACTAAGCCGCCTTATGGGAAGCACAGGTGCGAATATTCGCCATCATCTGGCCGTGTTGGAATCAAACTATCTGATCGAGGTTATCGGCACGCGGAAAGAGAGCCGGGGGAGACCGATGCACATCTACGGGTTATCGCGTCGGATGTTGGGAGATGGATTGGACCAACTGGCAGGGGCACTTATGGATGTCTGGCTGGGAGAGGCAGCAGACGAGATACGAGACGCTGGCTTGAGATCCGTGGCAGAGTGGCTGGCAGGTGAGGCGGATGTCAAAGCCCCGGTGATGAAGCGGCTGGTCCGGGCTGTAGAACGATTGAACGAATTACATTATCAGGCGCGCTGGGAAGCGAGCGCGGCAGGACCGCGTCTTACCCTGGGGTATTGTCCGTATATGGCAATTATTACAGAACACCCTGAATTGTGCCGGATGGATGAATTAATACTGGAAAAGAGGCTTGGTTCGTCCGTTGAGCAGACTGAGAAGTTGCAGTTGAGCGACAATGGCCTGCCTTTTTGTGCATTCCTGATGGTTGGCAACGGATGAGGAGTAGCAGGCTTTTTCATTACAACGTTCAGGATGGATGACATTTGCGCCTCAAATTATAGTGGTGTATAGTGGTCGAAGCTTTTTAACATTGGAGACCAAATGGTTAACATCATCACAGACAGCACATCGGACCTGGGAGCAGACATCGTCGCAGAGTACAAAGTCACTGTCATTCCGCTGTCAGTTATGATTGGCGGCAAGGTTAATCAAGACGGTGTGGACCTTTTTCAGAATGATTTGTTTACTCTGGTTGAAAGACACGAGGAACTACCCAAGATGGCCGCAACTTCCGTGGGCGAATTTAAGGAGGCCTTCGACCGTCCTGGCGAAAGCGTATTCATCGGCATTTCATCCAAACTCTCAACAATCTTCCAGAATGCCTGCCTGGCGTTGGAGATGCTCCCAGCTGGCAAAGTACGGGTGGTTGATTCGCTCAATCTTTCCACCGGTTTGGCTTACTGGCTCTGCGCGCTGCCGAATTACGCGACAAGGGTCTTTCATCAGGGCAAATTGAGCATTAACTCCTGTCTTTGTTGGGCAAAGTGCGCAGTTC
>Ga0209777_10001089_pt1 | contig 41118 bp, 70 predicted proteins | sample FrelakmetHBP12HB_FD_187147 | JGI IMG/M metagenome (GOLD analysis project Ga0209777, IMG submission 187147) | Freshwater lake sediment microbial communities from the University of Notre Dame, USA, for methane emissions studies -HBP12 HB (SPAdes)... | ecosystem: Environmental > Aquatic >...
CAGGGTAGATACAGCCATTGGGTGGCCTCCTCATGGAAGTGGGTTACTAGGCACTCATTGCCTTCTCTCCAGCCTCGATCAGCTTTTGAGCGTCCGCCATGCGGCCGTTGGTGATGAGCTTGTGCACGTCAGCCTGGAAGGTGTTCTGGTTGAAGACCGGGCCGGCATCTTGTGCGCCACCCGTTCTTACGACCGCGTCAGGTGCGACTCGATCGGGTACTGCCAGTTCTCCCTGGGACGGCTTGCGTACTGCCTGCCCCTTCACTACCTCTGCCTTAAAGCGAGTAAGCACACTCGCTACGAACTTTGTACTATACATGATTGGGTTACGCAACGCAAGCACTTCCTCCTCAGATTGCTTCTCTGCCCACGCCAGGATACGCGGATCCCCGAACAACTCGTCCGGGTTCTGCCCTTCGAGAGCCTTTGTCAGCGCGGTCCTGTGCTCATTGACCTTGGCGTCCTGACCGAACTGAACGCGGGCATCTTCGAACTGCTTGAGGGTGGCCTTGAATGAATCGAGCTCGCGCAAGATCTTGGCGTTCTGGGCCTTAGCCACCTTCTCAGAGATCTTCGTGACGGTCTCGAACTCCTTCTCCTCGTCAGTGAGACCGTAGTCGGTAGGTCCCTCTGGCACCTTGGGCATCGCGGCCAGACTGGTTCTGAGCTCCTCATTTTCGCGCTCCAGCTGCTGGGCGCGCTTCTGCGCGGGGTTCAGCTCCTGCTCGTAGAAGCTAAGCGTACGCTTCATGTTCGCCAGCTGATGCTGGAGTTCTTCAAGCTCGCCCGGCTTGAGCTTCTGCTCCTCCACCCGGGGCGGGGGCAGGGCGAGGGCAGGATCCGGATCTGACGAGGGCGGCATACCCGGATTCTCCAGGCCCAAGGCCTCGAGATCCACCTCGCCAGCGTCGATCCTGCGCTGCTCTTCCTCAAGTGCCGCCAGGCTTTCGGCGTCCTTCTCAGCTCGTGTTTTTCCTCTGGCCATGTTTTCCTCCTTGTTTACCCTGTGATGAGTGTGCAAAAGTCCCGGACACCAGCGATCTGGCCCTGGACAAACCTGAAGTCGCCGGGGTCTTTCACGCCCTCCAGCGTCTCGTGATACTCCTCGATCAGAACATCCCTGTAGTCTGAAATTACCTCAGTGGATGACTGTAACAACATGCCGAACCGTTGCATTTTTTCTTCGCGTGTGCGGTTGCTCACTGGCTAGCTCCTGTGGGACCGGGGAGTCCTGCGCCGCCGACGTCTGCCGGGTTGGTCGCGGACCCAGGTGGGATTGAGGACGAGTAGCGCTCAGGGTGCTCGACAAGCGATTCAGCCTTGGGCGTACCTAGGGACTTAACGCCGAGGGGCAGGGGCGCCATGACAACCCCGCCAGGGGTTGCTTGGGGGGCTGACTGTGGGGGAATGGCCCCGGGCTGCCCGGGACGCCATGTAGGCCCACTGGGGGCGTTGGGTGCGGCCTGGCCAGGCTGCTGTTGAACCCCGGCGTCGGGGACATCTTGGCCGGAGCCGTCTGGGTTGACGTCCTTCTTCATGGCGGCGACGTCCGTAGCGGACTCGAACTGCCGGTGAGCGGTCAGAGTCTCCTCTCGCATGATGTTCAGGGCTGCAGCTGTAGCCGGTTTGCCATCCACCATCTGGAGCTCTTCCATGGCCGCTTCGAGTACCACAGGGTAGGCCGCGGAACCCTTGTCGGTTTCGGACAAGACCTTCAACTTCGCGTCGCGGAGCGGAATCTCGGGCTTCATCTGGGGCTGTTCCTGGGCCTTCGCATCTGCCTGGGCCTTCGCCTTCTTGGCGGCATCCGCATCGTTGAGGAAGATGTTCTCGCCAGTGAGGGAGAACGCGTCTTCGAAGATCTCGCCGATACGCTTGTCGTTGAAGCGAGCCTGCCAGTAGCTGTTGTTGCCCACGGCCTTCATCATCTCCAAGATGCTGTTGACCCGAGCCATCTTCGCCACGAGCCCTTGCAGCGCACTGGAAGAAACCACGTAGTCGGCGTCGATCTCATCGCTGAACTCGTAGGTCAAATAGAAGTCAGCCATCTTCTCCATGGCGGGGATGATGAAGTTCTGCTCGATGTTGCTGACCACGGTCTTGAACGGGTTGGTGGCGTTGTTCCACTGCAACTCGGCGCCCCCAAGTGTACGGTTGTGCGTACCGGTGGAGTTGTTACCCATGAGGAAATCCGGCACGCCAGTCTCCTCTTGAGCCCACGCGCGCGCGGCCCCCTGGCGCTCGAGACATTCCTTCAGGATGTTGGGTGGATAGAAGATGTCCACCGGCTTCTGGGTCCCGCCCACGGCATTGTTGACGGGCCACATCTTGCCGGGATGGGGCTTGCACATCTCGATACCGAGCTTCACGCGGCTCATGTCCACCACGGTCTGCGGCCTGGCGATGCTGGCCATCGTGTCATTCGCGGCGCGCTCGCACGCGGACCCAGCAGCCTGGGACGAGAACATCAGCTCGGGAACGCCAGAGCCCCAGATCGAGTGGATGTTCTTCCGGTATTGCGTGATGTAGAACGGCAGGCGATCCTGATGGAATTCGCTCACTGTGGCGCGGATCACCTGGCCATTGCAGACCATGATGTTCGCGGTGTGCATGGCGTTGGGGTCGTCCATGTTGATCTCGTCGGGGCTGACTCCATAGAGCTCAAGCTCCTTCGCGGTCTTGTGCATCCAGAAATCGTAAACCACATACCGATGTCGGTAGGTGTACATCTGGTTGTTGTTGTTCGCGATGATGAGGTCCGTCTCCCAGGGCTCCGGGGTCCAGTTGCCGTCAGGGGCGTGCTCCATGACGTAGTCAATGCGGTTCTTCATGAACCCACCGACGTCACGCATGCTGCTCAGCCACGCCTTGTTGGTGACTCTCCGGCGGCAGACATAGAGGCAGTCTGGCACACTGCGCGCACCGGGATCAGGATACACATCGAACATTGAAACGTGTTCCCACTCGGGGTAAATGTAGGCCTTCCTCTTCTTGCCCTTGCCGCGGTGTTTGTGCATCCGCTCCTTGGGGAACGGGCCGAAGAAGCACATGCCGCCGAAGGCCACGTCGTCGTAGATGCCCGCCAGCAGCTTGTCTCTGAGCTTCGATTCAGCAACGCCATCGCAGATCTTGGAGTTCAGGTTGCGGCACCGGCGTTGGGACTCGAGGAAGATCTGGTTCTTAAAGGTCGCGTAGTCAGCATCGATGCCCTGCTGCGCGTTCTGTTGCGCCAGGAACTCTGTGAATTCAGGCATGAACGGCTCAGGGCTGGTGTCAACCTCCCAGATGTCCTTGCCCTGTGGCAGCAGAACATCAGAGATGATCGCAAACGCGGTCTGAACCTTGGGGCTCGTCATGTTCACGAACGCGGATGACCAGCCATCCTGAAGCGTGGTTTCTGGGCCGTACATGCTGCGAAGGTTTCGGTAGGCGCGCATCCAGATGGTGTCCTGGTTGCGCCGCGCGAAACGTGCCGTAAGAAACAAATTAAGTAGCGTTCCGGCTGCTGAGCCAGGCTCAACGCCTTGCATGATCAGAGTTTCGTCCTTGGTGTCCGTCTCATTCGTAGCGGTGACGTCTGGTTCAGTAGCCATGCGCACTCCTAATAGCCAGTGATCGGATCAATGGGATTCCACGCATCGTCTACATCGTAGGTCTCGTCAATGAACCTCGCCCTCATGCCACGCAATCGCGCCAGGTGGAGTGATGTTACCATATAGCGCAATGCGTCGCAAAGATCATCCTTCTTCTTGATGATTTTGCCAGTCTTTTCGTCGTAGCGATACATCTTCAGCTCTGCCAGTAACTTAGGACAGCTCTCGCTGATGTAGATGCGACCCTCGTCGAAGCGCTGGTAAGTTCTGGCGATGCCAGACATAACGCTTCCGGCAGTGTTGTCCGCCAGCTGCACGCGACGCGACGCCTCCGGAATCTGGTCCCAGTCTGGACCATCGAACTCGAACTCATACATCCCGTAGAGCGTGGTTCCGTCATTCTTGTTGGTCTGCAGCGAGGCTGTGTCCATGACGATCATGTAGTCGCCCCACCGCTTGATGGCGGACGCGTGGGTTGCTGGCGGCTTGGCCTCCATGCAGTGCTCGTCGTAGATGTAGAGGATGTCCGTGTCGTCGTCGTAGGCGCCAACCAGTGCTGCGGTGGGGTGAGTCCAGCCTACGTCCATGGCGATCAGGCGACGGTAGTGATCGCGAATCTTGAACAGGCGCCCAGAGTAGTCGTCCGGCGGGAACGGGTAGATCTGGCCCCTGCCCACTGTCGGGATGCCCGTGCTCCGAGCCTGCAGCTCGGACGGGTTGTCCTTGTAGATTTCCAGCATGATGCGGATCGACTCCTCGCTGAGGTGCGGGGCGTCTTCTCGATTCCATCCGGCGTGGACCCTCTCCACGATTTCGTCGGACTGGTCCATGAGCCAGTTGTAGACCTCGGACATGCCCTTCAGGGCCGTGAAGCCAATGCACAGCTGCCCGCCAGTCTTGGCCGTTCTCGCAACAAGTTCCTTCAGAACCTCCATCGGCGGTTCCTCGTCGATGATTACCAGGTCAACAGTGGATCCCTGTAGGCGCTCTCGGCCCTGTTCGGCTGTCTTGAGGCAGATCTGGGCGGTTCCCAGGGGGTGCTTGACGAAGATCGTGTCCACGGCGCCAGGGACATTGGCACGCTTGGTGATCTTGATGATGTCCTCGGGCGGGATCATGCCCCCACGGGGGTCATCGGCATTGGGGCCAATGAGCTTGGTCTGAATGGAGTCTCGGACTTCCTCTGACGTCAATCCGACAACGAATATGACGGGAGCCCTGTCGGTAATCTTGATTCCGGTGTAGAACTCCGGGTAGATGCACCGAGCCGTCATGGACGCCTTGGCCGCAATGGTCATGCTCTTGCCGACCTGGTTCCCACACAGGGCCAGGACGATCTTCTTCTTGGAGTTCAGCCACTTCAGCTGCCAGTGGTAGGGTTGGAACTTCTCGAAGGCGCGGCTCGCCTCACGTCGTAGATGCTCTTTGAGAAGTGCGTCAATAGATGCCATGTATGTTCCCCTTTACATTCCGGGCACTTATAGTGTAGCATACCACTGGCTGCGCAGCCACAACAAAGGAGTTACCCATGAGCCAGTACTCGAACGCACAGACCCCCACCAAGCTCGAGCACGCTGCCGGTGACGGCGGCCCAAAGGACAGCGAAAGCTCCCACCCGACCGTCTTTGACGGAACCAGTGAGAAGGGCTTCGATGGCAAGCTCGGCGCCGTGACGGCAGGCCACAGCTCCAAGATTGGCAACACTGGCCACTCTGGTCCTGGCTCCACCAAGCATGGCTCCAAGGTCAACGAGTAAACCATGAAGAACCTGTCGATCACCGACCGTTACCCCGAGCCGGCTGGGCGATGCCCAGAGCAGCGCTCGAAGGCGACCGGAGGCGGCAAGTCCCCCCTGGATCCCATGGGCGCCCACGTCCCTGGCTACTCGGCCGATCCCTGCCAGACCCCCGGAAACTCCCTGGTTGAGGGCTGCGACTACGCGCCGCTCAGCCGCAATGCCCCGGATGGCCACCTGGCCGTCCCTACTCCCAAGGCCGTGAAGAACTGCAACGGCTAGTCTGGCCACCTGCAAACGTGGTGGCACAAAGCTAGGGGGCCAATCGCGGCCCCCTTTGCTTGTCACATGAACAGGATCCGATCCACTTTTGAGTCGCTGGGCATGTCTACGAGCTTCGGGCGCCTCATTTCTCCCCCAGGAGCTCGTCATACAACCCGAGGTAGCCAGCGGCATCTACAACGTTGTCGCGATTCTTCTTGTTTGCCTGTCGCGCCAGCTTGCCCAGAACCATGATCATGGCCAGCTCGTCGGCCGTGACGTCGATTCCAACTGCATCACACAGCTTGGCCCAGCGCCCGAAGTTGTCGTGGACGTTCCCATACGCCTTGGCGCGGTCGCCGTGGATGAGGCCGTCAGCATGGAGCAGGAGGGGCACGTGCGCATCAGGTGGCGGAATCTCCCTTGGCTTGGAGTCGTCGACAATGCACAAAAGGCCATTGCAGCGCAAAGTCGCATTGTCGACAGGGGTCGCAAAGAATCTGGTCCCATCGACCAGCGTCACACGCTCGTTGAAGGTTTTTTTGTCGGGCTCCACACTGAGAATGTCTGGATCCGACCTCTTGAACTCGAGCTCCCGGTCGGCCATAAGCAACGTCGTGAGCCTGCAGTGCTTGGTCATATTGCGCTCCTGTAGCGGTAGATGGCGTGTCCGCGGTCGTCGTTCGGAAACTTGACGGGAATGCCGGTGAGGTGGGTGTAGCGCGCGTAGAACCTATTACGAACGCTGTGGAAGGACTCTTCGTTCTCGATCGTCCAGTGCCCGAACGGCTGCTCAGCAGCCCACAGGGGGTTGCCCATGATCTGCCGGGCCTCAGTGCAGCACATCTCCCAGTCGTAGGGCTTGACCTCCTTCATGAGCCCGATGTCGAGGACGAAGTGCTCGAAGACCACTGCGTGGATGCGGTCCTCCAGGGCGCACAAGTCGGGGAACGCCTGCTTCACTGGGGCCACGATGTCACCAATGTAGGCCTCGGACGCGTCATGCAGGAGGGCCACGAGCGCCAGTCTCCGGGGCACCACGTAGCTCAGCGCCAGGCTGTGCTGTGCAACAGAGTAGGGGATGCGGGAGTGGCCATTGAATCGCAGATTGTGGCTCAGCGCCCAACCGATATCGAAGATGTCGATGTCATCGGGCTTCAGGTTGTACAGGTCAAGCATCTTGTTGCCATACATTCCGATGTATAATCCCATCTGTCTGTCTCCTTTGGGGGTGCCTATGCTGTTTGTCGGCGATCTGTCCATACAAGATGCTGCGGTGCTCGAAGATCTGGGCAGCCGGGCTACATCAATCCTTGAGTTCGGGGTCGGAGGCTCGACTCAGATCCTTTGTGGGGCCGCGCCACACGACGCCACCCTGGCCTCGGTGGACACCGACCCAGAATGGATCGTACGCACAGCGAAGAACCTGGACCTTCTTGGGCTCCCGAGGGACCGGCACTGCTTCGTGAACTACCAGACCTGGGTCGAGGAACTCCGTGGGCGCGTATTCGACCTCGTGTTCGTAGACGGGGTTGGACAGTATCGCGTCCCCTTCGCACGTGCGGCCTGGAGTCAGCTCGCCATCGGCGGGATCATCCTGTTTCACGACACCAGACGCGAGCTGGACCTGAAGGACGTGTTTGGATTCATGCTCGAACGGTTTCATGAGGTCGCTGATCCTTTCATCAACACACACCATAGTAATCTCTCTGGCTTCCGGCGCAAGGCCCCAGAGCCGTACGAAAATTGGAATGTGACCGAAGGCAAACCGGACTGGGCCTATGGGTTGGTCCCGCCACCTGACAACTGGCCTTCACTTCTAACCTGACCGGGTGGTGGACGTCTTTCGTCAGTCTCCACTGAGCCTCGCCCTACCTTACGGTGTCGGGCACCCGGCGGGGTTAAGGGGTGATGATGGGGCCACCAGCTTTAGGGGCTTCCTGTGCGGCTAGGGGCTGAAAGGGGGGCTGAAAGGGCTGAGCCTCCAGGCGCTTGATCTCGCCAGTCTTGAGATCGATGCCGTCGCCCTGCTGCAGCTCGTAGATCTTGGAGAGATGAGCGCTCACGAACTGCATGGTGGCCTGTGCTGCGGCCAACGTGGCTTGGGCATCGGCCACCAGCTGAAGGTCTGCCACGGTTACCTGGTTCACTCGGTCTGCCATGTGTGTCTCCTATGCCCTCACGGGCGGCCGGCGCTTACCTAGCGCCTTGGGTGGTTTGGGGGAAACGATCATTCCGGACTTCTCGAGGGTCTCCCCCCATTCAAGCCATTCGATCAACTTCATTGCCCTGTCTTGCTTCATGATGATTCCCCACGGTTCTGACATGTGGCCTTCGGTCCTGCTGAGCATGAAACCTTCTTCTCCGGGTGTCAGGGTCCAGGTCATGGGGGCCTCCAGGGGTGACCCCTATTCTACCGCTTTCTGGACCTCAGGAATGTCAAGTATTCTGCCCCCGCCTCGGCGTCCCAGAAGACCTGGATGCGGTTGATCAGGTCGGCGCTGGGGTCAATAACCGTTACAACACAAGGACTTATGTGCTGATCTCGGAACCCCTTGTCGCGCGCGAAGCGATCGTAAATTTTATAGCTGCCGATTTGTAAACAATGGCTAATTCTGCCGTCATCCGGGGACTTGACCACGCCATAGCCGCATGTGTGCTTGTGCCCACAGATGAAGATATCATCCCTGATGCCAAGCATTGAGGCCTTCATGACCGGGTGAGCCACGTTCCACTGGCTGCTGCCCTTGAAGTCATGCCGGGCGTTGATGGTCGTGGCCGCGCCGCTGGGTGAGACCAGGTTCAGCCGGGCCTCGCTGGGCTCGTAGAGGGCGTTGATCTGGCTCGCGATCCACTCGAGGGGATCGTCGGCGCCAGACCAGCAATTGCCAGTGAAGTAGGCCGATCCGTTATTGCGGATCATGAAATTACCGTGCGGAACCGTAAGACACCACACCTTGCCGGTATAGTTTACAGTCGTGGTTGCGCCCTTGGTTTCTGTTTGCAGATCCTGGCGTCGGACAAGATTCAGGCGCCAGTCATTATCGCGCGCCATCGACATCCGCGCGGACCACCCGTGGGAAACCGCGCAAGCCTGCACGGACCCGAGAAATTCACGCTCGCCATGCAGAACACCGCATGTCTTTTCTTGTGGGTTCGCACCGTCCCATGTCCCATCCCCGGCGATTAGCGCGCCTAACAGCACATCGAACTGCCGATCCGTTAACTCTTTACTCCAGAACGGCAGCTCGCCCTTCTTGGGTACCCACGACAGCACCTTGCGGCTCCCTGTGGCGTTCAGGCGCCATTCCGCCTGTGGGAGTGGGGACTTGACGAGATCACGGCCGCAGACACTCTTGATGTCTCGAACGCGCGTAGTGACCGTGTGCTCAATCTGCAAGTCCTGCAACAGCCTCGTGATTTCGTTACCATCCTTGCTCTGGTAGATCGAAATGCGAGGCGAGTTGCCTTGCCAGCTGATGGACCCCTCAGTCAGGATCCAGCCGGCCAGGGTGATCTGGTCGTCAGACAGCGTGCAGCCGTAGGTTGACCCAGGGGCCGACACCGGGATGGCCACGCGAGACGGCAGCTTGCCAGCCTGCACGAACTCATACTTACCCCACCTCTTCAGCCAATTGCGCTTCTTGGCAAGCACGCGGTGGTTTGGAGTTACCTCCATGGTAATGGACTGGGTCTTCATGCACACCAGTTCGCCATCGTGGTCGCGCTCAATCCTCCCAAGGATGGGGGACCAGACAGACTTGCCAGTCTCTCGATCGATCGAAAGGACCTGATCATCGTCTCTGATGTCCTGATAATTAACCCACCCGCGAGCTGTAAGACACTCAGACGATGGAGTTAGGCAGTCATGATTCCCACCGATAAGGTAGATCCACTTGCCCTTCAGTTCCCGGAGGAACCAGTTGGCAAGGATGAGCGCTTCCTTCGCACTAACCCCTTGTTCTCCATAAAGACGAGAAAGACGACCCACCCAATTATTGCGCGTATCGCCAATGTTCGCAGCGAACAGCCCCGGTGTGTCCTTGACGGTCTTGATGTCGTGCTTGAGTTTCCTGAGGTCGGTGCCATCGTCGTCGACATGGGGGTCTCCAAAATGCAGGATGCCGTAGGGTCCGGTGATGGGGACGTCCACGTTGATCAGCTGGCGAGCAACCTCGTAGCTGCGCTTGCGTTCGAACTTCCGCATGCGGTATTCGATGATCTCTTCGGCCGTCAGCTCGGGGCTGGGGGGCAGTGTGGGCTCGACGGGGTCGGTGAACCCATCGCCAAGCTGGCATGCCTTCCAATCGTTGTCCCAGCTGTCGGGGGTCGCAACAAGCCCTGCGGCTTTGCGTTGACGACCCCTGGCCTTCTTCCAATTCCTCCAGGCAGCGCCGGTGGGTTTGCTCACTTGGATCCCTTCTTCATACCCTTGAGGGTTTCGGCCAACCTGGCCTGTTTGCCGACCTTGCCACCCTTGGAGGCAGCGGCTCGGATCTTGGCTTCCGGGATCTTCTCGCCTTCGGGAATGCCGAGGCTTCGATGCAGGCCGCCCTTGTTCTTCGTGGCACCGGCGATCCAATTCTTGGCCATCACAGCCCCCTGAAGTAGTTGCCGACCTTGTTCCAGAAGATCGTGAGGGGGGCCTTGTACTTGGCCCACACCACGAAGCCGGCGGCGATCACGATGAGAATTGCAACGGGGCAGCCCATGGCTACTTCCGCTTCTTGCGGTGGCCGTCTTTCTTCTTCGCCTCGGCCTTCTTCGCCTCGGCGATGTCCTTGTGCTCGAGCTTCTCGAACCCCTTGAGGCCGAGCTTCTTCAGTTCCTTCTTGTCGCTGGAATCCATTGGATCCTCCTTGGGTTAGAAAGAGCCCTGGCCCCCTCCGAGGGGTCCGCCACTGCCGCCACTGGGCGTCATGGGGCCACCACCGGTCGGGGGCATGGGGGGAAGCTGCGGCATCGGGGGCACGGGTCCCCTGGGTCGCGGCATAGGCTGCGGTTTCTTGGCGGGCTTGCCCTTCGGCGCAGGCTTGGCTTTCGCCTTGTTCTTCGCCTTGGGTCCCTTGCCTGGCTTCGGTTTTGCTGGGTACGTCTTAGCCATGATGGCCTCCTAGGTAAATTGTGCGTCTCCCAGACGGAATGTCAAGGGCTTGACGATGACTTCTTTGAGGAGTTCGATCGCAACCGGCTCGTCGTGGTGCAGCCAGTCGTCGAGCTCGTTCTGGTCGATCGTCTCGCCGCACGCGCGGCACCGAACGATAGAGCCGGAACCGATATCCCAGTTGGCGTGGTCGCAGTTCGCCGAGCGCTTACTCATCTTTCCCTCCTACTTTCGCTTCTTGAAACCAGCCCCACGCCACTCCGCACGCTGCGGCGAGCAGGACCACTGCCGTCAGTATTCCCAGGATCCTATCGCTCATGTGGAGAGCTTCTCGTCAACCTTGGTGTATCCAATGTTGTGGGTGACGTGGTCACCGCTTCCCATCGTGTAGTGGATCATTTGGCATTTCACGCAAACACTGAACTTAACCTTCTCTTCAATGGGCATCAATGGCCCATCGAAGCGACTCACGCCATTCGCCCGGTAGCGTACCCAGCGGTGGTCGCAGCTCATGGCACCACCGACAGGATGCACTGGGTGATCCACTGGATGGCATAGGCCTCAATCTCGCGGCCAGGGGTCTCCTCGCCCATGGCGGCCTTGGAGAGCTGCCAGACGTGGGTGGCCTCATGCACGGCAAGGCCGATGCCAATGGCGCGGGCAGCCCCCCTGGGGCGTTTGTTCAGGCACACGACGAAGGTCTTGATCCCATCCACCAGCAGGATATGGACGGCGCCATCCGAGCCCTCGGGAACGAACGGATCCTTGACATCGATCCCGATGCGCTTCATCTCGCGGTCGAACGCAGCCTCGTCTGGCGCCACGCCGAAGACACACGGCCACGGGCCGGCCGAGAAGTAGGTGATGTAAGGACGGCTCACGATTCCTCCTGCTTGAACTGGTGGTGGTAGTTGAGCAGCGGGTGCAGGTCGGGGAACTTCACGTGGGTCCAATGGGGGGAGTTGGGGTCCGTCCCGTCGTCCGTGAGTAAGCCACATACCGGGCAGTAGTACTCGCCATTGCCTATCCCGACACCGAATCTCATGCGCACTCCTTCAGGTCTCTGCCGCTTGCAAGCAAGACGGCCTTGTAGCCCAGGTGAGCACGGTAGTCCTCGTCGATCCACTCCTTATGCTCGACCAGGTGGCGCTCGTAGTCCGCGGCGTCAATGCCAGCTCTGGCGATCGGGTATCCGGGGCCGAGGCACGCGTCCACGTAGACGCCACGCCCATTGGTCTTGGTGTTGCTCACCCGGAATTCATGCCCCAGGGCGTGCGCCAGCCAGCGCATCTCCTGTTCCGGCAGGGGGCATTCCGCCTTGGGCTTCAGTTTGGCCATGTGGGAGACCCCCTCCTGCAGCCTGGCGAACATCCGGGCGCGCAGGCCGAAGGTGGCCTCGGGGATGGGGATCGAGTCGTCCTGCTTCACCCACTCCTTGCCCATGATCGGGTCAACCTTCTCGATGCAACCCATGTGGTGCAGGGTCCAGCGCCGCTGGGATTCGATGCCGGCCTCCGCCGCCTCGACCATGGCCTCGCCGTACTCGGCGTAATACGCGCTGTCGGCGATGTTGATCATGCCGGGGATGACCTGGGTCAGGGCCGGCGGGCCGAAGGGATCGTAGGGATTAAGGCTGCTCATTGTGCCTCCATGGGTGGGTTGATCTTGTATGCGTGAAAGACTAAGAAAATTAGGCTCAACGAAAATTAGGTTCAACCGAACAGGCTCACGCCTTCGTGCATTTCTTGCCTCCGTGTTTGAAAATGGTCCTCACCATGTCGAAGGCGCAGTCGGAGAGATACTCCTGAGACGCCTCGATGCTGTCGTCGATCTTGTCGTCGAAGTGAAACCACGAGACCTCGGCCTGCGTGATGTCGCACCCACCGAACAGGCGCTTCTTCTGCGGGGGGACGTAGATCAGCAGCATGCCGCCGCCCTGGCGGGCCAACCACTTGATCTGCTCGTCGGTGATCGGATCCTCTGCGTCCTGCCTCCCCTTGGCCATGTTCACCTCCCGAAGATGCGGTCTGCATTCTCCTTCACGGCCCCTGGGCTGAACCTCACCCGCTGGCCGAACTTCTCCACCAGATAGAGCACCTCGTAGTCTCCGGTGCCCTGGATTTCGACCCCCTCCTTCAGGATGCGCTCGAACTCGCTTCGGGTGATGGTGTTGCGCTTCTCGGTCATTGTCAACCCCCTTTTGGAACTGCTTAAACAGGTCGTAGATCGCATGCTCCATGTAGACCTGGGTGCTCATCCCTCACCTCGCCCCATCCACCGCGGCGTCAATGCGCCGGAGGATCTTCATGGCCCTTTTGACCCGCTCGGGGTTGGTACCACGTCCCCCCAGGGGTTTCAGAGGCTCCTTGGGCACTTCCTGCCCCATGGCGAGGGTGTCTGCTTCCGCCTCCCCCACCTTGGGGTGGATCACCTCGGCGTCCAGGATCCGGCCGTCTGCCAGCATCGCCCGGACCCGCTCGTCGCTACGGGCGGCGGCGGCCAGCTGGAACCGCAGTTCGTCGTCCGTCAGGATGATCTCCTGGCTCGTGACAGTCTTGCGCTCCTGGAACAACTCAGGCGCCATCCGCTCCGCCACCCACATCGCGGCATCCGTCTGCATCTTCCCGATCCGGCCGTTCCGCGCACCCCTCATCAGGATAAACGCGCACTCGATGCCAGCTCCTTCGAACGCCGTGCGCAAGGCCTCGCCAAACGCTGCGTCATACTTCCGCATGTACGCGATCTGGACCGGCGTCGGCATGCCCTCGATGGCGCAGATCTCGTCGATCGGCATCCCCTGCATCAGGAGTGTCGCCACTGCGTTGCCTACGTCCATCGAATTCAACAATTTGCCGTCAACCACAGTCAGCACTTGAGACCCTCCATCTCGCATCTTGCACTCCAGACCCCAGTGTCGGTCCGCCCCTGGCCTGTGTCAAGAGGTCGATTTTTTCCTGGGGTCCGTGCCTGCGCGCGAAAAATTTGTATACAAAAGCTGTGGAAGGCGGCGGCCTTGGAGTGGGGTGTTCTTATTAGACCACCCCACGCTCGTCTCGCTGGACCCACCCCACCACCCCTCGCTCATTGCCTTTCTTTGGGGGTAGTGGGCCTATACACTCAACCGCACGCCCACTGCTTGCTTGCTGCCTCTTACCCCTCGCTCCCCGGCCAGGCGGCTTGCGCCGCCCTCAGGGCCGGCCGGGGAGGTCGGGAGGAGGGTGGGAGGGTGGGGGTTGGGGATTGTCCCTGATTGCCTGCTTGTGCGGGATTACACGATGAAGATGGAGAAGCAGCCATGAACCCAGTCATCGATCGCCTCAAGTCACGCAAGTCTGAGCTACTAGCTGAGTTAGAGCTCGCCAAGCTCGAAGGTAACAAGGAACTCGAGCGCCACATCAAGTTCGATCTCACCACCATCGAAATCTACATCAAAAAGGAGCAGTCATGACCATCGCCAAGAGAATCCTCATCGGAGCCGGACACTTTCTGTTCTTCTGGGCAATCATGCTCGTAGGTTACACCATGATCATGCTCAAGATCAGCTTCTTGATCTTCGTGTGGAGTTGGATCTTCGGATGAGCTAAGGAGAGCCCCATCAAGGGGTTGTCCCCAGCGCATAGAGCCTGGCAGCGCCACGCTGATCGTGGTCACACGTTCATACAGGAGGCCATCATGGCCCGCATCAATCGCAAGTCCTACAGTTCAACCATCCCGGCCGATCGGCAAGCGGGATACGCCAAGGTGATCGTCAGCAATCTCGGAGCCAGTGGCTTCGCGCACTACGTGACGGTCCGCGCCTCGTTCGATGACGCCGGTGTCATGACCGAGCACTTCGTCGACGTGCTGGTGCACCCAGATCGCGCCATGGACATGGACGTCGAGAAGTTCGACTGCGTGACCATCAATGGCGCCGTGGAGCGTGACCCCCAGGGTGGAGAGAGCCGCCGAAAGTCCAACACTCGATACGTGTTCGCCCAGAGCGTCACGGCCATCGGCAAGCACCTCGTCAAGAAGCTGGTTGACGAGACGTCAGGTGAAACAACCCTGGAATACGCAGGCATCGGGCTCTACGCACTGGCAACCGCCGCGGAGTAGCCCCGAACAAGCCAGGCCTGGATCCAACCGTCCAGGTCTGGCACATTCAAGGAGATCGACATGACCGCAATGTTCATCATCTACACAAGTCCATCAGACGGGTTGACCAAGGCCAGGAGAGTCACTAATTTCCGCGATGCAGGCATCCTCATCGCAACACTTGAGCGTATGGGAGTGGCAGCCAAGGTGGAAGAAGAGATCAAGCTTCTCCACAGCAACAACCTCCCGTTGATCGCCCAGACCTGGGCACCAAACTTCTCAGGCGAAGGCCTGTGATCTCAAGGCTATGCAGCAGACATCACAACCCGTGGATCCCGAGCCATCAAGGGAAATCCACGGGTTTTTTTATCCCGTCGTATGGCCGCTCACAGTGAAATGGGCTGGACCCACTGGGATGAAGCAGGAGCAGCGACGAACTCAACTTGGCATGATTCTCTCTTTAGAGGGCACTTTTCACTGAATCAACTCTCATCGCACAATCGATTAAAGAAGTATATATGATAGAGGTGAGACATATCATACCAACACAAACAACAACATACATACACACACGCCCATGCGCACACACACTTACTTTCTGACTTGACGTGCTTCATATATGCCTTGAAAAAGGGGGGAAATAACTATGTGATCTATTATTAAGTTTGTTACAATGGTCGTCCGTTGCACTTAACCCTCAGAAGGAGGCCCCATGACCCGCAAGCAGCTCACAAAACGACAGATTCAACTGCGATCCGCCATCAAAGTCGCCATACAAAAAAGCGCGACAGGCGCCCTGCGAGATGTTTACAAACGTCTCCTCAAGAAACGCCCCAACCTGTCACAACCCTACTTCAACGACACCATCCAGAACATGCGCGACCGGGGTGACATCTACCCAGTTGGCTATGGCGTCTACCGTTGCACCGCAGCACCGACGCAGCCGCTCCCATCCGCCGAGCGCCTCAACCCGAGGGTGAAGGCCGTGCTGCGAGCCCAGACTGCAGCCCTCCCGGAGCTCCGCAAGGCAGCTGGCATGGGACCAGATCTCCCGCTTGGCGAGGGCGCACGCCAGCTGCAGGCCATGCGCGTCGATGACGAGCTGATCGATAAGCTGCTCAAGGACCGCAAATACAAGCAGACCGCGATCGTGGACAGCGCGATCCTCAATCTGAAGCTGAAGGTCACCGTCGAGGTGGTCTGATGCTCCCGTCCGAGACGCGCCATAAAGGCCCCAAGCACGGCGAGGACGAGATCCTCGGCATCGCACTGGTGATCATCTGGCTTACCCTGGCGGCAACCATCACCGTCATGACCGCGCATTACGTCAAGTTCCCCTGGAATCTCTACGCCATCCTCTGGCTAGCCCTCGGGCTCGTCAGTGCCCTGATGAGGGATGCATGAGCTGGCGCACGGAAGAACTCTCTGCCATGCACCTGAACTGCTACCTCACCATCCAGCGCGGCAGGGGCAAACGATGGCACTGGCAAACCAGGGGGGATGTAAATGAATGCGGGATCACCCGCAGGTTCGGAATCGAGACCACCCTGAGCGCCGCGAAGGTGAAAGCCATAACCGCCGCAGAGGAGCTGACCAATGACGCCCGAACAACGCCATGACCGCGAGACGGCCTGGGGTTTCATCTCGCTGCTGCTCTTCGCGGCAGCCATCGCGATATCCATCGCGCTCAACTTCCAGGAGGTGCACCGTTGAGTAGAATCAAGGACTGCAAGAGGATGACCAAGGCCATCGCGTTGAGTTGTGAAGACTGGAATCGACAAGCGCAGCTGCCCAAGAAAGGTGACTACATGATCCATCCGATCACCGGCGTGGAGATCTTCCTCACGCAGCCCGCAAGGAACCACTGGTTTGACGCTGGCTCAGTCTTCCTGGCGATCTATGACGCAAGCACGCGCACTCAGATCAAACTCAATCGAACGATGAGGTGGTGACATGGACGCGAGAGCGCTACTCACCGACATCATGTGGGATCCAATGAGCCTGAAACATGCCGATAAAGGCCTGAAGATCGGGACGATCAAGGGATTCGATACGTTCGCGGACAATATAAACCTGCATGAAAAGGTGGCCGGCTATTTCGAGAGCTTCCGCAAGCAGGTCCGACTCACACCTAAGAAAACCCATCGCTCCATCTTCTATTCCAACGTGGTTGTCGTGAGGGTTAACTTCCAGCAGTACGTGATAGATGCGCGGGACGCGGCCCTGGCCAGCGAGCTCTAAACCACACGAGGTGCCAGGCCGTGTGACCAACTTGCCCAATCCTGGCTTAGGGCTACAGGAGTTTCCATGTCCACCAAGACCAACGTCCGTGCCATCCTGACCGCCATGCGTGCCGCTTCCCATAGCGTCAGCCCGCTGGACATCAAGCACGCGACCACCGTCGACCTCAGTACGATCAAGGCCGTCATCAGCAAACTGGCGAGCCTGCGGTACATCAAGGAGCACCGGGACGTCGTGGGTGTGTACTTCACCCGCAAGCCCAAGCGGGCCGAGATCGACCGCTTCATCAATCCCAACGAATCCAGCGCCGGCTTGGCTGGTTACTTCGAGCCCGTGGCGTGCCCCGTGGTTGCCGCAGCCATCGGTGCCACCGAGGCCGCTGACACCAAGCGGCTGCTCAACTACTTCCGCACGGCGCCCCATGCCGCGACAGTCGCCCCCGCGTTCAATAGCATCGTCAACAAGCTGAAGGCCGCCGGCCTCGTCAAGGAACACCGCGACAAGCCAGGCAAGTTCTTCACCGTCAGGGCGAAGCGCGCCGTTGTCGACTCCTTCCTGGACGACAGTCTCGGACTGGCGGCTCTCTATGCCGCTCGTCAGTAGGATCCAGCATCTCAGGGATATGTTGAGGACAATGCAGCCGGGCGACGTCGTAAGAGAGCCCCTGCCGCCCACGCAGATCCCTATCGCCAATCCCCGGGGGGCCGCAAGCTCCCCGGGTGATCAGGTGGATGCGGATCACTTCTGGCAGCACGAGCCGCCGACACACCTCGAGCGATCATACGAAGATATCTCTGAAGAGCTGCTCTCTATGCAAGCCCACCGCATGCCTCGAGAGGTGGGCATGCGAAGACTGCGTGAATATGCAGATCGACTCTCAATGGAGTGCAACCCAATCGTTCAGGTTGATCCAAACCGGTTATCGCCCGGCGAAGATGCTCTGCTGTCACCAGGCGCTAGGATCAGAATACGTGCAGCCATGAACAGTGAGACAGAGCGGCTTCAATTAGCCCACAGAAATTTAATAGAGAATGCTCGCCAGATGGGCATGCCAAGAATGCAGCCCATGGAGAGCTTCGAGAGTGCGTACTCACGATACGGATACCCGCCATCTCGGCACGTCCAGATTCCGGAGGAGGAAATGCCCAATGACCCAGAAACTGGTCCTGGCACTGATCATCGCAAACATGCTAAGCGGATTCTGGGTGTGGCGCCTGCTGTATCCAAAGAAACACTGGAAAGGCTTGCCATCCCGCAAGAGATATTCTCTTCTCTGGTGGCGACGATAGACGGCGTGGATCCCACGAACCAGCAAGAACAGAGCGTGGACGATAACTTCACGGCGATCTTCCACCGTGATCTGATCAGGGATATGGGCAAGGACAACGTCATTAGTGATGCGACCATCGGTTACGGCCCTGGCCGCCTAGCCTGGGCGAAGATCATAAAAAGAACAAAGGAACAGAAAGGTCCGTTCATCTCCAGGTATCGCACCAATTTCAATTTCGCACAGAACGACGATCAATGGAACGGGCTGCTGCCAGTAATCGCGGCGAAACTTCGCGGAGTAGACTATAGAAACTACGTTGAGGACCTCTATAACCGACATGGTTGCACAGCCAGTGGCGGCGCATGGCTGGAAGCGGTGGAGCGACCCAACATCCTCTTCACCAGTGTTAGGTCTGCCTTGCGCGAGCTCATACTCGAGAGCCTCGAGGAGATCTCAAAGGACTACGTGAGACGGCTTGAGAAAGCCAAGCCAGGGAAGGACATACAGCTATGGGCATAATGAGCGAACTGATGGACACCATCTCTGAAGTGATCGACATGAAGTCTGCCTATCGAATCATCCGGCGACCGTATGACGAGGAATTTGCGCGCGCGCACAGCGTCACGCTGCTCGACATTACAGACAAGCTCTACATCCCGTGCATCTTCTGCGGGACAGACATCGTCGGCAAGATTCTTGTCGGCAAGGTCTATACGAATCAGCCTGTCTTCTGTGATCTGAACTGTCGATCCAAGCACGCGCTCGTCCGGCTCTCCAAGTTCACCGAGGAGACCAACATCCGGGAAGCGGCGAAGAAGCTAGTGGCGATGTGCCTTACGGTCGACATCATCGTCAAGGAAACCGACGTCAAGAAGCGCACCACGCCCCTAGTTGTTCGTAAGCTCCTGGCCGAGCACAATCGCCTGGCCGAGCTCACGCTCGATGTCCTGAAACAAATCCTGAAGGAGGTAACGCATGCCAATAGGGACACTTGAACCTCTGTATCGATACCTCCAATTACACAATGGCGCCGACGCAATCTCAGCTGTGATCAACGACATGGAAGCCCTCGCCAGAGGGGGTTTCATCAAGAGTCTCGGAGAGGGTCTCCATGAAACCATTCAAACCACAGCTTCGGAGATCGAGATCAACGAAACCCTATCGCAGCTCCTGGGCAGGGATATGCCGACATTCTACACCGCCAGCTACCAGGCGCTCGACAGCAAGATGTTCATCAGCATCTCCAGGGTTGAGCCGGCCGTGAGCCGGACAATCCTCGCGCTCTGTATCAACGAGGACGACAGCGTCACCACGTTCTATCTGGATGGCGCCAACATGATCGACATGGGGCAGAAGTCCCCCGAGCTCTACAGCTCAACATCTGCCGTCATCAAGACCGCGGATGGCGCCCTCAAGAATGGTTTTGTGAGATCGTTCACGTCCGTTCGCCAGCGCAGTGAAAGCGAGGTCTATATCAAGTGCGACTTCCGCCTTAGCAGGACCGCCCCGTTCTACATCGCCATCCGGGACATCTACGGACGTCAGGATGCGCATGTTGGAGCAACTGCGAAGACGGTCTTCGACGAGCTGGAGGCCACATGCAGCAGATGATCAACCTCCTGGCAAACATCGCGGCCAACGCTGAGAATGTGGATGCCTGTGTGGTTGCCGCAGTTATGAAGCCTACTGAAGAGAACCCTGATCCCGTAGTGGAAGTTCTCACTGTGGGCGACAGCGCCATCAGCATGTTTGGAATCTCCGAGTTCATCAAGATGGAGATCTACAAGCAGCTGGGGAGGCGCTCATGATGTGCGCGGCGTGTGGCGTAGAGGATTCAGTAGCTAGGATGAAACGCTATTGGGATCATAGGGATGGAAGCATTTTTTATGTATGCCTCGCATGCGATAACAACCTGGATCTGTGGGAGACTGACGACCTCAACCTCAGAGCCCTGCAAAGCCGTGAGACCCCGAGGGTGGAAGCCGTAAACGGCGAGGATATGGACGAAGACCGCAGTACCTTCGACATCTTCAATGGCGACGGACCGGAATGTAGGTCTGTTTATCATTGCGGTTGCTGCGATGAGACATGCTTTGGCGACCACGTGCGCGTCGTAGATCTGGTTTATCCCGTGTGTCTTCGGTGTGTGAGAGAGTCCTACCACCACAGCGCGCTGCTTGACCAGTATTTCATCACCCCAGCGGCACGGGCGGCCAGAGAGGCGGAGCAGCGCGCCTGGCAGAGAGCACCAGTGGTGCCCGCCGCGCCACCCAGCACGAGCGAATCCCCCAGTGGCTACACGGCCACGAAGGGGAGAGCTTCCGCCCGATTCCTGGACTATCCATACGTGGGGATCGAGTTCGAGCACGCGCCCGTTCAAAACAAAGCCATGGCGTGCAACTCCGGGTCACTGTTCCGCTGGATCGCCAACGGCCTGCAGTCACCCGAGAAATCATGGGACCACTTCTTCATGTGCCACAGCGATGGCAGTATTGAAAGCCGAGCCGAGTATAGCTCCTCAGAGATCGTGTCTACGCCGACCTCTGGAGATCTTCTCGACGCGGTGATCAACCGATTCTACGAGCCTTTCGCAACCAAGATATTTACCCCCGGCCCAGAGAATCGAAAGTGTGGGTTTCACATGCATGTCGAGAGCCGTTACCTCATGTGGATGAAGGCAGGGCATGAGGACAGGGATGCGAAGTCAAGGTCGGTCGCCACGGAGGCACTGGGGTTGATCTATGTTATCTGTCGAGAGTTTATATCCTCTAGCAGGAGAGAGAATCACTTCTGCCGGACGAAGCCCGCGGTGAGGAGCAAGTCAACTAGCCTCGCCGGGAGCACAGCCATGATCAACGTCTTCGGACACAGTGATTACCCCGCTATCGCTGTCCGCACGATGGGCACGCTGGAATATCGGCTGTGGCCATCGAGCAACAGCATCCGTAACACCAGGGCTCGCGCAGAGCTCAGCCAAAAGCTGACGGCGCGTTTTGATAGCTGTGTGATGCACGCGAAAACCCCAGCACCCGAACTACACCCAGAGTGTCTCGAGGGCCTGCGAGCCATCGCTAAACTCTGTGTCGGTGGCGCGCGCCTCGGGATTCCCGATGCGCTGGGTGAGCTGCTCGGCCTGTCCGACACGACCGTCAGAGATCTGAAGAGCATCCTTGAGCGATACAATCCTTTCACCCACGGGGCGACTCACTTCCAGTTCACGAAGGAGCAGCTCTCTCACCTCAAAAGCGAATCTACCTTGCACAGCACGGCGATCAAGATCCCAGGCAAGATGCCTATCTCCGAACTTGGCGACACCACCGCGCAATCGGATCTTATGGAGCCATGGCTGACCTTCGGCGAGTGCGTCAAGTGCTATCCAGCCGCAACCGAAGGCGCGATGCCAGACCTGGTCGCAAGCCTGGCCACAGGAGGTGATTAATGTGCGGACTGTCGGGGATCGTCATCACCCAGCCCAAGCTCATTCCCATGGAGCTCGTGAAGACCATTTTCTCACTGCTGATGGAAGAGAATGATGACCGAGGCGGCCATTCGTGGGGCGCCTGGGGATCCAGGAAGGCTCCGATTCGGGGCCTGGGAAAGTACAGCACGAACAGAGCCCCGCTGCATGCGTGGTTGAAAGACTTCCGCTTCATGGAGGGAGGGCCGACGTTTCTGTTTGGCCACACCCGCTTTGGAACCCACGGTGGCAGGACGATCGAGAACTCCCATCCATTCGAGGAGGGCAACATCACCCTGGCCCACAATGGGGTCGTCGAGGTCGAAGGTTACACTACCGAGGATCACGCCGTGGATTCAGCCAGGATCGCCATCGCTCTCACGCAGAAGGGCTATGTGGGCGGGATGGCGTGCGTCATGGGCATGTGCTCGTTGCTCCTGAGCGTGGACGGCCAGCCTCTGGTCTATCGCCACGACCAGGTCCTCAACTACGCGCAGTTCCCATGGGGGTCCGCCATCTCCAGCACGTTCTGTGACCTGGAGCTGACTGTGGTCAAGCGCCTGGGACTCGAGCCAGTAGGGGGCGTCCAGAACGTCCCAGAGAACACCTTCTGCCAACCTGGCTTCGGCCTCATCAATGTGTCGGCGCCGGGCAAGGAGCGTCCGAAGTATGTCCCGCCTGAGCCCAAGAAGAGGACCTGGTATGGCGGCCTTGCGGTTGATGAAGACGACGATCGATTCTCGGGGAACAGACACGACATGCGATACGACGAGGACAACGGGGGCATGTGGAAGCCTGGCCATGTCTGGAGCATTAAGCGTGGCCGCTATGTGCCGCAAGAAGAAGCAGATAGCGCCACTATTCTCAACGGATGGAACACTCGCAGCTGGAACAGAGAGAAGCAGTGCTGGGAGTATCCCGAAATCGTGGCGGGAACCCAGACCGCACTCGGCCTGGTCACCATCGACAAGACGGCCGCGTCTGGTGGCAGCCAGGAATTTAGTGGCAAGTCCGATCTCCCTAAGGCCAAGGAAATCAAGTCAGTGCGAGCCATTCGGGCGGAGATCAAGGCTAAGGTTAAGGCTGAAGCCAAGGCAAGGAAGGCTCGGATCGCATCAGCGAAAGCCGAGGCTGAGTCCATCATCAAGAGGTCCCAGGACAGGCTTGCGGCAGCTCAAAGGGCTGCAGCGCTCGACACCGAGGACGACGAGCCGATGTTCGAATGCACAGGCTGCGGCTACCCGTGCGCGATTGAAGACATATCCGTCTGCGTCACTAACTGGTCATCAGGCCTGGAGGTGCCGCTGTGTCTCGATTGCATCACAGATGAGATCGTCAAACAGGGCGAGATCGTGGTTCTCAGGCCGTTCAATGCGCCGACAGTGACCGCAATGGATGACTTCGGCAATGCCCTTGACGTTCTCGAGGCAGAGATCGTCGAGGCGGATCCAGATATCCCGCCCTTGGACACGTTGACCGACAAGGCTAAGGAGGAGCTGGAGGAGTACATCACGAAAAACTATGGGGAGCCACGCCATGTATAGGTTTCACCAGGTTCTTAGCGCGACACACAGTCCGCACAAGGCCCTCGCAGAATCCACCCCCTCGGCAGCGATGCTGGGGGGGATCTGGATGGAGGCTAACGTCGCCATCAAGATGGGGTTCGAGCCATGGCTTCCCGACGGGCTCGGGATGGATATGGAGGAGATCGCAAGGTATGATCTGCAGGCCGACCGCGTGGTCGAATGCCTGGACGGTATCCCTGGGCTGGAGTATCAGCCTGTACTGTCCTGGCCGTGGGGCAGCGACGAAATTGTGTCCGTGCGGCAAGCCGAGGGTCACCCCGACTTCCTGGCCTCTGTTGAGCACGAGATCATCGACCTCAAGACCACGGAGTATCCGACCGAGGAGCTGCTTAACAGACTTCTCCATTCAATACAGATGTGTTCATATATTGCGGCTTATGAGTGTGAGCACGGAGTCATGCCATCGCTCCAGATCATTCTCGCCAGTCGCTTGGTCGAGCCCGAGCCCGTGTTGTTCAACAAGAACGGGACGGTCAGCCTGTCCGGCCAGAACGCGGACCACGCCTCGCTGCTTGAGGCGGTGTCGCTTATGGGCGACAAGGCCGACGAACGACACTGGGCGATGGTGTACAAAGCGCCAGTGTGGTGCCCCATCATGGTGGGGACGCTGGACGTGGACGAATGCCGCGAGCTGGCGAGGATCGGGACGATCTTTCTCGACGCCGGCCTTGCCATCTTGAACACAGGGCTTGCGGAGTCAATCTATCGGCCCTATACTTGATGCACGGGGCAATGAGGCCCAAGCAAACACAGGAGGTAAACATTGAGAGTAGTTGATTTCAAGACCCCGATCGCCAAGAAGGCCAGGGCTCACGTCCTGTTGCACGGCGAGAGTGGCGCAGGCAAGACAACCTTTGCGGTCACGGGCGGCCGCCCCGTGGTGGTGTGCTTGGAGGCCAAGGCGGAAAACACGATCCTGTCGATCAATCCGGACGCGATGTTCATCGTGCCCGAGTCGATCGACGATCTTCGTGCCATTGCCAAGGCGCTTCGAGACCCAGCCAGCTACGCGAAGGAATTCCCCGGCATCGACAAGGCCACTCGCCTTGTGGTTGATTCGTGGACAGAGATGACGGCCCTGGTCGGTGGCTGGATTGGTGGCGGGGCTCAGATCAGCCTTCCCCAGTACGGCGATCTTCAGCGGGTTGTCTTCGGGCTGCTCGGCATGGCGCAAGCTGGCCCGCTACCCTCCATCGTCATCGCTCGCTCTGAGGTTCAGGAGCAGGGTGGTGGGGTGCTGCGGGTGAGCAAGATCGTGCCGGCTAGTCTTGGGAAGTCCGTCGCCCAGCTCCCAGGCAAGCTCGTGGCCACACTTCAGGCCGTGAGCGTCAATGACAAGGGTGAAACCTACACCATCGAGTCCGGACCCAGCGACTCGGCCAGAAGGTCAGGTCTGCCCTGGCTTAAGCCATCATGGGATCCAGCGACAGACGGGAATGCTGACAAGATGTTGGCGGTGATCGAAGCAGGACCCAAGAGAGGGGGCTGACATGGCTAGATTCTGGAGATTTCTTGGCCCAGGCAATTACCGAGTCGAGGTAGCCACCCCCGGCGACGAGCCCATCCAAGCCCACATGAAACCAGCGCCAACCGTGGGACGTGGGACGTTTATGGAAATCGTTGATGAGAACGGGCTTAGTGTCTATGTAGACACTGATTCGTACGACCATGTCGTTCAAGTGCCATACGTCAGCAAGCAAGATCGCCACCAGCGATAACCCAAGGAGAAAAGCATGGCAGACATCAAGTTAGGACTCACGAAGAAGGCCATCGAAGATGCGAGGGAAACCTACGAAGGTCCTCGAACGCCATTCCCTGCGACCAGGGTGGGGTATACCAAATACACCGCCCTCGTAACCGATCTCGCGATCAAGGAAGGCACCGGCAACTACCAGGGCCAGGCATGGTTGTGGATCCAGGTCAGCAATGGGATCTACCAGGAATCGATCTTGATCAACCTGGACCCCAGCAACGTGGCGCCATCGGCCAAGCCGGAGGATGTCGAGAAGATCGTCCAGCGCAATCTGGACACGCTGCTTCGGGTCGTGAAGGTGCTGGACATCGCCAACGTGGCGGGAGATGGCATCGACACCGGCAAGTTCGCAGCCGCCAAGGGCACCATGGTCACCTTCGGTGTCCGGCTGGGCGAGATGAACCTGAAGACCGGCTACCCCCGCATCTATTCTTCTTTTTATGGGAAAGCAGAGGCCCTGATACCCGTCGACGCTGTGCCAAGTGTTGCAATTACTGAAGATAACTCCGATATACCCTTCTAAAACTTGGTACGGTCCTCACCAACATTACCGTTCTAGCGTCCGCTCCTATTCCGGGGGCGGACGCGAAGTTCAAGCCCCTGCTCGATGCTTTGAAACCCATCCTGGGAGCCAGCCATGAATGACCTTGAAACTATCCGAGCCACGCTTATGCACCACGATCCAACAATTATTGCCGCCGTGGATCGTCTAGACGCCTTTGTGACCGGATGTGTTGCCCGTGGTGGCGAGTTAGTTGCCCGCGTCACCGAACTGGAGGCGGCGTTGAAACCCTTTGCTCGGCACCGCATCTGCGAGGACTCCTGGTATTCCTGTCCGATGTCTGGAGATGGGTGCTCCAACTATGACATGAAGGGCTGCATCTGCGGCGCGGAGCAAGTCATCGAAGTCCTCAACCCGAAGTGAAGATGTCCAAGATAAGGAACCAACCATGAAGATCAAACGAACTGAACGAGGCTGGGCTGGTCACTTCATCGGTGCCCCGTCCTGCCTGTTTCGCCGGAACACCCTGCTGGAGTGCGGGGGCATCAAGATCGTGGTTTCAACCGTGGGCCTGATGCAGCACTACAACAAGGACAAGGGCGGCTTCATGGAGATTGGACTGGACCGCCATTACGAAACGATGGCTTTCCATTCCGATCCCGATGACCACCGCTACTCCGATGCCAATGTGCAACGGCAAGTCTATTTCAACTCCCCCTGGTCCATCAGCGAAGCCGATGCCGATGACCACGCTAACTTCATGCACGAAACCGTAGTCCAGGAGATTGCGGATCGTCTTAAATCTGGTGAAACCTTCCCCACTGACCGCGATTGATCTTGTCCAGGAGGCGCGATGCCCCGAAAGCATAAGAAGCCAGCCCCGCCGCCCATGGATCTCCAGGCGTTCCACAAGCGAATCCTGCTCACCGCCTACCGCTGCCTGTGGGACATGGAGCCTGGATTCAATCCTCACGAACCCACTCAACCCGGCTTCCGCGCCTTTGCCTACTTCGGCGCGTGAATCTGTCCAGGAGCCCGACGATGCCCAGGCGAAAACCAGAGATTGTGTTCCTCGATGGCTGCCGCGACTTCAAGGCAGGCGATCCGCGACCCGAGGGTTACCTGGAGGTTCACGCCTGGGCAGAGGTCCAGGTCAAGGCAGGGCTCAACCAGATCGAGTGCCCCAGGTGCAAGCGGTGGCACTTCCCCCAAGAACATCACGACATCACAGCCTGCAAGGGCTGATGTCCAGGAGCCGGAACCATCAACCCAACAACCATCTAGCTTTTGTCCACTGGAGGACGCATGGAAGTCGTAAGGAATAGAGACATTGGTGATCCGTATGATCGGGAGTGTGATTATGCAGATCGCCTAGATGACCGTGTCGCGGAACTGGAGGCGGCGCTTGGGTTCTATGCCGATCCTAAAAACTGGAAGGAACACGAAACAGGAATCGGAATGATACCATGCGATGCGATGGACTACGGTTCCCGTGCCCAATCTGCCCTCAACAAGTAATATCCAGAAGCCCCCGCGGTTCCCACGCGTGAAATTTTTTTTCCAGCCGTTTCCGAAAGTGCCCCACCCCTTCAAAAAAAGGAAGCAAACATGCCCTACATCGAAGACAACCCGGATCCAGCCGCAAGGCTGGCACACTACGCATCTCAAGAGAATTGCGACGGGGAACCTTACGACACGATGCGGGCAGGGGCTGATGAGATTCGCCAACTGAGAGCCGAGCGCGCTCTCCCTGACTTTACTCCAACCCTGCATGAGTTGCAGGCCAAGATCCAGGACCTGGAGTTCCTGCTACTGAAGACCCAACACGAACTCGACTACGAAAGGAGCAGGCATGCAATGTCCCCGCTGCCTCAAACTATCAGGTGATCCCGAGGATGGATCGATCCATACCTGCACGCCCACGCCACTGGTGCGCAGCCTGGAGGAGAAGATTGACGCGCTTGGCCAAGACCGCAAGGCATACACGGCCCAATACGATCGCGACCAGGTCGAAATCAAGGCAATGTTAGTCCGCGTCGAAAGGTTGGAGTTCGCCTTGATCCACGAGATCGGTGACCTTCGGCGCTGCCCGGTGTGCAAGCACAGCTTTGTCCCTAACGATGTCACACACGATGCGTCCGTCAGGGCGTTCAAGTCTTAGCCACCGGGAAGGAGGCCCGCATGTTATCTCTAGCGATGATCATCAAGAACGAAGAGCACAATCTCCATCGCTGCCTGAGCTCCGTGCGGAGCCTGGTGGACGAGATGGTGATCGTGGACACTGGATCAACCGACGACAGCATGGGCATGGCCAGGTCGCTGGACGCGCATGTGCATCAGTTCGAATGGTGCGACGACTATTCCGCGGCCAGGAACTTCGCACTTAGCAAGTGCGTCGGGGACTGGATTCTGATCCTCGATGGTGACGAGGCGCTGTATCCGGAAGACCACGAGTTGATCCGAGCCTGCATGGCGGACGATCGTTATGACATCTACACCCACCCGTTGCGCCATTTCTACCACGACGGCAGGGCTGTTGCGCTCGATGAGCCGGTGGTCCGGTGCACCAGTGGCGAGTACCCCTACTGCTCCGACGCCACCAACCGGCGCCTCGTAAGGAACCTGCCCGGCCTGCACTGGACCGGGCGCCTCCACGAGATGATCTCCCTGCGCGCTGGCGACCACGACCTGCGCATGGGCGAGGCCAAATTCTTTGTCTACCACTACGGCCGGCTCGACCGGGAGAACGAGGAGCGCAAGCGTGGGTTCTACCTGGACATCGCCATGAAGGAATACAGGGAGGACCCCAAGAATCCGAAGGCGCTGTTCAACTTCCTGACGCAGGCCAGGGCTGCCGAAGCCTGGGACAAGATGCTCGAGGCCTCGGAGATTTACCTGGGGCTGGGCGGCCTGGTCCCAGCGATCGTGGCCACCATGGTCGGCGAGGCCATGCACCACGCGGGGCGCTACGACGCGGCCCTGCAATGCTTCAGGCTCGTGCTGCTCAAGACGCCAGGCAATGTGTTCGCCCTTAACCGTGTGGCTATTACGCTTATCAAGCTGGGGAGGATCAACGAGGCACGTCGGTTCCTGTATGAATCCATCATCAAGGAGCCGGCCTTCACCTGTTCGCACTTGGTGTGGGCGGAGATGGAGGACGGTATCGGCGACAGGCCGATGGCGATCGAGATCTTGAAGCAGGGCATCACGGATAACCCAACTGACACCAAGCTGGCCGAAGCGCTGGCTAAATTAGAGGAGGGAGAAAGACATGGGCGGATACAAGGAGCTCTACGAAGTGGAGCACACGAAGCTGATTGCACTGAGACGGGATCTCCTGGCCCTTCAGCACACGGAGACCAAGCTGATCGAGTTCATCAAGCTGGCATCGGAAGTTCTGAAGTCGGAGCTGATGGAACGGGATCTCCAGTGGGCGACCAGGGATGCACTAGACAAGATAGAGAGCTTCCTGCATGAGCGACACCGCTGATCTCCTCAAGGCCATGCTGGCGCGCCGCACCCCTGCCACCCAGGAGGAGGCCGAAGCAGCAGTGACCGAGATCCTGGATGAGAACCCACCGATCGACGCCTTCACTGAGGCGATGGCGTTCTTCTGGCGGCGCTACGCCACGCACACACAGGGGCCGGAGAAGAAGAAAGCCATCCGCCCAGAGCGCGCCGTACTGGCGAGCTGCAAACTGTGGCTCAAGAAGGTGCCCTACTTCCGCGTCAAGCGGGTGTCGGTAGGGATGATGAAGACCGCGCAGGGATTCACTATGGCCTTCGGTGGCGTGAAGGGTGAATCAGATCTCATTATCACGCCAGACGCAGGGCAACCCTTTGAAAGACAGATACATGTGGAGGTCAAGCGGCCTGATGTGATAGTCGAAGGAAAGAAGGTCCAACGCGCCGGCAAACAGTCAGGCGACCAACGCACATACCAAGAAGAAGTGGAGGCCAGAGGTGACAAATACGTCGTGGTTACAAGCGTGCAAGAACTTCGCGACTTCCTTGAGGCCCTCGGGTTCCAAGGGTTGCCGAGATGCAAGGGCCGATGAAGGCCAATCCGAAGCGGACGGAACTTCCGCTGAACCAGAGGAGGTAGACATGCCAGAAACAACCAGCCTACGGGACGCGGTCTTCGCCCGAGCAGCCAAACCAGGCAAGGCCGGCGCGCGTGTAGTCTCGGTCCGGATTCCCGGTCCCACCTACGCCAAGCTCCAGGCCGCCGCTGAGGAGGCCGGGGTCAAGCCTGCCGACTTGGTGCGGGCAGCCATAGAGGAGTTCACGACTGGCGCGTGACGCTAGGCAAGCGAGGGGAGGGGGGTTAAACCTCTTCCCCTCTCTTTTTGTACTCGTATGGCCGACCTGGGGAGCAGCGATGAAATTCTCAGTGTTGCGAATTGCCCCTTGCGTACCACCCATCCCCGACCCATACTCTCACTCCGGTCAAGGAGGCTTGACCGACCCATCAACCAATCGCTACCGGGAGGGACGGCCATGAGCGAATCACCTACAGCGCCGGTGACCACTGCCTGCGTCCACGCCTCAGCTCCCGGTAGCAGGCCAACCAGAAAGAGAGTGTGTGTGTGAGCAGCAAGACGGTCCAACTGTTCGGCAAGGATGTCAAGATCAGAACTGGAGAGGGCGGTCAGGTGATGTTCGATCGGGAATCGTTCATGAATGCAATGGGAAAGGCGAGGGCTCAGCGTATCTTCAAGGAATTGCGGGAGATGCTGGAGTTCCTGGGCGAGGATGGCGCAGACGAGCTGATCAATGGCGGCAAGGAGCGGCTCCTGTGCGGCCTAGTCATGTCCAACAAGGGCGCATCGGATGACCTCAAGGCGTATGCCATGGCGTGGTCTGATGCACACGAGCTCCTGACGGAGGGCGCGTGAGATTCGATCCCGAGTCTGCCCGTGGCTACATGGACGCGATTGAATACCTCCGCTCTTGCCCCGATGGTATGCGCATCCTACGGGAAAACATGCACGCAGATGGGTTGGCCATGATCAATCGGGCCAATGTTCTGTGGGAACAGTGCATCGTGTTGCGCGTGACGTGCAACAGTATGGTTTCAGGCAACGGTCTTCCATGGAACGAGGGCGGTGTCCGGTGACCCCTGCCGACCTCGTCGAACTCGGACTGAAGCTGTTCCCCATCACCGGGGGTAAGCGTCCGGCTTTCGCGGGATGGCAGCGGTATGCCTGCAACAACACCCTAGCCGACTTGCGCAACGACTGGCGCAAGGGCTTCAGGGCTTTCGGGATCTACCTGCGGCCGTCCCGGCTCGTCGTGTTCGACTGCGACAACCAGGCGGCCACGGCCTGGGCGGAAGAGAACCTCCCCCACACCCCGATGATGACGCTGACCAAAAGGGGACTCCACAGGTTCTACCGTCTGCCGGAGGATGCCCCCACACCGAAGGACAACCGGCCCGTAGCTGGCGTGGCGATGGACCGGAAGGCCAAGGGCTACGTGGTGGCCCCGGGCAGCGTCTTGGGGGGCTATGTTTACAAAGCGTCGGCGTTTTGGGACACGCCCATCGACGAGCTTCCTGTTTACCCGGTGGACAAGCTGCCCCCGGAACGGGAACCTCTGTCGTGCCGGGTCATCATCCCGGACATGGAGCAGACGGAGCTTGGGTCCACGATTGGGGAGTGGTTCATCGAGAACTCCGAAGACAGCATCTCTGGAGAGAATGGGTCGCGCCAGCTCAAGCGGGCTGCGAGCTTCTTCGTAAACGGGCTTGGGCTTAGCCTTATCGCTTCGGAAGCGTGGCTGTCAGAGTGGAACCATCGCCGCGCCCAGCCGCCATGGGGCGACAAGGAGCTTGGACATGCGATAGAGACGAGCATCCGTGAGGGTGCAATCACCGGTCGCCCTCGCGGATGGGCCTACACTGATTGGGCACGATCATGAAAATGGACGCAGCAACAGCACAGAGAACACTCGGCATCATCATCCAGCAGGAGTTTGGCAGGACCCTGGAGGATACAGACAAGGGGCCAGTCGTTATCTGGGGCGCGTGCCTGCTGCCTATTGGGTGCTTCGACAAGCACGGCGAGAAGGGGTTCGTGGTGGATGCGATAACAGCCACCAGGCCAGACACCCTTCGCCGCGGGCTTATGCTCATGACGTCAGACACCAGCGGTGCGCGCTTCCCAACGTGGTGCATACAGAACGGCCTGCCCCCTCCAGACTCAAAGAATGTCCGCAAGATCAGCGGAGCCCTGGTTGTAGACCCGGCATCCGAGGAGCCGGTCATCTACGTAGACGGGGTGGGTGAGGTGGAGCATGGCGTATGGGCTCTCGCCAATGGCGTCATGGTCAACGGAGAGTTCGTTCCGATGGAGCGTGGCACACACTGTAGAACCAGCATGGGCACGCGGGTCGTCTTCGCTCCGTCCCTCGCCTGCGAAGAGACGTGTGGATCGGCTCCTCTCGACGGCAATGACCAGGTTAGAATATCCGAATGGGCAGAAGACGTAGTCAGGTTGTTCAATTCTCCCGCGCCCCTGGTTTGCGCCGCGTGGGTCAGGGCTTCTGTCTTGCGTTCCAGGATGGAGAGTAAGGATGCCCAGCTTCCCGCCCTCTACATCTGCGGTGACAGCCACCGTGGCAAAACTCTCATGGCCACCATCCTCCAGCGTATGCTGGGCAATAGGGGTGAGAGTCCACACGCCAACATGACGTCGGCCTCCAACGTGGGGATCTTCCTGGCGGCGGCGTCAAGGTCGTCACTTCCCTTCGTGATCGACGAGGTCAAGCCGTATTCAGGGATGGGCGACAACGATCTTGTGAAGTCACTGGTGAACGGAGAGACCCCGATCAAGTCCACACGCAGTGGCAAGCTGCGCTCGGCCATCAAGATCAAGTCCATGCCAATTCTGGTGTCTGAGTTCGTTCCGGCGGACACTGGCAGCATCACCAACCGGCTGTTCACCATGAATCTGGTTGGGCTCTCTGCCCACTTCAAGAAAGAGGATGTCTCGAACTGGGTGTGGTGCGCAGACCGGAACCACGCACTCTACGATCACTGGTCCCACTCCATCTACCGTGACGCTAGCGTGATGACCGACGAGCACTTCACGGAGCTGTGGGACTCAGCCAGGCGGGACGCCTCTGTCATCTGTGACGAGACGTGCATGACCCTCAACCGAAGCGTAACCGCCACCACCATTGCGCTTATCGGATTCAAGTTGCTGAACAGGGATGCAGGAGGCAGGCTGGACAGTCTCTACCTGGACTTCTGTGAGTCACTGGCCATCTGCCTGCGTAGCATGAGTCGGATCATCATGGAAGTGAGCCCCATCGGGCGCTACATCTCGGCACTCCGCAGCGGGTGGGCATCCCTGGAGGGACGCTACTCTAAACTGGTGTGTGACCGGGTGTTTACCTATTCCGAAGATCATGGCCTTATCGTGGACCATGTAACGCTTCACGGAATACTGATCGACTCACGAAGGTTGGATCCCACGCTCATTGGGAACCTGTCGACAGTGGCCATGGGACTTGAGGCCGAGGGATTCACCAAGATCACCACCGCGGGACGCATGCGAGGTAGACACCACATGGCATTTTCAAGGCTCTCGAAACAGGTCTGGATGCACGACTTGTCCAGGCTCCTAACCGTAATGGACTGCTCGTGCGCGAAGATGATTGCGCACCTTTCCGAAACAGAGGAGTGACCCATGTCACAGAACGACGTCTCCCAAACCGTCAACTCGTTCATGCTCCGTAGCGCCCCAACACTGGTCGAGGCCACGCCCATGGGGTACGACATCCTGAAGTCGGTCGCCTCGAACCTTCTCTTCTACCTCAAGACCTCGCGCGAACACGCGGCCTACGCAATGAACTGCAAGTACGGCCACATCTACACCAACGCCTGCATCGTGACCATCATCAACGAGGCGATTGCCGACGAGGTCAACCAGCGTATGCGGATAAGCCAGGTGCGCAGGGAGAAGAAGATCGTGGCGGGTCGCCAGTCTCAGCCGGTGCTGCTGAGCGCATAAGTTTTGTGTCTGATGATCTTGTTTGCACCTAGCTCTTCCCCAATAACGCTGGCAGGAAACTGTTTAGATGGGGGCTCGAGCTTGCCGTGGTGAACGCCGGATGCCACCTCGAGGGATGGCTGGGACACAAGAGAGCGCCCCCATTACGGGGGCGTTTTCATACCGGCTCGTCTGGAGCGAAGGTGGTGACGGCCCCTTCGCCAAGCATGATCTTCACGGCCCTGCCTGCGGCGCCCGGCAGCTCGCCAGAGAAGTCGATGAACGCAGTCTGCCCGTCGCGCATCGCCATCGGGCGGGTGGAGAAGTGGAACTCACGGACGAGGTGCCACTGCCCATCCTTGCCCTGCACTTCAAGCGCCACGGTGCCGAGCTGGATGTGAGCCTGTTTGCAGAAGGCGATCCCATCCTTGTCTGCAGTCTGCGGGGCCTCCCTTACAAGCGCGGCCTTTGGTTTGGTGGTCCTGCAGTCACATGATGTCAAGGCGATAATCCCTATCGTGAGGGCGGCAAGGGCGCGCATCAGCGGGCCACCAGCTTGACTATGCCTATCAGGATGGCCACTGCCCCGCCACCCTCGATCCGGCCTTCCTGCTTCCAGGTCTCCGCGGCCTTCTTCCAGGAGTCAGTGGCGGCCTGCTGTGCCCTGGCCTGGCGAAGCCTCAGCTCAGCGGTCTGCTGCCACTGGTTACGGTCCTCGATGAGGGCTCCATTGATGGCCTCCAGCCCCTTGATCTGGTCGTCCTGCCTGGCGATCTCCACATCCTTGGCCGCATCCAGTTCGATCAGTGCGGCGTGCTCGGGAGTGATTGAAGCCGGCGCCGGCGGAGGCTGGCTGTCGATCACGGCCTGCAGCCGCTTGACCTCAGCCTTGGCTGCGGCCACGGTCTTCTGGTCCTTGGCGTGGGCAGCGGTGAGCTTGGCGACCATGTCGTCCTTGGCCACGGCCTGCCCTTGGCTGACGTCCGCCACACTGGTAGCCGCCTGGGCCACCACGTCCGCCACTACAGCCCTGGTCGTTCGGAAGTGGCCGTAGATAGAGAAGCCGACACAGAGGGCGAGAACTGCGAATGATGCGTAGAAACACATTCTGAGGGTCATTGGGCACCTCCCTCGGGCGTGTCGCCCTTGCCCCCGCGCCACTTGTCCACAGCGGACCATCCGGCGCCGCCAAGACTGACAGAGAGTAGCAGCCACTTGAATGCGTTGACCCACTGGTCGGTGATGGGGCCGCTGTGCATCTCCCGGCTCAGCCAGCAGACACTGGCCAGCACGATCAGCCCGAAGGCCGCCAGCTTCATGTCTCGGGTGGGATCCTTGGAGTTGATCAGTCTGGAGATCAGGCCTTCTTTCTTTTCTTCTGGCATGTATGCCTCCTATTCTGTGAGTTTATGCACCACCTCTATGAACTTGTCCCAGCCGACGAGGCCGCCGTTCACGATCTTGCGTACGCGCTGCCAGTCGTTGTTGTTGGCGGCTGTGTCAGCGTGGTTCTCCTTGAAGTACAGGGCCAGCACGCGGGCGGCCACGGGCGGCACCGCTGCCAGGTCAGGCGTCCCGACCAGGCTCTCCTTCAGCACGTTGCCGAAGTGCTCGTAGTTCACTTTCCAGGTCAGCTGGATGTAGCCGCGCCCGTAGTAGCCGCTCGCCCAGTAGCGGGACTGGAGCCGCCACAGGCTGGGCTGCCTGTTCTCGTCGGCCTTGCGCTCGGTGGCCGGCAGGAACGAGCTGGTCTCCACCGCGACCGTGGCAGCTGCCGCGGCCTGGACATGGGGGGAGTTGATCTTGAACTCCGTCAGGGCTGCGAGGATGAGTGGCCACGCCACTGCTACGTTCTCGGCGGGCGCCCCAGTGGCGGCAACGATCTGGTCAACAGTGAGGTTCGCCATCACAGCCTCCGTGTGAAGAAGGCCCCTGCCGCAGCGGCACAGACCAGGACGATCAGCTGCCAGAATAGCCCCAGCTTGTTCTTCACGGCGGCCTCATGGTCTCCACGCAGCTTATCGACATCGCTTGTGACGTTGGTGTAGTCCTTCTCGTGGCGATCTAGCCGTTCGTTGATCGACCGGATGGAACCCGTCATCTCTCCGATCAGTCGCGCCTCGTCGATGCGAGTGGTCATCAGGATGTCGAGCTTCGTGCCAACCTCTTTCACCTGGTCAGACAACAGCCTGAAGTCACCACGCACAGAATCGACGAAGCTATCGAACTCTCTCACTGCAACGAATTCACCTGGCATGGGCACCTCCACCTACATGGTTGACATCATAACAGCTATCCCACTTTCCATGACACGCCATCGTGGTAGACCGGCGTAATTACTGCCCCACCACCAACGACAGCAGCACCGTAGGTTGGGGCAAGTGCATTGGTAACCATGGCCCGCATACCGGACGAACCGGAAGGGAGGCCCGCGACAGTATAGGTGGAAGTTGTCGCCGTAGTTGCCGTGAGCGCACCCATGGAGACGGTGCCATTCACCGCAAGCCCACCCGTGCCCACAGAAACAAGCCCACCCAAGGGGTTCAGTTGTAGCGGGTAGGCGTTACCGTTCGACGTTCCGTGCTTAACCTGAAGGCTGACAGGATTGCCGTTGCCCACCTCACACGCGATAGCTATTTGCACATGACCGCTGCCCCTGAAGTTAGCAAGCGCGGTAGAGTTCGCGTTGAGGGACGCAGCGCCATAGCCACCATAGGGAATATCCAGGTAGGTGTTGATCTGGGCACTCGCAGCCGTGAGCGCACCGGTTGCAGATATGGAGGCCACGATTGCAGTCCCACCGTCGCAAAACTTGACCCCTCCTGACCCTCCCCCGTAGTTCATGTAGATGGAGTTGGCTCCAGGCGGGGTAAGGATCAAGTTCCCCGTCGCTGACGAAACATAGCCGTTCGTTGTAGTTAGCTGGAGCGCCGTGACCGTCCCCGCGAACGCCATGTTCACTGTCCCGGTCGGGACATACATGATGTAGAGCGTGTTGCCTGGATTGACCAGCGAGAAGTCATAGTACGGTCCGGATTTAGACCACAGCATCAATCCATTTGCAGTGGAGTCGTAGCCGATGGAACCGGCAGCGGGTGGATACGAAGATACCGCTACGGTAGTCGCCGAGAGCGCGCCCATGGCCAGGTTCCCAACCCCCGTGTCCCCGGCCTTGTTGATGGGGGTGAACGGCAGGTCGGCCGCCACGAGCGCTCGCAGCACAGCCACGCCAGACGAGCCGTTGGGGGTGGCGAGGACCAGGTTCTGTGTGCCGGACGGAGACGGTCCTGCCGGGCCGGTAGCCCCGATCTGAAGTTTGATGGCAGCGTTAGTAGCCATGGGTCACCACTTCTCCAGCCACTTGAGACTACATACAGCCACAGCTGTTCCGCCAACTGCCGTGCAAACCAGTGTCATCACGTCTTGGAAATTAAGCAGCCCCGAGTAAGACAGGATCAACTGCTTGATGGTCGAGCTGTTGGTGGATGAGGCCTTAGCACTGGCGCTACCGCTAATCAATCCGGAATCCAACACGGTCCCGCCAGACACTGCCGTCGCACTGCTGTCCACGTCAGCTATGCTGTTGGTGGCATTGAGCGCGGTATAGGATGCACCCGTGAGCGTCGGGTTGAGTACAAGTTCCCAGAAGATGGCGTTCAGTCCGGAGATGTAAATGTCATACTCTGCCAAGGATATCTGCCCCGTGTTGCGCACACTGTTGGGTCCAGTGGTCTTCGCCCTCACGGAGATCACAGGCTTGCGTGCTGCCGATGAGATAGAGAGCCCCGCGGGTCCGTTGTTGTAGCAGTACTGTTTGCCAGCATTGATCTCAGAACCACCGCCCGTGGTGACCGAGGTGCATATATGCCGCAGCGTGGCCGTGCCACTCGCTGTGCCGGTGTTCGTATTCTCAAACCGAACCGGCAGATTTGCGGTGGTCATGTAGACGGTCGAGGCCGCGTTCGCGTTGTTGAAGTAGTGCGCGGGGTAGAATACACCAGCGATATCGAAACCCACACGCACGCGGCCCACGCCCAGCCACTGTAAGTCGATCACCAGAATTTGGGCCTTCGCCCAGTCGATGGTTATGCCAGACGGTCCGGTGCCGTCGAACTTGTCCACGTTCCACGAGGCCTGCGCCACCTTGTTGGCATCGCTGACCGATCCTCCCGCGTAGGTTCGTTGACAGAAGCTGACAGTGCTGCCAGCGAGCTCGAGGAAGATGCCGTTGCTCGCGTCAAACAGTCCGACGCGCCTGGTGTTGTTCGTTACCGTGGCGCCGCCATCCATGCAGAAGGTTGTAAAGACCACTATGCCGTGCCCTGGCGTGTAGCGGTGGAACAGCCGCGTCTGGCGAATGGCTGATGCGGTCGATCCCGTGCCACCCGTGGACATCTGGATCGTGGACTCATTGGGCAGGAAGGTGTTTGCACCGGTGCCTACGAAGGCGGAATCCCATACCGTGGCGTCGTCGCCATACTGCTGTTGTGACGAGAACAGGACCTCGCTCGCGGACACCTTCACGCGTCCGAAGGCCGAGATCGCGCCAGCGTCAGCGAAGACGATTGGGAATGTTGCGCCTGGAAGAACTACGCCCATTAGATGCTCCTTGTCAAGACTGCCGACATAACCATGTTGCCGGAGTAGGTGTAGACGATGGTGCTCTGGGCAAGTACCGTCACGCCATCGCTGTAGAATACCTTCCTCACCTCCTGGGTGCAATGACCTGACGTGTAGGTGTAGTCAATGCTCTTGAGGAGGACCGGACCAGCGATGCTCCAGGATTCCTTGGTGACCACACTGCCGGTCCACGTCACGGCGTAGGTCGTGCTGGGGGACATGGGCTCGCAGTCCAGCAAGAAGTCCAGAAGCGAGGCGTAGCTCGTGGCGGCCGACAGCTGGGACGGGCGGAAGGGCAGGACCATCCCGGTCGTGGTGCTGAGCGCGAACAGGACGGGGTTGGAGTAGTTGCCCACCGTGACCGGCTCAGTGGCGGTGATGGCGCCAGCTGAGGAATCGGACACGAAGTAGTACTGCCCGGCCGTGAGCCCGGACAGGCCGGTGATCAGCCCCAGCAGGCACACGCTGAAGTTATCGACCCCAATGTAGTACACCAGGCCGATCCCCAGGGTGGTGGCAGCATTGGCCTCGGCCAGAGCCCAGGCTGAACCAGTGAAGTAGACCACCTTGCCCGTGGTGAACCCATGCGCTACCTGGTGGACGGCCACATACAGGCCGTCGTTGGTGGCCTCAGCTACGAGGCCACTGGTTCCGATGGATAGCGCTTTCTGGATCACTACGCCCTCACGATTCCGGGCGCCTCGTCAAAGTTCACAGTGACGTAGGAGCCGCTCACTGCCGCGATCCACCCGAGCTGCTGGAGGAAGTTCCCAGTGGCGGCGGGCGGTGTCTTGGTGATGGTGCCAGCGGTGCTCAGGAACACGGGGGCGCCAGCGTCGGCCACAGTGAAGGACCCCAGGGGGATGAGGTTGTTGGCGCCAGTGAGGTAGACCAGCGCGGTGCCGGCGATTGACACTCCCGCCAGGACGTAACCCTGGGCAGGCTTGGTAGCGTCCGTGCAGTCAGCCTTGCGGACATTGACGGCGCCGGTGTTGTTCCAGAAGCTGACGAACATCCCGGCAGTCAGGGTGTCGGACGACGGGCACGACACAGTGTCCGGGCCGATGCCGGTGGGCATCATGGTTAGGTCGATCTGACCCACGCCGTTGAGGGCGACGGTCGCGCCCGCGCTACCAGCCCCCGCGCTGGCGGCGAGGGGAGTGTACTCGGCCTCCAGGCCGTTTGATCCTACGACTAAGAGCTTTTGGATAGCCATGGCTGCCTCCTATAGGGCGATGGGCTGGGTTGGAGTGAAGACGAAGTGGGTGCTGTCGATCTGCCGGGCGATGATTACCAGCCAAACATCACCGGCGGCTGCTGTTGGAACGACAGACGTAAGGGTTCCCGTCTGGCTCAAGAAGTATAGCGCGCCCGCCGGCAGGGCAAGTGGGGTCGTGTAAACCAGTTGGGATTCCGTGGCCACCGGGACGACCGCCGCCGCCACGCCGCTCTCCAGGGTAAGACCATCAACGAATGGCGGCGCCACGTCCAGGCTGGTCACATGCTGGGCCACGCTGAGCACGAGCTGGTAGGGCTGGTTGGTGGCGAAAGTATTGCCAAGCGTGGCGGTGTAGCTTATCGTTGGGTTGGTTGATCTTACGAATACACCGACCCCCGTGCCCACATACTCCACCATGGTCAGGTGGTAGTAGCTCAGGGGCGCGCCGCCCTGGATGCCCGTCAGGGAGTTGTGGTCGGTGGGTGACGGGCTGCCGCCACTGCCCCCGCTACTGGCCGCCAGGGAGGCCACAGGGGACCCGCCGAGGAGCGGGACGGTCTTCGTGGGGCTCGTAGGTCCCTTCGCTTCAACGGCATCCCAAAGGCGGTTTAGCGCCACGTGGAGGGACACGATGCTGGTGTCGGTGGGGAGGTGCCGGCGGAAGACTACCATACTTCCCTCAGGATCGGGTTGCGCTTGCGATAGATCTTCATCCAGTCGAGCAGGAGGGCATTCTTTTCCTTGGCTTCCGCGGTGTAGCCAGAACCCTCGCGCCCTCCGATGTAGTCCTCCATGAGATCCCGCTGACGATCTGTGGCGGCACGATACGCCTGGCGCCAGATGGTCTTGTTCTTGTCTTCGGCGCTACGCAGCATGACGATGAGTGGATTACGGAGTTGCCCGGTGGCTGGGTTGAAGTAGGATCTAATGATGCGCTTGTACTCGCTGGACGTGATGGTCCCATCGTCCTGGAGTTTCTGCAGTTTTGTTGAGTCCAGATTCTCGATAAGGTCCTGCTTGGCGGCCGCAATGTGATCGGCCTCGATCTCCGTATGCCCAGAGGTATGCCCGGCGATCTTGCCAACCATGGCGTCGTACGCGAGTCTCTCGGCCTCTGTGTCAAGAGTGAAGCTGATGGGTAACGAGCGCGAGCCCGAAAGGCCCATTGCCAGGCGAGTGTAATCGCCGCTTTCCTTGCCTTTTGAGAAACCGCGCTCCGTAAGTGGAAGCTTGCTTGATACAACATAGGCAAACGATCTGGAGAAGGCGCGCGCGTTGTCCCGCATGAAGCCATCCCCTTCGTGGACCGCCGTCGCCTTGTTGAAGGCTTTCCCCCACCCGGTATTGGCCATCGACCCCGTAAGTGCCAGAGGGCGACCCATGGGATCGTGCCCGGTGGTAACCGCCTGGATAGATGACGACACGCCGGAGGACTTGCTCTTGTAGAACTCGGCCAACCTGTTCATCTGCACTTCATAGTTGAACAGAACGCTGGGGTGGATGCTGAGGTGAAAGGCGGGGTTGATGATGTCGGGTAGATAGTGTGCCCCAATGGGTACGTATCTTTGGGGGCGCATCACGGATGGAACGTCCCGGCCAAGCTGGGGGGCCATTGACTCGAAGGCGGTGTGCCTCATCGAGTCCCATATCCCCATCCCCTCTGGAGGGGCAGTAGTTGCCAGTCCACCCCAGGTTGCCCCAAGCAG
>Ga0209777_10001090_pt1 | contig 41095 bp, 40 predicted proteins | sample FrelakmetHBP12HB_FD_187147 | JGI IMG/M metagenome (GOLD analysis project Ga0209777, IMG submission 187147) | Freshwater lake sediment microbial communities from the University of Notre Dame, USA, for methane emissions studies -HBP12 HB (SPAdes)... | ecosystem: Environmental > Aquatic >...
ATCGACGAGGTCGAAGTCCGCATCGCCGATGACGGGGAGATCGCGACGCGGGGCCGCCACGTGATGGCCGGGTACTTCAACCTCCCCGAGGCCACGCGCGACGTCGTCAGCCCCGACGGCTGGTGCCGCACCGGCGACATCGGGGAGATGGACGCCGACGGCTACCTGCGGATCACCGACCGCAAGAAGGACCTCATCGTCACGGCGGGCGGGAAGAACGTCGCGCCCCAGCCGATCGAGGGGCTCGCGAAGCGGAGCAAGTTCATCGCCAACGCGGTGATGCTCGGCGACAAGCGGCGCTTCTGCATCATGCTGGTGGTGCCGCAATTCGAGCAGCTGGAGCGCTGGGCCAACCACCGGAACCTCGTCTACGCCGACCGCGACGGCCTGATCCGCCGCACGGAGGTGCAGACGAAGATGGAGCGGGAGGTCTTCGCTCACCTCGACGGGCTGGCGCGCCACGAGATGCCGAAGAAGATCCTGCTGCTGGAGCACGACTTCACGATCGAGTCGGGGGACCTGACGCCGACCCTCAAGGTGCGGCGCCGGGTGGTGGAGCGGAAATACCAGCGGAAGATCGACGCGATGTACGCGGATGGGGCGGCGGAGGTGGTGGACTAGCCTCAGGCCCTCTCGCCGACGAAGACGCCGGCGCCGCGCGCCAGCTCGGAGATCCCGTCCGGGCTGGCGCGTTCGTCTTCGATGACGATGCGCATGCCGCGCAGGAGGATGCGCGCGGCCTCGGCGGGCCATGGCGCGCCGGCGCAATCGGCGCCGAGGACGACGGCGCGGACCTGCGCCGCCTTCACCGGGATCCGGTCGGGGCAGGAGACGTACGAGCACTCGCCGGAGCGGCCGGCGCCCGGCGGCGCGTCGACCACCACGTGGTGCACCCCGGGGACGAGCGCGGTCAGCGCCGGGGCGAGCCGCCCCGCCGCACCGGCGAGGACCACGTAGCCCCCCGGGCCGCGGAGGTCGAGGAAGGTGGCGAGCGCCTCGGCGGTGAGGGGGCCCTCGGCGGCGGAGCCCTGCCGCTCCGGGGGCGGCCCCGGGGCGCCGGGCTGCGCCCCGTCAGTGCTCGCCTCGGCACCCCGGGACCGCCCACCCTCGCCGGGCTCCGCCGCCCCCGACCCGAAGGCGGTGAAGTCCAGCACCCCGTCCCGGATGGGGAACTCCGCCCGGCAGACGGGGCACCCGACCACGCCCCGCACGACCTGCCTCCCTTCGGTCCGGTGCGCGACGCAGACCACGAAGGACTCCTCGTGGTCGCGGGGGCAGCGCAGGATCTCGGTCAGCTCGAGCAGCACCCAGGCCTCAGGGCCGGAACTCCACCCAGGTGAGCTTCCCCGCCTCGACGCGGACGCGCCGGAAGACCTTGCGCCCCTCGATTTCGGTGCCGAGGACGTACTCGCCGGGGGGCACGTCGGAGACGGCGAAGTGCTCCCGGTAGTCGGGCGTGCCGCGGTTGTGCTCGCCGTACGTCTCGGCGTACGAGAACGGCGTCTCCTGCGGCTCCGGCTTCACGATGCCGTAGATGCGCGCCTGCTGCACCGCCTGATGGCGGCTGTCCCACACCTGGCCCGCGACGATCCCCGTGCCCGGCAACGGCTCGATCCACAGCTCCGGGTTGGTGGTGTAGGGCGGATAGCGGTTGTCGCCGACGATGGCGCCCACCGAGTCGGTCGGCGCGGCGTGCACCTCGAGGTGCAGGTGGTCGTTCGTCGCGCGGCCCGTGCTGCCGACGAGCGAGATGACCTGGCCCCGCTGGACGCGCTGGCCCACGGCCACCAGCAGCCGCGAGTTGTGGAAGTAGACGCTGTAGGTGCGCCGCAGCCGCGCCTCCCCCGGCACCTGGATCGTGCTGTCGTGGCGGATCGCGACGACGAGCGCGCCCTGCTCGGCGGGCCCGGCGTGGACGACCACGCCCCCGTCGATGGCGTGCACCGGCGTGCCGACGGGGTCGTTGAACTCGACGCCCTGATGCTGCTGGAAGAAGCCCCCCATCGTCGCGCCGTAGCGGTACGTCTGGTCGATGAAGGGCTGGTCGGTGAGCGCGATGGGCCGCGCGAACCAGTTGTGGTGCGGCGTCTCGGGGGCGCGGACGCCCGTCGTGTCGCCGGTCGCCAGGCACGCGGCCGGCTGCGCGCCGAGGAAGCCGCAGGCGGTGCCGAAGAGGGTATCGCCGGGTTGCCCGGGGACGGGCGGCAGGACGGCGTAGACGTCGCGGGCGCGGGCGGTGGCGCCGCCGAGGAGCGCAAAGCCCTGGCGCTCCAGCTTGAGGGCGCCCGACGCGGTCGCGCCGGCGCACAGGCCGTTCTCGCACCCCGCGAGGGCGCGCACGGCGCGGCCTTCGGGCGGCGCGTTCCGCATCAGCGCGCTCATGCACTGCCAGCGCGCCTCCTCCCGCCGCCGCTTGGGCCGCAGGCCGCCGCTGCACTTCTCGCCCCCAAAGACGACGGGGACGACCGCCGCCGGCTTGTCCACCATGAAGATCGCGCGGATGCGGGCGCCGAGGGCCGGCACCGGCTGCGGGTCCATCCGCGCGTAGCGTCCGCCGACGCGCCACTGGCCCGCGCCGCGCAGCGTCGCGACCCACAGGCCGCCCTCCCGCGCCGGCGTCGCGGTGAGGACGTATCGGCTGGGCAGCGCGCCCGGCCCGCTGTCGGTGACGGCGTTCCACGTGGCCCCGAGGTCGCCGCTGTAGCGAATCCCGTCGGCAGTGGCGATGAACGCCGTATCGTGCGCGACGACGATGCCGTTCGGCGCGACGTACTGCCACTTGGGTCCCAGCTCGCGGAACTGCCAGTTGCGCCAGGTGCGGCCGCCGTCGCTGGAGACGCCCCAGCCGTTCCCGACGGTGCCGTACCACACCGTGCCGCCGGAGCCGAACGCGAAGGCGTGGACGAAGTCCATCGAGATGCTGTGGGCGGTGGTGTCGCTCGTCTGGTGCTCCCACGCGTGCGCACCGGGGCGCAGGACGAAGATCCCTTCGCCGTACGTGCCGACCCACAGGGCGCCATCGGGCGCCCGCGCGAGGGCGAGGATGTGCACGCCCCACCCCGACGAGTCGGGGAGCGGCGGGAGGTGCGGGGCCTGCGCGCGCGCGACCGCCGGAGCGGCGGCGAGCAGCAGCAGGAGGAGGGCGAAGGGGGCGGCGTGCCGGCGCATCACGGTCTCGGTTCGATGTGCAGTTCGGGGATGACGACGCGGTCGGGGCGGGTGGCGAGGAAGAGGACGGCCTCGGCGACGTCCTCGGGGCGGAGCATCGCGGCGCGCTTGAGGAAGCCGGGCCGCGTGTCGGGGTCGACGGGGTCCCAGATCGCGGTGTCCACCGGGCCCGGGGAGACGAGGGTGGCCCGCACCCCGGTGCCCTTCAGCTCCCGCGCAAGCGCTCCGTGAAGGCCGCGCAGGCCGTGCTTGGCCGCGACGTAGGCGGCGTTGCCCGGGAGCGCGACGTGGTCGGCCACGGAGCCGATGACCACTACGAGCCCGCGGTGCCGCGCCACCATCGGCGGCACGAACGCCCGGAGGACCAGGAACGGGCCGGTGAGGTTGCCGGCGACCTGCCCCGCGAACTCCTCGGGGGTCGTCTCGACCAGGGAGCGCAGCAGGAAGGCGCCGGCGTTGTGGACCAGCACGTCCGGCGCGCCGGACACGGCGACCACGCGCGCCGCAGCCGCGGCCACCTGTTGCGGATCGGCGAGGTCACAGCGGATGTCCGTGCGCCGCTCGCCCTCGGCATCGGCGAGGCTGCGGGCCAGCCGCACCACGTGCGCCCCCGCCGCGATGAGCTCCTCGGCGACGGCCAGGCCGATGCCGCGCGAGGCCCCGGCCACCACCGCCGTCCGCCCGAAGAGCGGCGGCGCGCTCACGCCCGCGGGGCCCTCACCGCAACGCCCAAGCGCTCTGCACCAGGTGCATGAACTCCTCCCGAGTGCGGGGCTCCGTGCGGAAGTTGCCGCGCAGGGCGGACGTGATCGTCTTGGAGTGCTGCTTCTCCACCCCGCGCATCATCATGCAGAGGTGGAACGCCTCGATCACCACGCCGACGCCGTGCGGCTGGAGGGTCTCCTGCAGCGCGTCGGCGATCTGGTCGGTGAGGCGTTCCTGCACCTGGAGCCGCCGCGCGAACACCTCGACCACCCGCGGGATCTTCGAGAGGCCGACGATGCGCCCGTTCGGGATGTACGCGACGTGCGCCTTCCCGAAGAACGGCAGCAGGTGGTGCTCGCACATCGAGTACAGGTCGATGTCGCGGACCAGCACCATCTGCTCGTGGTTCTCCTCGAACATCGCGTCGCGGATCAGCTTGTCCGGGTCGATGCGGTAGCCGCGCGTGAGCCAGTGCATGGCCGAGGAGACCCGCTGGGGCGTCTTCTTCAGCCCCTCGCGCTCCGGGTCCTCGCCCAGATGGCGCAGCATCTCCTCCACCAGCGCCTCGAAGGGCGCCCCCTTCACGTCCTGCACGTCAGCCTCCCGTGTACTCGACGAGATTGCGGTCGGTCTCCCACAGCACGATCCGGACCAGCTTCCCCGCCGGGATGGCCGGCGCCAGCCAGCGCCAGCACTGCACCACGATGTTCTCCGCCGTCGGGTTCGTCGCCGCGAACTCCGGGACGTCGAGGTTCAGGTTGCGGTGGTCCAGCCTGCGGAGGACGTGCTCCTCGATCAGGTCCTTCAGCACCTTGATGTCCAGCACGAAGCCGGTCCCCGGATCCACGCCGCCGGCCACCGAGACGTCGAGGTTGTAGTTGTGCCCGTGGGCGTTCGGGTTCGCGCACGGGCCGAAGACCCGCGCGTTCTCCGCGTCCGACCAGGCGGGGTTGAAGAGGCGGTGCGCGGCGTTGAAGTGCGCGCGCCGCGTGACGACGACCGTGGGACTCATCGGTCTCCCGGACGAGGGGATGCTGGGGCCCGCGCTAGAGAGAAAACCCCCCTCGCGGGGCGCGTCAAGGAGAGACTGGCACCAGACGCCAGGACGCCAAGGGGAAGAGGACGGTTGCCAGACGCCCAGACGCCAAGGGACCAGGAAGGGCTCGGCAGGGGGTGGCCGCAGCGGGCGCGCCCCCTGCGCGCGGCCGGAAAAAAGCCCCGGGCCGAAGCCCGGGGCCGACAACGGGAGCAGGGAGGATTATTGAAGCCCGATATGATGTCTGGCCCGCGCGCTGATGTCCGCCTTCCCCCCAAAGAGGGCCTGACGTAGACCCGCGTATATGGGACCGTACCGGACCTGTTGGCTCAATAATTAGTCTCCCCGCTCCCTGTTCCGATGTCCGAAGCCATAATAGGATTCGGTGGGGGAGACGTCAATACGGCCGGCGCGGGGCCGACCTGCAGGGCACTTGACACTGTCACGTGATGACCGCTCCAGGTGACAGTTCACAGCGTGACAGTGACCAGACGCCAAGGGAAAGGCGCACCGCATGCACTTCCGGCGACTCGGCCGCACCGGCATCACCGTCTCGGAGATTGGATTCGGCGCCTGGGGGATCGGGGGCGCGATGTGGCAGGGGGGCGACGACGACGCTGCCCTCGCCACCCTCGCCGCGGCGCTGGACGCCGGCTGCACCTTCATCGACACCGCGCTCGCCTACGGCAACGGCCACAGCGAGCGGCTGATCGCGAAGGCCCTTGCGGGGCGGAAGGAGCAGGTGGCCATCGCCTCCAAGATCCCGCCCAAGAACCAGGTCTGGCCGGCGAAGCCGGGCACGCCCCTCACGGCCGCCTTCCCGCCCGATTGGGTGAGGAAGTGCGCCGAGCGCTCCGCCACCAACCTCGGCCGGCCGGTGGACCTCCTCCAGTTCCATGTGTGGCGCGACGACTGGCTCAAGGAGCCGGAGTGGCGCCAGGTCGAGAAGACGCTGCATCAGTTGGTCGCCGCCGGTGAGTTGCGCCACGTCGGGATCTCGATCAACGACCACGAGCCGCGGACGGCGCTCGAAGCGGTGCGCCACGTGGACCTCATCTCCGTGGTGCAGGTGATCTACAACGTCTTCGACCGGTCGCCGGAGGAGGCGCTCTTCCCGGCGTGCCGCGAGCGGAAGGTGGGCGTCATCGCCCGCGTGCCGTTCGACGAGGGGGGACTGACCGGGAAGGTCGTCCCCGGCGTCACCTTCCCCCCCGACGATTGGCGCCACCGCTACTTCAAGGCCGACCGCCCCGCGCAGGTGGCGGAGCGGGTCGCGAAGCTGCAGCCCGTCCTGCTCCGCGAATCGAAGACGCTCGCCGAGGGGGCGCTGCGCTTCTGCCTCAGCCACCCGGACGTGAGCACCGTCATCCCGGGGATGCGGACGATGGAGCACGCGAAGGTGAACTGCGCGGTGTCGGACGGACGCCGCCTCTCGGCCGGGCTGCTCGAGGAGCTGAAGGCCCACGCGTGGACACGCAACTTCTACGACTGATGATGAGGGGGTGGGACGTGAGAGGTGAGCGGTGAGAAGTGACGGGGCGGGCCCGGCGCCGGCCGCGGCGCCGCCGCGGATTGTGAACGCCTCGCTCGCGGCGGGGCTGATCCTCCTCGCCGCATGGGTGCTGCTGGCGTTCGTCTTCCCGGTGGGCGGCGGCTGGCCTCACCTCCTGATGGGGGCCGGCGTGGTCCTTCTGATCCGCCGGGTTGTGACGGGGCCCGGGACGTGGTAGCGTAGCCGTCTTGTGACCGCCCCCGCCCAGACCCCGGGCACTGCCGCCGGCCGGGTGCTGCATCTCGCCCTCGAGGTCGCGCCCGCGATGCTGGTGCTCGGCGCGCTCCTCTACGCCGTGCGAGAGGTGCTCTCGCCGATCGTGCTCCTCGCGCTCCTCTGCCTGGTCCTCTGGCCGGAGCGGAGGCAGCCCTTCGTGGCGCGTCTCCTGGTGGCCGCGATCGCTCTCACGGTCCTGTGGGTCTTCTCGGTGACGGGGTCGCTGCTCGCGCCCTTCGTCCTCGGCCTCGGGATCGCGTACCTGCTCGCGCCGGCGGTCGCCTGGCTCGTCCGCCACCGCGTGCCGCGCGTCCTCGCCATCGTCCTGACGCTGCTGCCGTTCCTCTTCGGCCTCGTCCTCCTGGCGGTACTGCTGGTCCCGGCGGTCGAGCGGCAGTTGGTGGACCTCGCGACGCGGCTCCCCACCCTCCTCCAGCAGTTCGGCCAGTGGGTCCTCGACCTCAGGACCCGGTTCCTCGCCTCGGGCCACTCGTTCCTGACCGACGAGCAGGTCGCCTGGCTGCGGAACCTCCAGGCGAGCGACCTGGCGGCGATGGTCCAGCAGCGGTGGAGCGCCGTCGGCCAGACGGCGTGGGGCGCCTTCCTCGGCCTCGGCAAGGGCATCCTCACCGTCGTGACCCTGGTGCTCTACGTCGTCGTGACGCCGGTCGTGACCTTCTATCTCCTCGCCTCGTGGGAGAGGTTCACCGGCGCCCTCACGCGGCTGGTGCCTCCGGCGAAGCGGGACGCGGTGTTCACCTTCCTACGCGAGTACGACCGGCTCCTCGGCCGCTACGTGCGCGGCGCCCTCACCGAGGCGGCGCTGATGGCTCTCCTGGTCGGCGGCGGGCTCGCGCTCCTCGGCTTCCCCGGCGCGCTCCTGGTGGGCGTCATCACGGGATTCGGGAACCTGGTGCCGTACGTGGGCCTCGTCCTCGCCATCATCCCCGGTGTCCTCCTCGCCCTGGTGTCGGGGGCGGCGGTCCCCTCGCTCCTCAAGCTGGTGGCGGTCTTCGCGGTGGAGCAGCTGATGGACGGGTCCATCCTGGGTCCGCGCATCGTGGGTGGCGCGGTGGGGCTGAACCCCGTGTGGGTGATGATCGCGATCGCGTTCTTCAGCGTGCTGCTCGGATTCGTCGGCCTGCTCCTCGCGGTGCCCCTCGCGATCCTGGTGCGGCTGGTCGTGGAGCGCGCGATCGCCGGCTACCGCGCCTCGGTCTACTTCACCGGCGCGGGCTCGGCTCCGGCCGCAGCAGGGTGACGCCGGGGAGAGCGGTGGACCGGACCCACGGCGAGCAACTCGGCGCCATCCGGCCGGCGTGCACGATGGTCGCCGTGGCCGGGCTGGTGAATCCGGCGCTGCGAGTCGAGATTGAAGCCGACGCGATCATGGAGAGCGGGGCGTGAGCCTTCAGGTACGGAAGTGGGACCTGCCGGAAGCGCAGCTGCAGCTGGGGACCCTGCGCCGCCAACTGGAGGCGGAGGGGATGCGGACGGCATGGTACAGCGAGGTGCCCGGCGTCGTCTTCCCCGAGCACCAGCACGTTTTCGAAGAGTCGCGCTGGGTGCTCTCCGGCTACCTCCACGTCGAGGCGGCGGGGGAGCTCTTCGCCCTCGGCCCCGGTGACCGGATCGACCTCCCCGCGCGCACGCCGCACCGCGTCCAGGTCCTGGGGCTGGCACCCGTCGTCTACGTGACCGGCGCGCCCCCCGACGCCCTCCCCCACCCCGCAGCCGCCTGACGCTCCGCGCGCGCCGTCCGGGCGCGCGCGTCACGCACGGACCATCACCAGCATCATCCGGAAGCGCTCGAGGGCCTTCAGCGCGTGCGGATGTCCCGCGGGCAGGGTGATCGTCTCCCCCGCCGCGACCCGGTAGGGAGCGCCGTCGATCCGCACCTCCGCCGCCCCGTCGAGCACGCACACCAGCGCTTCGAAGGGCGCGGTATGCTCACTGAGCCCTTCGCCGACGTCGAAGGCGAAGAGCGTGACCGTCCCCGCCGCCTTCTTGATGACGGTGCGGCTGACCACTGCGCCCTGCTGGTAGGGGACGAGATCCGCGAGGCGCCGCACCTCCGGCGCCGCCCGAGGGTCGGGCTGGTCCGCCACGTCCAAGCCTCCTCCGTTCCGCCTACACTTCCCAGTTGGACCACACCAGACCCGACGCGGGCACCGCCTCGGGGAAGCCGGCGAAGGTCATCCGCAGGTCCGTCCACCGCACCCGGTAGCCGCGGCGCACCAACGCGCGGTACGCCTCGCCGTACGCCGTCTGGCAACGCACGCCGATCCGCCGCGCGCCCTGCCGCGCCGCCCACGCCGACACGGCGTCGAGCACCGCGAGGAGCGCGTCGAGCGAGGTCGCGCCGACCTTGAGCACGCGGGTCTCGTCGCGGGCGCCGTTCTCCGCCAGCGACGCCGAGTGGCAGAGCGCGAAGGCGGAGAGGGCGCCGGGAGGGCCGACCACCACGACGTCGCCGAGGCGCAATTCCCGCGTCAGCTCGATCTCGCGCGTGAAGTCGTAGCCGGGCGCGAGGCGCGCCACGAGGGCGCGCACCTCCGCGAGGCGCGCCGCGCGCGCGGGCGGATCGAGCAGATCCAGCGCGCCGCCGGCCTCCACCGCCGCATGCGACGCCAGCGCGTCCGCCGTCATCGTGATCGTGAGGTACCCGGGCACGAAGCCGAGACGGCTGTAGAAGCCGATGTTGTCCACTGTCCGCGGCATCGTCTCCAGGCCGAGCGTGGTCACCCCCTCGCCCCGCAGCCACTCCACCGCCGCCTGCACGATCGCCTTGCCGAGGCCGCCGGTCTGCCGGTCGGGGCGCACGGCGAGGGGACCCATCCACCCCTCGAAGCCGGACTTGTGCGCGATGTTGAAGGCGATCAGCCGGTCGGCCTCGTCGCGCCACACCATGGCGCCGCTCCCCGCGTCGGCCAGCGCATAGCGCCAGATGACCGGGTTGAGGAACGGGACCCGCACGCCGACCAGCCCGTCGCGGCGGTAGCGGTCGGTGAACGCTTCCGCGAACAGCCGGTTCAGTGCCGGGATGTCCCTCTCCGTGGCCGGGAAGGGACCCTTCACCGCCCGCTCAAGCTGCCACATCCGCACCCGTCCCTCCCGGGGCGATCTCCGCCCGCTCCTCCGTCACCGCCGCGCAGCCGGTCGCTTCATCGTAGCGCACCCGCAGCACCCGGTCCACCGCCTCGCGCACGCTCTCGATGTGGGTGATGAGCACCACCTGCGGGAAGCGCGTCTCGAGCCCGCGCAGCAGCGAGAGGACGTTGAGGCGGCGCGCCTCGTCCAGGGAGCCGAAGATCTCGTCGAGCACCAGGAGTGTCAGCGGCTGGCCCGCCCGCTCGGCGATCATCTGGCTCACCGCCAGGCGCAGCACGAGGTTGCCGAGGTCCTCCTCGCCCCCCGAGATCACCGGCTGCGGCTCGCCGTCCTCGAGCACGGTGAGGTCGTACTCCTCGTCGAGCTGCACCTCGTCATAGCGCCCGTCGGTGAGCGCGCCGAGGAACTCGCCGCTCAGCGCCGCCAGCTCGGGGCGCATCTCCTGGTTGAGGTCGGTGCGCAGGTCGCCGAGGGCGCGGTCCAGCTCATTGTGGAGCCGGAACTCGCGATGCACCGCCGCCGCCCGCGCTGCCCGCTCCGCGGCATCCTGCTCGGTGCGCTCCGCCGCGCGGAGCCGGTCGGTGGCGGCCGTCATCTCGGCCCCCGCCATCGCCCGGTCCACCTCGGCCTGCCGCAGCCCCGTCTCCAGGCGGTGCATCTCCCGCTCCGCGGCGCGGAAGGCGTCCTCGGTGAAGGGCGTCTCGGACAGCTGCCTCTCGACCTCGGCGAGCGCGTCCACCAGACTCCCCCGCCGCTCCTCCGCCGCGCCGAGGGCGAGCGCCAGCTGCGCCGCACGCTCCGCCGCCGCGGCGAGGCGCTGGGCCCGCGCTGCCACCGGCTCCAGCGCCGTCACCGCGGCGCGCACCTCGTGATGTCGCTCCTGCAGGTAGCCGCCCCTCAGGCGGGCCGCCTCCGTCATCAGCGTCGCCGCGCGCTCCTCATGGCGCCGGAGCTGCTTCTCCAGTCCGAGCGCCTCCTCCGCCGCGCGCGTCGCCACCGCCAGCGCCTGGTTGTCGCGATCCACCGCGTCCACCGCCTGCCGGCGCCGCTCCTCCAGCTCCGGCAGCTCCGCCGGCGGCTTCTGCAGCTGATCGAGCCGCGCGCGGAAGTACTGGCCGTTCATCCGCACTTCCTCGAGCTGCGAGCCGAGGAGGTCCAGCACCGTCTGGAACTCGCTCCCCAGCGGCCGCCCGCACGTCGGGCACGCGCCGTCCGGCCCCGCGGCGACGATGCGCTCGCGCTGCGCCTCGAGGTCGCGGTACTGGTCGAGGAGCGACTGGCGCTTCGACTCGGCGTCCTGCTTCTCGCGGACCCAGCCCGCCTGCCGCTCCGCCAACGCCTTCTCCTCCGCCTCGAGGGCGCGGCGCCCCGTGTCGAGCCGCTCCGCCACCTCCCGCGCCACCCCCGCCGCTGCCATCGCCGCCGTCAGCCGCTCCCGCACCTCCGCGCGCTGGCGCTCGACTTCCACCAGCTGCGCTTCGATCCGCGCGCGCTGCGCCGCATCCCGCTCCAGCTCGTCAAGCTCCGCCAGCTCCGCTCGCAGCGCCGAGTATGGCCGGAGCTGCTCCTCGAGTCCCACCAGCTCCCCCGACGCCGCCTGCGCCTCCGCGTGCTCCGCCTGCAGCCGCTCCACTTCCGTCACGCTCTGGCGGACGCGCTCCTCGGCCAGCCGCTTCTCGCCCAGCAGCTGGTGGTGCCGGTCCCGCTGGCCGCTCAGCGCCGCGAAGGCCGGCCCGAAGGCGTCGCGGGCGGCCACCGCCCGCTCGTACTCCTCCGCCTTCGCCGCCGCCGCGCGCTCCGCCTCCTCGCGCGCCGCACCCAGCCGCTCCCGCTCGGCGCGCAGCGCCGCGGGGTCGGGGCGCGCATGCTCCAGCGTCAGCATCTCGGTCCGCAGCTCGTTACGGCGCGCGCGCAAGCGCTCCTGCGCCAGCCGCAGCTTGTCGTATCCGAGGAGTCGCGACAGGAACTGGCCCCGCTCCGCCGGCTTCATGGCCGCCATCACCGCCAGCTCCTTCTGGCCGGTGAAGTAGGTGCTGAAGAACTCGTCGCGCGACATCCCGAGCGCACGGGTGAGCCGCTCCGTCACCTCGCCGAGCGACGAGGCGATCGGCTGGTGCACGTCGTCGAGGAAGAGCTCGGCGGAGTAGAGCGAGCGCACCACCCGGTACCGATGGGCGCCGAGCACGAACTCCAGCTCGACCCGCACCTCCGAGCGCGCCTTGGCCAGCCGCCAGCGGATGCCGTCCCGCGCGCCCCGCGCGGCGTCCATCCCGTACACGGCCCACGCGACCGCCTCGAGGATCGTGCTCTTCCCCACGCCGTTGGGGCCGATGATCGCCGTCAGCCCCGGCCCGAACGCCACCTCGGTGTCGCGGTGCTGGCGGAAGTTCACGAGCCGCAGGCGCTCGAGGCGCACGCTACGCCCCGCCTTCCCGGGACTCGCGCTCCACCGCCTCGACGGCGTCGCGCCCGAGCCCCACGAACCGCTCGCGGTCGAGGTCCGCGTCGAGGGGCCGCCGCGCGAGGAACTCCGCCACCACCTCGGCCAGCCGCGGCCGGCGCCCCGCCGGCGCGCCGCTGGCGACCGTGCGCCGGTACGGGTCGGGCCGCCGGAGGTCGAGCTGGAAGTGCAGCGCCGCTGCCTTGTGCACGCGGAGCGCGCCGTGGTCAAGGGCGTGGCCGAGGGTCCGCGGCACGTTCTCCACAACCAGGCGCACCACGGCGTCCGCGATGCCGTCCCGCACCGAGGCCACCCGCTCCGCGATCGCGGCATCCAACTCCTGCGCCGTCATCCCCGCCGCGTCGAGCCAGTCCAGGTCGATGATGCGCCGGCCCGGCGGCAGCGCCACCCGCTCCACCACCCCGGTCTCGAGGTCGGCGAGCAGCCATCCCTTCGCGAGCCCCGACCGCGTCTCCTGGCGCCACTCGCCCCACAGGTTCGGGCTCGTGTACTCGAGCGACCCGGCGTACCACGCCTTCGGCGCCACCTCGTGCACGACGTGGTAGTGGCCCAGCGCGACGTAGCTCCACTCGCCGCTCCGCAGATCCGACACCTCCACGCGCGCCCCGCCGTAATCCATCACCTCGGGGAAGATCCCCGCGATCTCGGGATGCATCACCAGCACGTTGACGCGCGCGCCCGGATCAGGGTGCCAGCCGGCGGCCGGGCGGTCCGCCAGCAGCGCGGCGTGCGGCACCGCCAGGACGGAGAGCCCCAGGTACGGGTAGTCGAGGCGCCGCTCGGCGTCGTCCACCACGTCCGCGCCCAGTGAGGTCATCAGCTTCAGGATCGAGCCCGCCTCGAGCGAGCGCGGCGTGTCGTGGTTGCCCGCGAGGAGGACCACCGGCGCGCCCGGCAGCTCGTGCCGCAGGCGCGAGAGTTGCGTGAATGCCTCGATGATCGCCCGGTTGGTGGGGCGAACCGTGTGGAAGAGATCGCCGGCGACGACGATGGCATCCGGTTTGCGCTCGATCACCTGGTCGATAGCGCGCCGGAACGCGAGGGCCACGTCCATCTCGCGGCGGTTCACGCCCTCGGCGTCCAGTCGCTGGAACTGGCGGAACCCCAGATGCGCGTCGGCCAGATGCGCAATCCGCATCAGGGTGCGCCCCCTCCCGCGGCCCCGATGCGACTTTCGGACCGACACTCCGGAGACCGTTCGTGCATCACCGTCACGTTTGCTCCCTCGCGCTCGGCTGTCTGGTACTCGCGCTGCCCGCCACCGCGAGCCGCGGCGCCGCGCAGACCGCCGCCGCAGCACCCGCGACGCCGCCCCCGCAGACGCCGCCCCCGCGCCAGCCCTGGCGGCTCGGCACCGAGCTGACTTTCACGGACATCTCCGGCAACCGCCAGCTGCAGCTCTTTCAGTCCACCATCGCCGTCGCGCGGCAGTCTCCGGAGACCTTCAACTTCGACCTCAAGCTCGAAGGGCGGTACGGGGAGAGCAATCATCAGGAGGCCGCCAAGTCGGCCGCCGCCCACATCCGCCTCGACTGGACCCCGCACGCCCTCATCTCGCCCTTCCTCGGCCTCGATGCCGAGTACGACCACGTCCGGAAGATCAACGCGAGGGTGAGCGGCGGCGTCGGCATCAACCTCAACCTCGCGTACCGCGACCCAACCCACGCCACCATCGCCGTCGGCCTCATCGAGGAGTACGTCAGCTACGCGGCGCCCACCGTTCCCGGCGAGGTGAACGACACCCGCCTCCACGCGCGGCTCGCGGTCGTCCAGATCCTCCGCCCCGGTGTGCAGCTCGAACTCAACGGCAAGTACCAACCCGCTACCAGCCGCCTCTGGGACTACCTCCTCAAGGTGGACGGCGCGCTCCGCGTGGCGCTGACGACCAAGCTCGCGTGGCGGACCACCTACACCTGGAACCGCGCCTCCAATCCTGCTTCCGGCGTGCTCCCCGACGACCGCACCCTCATGACGGGGCTGCTCATCCAGTGGTGGTGAGCGGCGCAGACCGTCGCTTCCGATGCAGAGGCACGAGCGGCCGCCCGCGGGCGGCCGCTCTCATCTCCTGGCCCGGCACCCGCCCCCGCCCCCGGACCTAGAGTTCCCCCTCCGGCGCCACCGGGAACGGCGGCACCTCGGTGAGCCACAGCCCCGCCAGCTCCTGGTGCTCGTCCACCTCGACGAGCAGCCCGTCCGCCACCCGCACCGGCGTCACCGGCCGCGACGGGCCCACGCGCACGTGGAACACCGACTCGCTCGCGTTGGTGTCGATGGCGAGCGCCGCGTCCACCTCCACCGCCGCCACCGCGGGCTGCGAGCGCCGCCCCGGCAGCTCCACCTCGCCGTGGCGCGCGTCCGCGGGGCCCTCGAGGCCGCTCACCGTACTGACGTCGGGCCACACCACGACCTCCACTCCGCGAATCGCTCCAGCCGCCACGTCGAGCAGCACGAACGATCCATCGCCACCCTCGAGCTCCACGGAGCCGGTGAGGCCCGGCGCGCCCTTCGCGGCCGGACGCTTCACGGCCCCGGTCAGGATGTCCGTCTCTGGGTCCCACCGCCAGGCGATGTGCGGCAAGCGGCCCTTCTTCTCGACGATCCGCGCTCCGAGTCCCATCCGACGGCCTCCGTGCGGGCAAGGGAGAGGAGGGGGGCGGCAAAATATAGGGAACGCCTCCACCCCTAGCCAGAGACCATAACCGACGAAGCCGCGAGAGTTTGAGCCGGAACGCGCCCGAGGGCCCTCCGCCTCCGATCCAGACCACGGAGCCACGGCTCCCCGTGCCGGATCGGCCCCGTCGGCCCGCGATTGAGGAGTAAATCACTCGTAATTGTGACCTGCGCGGCGGCGCCCCCGCTCCTCACGCCCCCTTGGCGTCCTGGCGTCCTGGCGTCTCGTAACTGACTACTGTGCTCTCTCCCCTTCCAGCCGCTTCCACTCCCGCACCAGTCGGTCCACGCCCTCCTGCAGCATCGCGTCGGAGGCGGCGTAGCTGAGCCGCACCCAGCGGTCGTCGCCGAAGGCGGCGCCGGGCACGAGCGCCAGCGCTTCGTCCACGATCAGCCTGCGGCAGAACTCCGTCGCGGTCGGCAGCGTCTTGGTGAACAGCGAGTCCACCCGGAAGTACAGGTAGAACGCGCCCATCGGCTCCACGAACTCCACCCCCGGCAGCTCGGCGCGGAACCGCGCCACCAGCGTGTCGCGCCGCCTGCGGAAGGCGGCGACCATCGCCGCGACGTCCGCCTGCACCGCGTCGTCGGCGTAGGCCTCGACCGCGGCCCACTGCGCCATCGTGTTCGCGCCCGACGTGGTGTGCGACTGGAGGGCGTTCATCGTCTTCGCCAGCTCGCGCGGAGCCAGCGCGAAGCCGATGCGCCACCCCGTCATCGCGAACGCCTTGCTCGCCCCGTCCAGCAGCACCACGCGCTCGAGGAGGTCGTCGGGGAAGTCGAGCACCGAGGGGGCGGGGCCCACGCCGTAGTGGATCTGGCGGTAGATCTCGTCGGCGAGCACCCAGACACCCTTCCGCTTCGCCCACTCGAGGATCGCCTTCAACTCGCTCGCCGTGTACACCGCTCCGGTGGGGTTCGACGGGGAGTTGAGGATCAGCCCCTTCACGGCGTCGTCGGTCCAGCGGTCGAGGTCCGCGACGGAGACCTTGAGGCTCCACTCCTGGTCGCCGGGCACCGCGACGGGCATCGCGTGCGCGAGGTGCACGATCTGGGGGTAGCTGGTCCACGCCGGCGAGGGGATGAGCACCTTGTCGTTCGCGCCGAAGAGGCACAAGCAGGCGTTGAAGATGGACTGCTTGCACCCGTTGGAGACGATGATGTTGTCGGCGTTCACGGCCCGGCCGCCCGAGAGGAGACTGAGCCGCCGCGCGATAGCGGCACGCAGCTCCATGATCCCCTCGGTCGCCGTGTAGTGGGTCTCCCCCTTCTGGGTGGCCCGGATGCCGGCCTCGGCGACGAGCTTCGGCGTGCCAAAGTCGGGCTCGCCGGCGCCGAGGTCCACGACGTTGACGCCTTCCTTGCGGAGACGCGCGGCCTCGCGGGCGACGGCGAGGGTGGCGCTCGGGGTGAGCGCGGCGACGTTGCGGGAGAAGAGTCCGTTCATCGGATGACCCGGTACTCGCGAAGGAGGGACAGAGTGCTGTCGAGCGGGAGCGCACCGACCGTGCCGCGCGGACCCCGCACGGCCTCGGCCCGGAAGAGGGAGTTCAGGATGGCCTCTTCGGTGGCCTCGACGACGGCCTCGAAGAGGGGAGACTGGGCGTCATTGGCGACGGTCTCGGCGGTGCGCGTGAGCTGGCCCGGGGCGAGGGGCCCCCGGCGCACCCCGAGCGCGGTAGAAAACGCGATGGCGAAGTCGCCGCTGCCGTTGGTCATCGGGGAGCCGGTGCGCGCCACGCCGAGGAAGGCCCGCTGCGCCAGCCGCTCGAGTCCGCGCACGTCGAGCGGCGCGTCGGTCGCGACGACGATCATGATGGAGCCGTCGGCTGGCGGCTGATGGCTGACGGCTGACGGCGCTGACGGCTGGCGGCCGACGGCCGGCGGCTGCACCTGCCCTCGCAGGTAGTAGTTGCCCAGCCGCTGCCCCACCGGTGCGCCGAGGATCTGGAGCACGCCGCCGAAGTTCGTCTGCACCAGGACGCCGACGGTCCAGCCGCCAAGTTCGCCCGGGAGGCAGCGCGAGCTGGTGCCGATCCCGCCCTTCCACCCGAAGGCGACGGTGCCACGGCCCGCGCCGACGCTCCCCTCGGCGACCGGCCCCTCGCTCGCCGCCTGGAGCGCCTCGAGGACAGTCGCCTCGGTGATGGGCCGGCGGCGGATGTCGTTGAGCACGCCGTCGTTCGTCTCGCCCACCACGGCGTTGATGGACCGGACGCTCTCGTTCCCCGGGAGCGTGAGGAGGTAGGTGAGCACCGCGTCGGCGGCGCGCGGGACGCACAGCGTGCAGGTGAGGACGATCGGCGATTCGAGCTCCCCCAGCTCGCGGATCTGCGCGATGCCGGTGAGCTTGCCGAACCCGTTCCCCACGCTCACCGCGGCGGGGACCTTCTCCTGGAAGACGTTGCCGCCGTGCGGCAGGATGGCCGTGACGCCGGTATTGACCGAGTCGCCCGCCGTGACCGTGACCTGGCCTACGCGCACGCCCGCGACGTCGGTGATGGCGTTGAGCGGCCCGGTGGGGAGGATGCCGACGACGATGCCGAGGTCCCGGGCGCGCGGGCGGGGGTTCTGCGCCGCGAGAGGTGAGGCGAGGAGGAGGGCAAGAAGGGCGAAGCGGGCTCGGCGCGCCATATCCGAAGATGACCGCTCAGGACGGCGCACTCAAGGCCCGGGCACCTCGAGCAGCCACAAGTCGGTCGGGGCGCCGAAGGGCTGCGTCGCCTGCTGCGCCTCCACCACGAAGCGGCGGCCGCCCGCGGCCGCGATGTGCACCATCGGCCCGGCGAAGCTCGACGGCAGCACCGTGACGGCGCCGGTCGCCGGGTCGAGGCGCTCGAGCGCGGTGCCGCCGCCGGTGATGGCCACCGCCGCGCCGTCCACCGCGGCTAGGTCGGTCACCCCACTGTTGAAGCGCCCCACCGGCGTCCGCAGATGCATGACGGAGTCGAGGAGGAAGAGCGAGTCGGGCTGGGGCTCGCGCACCACCCAGATCCCGCCCGAGGGCGCCGGCGCCCACGCGATCACCGAGTCGCCGCCCGGCACCGGGGTGATGGCCTGCGTCGCGAGGTCCATGTCCTCCAGCGCGAGCGGCACGTAGGTCGTGTCGGTCACGCGCTCCGAGCCGCTGCCCCTCACCGTGAAGATGTGCTCCCACGTCGCCAGGAACCGGAGGTGTCCCTCGTCGAGCCACGCGATCTTCGAAGCGAAGTCGGCGCGCCGCGAGAAGAGCCCCGCCTCGACGTAGTTCACCATGGCGCGGATCTGCGTCGTGTCGGTGGGGCGGTCCACCGGCGTCACCATCAGGTACTTCTCCCAGTAGCCCAGCATTCCGACGTTGAGCCCCCGCTCCCAGGTGAACGCGATCCGCGTGCCGTCGGGGGAGAGCGCGGGCTCGTGCCAGGTGTTCACGAAGGTGTCTGCGGGGGAGAGAAGGCTGTGCGGGCAGACGAGCCGCTCGATCGTCCCCCCTTCCACCGGCAGGAAGGCGAGGCACTCCTCCCGCCCGGTGGGCCCGTAGCCGGAGTTGGGGTACGCTTCGCCTTGCCGCGCGTAGACGAGGACGCTCCCCGTGACGCTGGGGGTGCGGTCGTTCAGGACGGAGAAGGTGAGGCGGCGCGGCAGCGTGGTGGTGAATGGGCCGACGTCGGTGGGGGCGTGCACGCTCCCCGGCGCCGCGTGCTCGCAGGCCGCCAGCGCCAGGGGGGCGAGGACAGAAGCGAGAAGTCGGGAACGCAGGGCCACGTCGGGAAGATGGGGCCGGGGGCGTGCCACCTCAAGGCGTCTGCGGTGCCGCTCCGTACACGATCCCGTGCCGCTCGGGCCCGAGCACCGCGGCGAGAGAGGCGAGGGAGAACGCGAGCGCGGCGGTGATCGCCATCGCCCACGCGTAGCTGACGTGCGCCGCGGCGAGCGCCTGGAGGTAGCCGATGGTCCCGGCGATCAGCATCCCGCACTGGTAGGCGAACCCCGGCAGGAAGCCGCGCACGGCGTCGGGGGCCAGCTCGGTGATATGGGCGGGGATGATGCCCCACGCCCCCTGGACGAAGAACTGCATCAGGAAGGCGCCGGCGACCAGCACCCCGAGCGAGGGGGCGAAAGCCCAGATCGGGATGACGGTGAGGGCACAGACCAGCGAGACCGCGATCGCGCGCCGCCGCCCCAGGCGGTCGGAGACGAGGCCAAAGATCACGCCGCCGGCGATGGCACCGACCATCGAGAGCGCGGTGAGGAGGGCGCGGCGGCCGGGCTCCAGGTGCCAGTCGCGCTGCAGGAACGTCGGGAACATGTCCTGGGTGCCGTGCGAGACGAACCCCATCGCGGTCATGAGGACGAGGAGGTAGAGGAACATCGGCCAGTGGCGCAGCACGGCCCGGCCGATGCCGCCCCAGTTCCGCTCGCGCGTCCGCTGCCACACCTCCGACTCCTTCACCCGGTAGCGCACGAAGAGGGCGAGGAGCGCGGGCAGGCCGCCGATGAAGAAGAGCGGCCGCCATCCCCAGCGCGGGAAGACAAGCCAGTAGCAGAGCGCGGCGAGGAGGTAGCCGGCGGCGTAGCCCTGCTGGAGGAGGCCGGAGAAGACGCCGCGCCAGCGGGGCGGGACCTTCTCCATCACCAGTGACGCTCCCACACCCCACTCGCCTCCCATCCCGATGCCGAACAGCGCGCGGAGCACGAGGAAAGTGGCGAAGTTGGGCGCGAGCCCGGAGAGCACCTCGACCACGGAGTAGAAGACGAGGTCGGCCATCAGCGGGAGACGCCGGCCGTAGCGGTCGGCGAGGAGCCCGAAGATGAAGGCGCCCACGGGGCGGAAGGCGAGGGCGAGGGTGATCGAGAGCGCGACCGCGGCGTCGGAGCGGCCGAAGTCCTTCGCGATCGCCGTGAGGGTCATCACGACGAGGAAGAAGTCGAACGCGTCGAGCGTCCAGCCGAGGAAGCCCGCGACGACCGCGGCGCGGTGGTCGGAGGCCGAGGGGCCGGCCACTGCCGCGCCGCCGCTCACCGCACCGGGTGGCGGAGGATCGTGCGCAGCCGCGCGGGGGGCGTGCGCCGCGGGTCCGAGAGGTAGATCTCGTGGTGCACGCCGCGGAACGTCAGGCCCTGCTCCTCGGTGAAGCCGAGCATCGCCTCGAGCGTCGCGGGCTCCTTGTCGTACCCGCCGACGTGCAGCATCTGGACGCAGCGCCCCTCCCGGATCGCCTCCAGCTTCACCTTCGCGACCTCTGCGACCTTCCCCTTGGCGAGGAGCGCCTTCTTCGCGCGGGTCAGGTCGGCGGCGGTCACGAGCGCCGGCGTGCGGATGAGGAGCTTCCAGCGCCAGTCCTTCGGGCTCTTCACGGAGAACGGCGCGCGCTTGTTGGGGCCCCACCACAGCCCCTCGAGGGCCGCGACCTTGTAGTCGCCCTTCCCGGCGGCCTTGCGTGCCATCTTGATGGTGAAGGCGACCGCGTAGATGGCGCCGACCGCGGCCTGGAAGGCCACGCCCGCGGGGGCGCCGCGGCCCTCGGCGGAGAGGTAGCGGGCGGGGCCGATCGTCACGAGCGCGGGCTTCCGCGGCGCGACGTAGTCGGCGCGGTACTTCTTGAAGAGGTCCAGCTTGGCGGCCACGGGACGACGCCTCCGGCCCGCACGGGCCCGTCGGGGTGAGGCGCTGATATGCCATCGCGGGCACGGGCGTGCAAGGGCCGAGGAGTGGGTGGGGGCACGGGCCGGGCCCGGCACCGCCCCAACGCGCCCCGCGCTTGAGCCCACCCGTCGAAGGGGCTAACTTTCCTTGTCGCCGATTCTTTGACATCCGAAGGGGGAGCTGCCGTGGACGCCGCACCGGTCATCGCCCGAGGCCACAACGTGGCCGCACTCATTCCTCCCGTCTCGGAGGCCGCTCTCCCCTACCTGCTCGCCATCACCGACCGCAGGACCCTCGTCCTGACTCCCGACGCCGCGCGCGCCGTCGCGCTCGCCGACGCCCTCGAGGGCGCGGGCGTGCCGGCTGCGGGGATCGTGGCGGTCTCGGGGCTCGCGCGCGCGGCGCGCCGCCTCGCCGGCGGGATGCCGGACTGCCTCCTCGTCGCGGTGGAGGACGCCGCCGCGCTCCTGCGGCGCTCGGTGTTCCGTCCCGCCGAGGCGCGGGCAGTGGTCCTCGCGTGGCCCGACGAGCTGGAGCGCGAGGGCACCGCGGCGCTCGAAGCGGTGATGGCGGAGTGCGACAAGGAGGCGCAGCGCCTCCTCTTCGCCGCGCTCCCCGGGACCGGGGTGGACGCGCTGCTGGAGCGCTACGCCTGGAAGGCGATGACGTTCGACTTCCCGGCAGTGGACGAGCCGGCGCCGCAGCCGCTCGGGCCGGCGCGGTTCGTGACCGCGCGCGGCACCGCGTTCGCGGCGGTGAAGCGCCGGGTCCTCGACGCGCTCAACCTGGAGGGGGAGGAGTCGCTCGTGGTGGCTCCCTGCCCCGCGAGCCGCGAGGCGGCGGCAGCGATCGTGGCGGCCGCGCCGGCCGGGGTGCCGCCCGTCTTCGTCGTCGAGCCGTGCCAGCTTCCCTGGCTCCGTCGCCACTTCCAGCCCCTCACCGCCGTGCGCGTCGCCTCCGCGGCCGACCTCGCCGACCGGCGCGCGGAGCGCGTGCGCTCGGCGCTCGCGGCACTGATCGAGGCGGGCGACCTCGACCGCGAGCTCCTCGCCCTCGGGCCGCTCTTCGACCGCTACGATCCCGCCGACGTCGCCGCCGCCGCGGTGAAGGGCGCGGGCGCCGGGCTCCTCGGCGGGCCCGGCACCGAGGTGGCGGCCACGCCCCCCGACGCGTCGGCGCCGGGCGCGGTGCCCGCCTGGGCGAAGCTGTGGATCGGTGTCGGGAAGAAGGACGGCGTGCGGCCGGGGGACCTCGTCGGCGCCATCGTCGGCGAGACGAAGCTCGGCGCAGACCGCATCGGCAAGATCGAGATCCGCGAGCTGTACGCGCTGGTCGAGGTGCGAGCGGAGGACGCGGAGCGGGTGGCCGGCGCGCTCACCGGCGCCACGATGCGCGGGCGGCGGCTCACCGCGCGCATCGACCGCGGGCCCGGCGCCGGCGGCTCGGGTGGCGCCCGGCCTCCCCGGCGGGGGTGACGCCCGCGCCGCGCGGGGGACGCGCGGCATCCGGCGACGCACGAGGGCCGCGCGGCGCTACTTCTTCCGGCCGACGACCTCCTTCAGCCCTTTGCCGGCGCGGAACACCGTCGCGACCGACGCCTTGATCTGGATCTCCTTGCCGGTGCGCGGGTTCCGGCCCTTGCGCGCGGCCCGCTTGCGGGTCTCGAAGTTGCCGAAGCCGCTGATCTGCACGTGCGAGCCCTTCTTCAGTTCGGTGGCGATGACGCCGCCCGGCGCGAAGAGGGCCTCGACCGCACGCGCCGCGTCGACCTTGGACATCTTCGTCCTGGCGGCGAGCGCGTGGACCAGATCGGACTTGTTCACCGGCTACGCTCCCGGCACGGTGCGAGGGGTGGCGCGGGGTGCCCGCGGGTGGATGGCCCGCAACCTAGGAATGGACTAGGTTTTCCGCAATGACGCCCATCACCGGCGCCCGCCGCTCCGCAACGTCCTGGCGATGAACCCGCCGCGCCCGGGAGACGCCTGGATCCGGCCGCACGCGCGCCTTGGCGTCGCCCTCGTCGTCGTCGCCGTCGCCCTCGTCGTGTCCTTCGCGAGGCGCCCCGGCGACTTCGCCGGCTACATCCTGGTGGGCGACCTGGTGCTCCACGGCCAGGACATCTACGCCGCGGCGCCCCCGGGCCTCAGCACCTGGCCTCCCTTCTTCGCGCTGGTGTGCGTGCCCCTCGCGCTGCTCGCGCGCTGGAGTCTCGTGGGCGCCCGCGTGGCGTGGCTGCTGCTGAACGCGGCGGCGCTCGTGGCCGTGCTCGCTCTGGTGACCCACCTCGTCGCGCGCGGCCCCGGCGACGCGCGACCGAGCGCCCGCGTGCCGGCCCTTTCGAGCGCCGCCGCCCTGGTCCCGCTCCTGCTGTCGGCGCGCTACGTCTCCAGCAACTTCGAGCACCTGCAGGTGAACGTCCTGATCTTCCTGCTCAGCCTCATCGGTCTGGCCCTGATCGGCGCGCGCCGGGAGGCGCTGGGCGGGCTCGCGCTCGGTGCCGCGGCGGCCCTCAAGGTCATGCCCGCGCTTTTCGTCCTCCTCCTCGTCTGGCGGCGCCGGTGGCGGGCCGCAGGCTGGACGGTGCTGGCCGCGGTCGGCCTGTCGCTCAGCCCCGGTGTGGTGTTCGGGTGGGACCGCCTCGTCACCTACGCCCGGTCGTGGCTCGCGGTCCTCCGGGTCGGCTGGAGCGTCGGGAAGATGAACCAGTCGGTGTATGCGATGTGGGACCGGTCCCTCGGTCACGGCATCGTGCCGTTCACGGTGAGGGGATTCAACGACCTGGCGCCGTCGCACGACCTCGCGGTCGGCATCGCGTCGGCCCTGTCGCTCGCCGCCGTGGCGGCGCTGGTGCTCTGGAGCTTCCGGCCTCGAGGGGCCCGCGACCCGCGCGCCGAGCTGATCGAGTGGAGCGTGGTGTTCCTGGTGGCATCGCTCTTCGGGACCGTGGCGTGGAAGGCCTACCTCGTCGTGCTGCTGCTGCCGAACGCCCTGCTGATCGATGCGTGGCGCTCGAGCGACCTCGACGCGGCCACGCGGAAGGGCGCCCTGATCTTCGCCCTCGCGGCCTTCGCGCTCGGCGTGCTCACCACCGACGAGATCATCGGCTCCGCTGCGGCGGGGCGGCTCGAGATGGGCTCCATCGTGACCCTGTCCGCACTCGTCGTGCTGGCCGGATTGCTGTGGTTGCGCCGGCGCATCGGCGCGGCGGAGTCGGTGCGGTGACGCGGCCGCGACCGGCAGGCCACAACCCGGCCCCGCGCTGAGGCGTCTCGCCAGGAGGTGGTCGTGTCGAAGTGGTGGCTGCGCGGCGCGTACCTGGTCACGGCGGTCTTCGTCACGTGGCAATCGGTCCACCTCGGCCACGTGGGCAACTTCATCACCTTCCGCGCCGCGGCCGAGCGGCTTCCGGCCGGGGCGAACCTCTACGGGCCGATCAACGGCAAGCTGGACTACCTCTACAGCCCGACGTTCGCCATCCTGTTCGCGCCGTTCGCGCTGCCGCCGCTCGTCCTCGGGCTGCTGTTGTGGAACCTGGTGAACGCGGCCGTGCTGGTGGTGGCGATCGAGCGCCTGCTCCCCGAGCGCCGCGCCGCCGCGATCACCCTGGCGCTCGTGTTCCCCGTGATGCTCACCTCGCTCCAGAACACCCAGAGCAACGCGCTGGTCGCGGGACTCATGGTGCTCGCCTTCGTGGCGTTCGAGACCGCGCACCCCGTGGGGGCGGGGTTCGCCGTCGCCGCGGGCGCCGCGATCAAGATCTTCCCGGTCGCGGGCGCGGTGTTCGCCATCTTCCGCCAGAACCGGGCTCGCTGGATCCTCGTCCTCGCCGCGACGGGCGTGGCCACGATCGCGCTGCCGTTGGTCGTCACCTCGCCGGGCACGCTGGCGGCGCAATACCGCTGGTGGCTGCTCCGCACCGCGGACGACCTGGCGCTGCGCGGCACCTCCGTGATCGGCATCCTGAACTCGTGGCTCGGCTACGACGGGCCGAGCTGGGTGGTCGAGGCCGCCGGCACGCTGCTCGTGCTGATCCCCCCCGCGCTGCGGCGCGACCGCTGGGCGGAGCCGGCCTTCCGACGGCTCTTCCTGTGCTCACTGCTCGTCTTCGTGGTGATCTTCAACCACAATGCCGAGTCGCCATCGTACGTGGTCGCGATGACGGGGATCGCCGTGTGGTACGCGACATCGCACCGCACCGCGCTGCACCACGCGCTCATCGTCCTCGCCCTGCTCGTACTCTGGGTCGCCACGGAGAGCGTCGTGCCGGGTGCGGCGCGTGCGTGGATCAGGGATTACTCGATCAAGGCCCTGGTGTGCCTGGCCTGCTGGGTGGTGATGCAGCGCGACCTGCTCCGGCGCCCGCTGGCGGGCGCGTCCGGCAGTGCGGCCTCCGGCGAGGCGGGGGCGGCGGGGGGCGTGGACGCCCGCGTACCGATCCCCGCACCGGGATCGTAGCGGCTGACCCGGGCCAAGGCCTGCGTGAGGGTCAATCCAGGGCGCCGAAGTGGGTGAGTTCGAAATCCCCGCGCCGCAGTCGATCGCGCACCGGCGCGGAGAGCAGCCCCTCGAGCTCGACCTCTCGCTCTTCGACGTAGGAATCCCAGCTGGCGACCGCCTGGTCCGCCCGCCCGGGATGCACCATCAGTTCCGTCGTGCCCTCCGGCAACGCATCGAGCAGCGCGCGCAGCCCGGTCGCGAAGCCGGGCCCGCCGCTCAGCGCCAGGCCGCGGAACCGGACCGACTTCGGCGCCCGCGCCGCCGCGCCGGCCGCGCCCCGGCGCTCGCCGTGGCGCGGCCGACGGACCGGCATCGCCCACGCCACCGCGAGGGCTAGGCGCTTCACGGCACCCGCCGCAGTGATGGGCCGGGCGAGGAACGGTTCCAGCGGCCGCCGCACGACGGGCACGCCGGCGTCGGTCGCCGCCGCAGCGAGGGCGCCGCGCACCCACGGAAGTGCGTGGACGTGGCGGTGGCTGTCGGCGTGCGTGATCCGGAGCCCCGCAGCCGCGAGCCGGACGAACTGCGCTTCTGCCTCGCGCCGCACCTCCTCCGGCCGCACCCCCCCCGCGAGCGCGCGGCGGACCAGGCGTGCGAGCGGGAGGAAGCGCCCAGCCCGGTCCACCAGGCTTCGAACCGTGTCGGGGAGCGAGACCGGGGCACCCATCGTCAGGTTGAAGTGGAGGCCCGTCCCGAGCCGGGCGCCGAGCGCGGACACTCGGCGAACGGCATCGTCGAAGCCGGGGGTGTTCACGAGGAGGGAGGCGGAGGTGACCACGCCCGCATCGACCGCCTCCTCGATGCCCGCGTTGACGCCCGCCGTGAGCCCGAGGTCATCGGCGTTGATGATGAGGCGCCGGCTAGGCGTACCGCCCCCGCGCCTGGTTCCAGCGGATGCGCAGGATGTCCCGCGCCATCTGCCAACTGTCCTGCACGAAGTGCACCGTTGTCGGCTCGCTGTCGTAGCGGAAGAAGACCGGGATCTGCGCGATGCGGCAGCCCTGGACGCGTGCCACGTGCAGCAGCTCGACGTCGAAGGCGAAGCCCGGGATGGTGAGCTTCGGCACCACGAGCCCGGCCGCGCGGGCGGTGAGCCCCTTGAGGCCCGCCTGCGAATCGAGGATGCCGGGGAGCAGCGCGAACCGCGCCAGCGCGTTGAAGAGCCGGCTCAGCAGGTGGCGCGTGTACAGGTAGTGAAAGAACACGGGGCTCATCAGGTAGCGCGACTCGGGGAGCACCCGGCACGCCACCACGACGTCGTTCCCCGCCTGCAGGGCCGCGAGGACCTTCCCGACCTCTTCGACCGGGTAGGCGAGGTCGGCGTCGGTGAAGACCCGGTACGCGCCGCGCGCCTCCAGGAGCCCGCGCGCCACGGCGAAGCCCTTGCCGCGATTCAGCGCGTTCCGCAGCAGGGTGAACCCGCCGCGCGCTCCCCACGCGTCGAGGATGCGGGCCGCCGGGGCGTCGCTGCCGTCATCGACCAGCACGACCTCCGTCGCGAACGGCTGCGCGCGCCGGAACGCGTCGATGGCGCCGAGGCTCTCGGCCAGGCGGTCCTCCCCGTTCTTCACGGGCACGACGATAGAGAGGACCACGTCCGCGGGCGTCACGAGCGGGGGCGCGGGGCGATGCGAAGGCCGGCCCTCATCCGATCAGCACCGCGCGCATCGAGAGGGAAGCGAGGTCGAAGCCGGTGACGGGGAAGCGCACCGCTTCACCGGGACCGGCCGCTCCCGCCACGTAGAGGAGCGGCAGGTAGTGGTCGGGAGTCGGGTGCGCCATCCGGAAGGCGTCGCTCTCCGCTGCCCGTGCCAGGAAGGCGCCGTCGCCCTGCTCCAGCGCCAGCGCGACGTCGGTGTCGAACGCCTGCGCCCAGCCGGGCGTCGCCAGCTCGCCCCGGTGGGCGCTCGCCATGGCGTGCCGCAGGTTGTGCACGATGTTCCCGCTGCCGAGCACCAGCACGCCCTCGTCGCGCAGCGCGGCGAGGGAGCGGCCGAGGGCGAGGTGTGCCGCAGCGCCCTGGCGGTAGTCGAGGCTCAGCTGCACCACCGGGATGTCAGCCTCGGGCCGCAGGTGCACCAGCACCGACCAGGTGCCGTGGTCGAGCCCCCAGTCGTCGCGGAGGAAGGCGCGGTCCTTGCCCAGGAGCCGCACCACGCGCTGCGCCAGCGCGACGTCCCCCGCCGCCGGGTACTTCACGCGGTACAGCGCCTCGGGGAATCCGCCGAAGTCGTGGATGGTCTCGGGGCGCTCGTTGCCGGTGACGAAGGTGCCGTTGGCGTACCAGTGGGCGGAGACGGCGAGGATGGCCCGCGGGCTCGGCAGCAGCCGCGCCAGCTCCTGGAAGCCGCGGCTCCACCGGTTGTCCTCGATGGCATTCATCGGCGAGCCGTGGCCGACGAACAGCACGGGCATGCGGCCTGAGGGCGTGGGACGGGCGTCGGTCATCGGGTGGGAAGCTGCGGCGGCACGCCACGCGGGGTCAAGCGCCCGCGTTCCGGGGCGCGGGCGGACGTCGCTTGACGCTGCGGGACCGCCACGCCTACTTTCGCGTCCGCTGCTCCCTCCGCCCGCGGGAACCGACATGTTCTACGGCACGACACCCGGCTGGCTCGAGGTCATCAGCGGCGTGATGTTCAGCGGCAAGAGCGAAGAGCTCATCCGCCGCGTCCGCCGCGCGGTGATCGCCCGGAAGAAGGTCCAGGTCTTCAAGTCCCATCTCGACGCGCGCTACGCCGGCGTGTACGCCGTGAGCAGCCACGACGGCACGATCGTCGAGGCCGAGCCGGTGCAGACCGCCATCGAGATCATGGAGCGCGTGCGGCCCGACACCGAGGTCGTCGCGGTGGACGAGGCGCAGTTCCTCGACAAGGGGATCGTCCGGGTCGTGAACGCGCTCGCCCGGCGCGGCGTCCGGGTCATCGTCGCCGGCACGGACAGCGACTTCCGCGCAGAGCCGTTCGGGGCGATGCCGGAGCTGATGGCGGCGGCGGAGGTGGTGGACAAGCTGCACGCCATCTGCGTGGTGTGCGGCGGGCCCGCGTCCCTCAACCAGCGGCTCGTCAACGGCAAGCCCGCGCCGTACGACTCCCCGCAGATCATGGTGGGGGGCCGCGAGTCGTACGAGGCGCGCTGCCGCCACTGCCACGAGGTGCCGAGGAAGGATGAGGGGCAGCACGATCTGCTCTGAAGTCACCAGACGCCAAGACGCCAAGACGCCAAGGAGAAGCGGCGCCGACGACGGGGCGCGGACCCCCGCCGGCGGTCTCGCCCCTTGGCGTCTGGGCGTCTGGCCCCCGGTCCTCTGATGTTGCGCGTCGGGCTGACCGGCAATGTCGCCGCAGGGAAGTCCACCGTGCTCGCGCTCCTGGGCTCGTGGGGAGCCACCGTCATCGACTCCGACGTCCTCGCCCGCGACGCGGTCGCGCCCGGCACGCCGGGGCTCGCCGCGGTGGCGGCGCGATTCGGCCCGGCTCTTCTCGGCCCCGACGGATCCCTCGACCGCGCCGCGCTGCGCCGCCGCGTGATGGCCGACGAGGGCGAGCGACTGGCCCTCAACGCCATCGTCCATCCCCTGGTGCAGCGGCGCGCCGACGCGCTCGCCCGCGCCGCAGAAGCCGCGGGCGACCTGATCGTCGTGGTGGACGTGCCCCTTCTCTTCGAGGTGCGGAACCCCGCGGACTTCGATCACATCGTGCTAGTTGATGCGCCCGAGACGGTGCGCCGGGACCGGCTGGTCGGGCGGCGCGGGCTCGCCGCCGCCGAGGCCGACGCCATCCTCCGCGCCCAGCTGCCGAGCGCGGGGAAGCGGGAGCGGAGCCATACCGTCATCGACAACGACGGCCCCCCGGAAGCGCTCGGCGCCCGGGCCCTCGCCGCGTGGCGGGAACTGCGAGCCCTCGCCGCGCGGCGCGCGCTGGGCGGCGCCACCCCCCGCTCGCTCCTGGCGGTCTTCGCCCACCCCGACGACGAGACGTACGGCCCCGGGCCGACGCTGGCGCGCTACGCCGACGCCGGCCTCGACGTCCACGTGGTCTGCGCCACGGGCGGCGAGGCGGCCAAGCGCCGCGCCGGGCTCGCCGACCCCGACGCCCTGCGGCGCCACCGCGAGGAGGAGCTGCGTGCGGCGTGCCTCGTCCTGGGCGTGCGCACCCTCCAGCTCCTGCGCTACCGCGACCGCACCCTCGACCCCAACGACGCCGACGGGGCCCGCGCCGTCGCCGCCGCGATCCGCCGCACCCGCCCCGAGGCCCTCGTCACCTACGGGCCCGACGGGGTCTCGGGGCATCCCGACCACCGGGCCATCCACGCGTGGACCCGCCGCGCCTGGGAAGCCGAAGGGCGCCCCTGCCCCCTCTGGTACGTCGCGGTCACCGAGGAGGCGGCCCGGCTCCTGGCGGACCGGGGGTTCGTCGGGCGGCGCGGCGCGGAGATTGCGGCGAAACTCGACGGCCGGCCGTGGCTGGACGTAAAGGAAGCGGCCATCCGGTGCCACGCGTCGCAGCGCTTTCCGGTGCCGCTCGACACCCCGGAATGGCGCGAGCGCGTGGCCCGCGAGGTGTTCGGCAGGGAAGGTTTTCCGCCCGGCTCGCGGCCTCCGGTGAGCGATTTCTTCGTTGCTTGACACTACCTGAGCGCCCCGGTAGCGTAGGGACGGCAGGACATTTTCCACCTTCGTCAGGCGGTCTGAGGATGGCGACGCTCATTCCCGAGCACCTGCTCTTCACGGAAGAGCACGAGTACGTACAGAAGCCCGACGCCGGCAACATCGTGTCGGTCGGCATCACGGACTACGCCTGCCACGAGCTGGGGGACGTGGTCTACGTGGACCTGCCCCAGGTGGGCGCGAAGTTCAAGAAGATGGAGGTCCTGGGCACGATCGAGGCGGTGAAGGCCGTCTCGGAGGTCTACTCGCCGGTCTCTGGCGAGGTCGTCGAGGTCAACGAGGCGATCGAGGGCGATCCCTCGGTGGTGAACCGGGACCCCTACGGCGCCGGCTGGATGGTCAAGCTGAAGGTGAAGAACCCCGCGGAGCTCGACGAGCTCCTTGGGCCGGCTGCCTACGCGGCCCACATCGGCCAGTAACTCGCGGCGCCCCGGACCCCGGTCCGGGGCGTTGCATCTCCGGCAGAGTCGATCCCTATGTCCTACGTCCCGCATAGCGACGCCGACGTCCGCGCGATGCTCGCGACGATCGGCGTCAAGTCGCTCGACGACCTGTTCGCGGCGGTCCCGCCCGCGCTGCGCTCCGGGGAGCTGAAGGGCATCCCCGAAGGGCGGTCGGAGTGGGACACGGTCCGCCAGGTCTCGGGGCTCGCCGACCGCGACGCGTCGCTGGTGTGCTTCGGCGGCGCCGGCCTGTACGACCACTACGTCCCCGCGCCGGTGGACCACATCCTCCGCCGCTCGGAGTTCTACACGGCCTACACGCCCTACCAGGCCGAGGTCTCCCAGGGCACACTGCAGGTCATCTACGAGTTCCAGACGATGGTCTGCCAGTTGACCGGGATGGACGTGGGCCAGGCCTCGATGTACGACGGGGCCAGCGCCTGCGCGGAAGCGGCGATCCTCGCCGGCAACGTCAAGAAGGACCGCCGCGACATCGTCATGGCCCACACCGTGCACCCGCACTTCCGCCGCGTGACGGAGACGTACCTCGCCGCCACGGGCCGCAGAGTGCTGAGCGCCCCGCGCAAGGCCGACGGGACGCTCGACCGCGACAAGGCGAAGCCGATGCTGGCGGGCGCGTCGTGCCTAGTGATCCAGCAGCCCAACTTCCTCGGCGTGATCGAGGACCTCGAGGTGGCCGCCGCGCTGGCGCACGAGGCGGGGGCGCTGCTCGTCGTGGCGGTGAACCCGATCGCGATGGCGCTGCTCAAGACCCCGGGCGCGTGCGGCGCCGACATCGCCGTCGCCGAGGGGCAGCCCCTCGGCATCCCGATGAGCTTCGGGGGGCCGCTGTGCGGGCTGTTCGCCGGGAAGAGCGAGTACATCCGCCAGATGCCGGGCCGCATCGCTGGCCTCGCGGACGATCACGACGGCCGGCGCGGCTTCGTGCTCACGCTGCAGACGCGCGAGCAGCACATCCGCCGCGAGAAGGCGACCAGCAACATCTGCACCAACCAGGCGCTCCTCGCCCTCGCCGTGACGGTCTACCTGGCGACGATGGGGAAGCAGGGGCTGCGCGGGGTCGCCGAGGCGTCGGCGGTGAACGCCCACGAGGTGTACGACCGGATGATGACGCTCCCCGGCTACGCCCCGCTCTGCCCCGGCGGCGCCTTCTTCAACGAGTTCGCCGTGACGACGCCCGAGCCGGCGTCGGAGATCATCCACCGCGCCGCCCAGCTCGGCGTCCTTCCCGGCGTAGCGATGGACCGCTTCGCGTACCCGATGGAGGGCGAGAACGTGATGCTCGTCGCCGCCACCGAGAAGCGCACGGCGGAGGACGTGGACCGTCTGATCGACGTGCTCAGGCAGGTCTGAGCGGGAGGCGGCGATGCCGACCCTGACGTTCCACGGGCACTCGTGCTTCGTGCTGGAGCACTGCGGCAAGCGCGTCATCATCGACCCGTTCCTCTCCGGGAACCCCAAGGCCGACGTGAAGGCGGCGGACCTCCCCCACCTCGACGGCGTGCTCGTCACGCACGGCCACGCCGACCACCTCGGCGACGCGGTGGCGCTCGCGAAGAGGCACGAGGCCGTGCTCGTGGCCCCGTACGAGCTGGCGCAGTACTGCGGAGAGCGCGGCGTCGAGGACGTCCACCCGATGCACATCGGGGGCGGTCACGACTTCCCCTTCGGCCACGTCAAGCTGGTGGTCGCGGTGCACGGGGGCATGGTGGAAGGGGAGGCATCGAGCGCCAGGGGCGGGTACACGGGCTTCCCGTGCGGCTTCGTGATCACGATGGGGAGCAAGCGCGTCTACCACGCCGGCGACACGGCGCTCACCATGGACATGCAGCTGCTCGAGGGTCAGGTGGACGTGATGCTGGTGCCCACCGGCGACAACTTCACCATGGGCGTCGAGGACGCCGCGCGCGCGGTGGGCTTCGTGAAGCCCCGGGTCGCGATCCCGATGCACTTCGGGACCTTCCCCGTCATCGACACGGATCCGATGCAATTCAAGAGCGCCGTCGGCGCCCGGGCAGAGGTCGTCATCCTCCAGCCCGGCCAGTCATACAGCTTCTGAGGAGCTTATGCTGTCCTTCCCGTTCCAGCCGATCCCGACGCCGCTGATCTTCGAACGCTCCCGCGAGGGTCGTCCCGGCACCGCAGTGCCGAAGCCGATCGTGGCCAAGCGCGCCGCCGACGTCCTCCCCAAGGGAGCGCTCGCCGCGTCGCCGCCGGACCTGCCGGAGGTGCCGGAGTTCGAGGTGGTGCGGCACTACATCGAGCTGTCGCTCAAGAACCACCACGTGGACCGCGCGCTGTACCCCCTGGGGTCGTGCACCATGAAATACAACCCCAAGGTGAACGAGGACATGGCACGCCTCCCCGGGTTCACCGGCATCCACCCGATGGCGCCCGACGCGCAGGTACAGGGCGCCCTCGCGCTCATGTACGAGCTGAGCGAGTGGCTGAAGGAGATCTGCGGGATGGACGCCATCACCCTGCAGCCCGCCGCGGGCGCGCAGGGCGAGATGACGGGCATCTTCCTCGTCTCCGCCTACCATAAGTCGCGCGGCGACACGGCCCGCAACGTCGTCATCATCCCCGACTCGGCCCACGGCACCAACCCGGCCACCTCGGCGCTCGCCGGCCTCACCGTCCGCGGCATCAAGTCGGGGCCCGACGGCCTCACCGACCTCGCCGCCCTGAAGGCCGCGCTGGGGCCGGACGTCGCGGCGCTGATGCTCACCAACCCGAGCACCATCGGCCGCTTCGAGGCCCAGGTCGTCGAGATCGCCAAGCTGGTGCACGACGCCGGCGCCCTGCTGTACATGGACGGGGCGAACATGAACGCCCTCATCGGCATCGCCAAGCCGGGCGACTTCGGCGTGGACGCGATGCACCTCAACCTCCACAAGACCTTCTCCACGCCGCATGGCGGCGGCGGACCCGGCTCCGGCCCCGTGGCCGTGAAGAAGTTCCTCGAGCCCTTCCTCCCGGTGCCGGTGATCCACAAGGAGAAGGACGGCCGCTACCGCCGCGAGTGGTCGCGGCCGCAGAGCATCGGCAAGCTGCACGGCTACATGGGCAACTTCGGCGTGCTCGTGCGCGCCTACACCTACATCGCCTGTCTCGGCCGCGAGGGGATCAAGCGGACGGCCGAGGGCGCGGTCCTCAACGCCAACTACCTCGCCGCGCGCATCGAGTCCAAGTACCCGATGCCGTACGGCCGCGGGATGCACGAGTGCGTGGCCGAAGGCACGCGGTTCAAGGAGTTCGGCGTCAAGACGCTCGACATCGCCAAGCGGCTCCTCGATTTCGGCTTCCACGCGCCGACGGTGTACTTCCCGCTGATCGTGCACGAAGCGCTGATGATCGAGCCCACCGAGACGGCCACGAAGGACGAACTCGACCGCTTCGCGGACACGATGCTGCAGATCGCGGACGAGGCGGAGAAGACGCCCGAGCTGCTCACGGGGGCCCCGCGCACCACGCCGGTGGGCCGCTTCGACGAGGCAGCCGCGGCGCGGAGCCCGAACGTCCGGTGGCGGAGGCAGTAGACGGAACGGCAGTACCCAGTAGTGGGCAGACGCGCAGTGGTATGAAGTGATTCGGTAGTCGGTCCGTTTCCAACCGAAGGTGGGCTAGTGCCGAGAGCAGCACTCGGTACTAGCCCACCATCGCGTCGGGGACGGCTGGCCACTTGGCACTGTAGTACCACTGCGCGTCTGCGCGTCTTCACACTGCCGAGTACTGTACCCTTCCCACTTGGCGAGACGTAGATTCGCCCCATGCCCTCCCTCTCCATCCTCCTCGCCGCCCTCGCCGTGGCCGCCTCCGCGGCCGCCGCCATCCGCTCCGCCTACCGAGGCGACCAGCGCGGCGTCTATGTCTTCAAACCGCTCACCACGGTCCTCATTCTCGCCGCGACCCTCCTCGTCTTCACGCCGGCGGACCCGCGCTATCGGGGGCTGATCCTCGCCGGGCTCGTCCTCTCCCTGGCCGGCGACGTGTTCCTGATGCTGGGCGAGGCGCGGTTCCTCCCCGGACTCGGGAGCTTCCTGGCCGCGCAGCTCGTCTACGCCTGGGCGTTCACCACGGACGCGCCCTTCGACGCCGCGCAGCTGCCGTGGGCCGCGCCGTTCGGCTTCTTCGCGGTGATCGTGGTCCTCGCGCTCTGGAAGGGGCTCCCGAACGCCGTGATGCGGGGCGCCGTCGTGGTCTATGCAGCCGCCATCGGGGTGATGGCGTGGCGCGCGGCCGCGCGTCTCCACGCGAGCGGCGTCCCGCTTCCCAGCGGCGCGGCGGCGCTGGCGGGGGCGTGCTTCTTCCTGGCGTCGGACGCGGTGCTGGCCATGAACCGCTTCCGGCGGCCCTTCCGCCTCGGCGAGCCCATCACACTCGCGACCTACTGGGCGGCGCAGTTCCTCATCGCCCTTTCCGTGCAGGGGTGAAGGCCCTGCAGGGATGAAGACCCTGCAGGGTTGAGGAAAGACGACCATCGGAGTCACCTTTGTAGCACGCGCGTCGGTGGCCCGCAGCTTGGGACGTGCGGGCGGCGGTCCGTGATGAACGCGCAACACTCGATGTGAACTGGAGTTCCAGTGCCAGCGAAGCCCAGGAAGACGACGAGGAGCCGTCCCGCAAAGCGCGCGGCGAAGCGAAGCGCCGCCACGCCCTCCGTCACGAAGGGCGGCAGCTTCCGACTGACCTACTCCACGATGTTCCACCCGCCTGAAGTCCTCCACACGTGCTTCGACCGCGCCATGGCCGGCGTGAAGGCGTCGCTCGGGAAGGAGTATCCGCTTCTGATCGGCGGGAAGGAGCGTCCGGCGCAGGAGAAGTTCGCCGACACGAGCCCGATCGACCCCGCGCGCGTACTCGGCGTCTTCCAGAAGGGCACGGCACAGGACGCCGCGGACGCCATCGCCGCGGCGAAGCGGGCCGCGCCCGCCTGGGGGCGGACCCGCTGGCAGGAGCGAGTGCGGCTCCTCCGCAAGGCGGCCGCGCTCATCGCGGCGCGGGCGTGCACCTTCGCGGCGATCGACTCCCTCGAGGTCGGCAAGAACCGGATGGAGGCGCTGGGCGACGTGCAGGAGACCGCCGACCTCATCACGTACTACTGCGACCAGATGGAGCGGAGCGAGGGCTTCGTCCGGCCGCTGGCCGACGACCCGCTCACGAACTACCACTCGACGAATCGGAGCGTGTTGCGGCCCTACGGCGTGTGGGTGGTGATCTCCCCGTTCAACTTCCCGGTGGCGCTGGCCGGGGGGCCCGCGGGCGCAGCGCTGGTGGCGGGGAACACGGTGGTCTTCAAGCCGGCGAGCGACACGCCGTGGACGGGCTACTTCCTCGCGCGCTGCTTCCTCGACGCAGGGCTCCCCGAGGGAGTGTTCAACTTCGTGACCGGGCCGGGCTCCACCTGCGGCCAGCAGCTCATCAGCAGCGACGACGTGGACGGCATCACCTTCACGGGCTCGTACGACGTGGGGATGCGGATCATCCGCACCTTCGCGGCCGGCGGCCGGTGGCCGCGCCCCTGCATCGCCGAGATGGGCGGCAAGAACCCGGTGATCGTCTCGCGCAACGCCGACCTCGACAGCGCGGCCCTCGGCATCATGCGGTCCGCCTTCGGCCTGCAGGGCCAGAAGTGCTCGGCGGCCTCCCGCATCTTCATCGAGAAGCCGGTGTACGGCGCCTTCGTCGAGCGGCTCCTCGCATTGGTGCGGGCCATCAGGGTGGGCGACCCGACGTTGCGTGAGAACTGGATGGGCCCCGTCATCAACGCCGGCGCAGCGAAGGAGTACGAGGGCTACTGCGAGGAGCTGCGCCGCGGCGGCGGCCGGATCCTCGCCGGCGGCCGGCGGCTCACCGAGGGCGCGCTGGCGAAGGGCGCCTTCTGCGCGCCGACCGTCGCCGAAGCGCCGGAGAGCCACCGCCTCTGGACGCACGAGATGTTCCTGCCGATCGCGCTGGTGGCGGCGGTGGATTCCCTCGACCACGCGATGCGCCGCGCCAACGACGTCGCGTACGGCCTCGCCGCAGGCTTCTACGGCACGAAGAAGGAAGCCGAGTGGTTCTTCGACCACATCGAGGCCGGCGTCTGCTATGCCAACCGGCCGCAGGGCGCGACCACCGGGGCGTGGCCGGGACACCAGCCCTTCGCTGGCTGGAAGGGCTCCGGCAGCACGGGGAAGGCAGTCGGGTCGTTCTACTACCTCCCGCAGTACCTCCGGGAGCAGGGTCGCACCGTCGTGACGCACGATCGCAAGGGGGGGAAGACGAACGGCCGCGGCACGGCCTTTGCTGCCGGAACGTGATCCTGGGGCGATCGTGTCCCCCGGGAGCCGAGGAGGCGCACGATGTACGGCTGGACCGGCAGGATACTCAGGGTCGACCTGACCACCAGGACGCACCGGGCGGAGCCGTTCAGCGAGGAGTTCGCCAAGACGTGGGTGGGCGGACGCGGCTTCGCCGTCAAGATCCTGTTCGATGAGCTGAAGCCCGGGATCGACCCCCTCGGCCCGGAGAACAAGCTGATCGTGGCGCTGGGGCCGATCAGCGGCATCCCGGCCCCCACCACCGGGAAGGCGGTCGTCGCCGCCAAGTCGCCCCTGACGGGCTTCTACGGCGACGGGAACCTCGGTACCCGCGTCACCGAGCAGCTTCGCAAGGCCGGCTACGACGCGCTCATCGTCGAGGGCAGGGCCGAGCGTCCGACGCTGCTCTACATCGAAGACGACACGGTGGAGTTCCTTCCGGCCGACGAGGTGTGGGGCCAGGGGACGTTCGCCACCAACGACTGGATCTACGCGAAGTACGGCAAGGGCGTCGGGGTCCTGAACATCGGCCAAGGCGGCGAGAACGGCGTCCGCTACGCCACCATCCGCAGCATGGAAGGGCGCTCCGGCGGCCGTCCGGGCATGGGCGCCGTGATGGGCTCCAAGCTCCTCAAGGCCATCGTGGTGAAGGGCACGCGCCCCATCCCGCAGGCGAACGCGGCGGGCATGAAGGCCGTGGGCACGGCGGACCTGAAGATGGTCCACCAGATCGACAAGGACACGGGCTGGTCGCGCCAGAGCACGAACGGCGTGCTCGCCTGGTGCAACGAAGTGGCGGGCCTCCCCGTTCAGAACTTCCGCAAGACCAGCCACACCGAGGCGTGGAAGATCGACGGCCAGCGGCTCGACGAGGCCCGCGTCGCCACCTACGGCTGCCCCACCTGCACGATGCGCTGCGGCATCGCGATCCACGACAAGGAAGGCCACGAGTCCGAGCTGGACTACGAGAACATCGGCCTGCTGGGGGCGAACCTCAACATCTTCGAGCTCGACCAGGTCGGCTCGCTGAACTACCTCTGCGACGACTACGGCCTCGACACGATGTCGGCCGGCTGCACCCTCAGCTTCTACGCCGACGCCATCGCGCACGGCGCCACCACGGGCGACTTCACGTTCGGCGACGCCGAGCGGGCCAAGGAGCTGCTGGGGCTCGCCGCGCGCCGCGAGGGGCCGGTGGGCAACCTCCTCGCCGACGGGACGCTCCGCATGGCGCGCGCGTTCGGGCACGGCGCCGAGCAGTACGCGATGCAGGTCAAGGGCCTCGAGGTGGCCGCCTACAACTGCAAGTTCATCCCCGGCATGGCGCTCGCCTTCGGCGTCGCTGCCATCGGGGCGCACCACCGCGAAGCGTGGATCATCACCTTCGAGCTGAAGAACACCACCCGGGACTCCTACGGCCCGGAGAAGGCGGCCAAGGTCATCGAGCTCCAACGCATCCGCGGCGGCATGTTCGAGTCCATCGTCTCCTGCCGCTTCCCCTGGATCGAGCTGGGCTGGTCGCTCGACAACTACCCGAAGTACTTCAACCTCGTCACCGGCCTCGACTGGACCCTCGACGACATGTGGCGGCTGGCCGACCGGGTGTACGCCATGATCAAGCTCCACTACCTCCGCGAGTTCCCGAACGTGACGCGCCAGGACGACTATCCGCCGGCCGTCTGGTTCGACCCGGAGAATGCCGACACCGAGGGCCCGATCGCCCACATGCACTTGGAGGCCGACAAGTACGACCAGCTCCTCCAGCACTACTACGACCAGCGCGGCTACGACCGCCGGGGCATCCCGACGCGGAAGCTGCTCGAGACGCTCGGCCTCTCGCGCGAGGCGGATGAGGCCGCGCGGTACGCCACACTGACATGAAGGTGACGGTCAAGGTGATCGGGCCGCTCGCATACGCGGCGGGCTTCAGCGAGAAGGACGTCGCCTTTCCCGGGACGGCGACCGCCGGCGAGTTGCTGGCGCGCGTGAACATCGCGAGCCGACCCACCATCGTCACGCGCAACGGGAAGGCCGTGAGCCCGCTCGACGCCCTCGCGGAGGGCGACCGGATCGTCATCTCCCCCATCTACTCGGGCGGCTAGGCGCGTCGCCCACCGCAAAGACCCGCTGCACACGGAATGACAGGAACCAGCTGCATGACACGACATCCCGGCACGGCGCTCGCGATCCTCCTGGCGCTCGCGCTGCCCGCCGCCGTCTGCTCCGCGCAGGAAGGGACGGCGGCCTCGTCGCGCTCCTACCGCGGCCACGCGAGCGACGGCGATATAGCCAACTTCGTGAGCGTGTACCGAAGCGCGATCGGCTCGCGCCTCGACGACTGCCAGACGTGCCACCGCGGTGGCGGCTTCACCGAAGCCCAGGGCGGCCGCACGGTCACGAAGAATCCGTGCGACTACTGCCACCTCACCCAGCACCCCGTGGCGGGCTACGTCGAGCCGATGCCCGCCGGCTACCGCGCCACCCTCAACGCCTACGGCCTCGCGTACCTCGACAGCGGGCGCACGCGGCGCGCACTGCGGGCGATCGAGGGCCTCGACAGCGACGGCGACGGCTCCGCCAATGGTGTCGAGATCGCGGCGCTCCGCTATCCGGGCGACCCGGCGAGCAGGCCCGGCCAGCCGTCCGCACCAATGCGGACCTTCACAATGGGGCAGATCAGGGCGCTCCCGTCCCACGCCGAGTTCCTGCTGGTCAACGCGACCCGCCAGGCGGTGGACTACTACGCGACCTACCGCGGCGTCAGGATCCGCGACCTCCTGATTGCGGCGGGCGTCGATCCCGACGCCGCCGGGTTCCAAGGCGTGACGATCGTCGCGCCGGACGGCTACCTCCACGACGTGAGCGCGCGGGAGATTAACGCCGCGTTCCCGCGGGCGCTCTTCTACGGGGGCCTCGACAGCATGACGCTCGGCCCTGCCTGCGGATTCGTGAAGTACCCGAGCCCGCTGCCCGCCGGCGTGTCGGCGGGGGCGCCAATCCCCGGCGAGCCGTGGCTGCTGCTGGCATACGAGCGCGACGGGCGGGCGCTGGACGCGACCACACTCGACGTCACCTCGGGGCGGCTCGACGGCGAGGGCCCCTTCCGCCTCGTGGTCCCGCAGTCCGCGCCCGGCGCGCCCGATCGCGGCTCGGCCGCCCCGCCGGTGTCCTGTCCCGACGGCCACCCCTTCGACGCCACCGCCGACCACAACGGCGGCGCGATGGTGCGCGGCGTGATCGCCATCCGCGTCAATCCGCTGCCGACGGGCCACGAGGACTTCGACCACCGCAACGGCGGCTGGGCATACATCGAGAGCGCCAGCGTCGTGGTGTACGGGTTCGGCGTCCGGCGGCCCTGAGACGGCGCGCCCGTGACGTCCTCCGTGGTCCGGCTCGCGACGGCGGGCGAGGTGGCCGACGCGCGGCGCCTCGTCGCGGCGCAGGGGCTGCGCTTCGAGGAGGGGTGCGACGACCTCGTCGGGGTGTACGACGGGGGCCGGCTGGTGGCGACCGCGGCGCGGGCGGGGTGCGTGCTCAAGATGTTCGCCATCGCGCCGGCCCAGCAGGGTGGCGCGGCCCTCGGCGCGCTGGCCGGCGAGCTGATCCGCCTCGGCCGGGCGGCGGGCGAGGAGGCGTTCTTCGTCTTCACGCGCCCCGAGCACGTCCCCAGCTTCGAGGCGATCCACTTCCGCCTGCTGGCGACGCACGAGCGGGCAGCCCTGCTCGAGCACGGCGGCGGCCTCGCGGCGTACCTCGCGCGCCACGCCGGCCTCGCGCGGCCGGGGCGCAACGGCGCGTCGGTCGTCAACGGCAACCCGTTCACCCTCGGCCACCAGCACCTCGTCGAGACCGCCAGCCGCCAGGTGGATACCTTCTACCTCTTCGTGGTCCGCGAGGACCGCTCGGTGTTCCCCTTCGCCGCACGCTACCGGCTCGCCGCCGAGGCGACACGGCACCTTCCCAACGTCGTGCTGCTCGACACCTCGCGCTACGCGGTCAGCGCGGCGACCTTCCCGACGTACTTCCTCAAGCGCCTGGACGACGCCGCCGTGGCGCAGATGCAGCTCGACGTGCGGCTCTTCGCGGCACACCTGGCACCGTTCTTCGGCGTCCAGGCCCGCTTCGTCGGGCGCGAACCGTTCGACGCGACGACCGCCGCGTACAACGACGTGATGCGGCACGTCCTCCCGGAGTACGGGCTCGCGCTGGTGGAGATCGAGCGGCGGGCGGACGAGGGCGGCCCCATCAGCGCGACGAAGGTGCGCGCCGCGATGGCCCGCCGCGACCTGGACGCGCTCCGGCGGATGGTGCCGGAGCCGACGCTCGCCTACCTGCGCTCCGCGGAGGGGCTGGCGCTCGCGGACCGGATGGGCGGGGCACCCGGAGGAACGGACCGATGATCATCAGGCGCAAGGCGAGCGCGGGGACGATGCAATCGAGCGATCTCAGCGTCATCGTCGAGCCCGCCGACCGGCTCGAGATCCGCATCGAGTCAACCGTCAAGAAGCAGTACGAGTACGCGATCCGCGCGCGGATCGAGGAGGTGCTCGCGCGCCACGGGGTCACGGCCGGCATCGTGCAGGTGGCCGACCGCGGGGCGCTGGACTACGCGATCGACGCG
>Ga0209777_10001091_pt1 | contig 41058 bp, 35 predicted proteins | sample FrelakmetHBP12HB_FD_187147 | JGI IMG/M metagenome (GOLD analysis project Ga0209777, IMG submission 187147) | Freshwater lake sediment microbial communities from the University of Notre Dame, USA, for methane emissions studies -HBP12 HB (SPAdes)... | ecosystem: Environmental > Aquatic >...
ACCTCATCCCCACCTGCTATCTCTACATGCTCACTAACGGCGGGGTGGTGCCGCAACTGGATGGCAACCTGAAGCGCAACGCGGGAGTGAAGCCTAACAACTTCTTCAACGACCTGCGAGTGGCACGCACCTTCAACCTGAGCGAACGCTTCCGTCTGGAGGCCATCATGGATGCCTTCAACGTGATCAACAAATTCAACGTGGCGGACGTGAATCCGCTGTGGAAGAACGCCGGGCAGCCGACCGCCGCGTTCGATCCACGGCAGTTCCAGTTCGCCTTGCGGCTTTCGTTCTAACACGTTCTCTGAGTGCTCCGCCCCGGCTTCGGCCGGGGCATTTTTCTTCAGGCGGATTCTTGCCGCGCGCATTACAAAGGTGTGGACATTCCGGATTCGCAGCTGCATCGCGGAGTGTCGCGGGGTGCTATGCTGGCATGAAATCAGCGACCCGATGAAAAACTCCACGCCGCCAACGCCCAAGGATGCACCCGTACGCAAGAGATTCCTGGGACGCGTGGTGTTCGCGCTGGCGCTGCTGGTGGCGGCGGGCGGGGGCGCACTTGCCGGACTGCTGGTGGTCTATGACACGGACCTGCCGCAGATTGCCGACCTTGAGCGCTATCGCCCGAGCTCGATCACGGAGGTGTACGACCGGCAGGGGAACGTGATCGGCTCATTCGCGCTGCAGCGGCGCGTGATCGCCGGCTACGACGACTTTCCCGTGAACCTGCGCGACGCGGTCATTTCCATCGAAGACAAGGATTTCGAACGCCACTGGGGCATTGACGTGTGGCGCATCCTGGGCGCCGCGTATCGCGATCTGACCTCGGGCTCGCGCGCGCAGGGCGCCAGCACGCTGACCATGCAACTCTCGCGCAACTTGTTCCTCAACAGCGACCGCACCTTCAGCCGCAAGCTGCAGGAGGTGATGCTGGCCATCCAGATCGAGCGCCGCTTCACCAAGGCGCAGATCTTCACCCTCTACGCCAACCAGATCTATCTCGGCTCGGGCGTCTATGGCTTCGAGGCGGGCGCGCAGTACTACTTTGGCAAACCGGCAAAGGAGCTCACCCTGCCGGAGGCGGCGCTGCTGGCGGGCCTTCCCAAGGCGCCGAGCACGTATTCGCCCATCAACAATTCCGAGCATGCGCTGCGCCGTCGCAACCTGGTGCTGAACGCCATGCTGGAAGACGGCAAGATCACGGTGGAGCAGGCAGAGCAGGCCAAGAACGCGCCGCTCGGACTTCACATTGCGCGCGATCCGAACTCGCTGGCGCCGTACTTCGTGGAGGAGATCCGCCGCTACCTGGAGAAGAAGTACGGCAGCGACCAGGTGCACGAACGGGGGCTGCGGGTGTACACCACGCTCGACCTCGGGTTGCAGCGCGTGGCCGAGCGCGCCCTGCTGAACGGGCTGGCCGCATACGAACGGCGGCACGGATGGCGCGGACACTTGAAGAACGTCCTCGTGCAGGGCGAGTCGCTCAGCGCCTACTCGCACCCCGATTGGGATGTGGCGCTGGAGCCGGGAAGCTTCGCGCACGGCGTGGTCACCTCGGTGAGCGGCAACCAGGCAACCATCAAGCTGGGTGAAGTGAACGGGACGCTGACGGCAGCAGAGATGCAGTGGACGCGGCATCGCGGGCCCGCGGAGATCCTGGCTCCCGGCGACCTGGTGTATGTCCGCGTGCTCACCCTGCCGAGCAACGGCCGGGCGCAGGTGGCTCTTGAACAGGACAGCGGTGCCCAGGGCGCGCTGCTGGCGGTGGAGAACTCGACGGGGGAGGTCCGCGCCATGGTGGGCGGGCGCGATTTTGCCGACTCCAAGTTCAATCACGCCACCCAGGCACTGCGCCAGACCGGCAGCTCCTTCAAGCCCTACGTGTACACCACGGCCATTGATCAGGGCGCCACGCCGGACGATGTCATCGTGGACGCGCCGGTGAGCTTTGCCTCCGGCTCCGGCACCTACACACCGCACAACTATGACGGCAGGTTCGAGGGCAGGATCACGCTGCGCCGCGCGCTGGCGCAGTCACGCAACATACCGGCGCTCAAACTGGCGGAGCGCTACGGCATCCGCACGGTGATCGAGTACGTGCGGCGCTTCGGCATCACCGAGGAGATCCCTCCCTACCTGCCGGTGGCGCTGGGTGCGGCGGACTTCACGCTCTACGACCAGGTTGCGGCGTACTCGACCTTCCCCAACGACGGTGTGCGCGTGACGCCGCACTACCTGCGCAAGGTGGCGGACTACGAGGGGCACACTCTGGAGGAGGATTATCCCGAGGTGCGCGACGTGATCAAGGTGGCGACCGCACGAACCATGACCGGGATGCTGCAGGAAGTGACAGCGCACGGCACGGGGGCCGCGGCGGCGCGCCTCAAGCATCCGCTGGGCGGCAAGACGGGCACCACCAACGATTTCACCGACGCCTGGTTCATCGGCTTCTCGCCATCCATCACCTGCGGCGTGTGGATTGGATTTGACGAGAAGAAAACCCTCGGCCCCAAGGAGACGGGCGCGATGGCGGCGCTGCCGGTGTGGATGGACTTCATGCAGGTGGCCATTGCCGGCCGCGACGACGAGAAATTCGCTGAGAGCCCGGCGCCGGCCGTTGCCGCAAAACCGCGGGAGAAGCTGGACACGCCGGACCTGCGGCCGGGCGACGGGGAGACGCACTGATGCTGCGACTGCTTCGCGCCCTCCTCTATACGCTGATCCTGCTCACGGTGGCGCTGGCGTCCTTCCTCACCGCCATGCGCTTCGCCATCCATGGCAGCGAGACGACGGTGCCGCAGCTCACCGGGCTGAGCATGGCTGACGCGGAACGCGCGGCGCAGAACAACGGCTTGCTGCTCTCCGGCGCCGACCGCTTCTACTCCAGCAGCGTGCCCGCCGGTTACATACTCTCGCAGATGCCGACCGCGGGCACCACGGTACGGCGGGGATTCCGCGTGCAGGTTGCGGAGAGCCTGGGCGCGCAGACGATCACGATCCCGAACCTGGTGGGCCAAAGCGAACGCGCCGCGGAGATGGATGCCCGCCGCCGCGGACTGGAGCCGGGTTCCGTCTCAACCATGCCGACGGCAGACACCGCCGCGGAGACGGTCATCGCGCAGTTCCCGGCATCGGGAGCGGTGGGCGTGGCCACGCCGCGCGTCAGCCTGCTGATCTCGGCCGCCGCGCCGACGGCGGTATTCGTCATGCCGGAGCTGGTGGGCATGAAGCTTGGAGCGGCCAGCGACCTGGTGACGGCGGCGGGGATGAAGCTCGCCAAGGTGGAGATGCAGCCCGGGTCATCGTCGTCGGCGGAGCTGGTCTCCGCGGTGGTGGTGGAGCAGTCCCCCACGGCGGGGAGTCGCATTGCGGCAGGGAGCACGGTGACGCTGAAGGCCTACCGCCCGCCGCCCATGACCGCGCCATAGCGCTCAGGCAATCCTCTCAATGATCGCCGCGAAGAACCCTTCGCACGGATGCACTCCAGGCAGGGTGCGCAGGTAGGGGCCGCGCAGAAGGCCGGCGAGGTCACTCCAACTCAGCTCGCCTTCGTCCCGCAGCCGGTCGAGCACCTCTGCGCACGGCAAGGTGCGGAAGCTCGGGATCTCAGCGAGCACGTTTTCCACTACGCGCTCGCATTCTTCGGCCTCGAGCGAGCAGGTGGAATAGACGGCGCGCCCGCCTGGCACGAGGTGCCGCAGCGCAGCGCGGAGGATGTCCTGCTGACGCTGTTGCAGGTCCTTGAGATCAGCAGGCGCGAGCTTCCAGCGGATCTCCGGGTTGCGGGCCAGGGTACCGGTGCCGGAGCAGGGGACATCGGCCAACACGCGGTTGAACGTGGACGAGGGCGCGAGCACGCAGATGTCGCCGCTGCGGACCTCAACTTGCGTCCCCGCCAGCCGTTCGCGCAACTGTCGCGCGCGATGAGGGTGCAGCTCGGCGGCGACGATCTCGGACTCGGGATTGCGCTCCGCCAGGATCGCCGTCTTGCCGCCGGGTGCGGCGCAACAATCGAGGATGCGACGCCCGCGTCCGACAAGCAGAGCCACCAGCTGCGAGGCTTCATCCTGAATGGCGACACGGCCTTCTCGAGAGGCCGAGGTGCGCGTCACGTTCCCATGCACGACGCGGCGGGCCGATGTGAGCAGGCGTCCGGGCGCGAGCTCCACGCCGCCGGCACGCAGGCCATCTTCCACGCGCTGGTCGCGCAGGCGCAAGGCGACTTGAGGCGCGCGCTGGTCGTCCTCGGAGATTGTGCGCGCACCGGCCTCGCCGTACTCGCCGCGCCAGCGCTTGACCAGCCACACGGGGTGCGACAGGACGGCGGCGTCATCGGGCAGCGTCGCGGTTGCGATTTTGCGCAACACGGCGTTGATTAGCCCGGCCGCCGAGCGCTTTCGCATATGGCGCGCCAGCTCAACACTTTCATGCACCGCCGCATGCGGTGGAACGCGCGTGAGCAGCAACTGGCAGGCGCCAAGGCGCAGCGCGATGAGCACCCCAAGGTCGAGCTTTGCCAACCCGCCGGAGACATGCGCGGCGAGCACGGAATCAAGCGCGCCCTGCCAGCGCAGTGTTCCCATCACGAGTTCGGTAGCGAGGGCAGCGTCGTCGTCGGACAGCTTTTCAGTGAGCGAGGAGTGGAGCAGGTCGCCGGCGTAGGCATCCTCGCACGCCACGCGCAAGAGAATGTCAAATGCGGCACGGCGCGCAGGGGAGGCGGGCATGATACGGCTCAGGCGCCCAGGCGTTCGCCGGGGTGGGGATGGTATCCGTTGAGGAATTCACGCGTGCCCATGCGGCGCTTGCCTTCGAGTTGGAGCTCGAGCAGCTCCATGGCGTCCTGTTGGCCGCAACCGGCGAGAAGCCGTCCGCCGCTGACCTGCAATTCGCCGGGAGCGAGTGACGGGCCGCCCTGAGCGACACTAACCGAGTGCAGTGCGAGCGTCTTGCCGCGGAAGGTGGTGAATGCGCCCGGCCAGGGCTGAAAGCCGCGCAGGCGGTTGCGGATCTCCGCCGCGCTGCGGGCGAAGTCAACGCGGCCATCTTCCTTCTGCAGGACGGGCGCGAGTGTCGCCGCGGCGTCCACTTGCTTGCGCGGAACGATAGAGCCGGCTTCGAGCCCGGAGAGAGTCTTCGCCAGCAGTTCCGCGCCGCTGGCTGCGAGCCGCGGAGCGAGAGTGGCGGCGGTGTCGTCGTCCGCGATAGGCAGCGTCTCCTGCAAGAGGATGTCGCCGGTGTCCAGGCCTTCGTCGAGATGCATGGTGGTGTTACCGGTGACCTGCTCGCCACGGGCGATGGCCCACTGGATGGGCGCAGCGCCGCGGTATTTCGGCAGCAAGGAGGCATGCAGGTTGATGTTGCCGCACTTCGGCAGAGCCAACATCCAGGGGGGAATGATGCGGCCGTAGCCGACGACGATGATGGCATCCGGCGCGAGTGACTCCAATTGCGCGCGGAGCTCCGTGTTGTTCTTGATTTTCTCCGGCTGGGTGATGGGCAGGCCAAGCTCGAGGGCCTTCTGCTTCACGGGGGATAGCGCCAGCTCCATGCCGCGGCCGCGGGGGCGGTCAACCTGCGTGACCACCAGCGCGATGCCGTGGCCGGCGCGCTGCAGCCGCTCCAGGCTGGGAACGGCGAATTGCGGGGTGCCGCAGAAGATGAGCTTCACGTTGCGCCGCCTACCATTCGCCCGCGCGCTGCAACTTGCGGATCCTGCGCTTCATGAGGTCGCGCTTCAGCGCCGAGATGTGGGTGATGTAGAGACGGCCGTTGAGGTGGTCGGTCTCATGCATGAAGGCGCGCGCCAGCAGGTCTTCACCCGTGCGCTCGAACCAGTTGCCGTCGGCATCCTGGGCGCGGACGGTGACGCGCTTGGGGCGTCTGACGAGCTCGCGAAACACGGGAAGACTGAGGCAGCCTTCCTGGGAATCCTGCTTGCCCTCGGAGTGAATGATCTCGGGATTAGCCAGCACCAGTTTGGACTTCGGATCTTCCTTGAAGGTGACATCAATGACGGAGAGACGCAGCGAGATGCCGATCTGGGGCGCGGCCAGCCCGACGCCCTGCGCGGCGTACATGGACTCGAACATGTCTTCGATGAGCTTCTTCAGCTTGCCGTCGAACTCGGTGACCGGCTGGGCGGGAGTCTCCAGCACGGGGTCGCCGTATTTCACGATCTTGTAGATCATCAGTAGTTCCGAAGCTGTTGGCAGTAGCCGTCGTAATTGCGGCGCAACTCCAGCAGGGAGTCGCCGCCGAATTTCTCAAGAGCCGCGCCGGCGAGGGTGATGGCGACCATGCTCTCGGCGATGACGCCGGCGGCCGGCACCACGCAGACATCCGCGCGCTCATAGGCAGCCTTCACCGGCTCGCGGGTGGCGAAGTCCACCGAGCCCAGCGGACGGCGGAGCGTGGAAATGGGTTTCAGGTAGCCGCGGAGCACCACGTCGCAGCCGTTGGTGACGCCGCCCTCAATGCCTCCCGCATGATTGCTGGCGCGGGTGAAGCCGGTGAAGCGGCCTTCGCCGACGCGATAGCCGATCTCGTCATGCACGGCGGAGCCCATGGAGGATGCAGCGAGCAGTGCGTCGCCGATCTCCACGCCCTTCACCGCCTGGATGGACATGATTGCCGCCGCCAGGCGCGTGTCCAGGCGCTCATCCCACGTGGTGAAGGTGCCGAGCCCGGGCGGGACGTCGTGGGCGATGACCTCGAAGATCCCGCCGACGGTGTCGCCGGTGCGCAGCGCTTCGTCCACCTGCGCCTTCATTTCCTGTTCGGCGGCGGGATCAGCGCAGTTGAGCAGCACTTCCTCGCGGGCGGCGAGCGCCAGCACTTCCTCCCAGGGCACTGCGCGCTGCAGGCGCGCCTTGCCGACCTGGATGACGTGACTGAGCACCTCGATGCCGATCTCTCGCAGAAGCAGTTTGGCGACCGAGCCGGCGGCGACGCGCGCCGTGGTCTCGCGCGCCGAGGAACGCTCGAGCACATAGCGCGCCTCGGGCAGGTTGTACTTGAGTGCGCCCGCCAGGTCAGCGTGACCGGGGCGCGGCGATTTCACTGCCTTGTGCTTGGACGGATCACCCGCCTCGACGGGCAGCGCGTCCGTCCAACTCTGCCAGTCGCGGTTCTCGATGAGCATGGCGACCGGCGAGCCGATGGTCTTGCCGTGGCGCACGCCGGAGAGGAAGCGCGCGGTGTCGCGCTCGATGTGCATGCGGCCGCCGCGTCCAAAACCCTGCTGCCGCCGCCACAGTTCGCGATCCACGAACTCCTGCGGGATGGGGATGCCGGCGGGCAGTCCGCTGAGGGTGGTGACCAAGGCTTCACCGTGGGACTCTCCGGCTGTGGTGAATCGGAGCATGAATAGATTCTACAGAACCGGTTGCGCTGACCGAGCCGTTGCGCGGCCGGGTGCGATGGTCCGGTTTCGTTCGGACAAGAACTTAATTGTATATGGTTACCCTCTCGATAATACGCTGGCAGTTCCCCACAGCCCTCGCCTGAACTCAGCTTGCCCTGCCGGATGGTCAGATATCGGATTTGCATGGCAGCCCCTCAGGCGGCGGGAAGTTAACCATATAGTAACCAAAACATCTGGGCCTAGCCCGTGCATCTAAGGTGGCATGCTACCGGTCCTGCTTCCGATTAGGGCAACTGACCGGGCTCTCATTGTGGAGACCGCGTCCACCGGCCACGTGCTGAAGGACAGGGCCGCGCCGCAACTGGCGACCCGCGCGATCCAGAAGAAGATCGTCAAGATACAGGTGAAATAGTAAGGCGGCATGCAGTTCAGCGCGTGAGGGCGGCGCGACCGGCGCCGTGATAGAAGAGCGCACCCAGCCCGACGGTAAACATCCAGCAGCCGTAGAGGGCGTGCTCCAGAGACGACACCAGCAGCGAGCCGGTCGCCTCATAACGCCAGGCAAACAGCAAACCGGCAGCGAAGGTCAGCGCGACCGACAAAGGACTGCGGAAGATAATGTGGGAGAAGCCGAAGGCCACCGCGCTGGCCAGGATCATCATCAAGGCCGAGGGAAATAGCGGACGGTAGCGCTCGAAAAAGAACGCGCGGTAGATGATGCCCTGCGGCCACACGGAGACTATCGGATACGCCACCATCACGATTGCCCAGAAGCCCGGATTGCCGCGCACGAAGCCGAAGAGAATCTGGGGGCGCCACAGCCAGACCGCCAGCGTGGTTACAGCGGCCATGGCGGCAAAGCCAAGAAGCACACTCGGCAGCGCGCCTCGCAGCGGCGCTGTATTCCACATTCGAGCGGCGTCATAGCCCAGAAAGCAGCGCATCACAATCCAGCAGTAGAACGCAGCGAGCCAGAGCGCAGGCAGCGGAGAGAGCTTGGGCGCCAACGGCCGGAAGAGAATTGGCAACAAGACGAAGAGCAAAAGGAACTCGCCTGCGAGGGCAATCTTGCCGGACATGAATCAGCCTTTCAACCGGTTGCTGAACTGCTTTTGAAACTTCTTCAGTTTGGGCGCCACCACCCACTGGCAATAGGGCTGGAAGGAGTTGTTATCGAAGTACTCCTGATGGTAGCCCTCAGCCATCCAGAAGGTCGTGGCGGGTTCCACGGTGGTGACCACCTGGCTGGGGAAGTGGTGGGCGGCGTTCATCAGGGTGATGAGTTCCACGGCCTCGCGGCGCTGCGCTTCAGAGGCGTAGAAGATAACCGACCGGTACTGTGTGCCGACATCATTGCCCTGGCGGTTCATGGTGGTGGGGTCGTGCACCGTGAAGAACACCTCCAGCAGGTCATGGTAGGTGATGGCCGCAGGGTCAAAGTCGACGCGGATCACCTCCACGTGGCCGGTGTCTCCGGCGCAGACCTGCTTGTAGGTCGGGTTCTCGTCGCGCCCGCCCATGTAGCCGGACTCCACCGACACCACGCCCGCGAGCTGGTCGAAGACGGCCTCCAGGCACCAGAAGCACCCACCCCCGAAGTATGCGGTTTCCAGATGGTCCATGAACCATTAGATGTAGCATGGCAGGCTGGGTTCCGCATACCCTCGTAGACGGTACTCGCGTGGCACGTGCCGCTTGGAAGGCGGAGTGCATCTCGGGTAGAGTGCCGGAAGCTGGCAAAGCGGGCCGCCGCCGCCACGCCAGGAAGCGAACATGCTGATTCCGCTTGGACACGAGAACGTTACTGCACGGCGCCTGCCGCTGGTCACCATCGGGCTGATCGTGGCCAACGTCCTCGTCTTCCTGCTCACCTACAGCGGCATCGAGCGCGATTCACTGCGGCTGGGAGAGGTGAAGGCGCACATCCTGCTGATGGCGGCGATGCATCCCGAGCTGCAGCTCACGCCGCCGGCGCAGGAGGCGGTGGACAACTTCCGCCGGGACTATCCCAATGACTGGGCGCGGGCCACCTCCGGCCAGCACGAGGTGGTGGACGGCTGGGACGCGAGGATGCGCCTGACCGACGATCCGGTGGTGCTGCAGACCGAGCTCACCCAGCTCTGTGAGCTTTATGAGGAACTGAAGAGCAACAGCATCCTGGAGCGCTATGCCTTCATCCCGGCGCATCCGCGTCCCATTTCCTACATCACCTCCTGCTTTCTGCATGGCGGCTGGCTGCACATCATCGGCAACATGTGGTTCCTCTGGCTGGCGGGCTTCGTGCTGGAAGACATCTGGGGCCGGCCACTCTACCTGGTCTTCTACCTGATTGCGGGCGCGGTGGCGGCGCAGTTCTTCGCCTGGATGAACCCGCACAGCACGGTGCCGCTGGTGGGCGCCTCCGGCGCGGTGGCGGGGCTGATGGGCGCGTTCCTGGTGCGCTTCCCCAAGAGCAAGATCGAGATGGGCTGGATCCTCTGGATCTTCCTGATCTTTCGCATCTACCGCTTCAAGATGCCCGCCTACTTCCTGCTGCCGCTCTGGGTGCTGATGGAGGTCTTCTACGGTGCGTTGGCGGGATCGGCAAGCGGCGTAGCGCACTGGGCGCACGTCGGCGGCTTCGCCTTCGGCGCCGTGGCCGCGCTGCTCATCCGCGCGGTAGGTGTGGAGAAACTCGTCACCCGCAAGCTTGAGGACGACCAGAGCAATCCCACACTGCTGCAGGTCGAAGAAGCCACGGAGCTGCTGGCGACGGGCAATCTGGATGAAGCCGAGGCGCTGCTCATGCAGTTCCTGGGAAGGGAGCCCGATTCGCTGGAGGGCCTGCAACTGCTGCGCGACGTCTACCAGCGCCGCCAGGACACGCCGCAGTATCTGGACGCCACCAGCCGGTTATGTGGCGCGCATCTCCGTGCCGGGTTCAACCAGGCGGCGGTGAAGGAGTACGACGAGTTTCTGGACGCCGACGGCGCCAACCTGCCCGCCAAAGACTGGTTGCGACTGTGCCGGGTGCTGGAAGAGCGCGGAGAGCCCCGCCGCGCGCTCACGGAGTATCAGGGGCTGGCCTTCGCGCACGACGACCAGCCGCAATCCATCCTGGCGTTGCTGGGGGCGGCGCGCGTCTGCATGATGCAGCTCAACCGTCCGGAGCAGGCACTGTGGTTCTACCAGACGGCCGAAGCCTCGCGGGTGCCGCACCTGGACAGCGAGACGGCCATCGCACAGGGTATGCGCGCCGCACAAGAGGCGCTCGCGAAGCAGACGCAACCCGCCGCCACAGCAGCGAACCCTCAACCTTCGGGCACATAGAAGAAGGCCCGCAGAGAACATTCTGCGGGCCCATAGAATGCTGCTGCCGCCCCGCTAGTGCTTGGGAGTGGCGGGCGCAGCCGCCGAGAGGTGTTTCAGTTCTTCGAGTGCGCCTTCGTATTCAATGTAGCCGTGCGGGCAGCCGCTCTTTGCCTGCTTTAAGTGCTCCAGTGCGCCGGCCCGGTTGGCGTGCGCCAGCTGCCACTCTGCCAGGTAGAAGTTCGCTTCGCAGGTCTGATTGCGCTCCTTCTTGGTGTCATCGCTCTTGGCGGCAGCCGACAGTTGCACAGTGGTCATTTTGCCGATGTAGAACTTGATGACCGGCATCGGCCAGTCCTGGGAAAGCGCGCTGGCTTGCTCGTCGAGGCGCGGCCCGAAGTCGGTGCCTCCCGAGCGCATGCGGGCCATGGCCAGCCACAGGCTGGTGTAGGCGTAGGAGGGGTTGAGTTCGCGGGCCGCGGCAAGGTCGTCAATGGCCAGCTTGTATTCGCCGTGACTGAAGCGCGCCCGCCCGCGGGAGAAGATGGCCGCCACGCTCTTCGGCGAGAGCTCGACGCCCTTGTCAAAGTCGGCAAACGCCTTCTGCCAGTTGCCCATGGCGGCATTCACGTAGCCGCGCTCGGTGTAGGCCCAGGAGTAATCGTTGCGCTGAGTGATGGCCTGGGAGTAGTCATCCGCGGCCTTGGGGAACTGGCCCGTCAGCCGGTAAACGTCGCCGCGATCCACGTAATAGAAATACTGATCGGGGCGATAGCGGATGGCGTCGTTGTAATCGGCCAGGGCGTGCTCGTAGTCCTCCTTGCCCTTGAAGGCGTCACCGCGGTTGTCGTAACCCATGGCGAAGTCAACATCCTGCTCCTTGGCCACGCGGATTGCGGTGTCGTACTCCGGGATTGCCTTCTCGTACTCGCCCTGGCGGTACCAGACGAGGCCCCGGTTGTTGTAGGCGTTGTAGGAAGTGGGATCGTATTCGATGGCCTTGTTGAAGTCCGCCATGGCCTCGTCATACTTGTAGAGGTTCAGATAATCCAGGCCGCGCGTGTTGTAGGCGTTGGAGAACTTGGGATTGAGGCGGATGGCCTCATTCTCGTCCTGGAGGGACTTCTCGTACTCCCCCAAGTCGTAGTAACTCAAGCCGCGGTTCTGGTAGGCCTTGTCATAGTTCGGCCGCAGGCGGATGGCATCGCTATAGTCGGCGATCGCCTTGTCATTGTCGCCCTTGTCACGCCAGGCGTTGCCGCGGTTGTTGTAGGAGCTGGCGTGGTCGGGATCGACGCGCAGGGCTTCGCCGTAGTCGGCGATGGCCTTGTCGAGGTCCTTCAGTTCGCGGTAGCACATGCCGCGGTTGTTGTAGCTGGAAGCGTCCTGCTTGATGCGCAGTGCGGCGGTGAAGTCGGCGATGGCCTTCTCCCACTGCTTGATGTCCATGTAGCCGTTGCCGCGGTTGTACAGCGTGACGGCGAGGTTGTCCTGCGAGAGCTGCCCGGACTGGATGGCCCGGGTGCAGTACATGACGGCCACATCGCCGGTGACTTCCTCCTTCGCGCACTGCTCCGCATCGTTGTTCCATCCGTTGTTCTGGGCAAGCAGGGGCATTGCCAACAGCAGGAGCAGGCACAGTCCCCACACACGTGATAGTCGCATTCTGTCCTCCAAGAGTTGCCGGGATGCCGGAAGCATACCGCGTTGCAGCACCATTGGACAACAGATTGCTGTAACACGGAAGTTGGGCCACTTGCGGGGAAGGCGCTCGCGGAAGCTGCGAAGGTCAGTGTCTGGGTGAAGGCGGCAACGCTCGCAGCTTTGGAGCCGCGGGCGTTGCCGTCCGATTCTAGTGAGACTGTGAACTGAGCTGATCGGCCTTGGCGCAGTCGGCGTCGGCGCGGTCGGTCCACCCCTTGTCGCGGTAGGAGCGGCACCGGTTCTGGTATGCCTTGGCGTAGTCCGGCTTCAAGCGGATGGCCTCGGTGTAATCGGCAATGGCCTTGTCCGTCTGGCCCCTGTCGCGCCAGAGATTGCCGCGGTTGTTGAAGGTGCTGGCGTGCTGCGGGTCGATGCGCAGCGCTTCATTGTAGTCGGCGAGGGCCCGGTCGAAATCCTTCAGCTCGCGGTAGCACATGCCGCGATTGTTGTAGTAGGAAGCGTCCTGTTTGAACCGCATCGCGGCGGTGAAGTCATCGGCCGCCTTCTGGTACTGGTCCATGTCCATGTAGGTGTTGCCGCGGTTGTAGAGAGTCACGGCAAGGTTGACGTCGGAGAGCTGCCCGGACTGGATGGCCCGCGTGCAGTACATGATGGCCGTATCGCCGGTGACGTCCTCCCTTGCGCACTGCTCCGCATCATTGTTCCAACCGTTCTGGGCGAGCAGGGGCACGGTCGCCATCAGAAGCAGGCCCAGCCCCCACCAACGTAGATATCGCATACTGTCCTCCAAGACTTGCCGGGATGCCGGAAGCATACCGCGTTGCAGCACCATTGGACAACAGGTTGCCGTCACACGCCGGTATGGCCGCCTTCAAGGCGGAACATAATAAGGAACACTCGGCGGCTACTCCTTTACCTTCACGATGGGCTCTTCGTCAGCGGCCTGCTCGGCTGTTTCACCTTTCTTGAGGAACTTGCGGGTGTTCAGCAGCGGGCGCGCGAGCGCGGTGTTGTAGGCGGTCCAGGGAGACTCCAGGTCGGCGTCGCGCTCCATCTGGGCGCGCATCGCCTCCATCTTGGAGTCCAGGTCGTCGAGGTAGTGCAGCATCAGCGCCTCGGGGAACATGGGCAGCTTGGGCGAGCCGAAGTCGTACTGTCCGTGGTGGCTGATGATGAGGTGCTCCACCAGCACCTGCAGCTCGCGAGGGAAGCCGGGGACCTGCGCCAGCTTCTCATGCAGCAGCTCCAGCTCGATGATCATGTGCCCGAGCAGCTGGCCTTCGGTGGTGTAGCTGAACGACCGCGAGAACGTCAGCTCGCGGACCTTGCCGATGTCGTGCAGGAACGCGCCGGTGAAGAGCAGGTCGCGGTCCACCAGCGGATAGTTGCCGACGATGCGGTCGCAGGAGCGGAAAAGCGAGACGACGTGCTCGAGCAGCCCGCCGATGAAGGCATGGTGCAGCGTCTTGGCGGCGGGCGCGAGCTTGTAGGCGCCGGCTAGCTTCTCGTCGGCCATAAAGGCCTCAAGCAGTGCCTTGAGGTGAGGCTCCTGCATGGAGGCGACAAAGCCGCCCAGCTCGTTCCACAGTTCCTCAACGTCGTACGTGGTTTTGGGCAGGTAATCGCCGAAATCAATCTCGCCGTCGTCGAGCTTGCGCACCTTGTGTACGGTGAGCTGCCAGCGCTGGTTGTACTTGTTGATGAGGCCCTTGACCTTGACGATGTCGTCCTGCTCAAAGCTGTCCACCGCCTCGTCCACGTTGTCCCACATCTTGGCCGCGATCTGTCCGGTGCGGTCCACGAGGAGCAGGTCGAGGTAGGGCTCGCCCGACTTCTTCGCCTTGATCTGCTTGGAGCTGACGACGAAGCTGGTGGTGATGACCTTGTTCTCCTGCTGTGCCGCGTCGCGAATGTAGAACTCTTTCATGCGGACCTGCCTTCCGGAGCGCGCTGGCCGCGCCCTGTGCCGACGGCCTATGGTATCGCAGAAACGCAGGAGAATCGCGTGGAGAAGCTAGACAGGAGCGGTCGAACCCGTGGCGAGAGCGGCGAGGCGGGCGGCGGCCGCCTGCCCGGTACGCACGCAATCCGGCACGCCGATGCCGCGATAGGCGTTGCCGGCAAGCGCCAGCCCGGGCATGGTCTGGAGCACGGCCTCTATGCGTTCCAAGCGATCAAGATGACCGGGAGTGTACTGTGCCATGCTGGCCCGCCAGCATGCGATGCGCACGAAGCGCGGCTCGGCATCGAGCTTCAAGATCTGCTTCAGTTCGCGGCGGGCGATGGCGGTGAGCTCCTCGTCGCTGCTGTCAAGGATGGCTTCGTCGTGAGCACCGCCGAGGAAGCAGCGCAGGATGCCCATGTCGGCGGGCGCGCGGTTGGGGAACTTGTTGTGCACAAAGGTGCAGGCAAGCATCCGCGTGCCTTCGGTCCGCGGTACCAGGAAGCCGAAGCCCGGCGGCAGCCCACTCAACTGCTCCCTGCCGTAGCCCAAGGTCAGAGTGATGGACGAACTGTATTCCACCTTGCCGAGGTCTTCGCTCAACTGGCGGCCAACGCCGCTGAGCAACTGCGAGGCTACGCGTGCGGGCGTGGCTAGGATGATGCCGTCGAAAAGCTCCATGCCTTCCGTGGTGCGTACTTCCCAGCGCTGTGCCTGCCGCGCGACGGATTGCACCGGCGCGTTGGTCCGCAGGCACTGCGCATCGAGGCGCGCCAGCAGGGCGTCCACCAGTGACTGCATGCCATTCTTGAGCGAGCTGAAAAGCGGCGGCGGAGCGATCCCCTTCTCGCGGCGCATCTGCGCCAGGCGGCGCGAGCTTGCGATCATGGCGCGCGAGAGGGAGCCATGCTCCGCCTCCATGTTCACAAAGCGCGGCAGCACCGCGCGCACGCTCAGCATGTCTGCGGTGCCGCCGTAGACTCCGCTGAGAAGGGGATCGGCAAGACGCTCGACCATCTCCTGCCCGAAATGCCGGCGGACGAGGTCGCCCACGGACTCATCCTCGTCCGCTGCGCGCGGAGGATGCATCAGCTCGAGGAGCATCCGGAACTTGGTGCTCCAACTGAAGAGCGGAGACAGGCCGGTGGGGATGAGTTTGGTGGGCACGAGGAACATCAGCCCGTCGGGCATGGCGATCAGCCGGTTCTTCACCAGGATGTAGGTCTTGCGGTCCTTGTCGTTGCTGCCGATGATCTCATGGCCGATGCCGAGCTCGCCGCAGAGCCGGGTCGCCCAGGGCTTCTCGGTGAGGAAGCTGTCGGGGCCGCCCTCGACGAGGCAGCCGTCTACTTTTTCCGAGTGGAGCACGCCGCCGAGGCGGGAGGAGGCTTCGAAGAGTACGTACTCCACGGGGGCGCCGGCCGCGGCCTGCTTTTGCAATGCGAAGGCCGCGCTCAGTCCCGAGATACCGCCGCCGATGATTGCGATCTTCATAACTGTCGAGCCGCGTGCAGGTTCTTTCGCGCCACGTCCGCCACGGCCCGCGCCAGCAGCGGCGAGTCGTTCAGCGACTCCGCGCGCCACAGGCGCATCCCTTTAGACTCCGCGAAGCGCCGAAAGGCAATGTCAATATCGTAAAGAACTTCCACGTGGTCGCAGACGAAGCCGATGGGCTGCACGAAGACGCCCTTCTGACCGGCAGCGGAGAGGGCGGTTATGGTCTCTTCCACGGTCGGCCCGAGCCAGGCACCTCCGCTTGCGCCCTGGCTCTGGAAGGCAAAACGCCACTCCGTTACCTCCGGCGCGGCGGCAGCGACCAGAGCCGCGGTCGCGCGTGTCTGCGCTTCATAAGGGTCGCCCTCGGTGATGGTTTGCTCTGGCACGCTGTGCGCCGTAAAGATGACCGGCAAAGGTGCGCCGAACTCCTCGCTGGCGCGCCGCCAGCCCGAGTGCAGCTTCTCGGCGAAGGCCTCGATGAGCAGCGGGTGGTCATGCCAGCTCTCCACGAACGCGACGGGGAACGGGGCGTCGCCGGTTTCGCCGAGGATGGCGCGCCGGTAGAGCCCCACGCTGGTGCGCGAGTTGTGCGGCGCCAGGCATACGGCCACCGCCGTGCTGACGCCGTCAGCCGCCATGCGCTTGACCGCCTTGCTGATGTAGGGCCTCCAGTTCCTCATGCCGACGTAAGCCGGCAAGCCCAGTTCAGCGGCGACCATCTCAGCCTGGCGCAGGGTGATCTCGGTGAGCGGCGAGTGTCCGATGAGCGAATAGCGGCGCTGGAGCTCCACCACGACCTCCGGAGGCAACGGCCGTCCGCTGGTGACGTTGCGTAGGTAAACGGGAATCTCCTCCACCTTGTCAGGAGTTCCGTGCGCCAGCAGCAATACGGCGGCGTCCGGCATCAGCCCTTCCCGGACGCTGTTGCGCGCATCTCGGCCGATCGTTCGCGCACGAACTTGGCGAGGTTCTTCACATTCTCCACCGGGGTGTGCGGAAGGATTCCGTGGCCGAGGTTGAAGATGTGGCCCGGCCGCGAGGCGGCGAGCTGAAGAATGTGCTCGGCGCGCGACTTCAGTTCGTCCCACTCGGCGAAGAGCAGAACGGGGTCCAGATTGCCCTGCACGGCGGGACGGTGCTGCAGGATCTTCCAGCCGGCATCGAGCGGAACGCGCCAGTCGAGGCCGATGACCTCGGCGCCGGTCTGGTTCATGGCTGCGAGGAGCGTGGTGGAGTCCGTGCCGAAGTAGATGACCGGCACGTCGAGCTTGCGGATGCCCGCGATGAGCTCGGTGGTGCGCGGCAGCACGTAGCGGCGGTAGTCTTCCACGCTCAGGCAGCCCACCCAACTGTCGAAGACCTGGATGACGTCGGCGCCGGCCCGGACCTGGTCACCGACGTACTCCGTCAGCACGAGAACGAGCTTTGCGAGCAGAGCATCCCAGAGTGCCGGAGTGCGGTACATCATCTTCTTCACTTCGATGTAATTACGCGAGCCGCCCCCCTCCACCATGTAGCTGGCGAGGGTGAAAGGCGCGCCGCAGAAGCCAATGACCGGCAGCTTCTCTCCCCAGTGCTTCACGCAGAGGGCGATGGCTTCCGCCACATAGCGCAGATCGGCGGCGCGGTCGGTGCGCAGAGCATTGACCTGGGCGGCCTCGCGCAGCGGGCGCTCGATGACCGGGCCCTCGCCGGCGGCGAAGTGGAAGGGAAGGCCCATTACCTCGAGCGGCAGCAGCAGGTCGGCGAAGATGATGGCGGCGTCCACCTGCAGCGCCTCGGCGGCGGTGATGGTCACCTCGGCGGCAAGCGCCGGCTGCTTGCAGATTTCGACCAGGGAGTGGTGCTTGCGCACCTCGCGATACTCGGCCATGTAGCGGCCGGCCTGGCGCATGAACCAGACGGGAGTGGCATCGGTGGGAAGGCCCTTGCAGGCGCGGACAAAGCTCGACTTCGGGGCAGACATGAATCTACCAATTTACCAGAGCTTGAAAGCCAGCGGGGGCCGGGCGGCCTGCGCAGGCCTTTGGGGCTTTAGAATGGGTACACCTTGAAGGCTGCGTCCGAGCTCGACAGTCTGCGCGTGGTGCTGGTGGCTCCGCGCAACCCGCTCAACGTGGGCGCCGCGGCGCGCGCCATGGGCAACGTCGGTTTCCGCAGCCTGCGGGTGGTAAACCCCTGGCAGATCGCGTTTCGCGAGGCGCGCTCGGCGGTGGGTGCCTCGCCACTGCTGGCCGCCGCCACCGAACACGCCAGCCTCGCCGAGGCCATCGCCGATTGCCCGCTGGTACTGGGAACCACAACGGCGCACAACCGCCAGCCGGTGCAGCCCGTTCACCTGCTGCCCAAGGCCGCACGACTGGTGCGGCGCGCGCTGGCCCGCGGTCCGGTGGCGCTGCTCTTCGGCTCGGAGAAGCGCGGGCTGAGCAACCAGGACCTGAGCCACTGCCACTGGCTGCTGCGCATTCCCACCAGCGACGAGGCGCCCTCGATGAACTTGGGGCAGGCAGTCGCTGTCTGCCTCTATGAGATTGCCCGCTCGCCGCAGCCGCGCACGATGTCGAAGACGGTTCCACCCGCGAGCGCGGGCCAGGTGGAGCGCATCACGCAACTGCTGCACGAGTCGCTCACCCGGAGCGGCTACTTTGGGGAAGAGAAAGCTGAAATCGGCGAGGAGAAGCTGCGGCGGATACTGCGCCGCCAGAAGCTGAGCGCGACCGATGCAGAGCTCTGGCTCGGCATGTTGCGCCAGATCCTCTGGAAGGTGAAGAAGGGCTGAGCTGCCGGCGGAACTCATCCGATGCGGGCCGAGGCTTTAGGTCACTGATGGCCGTCAGCTACCACTGCTTTCCCGGGCTGGCCCAGTCAACTTTGTCGTACGTTCCTGGCGCGTAGCCGCGCATGGCCTCGTAGGCCATCCACTCCTCGTCGCCGCCGACCTTGTCCTTCCCCACCTTCGGATCGTTCGGAAGATACGTCTGAAACTTTGTCGGGTCATAGCCGAGGCTTGGCTCGACCGAGTCCGGGATTCCGTCCCTGTCCTGGTCCTGTGCGTCGAGCTGTGTTGTGCTCTTGCCCTCGCGCCAGTTGTGATACGCCAGGTAGTGCTGGTACTCGTGGATGATGGCGGCGGCGAAGGTATCAATGCCGGTCACCGTGCGCGTGCCCAGGTACTTGGCGGCCGTGGTGTGATCGAGCAGGGGATAGACCTCCTTAAACTCCGAACCCAGCTTGCTGAGGTCGCAGACATGGATGGTCTTGTAGCCGGCGCCCGGCTTGAAGATGGCGGGAATTCCCGACTCGGCGCATCGGTCGAAGGTGAGGCCTCCGTACTCGATGTTCATGTACTGGCCGGAGGGTTTCGCCGCCGCAGTCTGCGTCCAGTAGTAAAACCAGTTGGGATTCTTGCCGCCGGGATTGTTGGTTGCGTCGCGCGGGAAAAAGAACTGCAGTTCCTTCTCCGCCTGGGCGGTGCAGCGTGGCGTGTTCACGGAGGCGCGCACGGTCTTCTTGCCGAAGTCGTCATTATGCTGTGGCAGGTTGGTGTAGCTCACGGTGACCGTCGGTCCCCTGGCCGTCTGCGGCGTGACCTGGCGCTGGCTGCCGAGGATGTCCGGCAGCTCCCACTGGACGTCATTGGCGTAGCTGGCCGGAGTCACGTCGGCCTGCAGCGTGACCTCAAGCTTGGCGGGCTTGGCGTCACTGAACTTGTACTTCGTCTTTCCATCCACCGTGCGGATGGCCAGGGTGACGTTGCTGTCGCCGCAGCCGTTGCCGATGACGACCTTGAAGGTCATGCGGCGCCGATACAGCCGGTCGCTCGGTCTTGATTCCCACTGGTAGGTGCGTTCGAATCCGCCGGTGTTCACGAAGCCCTTCATCACCGCCGCAGTGATCATGGGTTCGTGCAGGTGCGTGTCCGGCACAACTGTGCCGAAGGCCACATCCTCGAAGCCTGGGCCGAAGAACACCGCGGCGGGCACCACCAGCAGATTGTGAGTTGACAACTCCATGGGGCCCTGGTTTGGACCCCAGCCCATGTTATCGATCTGCAGCCAGAAGGGACCGATTCTGCGCGGCGTGGTCGGGTGATCGACATTTCGAAGCGTCATGCCGTCCGGAGCCAACTCGGGGATGCGAAGCTCAACGTTCTGAACCTTGATATTCTCCGGCGCCCCATAAACAAGCAGGAGGAATTTAGTGAAGTCTTTGTCGTAGAGCAGCTTGCCTTTGGCCACGGCGGTGTATGTCAGGGCTCTGTGAAAGACTGGAGCGCCTTCGAGGTAAGACTCATCCAGCGCACTGTCCGTCACCTGCACGCTCACCGGGAGGCAGCTCTGGAGCCGGAACGGGTAGAGCGCCTCATTCGACACGTTGCACTGGCGCTGCACCCATTCCTCGGCCGGCATCCCGAGATCTTTTGCATATGGGCCGCTGGGCGCCGCGCCAATCTGCGGTGCGACGTCGGCCGCCTGCTTGGTGACCGACTCAAGGCACTGCTGGTCGGTGCCGCAGGCCTGGATCTTCTGTTGCAAGTCCTTCATCTTCTGCAAGTGCGCCGGGTCCTGCCCGTGCAGCCGGGGAGCAAGGAGCGCTAGAAAGGCGAACTGTAAGGCAAACAACACGAGTTTCCGCTTCATGGGCCGAACCTCCATTCAGATTGCGAGCGGTAACCGCATGGAACCGAGAAGCATCACCGGAATTGTGGTTCCGCGCCTGGCAAAAGGCAACACATTTGGCGGCGCCACGGCCAAAGGCAGCGAGCCCGCGCCTGGGCCGTAGTTTGCGAGAGAAAGCCAAAACAACAGCGGAAGCGGAGATGAAACGCCGGAAATCGCGTGGCCAGGGAGCGCCGGTCGCGCCCAGTCTCTACATCCCCAGGTACGCGCGGCGAACCTCGTCCATGCCGGCGACCTGGCTCGATTCGCCCTCGATGGTGACGCGCCCCTCGGCGAGAACGTAGGTGTAGTCGCTCAGGGCCAGCGCGAGGTGCACGTTCTGCTCCACCAGAATGATGGTCAGGCCCGCTTTGCGCAGCTCCTTCAAGGTGAGGAATAGCTGCTGGGCGAGGACCGGCGAGAGGCCGAGCGAGAGTTCGTCAATCATCAGCACGTCGGGCTCCTGCATCAGGCCGCGGCCGGTAGCGAGCATCTGCTGTTCGCCGCCGGATAGGGTTGACGCCTTCTGCGTGCGCCGTTCCTTGAGGCGGGGAAAGAGCTCGAAGACGCGCGCGAAGTTCTCCTTGCGGCGCTTGCGAGCGCGACGCGAGTACGCACCCATTTCGAGGTTCTCCTCCACGGACATATCAGGGAAGAGCTGGCGGCCTTCGGGCACCAGCACCAGCCCGCGCGCGGCTTTGCTGTGCGGCGGCAGCTTGGTGACGTCCTCGCCTTCGAGCAGCACGCGTCCACCCCAGGGGCGCACGCTGCCCATGATGGTGCGCAGCGTGGTGGTCTTGCCCGCGCCGTTGGCGCCGACGAGCGTGGTCAGCTTCCCCGGTTGCACCTTGAGCGAAATGCCCCAGAGCACCTGCACTTCGCCGTAGCCGGATTCCAGTCCCTGGATCTCGAGAGCGGCGCTCATCAGCTCCTCTCCGCCAGTTTCTGCGCAATGTCAGGATCACCAAGGTAGGCCTCGATCACCTGCGGGTCGCGCGCAACTTCGCCGGGAGTTCCTTCGGCGATCTTCTCTCCGAAGTTCAGCACGATGATGCGGTCGGAGAGGTTCATGACGGCCTGCATCACGTGCTCGATCATAAAGACGGAGACGCCGGCCTTGCGGATGTCGCGCACCAGCTCGATCATCTGCGCGATTTCGGTGGGAGTGAGCCCGGCGAGCACTTCGTCGAGCAGGAGCAGCTTTGGAGATGCAGCGAGGGCGCGGGCTACTTCCAGGCGCTTCTTGCCGGCGATGGTCAGCGAGCGCGCCAGGTCATTGGCGCGCCCGGCCATGCCAACGCGCTCCAGCACCTGGCGTGCGTGCACGCGGGCCGCGCGCTGGCTCAGGTATTCGTGCCCGAAGCAGGCACCCACGGTCACGTTCTCCAGCACCGTCATATAGTTCAGCGGCTGCACGATCTGGTGCGTGCGCGCCAGGCCCAGCTGGGCGATCCTGTACGGCGCAAGGCCGGTGATGTCGCGGCCCTCGAAGCGGATAGATCCGCCATTGGAGGGATAGACTCCGTTGACCACATTGAAGAGGGTTGTCTTGCCGGCGCCGTTGGGACCGATGAGGCCGACGATCTCCCCCTCGTGCAGCGTGAAGCTCACGCCGGAGACCGCGAGCAGCCCGCCGAAGCGCTTGCTGACGTTCTGCGCCTCCAACAGGGCGCTCATTCGATCACCTTGCGCGAGCGCGGCAGCAGGCGGTAGAGCCAGCCGACCAGCCCGCCGGGCGCCAAGAGAACCACGAGCAGCAGGAGCACTCCCGCGATCACCAGGTGGAAGTTGGAGAGCTTCGGCGAGGTCAGCAGGTAGGAGCGCAGACGCTCGTACATGGCCGCGCCCAGCGCCGCTCCGAAGACCGAGCCTTGTCCGCCGAGCATGAGCATGACAATGCCTTCGAGCGAAAGCAGGAACTCGAAGGCGATGAAGGGGTCAATCATGCCGTTCTTGTAGAACATGAGCGCACCGGCGACGGCGGGCAAGAAGGCAGAGACGCTGTAGATGATGGCCTTGTAGAGGGTGGCGTTGACGCCGAGCACGACGGCGGCGTCCTCATTCTCGCGGATGGCGAAGAGACCCAGGCCGAACTTGGAGGTCTTGATGCCCAGGCTGAGCATGAGCGAGAGCGCCATCACGCCGATGACGAGGTAATACACCACCCACAGGGCGTGCATGGCGCCGCCGAACTTTTCGTAGGCGTCGAAGGAAAGGTACATGCCGGTGGAGCGCCCCCAGGGATCGAAATTGGAGACGAAGGCCTGGGTGGCTTCCAGAATGCCGATGGTCGCGAGAGCAAAGTACGCGCCTCGCAGCCGCAAGACACCGAGGCCGAAGACCAGGGCGACGACGCTGACGCAGACGCCGGCCACCAGTGCCGCCGGCACCAGGTGCCATCCCCGCACTGAGGTCAGGTAGAAGCCGACGTACCCACCCAAGCCATAAAAGACGATGTGGCCGAAGTTGACGTAGCCGGTGTAACCGATCATCAGGTTCAGGTTGCTGGCCAGGATGATGGCGACCGCCACCAGGATGAGGTCTTCGCGCAGCACGATGTTGTCGCCGTGCAGCGGGAGATAGACGAAGAGGGCGGCAGCCACCAGGATGAGCCAGAAAAACGGGCGCCGCAGGATCATGCCCTGGCCCTCCGGAAGATGCCGCGCGGAAACGCAACCAGCACCACGACAAACAAGCCGAACTCGATGAGCGGGATCCAACTGACGGTGATGAACGGTGTCACCACGCCCTCCAGAAGGCCGAGCATCACTCCGGCGACGAGTGCGCCGAAAGGCCTGCCGAGTCCCGCGAGGATGGTCACGACGAAACTCTTCATCTGATAGGACGCACCGGAGAGGATGGTGAACGGGAACAGCGTGGAGACCAGCGCACCCGATGACGCCGCCAGTGCCGTGCCGATGCCGAAGGCAATGGCAAGCACCGCCACCGACGGGATGCCCATCAACTCGGCGGCCTCACGGTTGTTGGAGACGGCTCGGATGGCCTTGCCGGGGCGCGTGTGGCCGAGGAATCCCTCCAGCGCGAGGGCAATCACCACCGCCGCGATGGCAGCGGCGATGTGATTGCCGGTGAAGGTGTAGCTGCCGATGGTGATGCCGGGCCGGCTGAAGTTGACGTTATAGGGGCTGGTGCTCCAGATGGCGGTGCCCGCGCCGATGATGATCATGTTGACGGAGAACGTGGCGAGCAGGCTCATCAGCATGGAACGGTCGGCCACCCAGTGCACCGAGATCCAATAGACGATGATGCCGAGGAGGAATCCTCCCACGATGACCGGAATGAGCAGGAGGTAGGGACTACCGGCGAACACGGTGAAGAGCAGGTACATGCCAAACATGCCCAGCGCGATGGTGGCGCCGTGGGTGAGATTGATGACGTTCATCACACCCCAGATCAGGCTCAGCCCCATGGCCGACAATCCGTAAACAGCGCCGACCAGCACGCCGTCAATCATGGAAGCCAACACGCCGGACATATCTCACCTCGCGCGTCTTGCCGCGCCGCTGCCGCCACGGAGGCGGCCGTGCTTCTCAGTGAATCGGATAGACCAGGTTTGCACTCTTGCCCGCCGGAGGCCAGACGACCTGCAGCACCGGCTTCCCGGACTTGTCCTTCTGCCACTGTGCGAGGACCATCGAGTGCCCGACCTGCAGACCGTGATCCGCAGCCGCAGTGGAGAACTTTGTGCGGCCGTAGAAGGTCGTGATGTCGGTGTCATTCAAAGCCTGCGCCACCTTCTGGGTGTCCACGCCGCCGGCCTTTTCGACGGCACGCTGCAGAACCAGCCCGGTGGCATATCCACCGGCCGACTCATAGCTGGGAGGAGTGTTGTACCGGTCAATGTAGGCCTTCTGGAACTCGGCGGCGCTGGGTCCGTACTGCTGCTTGATCGCCGACTGCGGCTCCCATTGTGAAGGCACGGTCACGCCCGTCCCGGCGTCGCCCAATTCAGTCCACTTCGGACTGTCGGGAGCGACCAGCAGGCAGATCATCTTGAGGGCGGCCTTCCGCGCGCTCAGTTGGCGGGCGAGGGTCGAGCCGTCCGCATAATGGCCGCCGCCCATCAGGACGGTCGCCTTTGACGCCGTCACTTTGTCGAGGATGGCGCTGAAGTCAGTGGTGTTGGGAGCGTAGCGCTCACTGAAGACGACGTTGAAGCCCAGGCTCCTGGCGTAGTCAATCGCCGGGGTGACCACTGCGACCGAGAAGGAGGCGTCCTCGTACACGAAGGCGATGGTGGCCTTCGAGTCCGTCTTCTTCAACGCATCCAGCGCTGACTTCAGGTACTCCGGCCCGGGCGCAAACATCTGGAAGAGGAAGTGGTTGCCGAGCTTGTAGGCCTTGTCCTCGGCCGCGCCGGTCGTCAGCATGATCCTGCTGAACTGTTCGGTCACCACGGCGGCCGTCGCGGTCAGCCCGCTGGAGTACGGGCTGAAGAGGAAGTCGGCCTTGTCCTGCATGATGAGGCGCGAGTAAAGCTGCTGCACGCGCTTCGAATTGGACTCGTCGTCGTAGCTGACCAGCTGGATCTTGTAGCTCCTGCCGCCCGCCTTGATCCCGCCGGCGGCGTTGACCGTATCGCGCCAGAGCTCGAAGCCGCGATACTGCTCCATGGAATCCACGTTGAGGGCACCCGTTCTGGAGACGGTGAAGCCGATGGTGATGGTCTGCTGAGCAAAGCACAGAGCGGTGAGCAGCAGGACGACGGACAGCACGAGAATCCGTTTCAAGATTCACCCTCGTGGGTACATAGCGCTGAAATGACAGAGAGCATATCACTTATCAATGCTGGGGGACACGAGGCATGTTGAGGAACATGGCGAGAAGAAAGTCTTGGATGGGCAGCGCTGGCTGGGAAGGAGGATTCGGATCACGAGCCCGCTCTGAAAGCAAGCAAGTGGTTGAAAGTCATGCCAGCTCAAGATCCCGGAAACTCACGACACGAGGATATTTGGTACGTATCGAGTACACGAGATTTTCGCTTTGATTCTGGTCTTGGGTCCAATGCACCGGCCTCGGAAATCAGGGTCTACGCAAAGCCCAGGCCGGCTTCTTCCCTAACAAATACCCAGGCCCTGACTGTCTAGTCTAGGAGGGTGCACTACACCTTTGAGTTTTTGCTATCTCGCTGATTTTAGAAAGCATCTACAAAACACAACAAGAAGTTGGGTGCGCCAAGTATGTTTTTGCCTCTGTAAATGATTGGCAATAAAAGGCTGGCGGCGGACGCAGTCAGGGGCGAACCAGTCTCCGCCGCTGATTCCCTGCTAACAGGGAAAAATACAGGGAATTGCTCGGATCTTGCCTTTCGAAACCGAACTCTGGATCACTCAACCCGCTGATTCTAGCCGGGATTTCTCTCCACGGGGGCTCAGATTGGCTCAGATTGAACAGGGAATTATCAGGGCGGGATCAGGGAATTCGGTTTCCCTGATACCGACCTGCTCCGGAACCGGCCGAAGACTAACTCTCGGCTTGGTACAGAAACTCGGTCACCTCATTCTGGAGCCGAAGGCCATTGACGGGGGGGTATAGACTAACTTGTTCACCAACTTCCGCTGATTTTTACGGTTTGAAAGCGGAGCGAAGCTCCCGGAAGTTGGGAGAAGAATGAGAGGGCGATGAAGCGCATCAAGGGCGAAGAAGTCAAGAAGGCGGAATCAAGCGATCGTCGGCAGTTTCTCCACAACGCGCTGCGTTTTGGGGGCGCAGCGGCGCTACTGCTCACCTCGGCGGGGCTGACCAGAAGCCTTGCGCTCAGCGCGCAGGAGCTTGAGGCAGCTCGGCGGGCAAAGCGGATTCCTGGTGGCGAGTGGAAGAGTTCTGTCCTGGAGGCCAAGGCCTCCTTGCCGTCTAACGCCGGATGCCAGGACTGTACAGGTGGCTGCAGCGGTTGCACCGGGGGCTGTACCGGCTGCACGGGAGGCTGCACGGGATGCACCGGCGGCTGCTCGGGGTGCACTGGCGGCTGCTCGGGAACTAGCTCCTAGAAGAATATCCGACTGGCTGAAGGCGTCACTCGCCGGCAGCGAATGCGCCATGCGCTGCGCTTCGGTGGCGTGGCCGCCTTGCCGCTGACCTCGACTGGGTTGAGCGGGAGCCGCACGCTCAGCACACAGGAGCTTGAGGCAGCACGGCAGGCGCGGTCTGCCGGCACGCTGGATGCTCTGGAATCATGGAAGCCGATTATGGGGGAGCAGTTCGACTTTCGTATCGTGCAGATGCACTTGACCGACAAGTGCAATCTTCGTTGCTCGTATTGTTACGAGGATCACGCTGAACGGTCATCGCGGGTGATGTCACTTGCTACCGCGCAGGAAATTGCCGCCCGGCACCTGACGGAAGAGGGCGCGCACGAGAGAGTCGAATTCGACTTCATCGGGGGCGAACCCCTCATGGCCTGGGATCGGATTGTGGCGGTGATTGAGTATGTCCACCACCACAAGTGGCCGAAGAAACACACCTTCTCATTCTCCACCAATGGAACCCTGTTCACGGACGAGATCAAGCACTGGTTGGACCACCACTCCTGCGTGGCATTTTCTTTCAGCATAGATGGCACGCGTGCCGCGCACAATCTGAATCGGTGCGACTCCTATGATCGCGTGATCCAGCATCTTCCGTGGGCGGTGGAGCGCTGCAAGCGCCTCAAGATCGAGCCGCGAGTCAAGATGACCATCGGCCCGGATACGGTCTCCATGATTGCCGATGGCATCGCTGAACTTCACGAAATGGGATTCGAAAAGGTCGATGCCAATGTTCCTTACGAGAACATCTGGGGGGACCGTCTTGAGGATTGCCTGGCAGCGTTCGCCAAGCAGTTGGATACGCTGGTGGAGTACTACCTGCAGCGGCCGAAGCTCGAGCCGGCACGGCTCATTCATCTTCCCATCGAAAAGATGATCGAGATGAAGAAGGATGAGCACTATCCCAGGTGGTGTGGCTCCGGTTATCCGATGATCTGCTACGACGTGGAGGGTCACCCGCTGCCCTGTCACCGCTTCGTCGGCATTTCGACGGGGCAAAGCTACGAGGGACCTCTCTCCTTCGCACCCAAGACCTGGGATGAAGTCCGGCAGGGACCGCCTGCGCTCTGCGTCGAATGCCCGTTTGTGGCCGCCTGCCCTTCGTGCATGGCGCTGAACTGGCTGGAGAATGGCGATGTTGACCGGCGCACCAACTGGCACTGCGGCTTCATCCTCCTGCAGTTCAAAGCCAGCGCCAAGTTCAAGATTCTGAACCTCTCACGAGAGATCGCCGCAGCGCCCGCGACCGCGGAAGGCAAAGAAATGGTTTCATCGCTACAGCCTCAGCTCGACCATGCCTTGTACGTTCATGAGCTGCTTTCCTGAAACGAACATCTCGTTGAGCTGATTGGATAAGGGCGAAGGCCACCGGCCAGGGGCAGAATATATTTACATTTCACATTGTCCATAGGGGGTGTACTATGCTCGCGAGTAATATTCTTCTGTTGAGACGTCGCATTCTACGGGGAGTGCTGGGTTTTTAGTGAGAGAGAGGGCCGCAATAATGAAGCCGAAGCAGAACGAAGGTGAAGGAAGTCACGCTGCCAAGTCTGACGATCGCCGGCAATTCCTCCGCAACGCGCTGAAGTTTGGCGGCGCGGCTCTGCTGCTAACCTCGGGCAGCCGCGAAGTGCTTGCGAAATGCCTAACCCTTAATTCAGCGGAACTGGATGCGGCCCGGCGGGCACAGCAGGCCGAGGGAGCTCCCTCGCAGCCGAGGCGTATGGAAGCCGGGAGCAGGCAGTCCTATGGGATGGAAGGGGGCTGCGAGAATAGCTGCCTCGGCGGATGCCAGGGTTGCACGGCCAGCTGCGCCCATAGTTGCACCGGCAGCTGCCTCGGCGGATGCCAGGGTGACTGCAAGGGCGGCTGCCTGGGCGGCTGCAAAGGTGGGTGTCAAGGTACTTGCCAAGGCCAAGGCGTGGGATAAGCAGCGATCCACGCATGCTGCATCGTCTTTGTCACGGGCGCGGCAGTCCTGTCATTCGCCAAAATTGTGATCTACTCTGAAATCAGCAAATTAGAATGTGCCCACCGCAATGCGATTCTGCTACACATTGAGGCATGTTCCGCCGGTTGAAGCTGCTTGCCGAGTCGGTCGTTCGGCTGGCCTACTCGTGCAAAGAACTGCTGTTGGAGAATTTGGCCTTGCGGCAGCAGCTCACGGCCTTGAAGCGGCGCAGTCCCAAGCCCAAGCTCTCCGCTCTCGACAAGATGTTCTGGGTCATGGCTCGGCGCTTCTGGTCTGACTGGAAGCAGGCGCTGGTGCTGGTCACCCCGGAAACCGTGATCCGTTGGCATCGCGCCGGCTTCCGCCTGTACTGGGCCTGGCTTTCGCGCCACAGAATTGCCTTCGGCCGGAAACGCATCAGCGAAGAACTGCGCGAACTCATCTTCCAGATGGTGGCTGACAATCCCACCTGGGGCGCTCCCCGCATCCACGGGGAACTGCAGATGCTTGGCTTCGACGTTTCCGAACGAACCGTCTCGCGCTGGGTGCGGCGCGCTCCCCGCGACCCGGAACCGGCAAAGCGTTGGTTGGCATTCTTGCAGAATCATCGTGAGGCGATAGCTGCGATGGACTTCTTCACAGTGCCAACCCTTACCTTTGGCGTTCTGTACGGCTTCTTCATCATTGCCCACGACCGCCGCCGCATCCTGCACTGCAACGTGACCCGGTACCCCACCGAGGCTTGGGTCATACAGCAATTGCGCGAGGCGTTTCCTTACGATTCCGCCGCGATGTACCTGATCTTTGATCGCGATACAAGATTCGGCTCTGACGTGATCGCCGCGGTGAGATCGCTGGGCTGCAAGCCGATTCGGACTTCGTTCCGCAGTCCCTGGCAGAACGGAGTTGCGGAGCGCTGGGTGGGAAGCTGTCGGCGGGACTTGCTGGACCACGTGATTGCGTTGAGCGAGCGTCACCTGAAACGGCTTCTGTCTGATTACATTTGCTACTACCACGAAGACCGCACGCACCTGGGACTTGCGAAGGCAACGCCATTGAAGCGCAAGGCCGCGAGCGGTCAGGAAGCGAAGCAAGTCCTGTCCCGATCGCGACTGGGCGGGTTGCATCATCGGTACGATCTCGCGGCTTGAGGTTTGTCTTCCCATTCGCTCTTGAGCCCGGGGATATCCGCGTCTGCACGACGAGCTACGCCGCAAAGTCGGCTCGATCAAGTCCGCCACTCACGGAGTCAAACCCGGGAACCACACCGCCAGCACAAGGCTTACCGGCTGCCGAGACGGCGCAAAACTGGCTGCTCAGCATTTTGGCGAGGGACAACACCAGAGAAATGATATTCCTCTACAAGCGCCCATACGTTCAATGACATAACAGCTGAGTAATTCTTGAGCTGTGGCCGATTGCCACCTCTTTGTTGCGCGAATATGGTGCGTAGAGCACTAACAAGCAGCAACAATCGTGAGGCTTCAGAACATGCCACGTTGTGTCAGGCACCCATGGATGTAAAGCCCGTTCTTCAAACATGGGGACGCATTCTCACCGGACGAGTTCCAACCCTCTCCCTTGAGATCACGCGCGAGTGCCCGCTACGATGTCCCGGGTGCTACGCATATGAAGAAAATCATCTGGGCGACCGCGGGTTACGAAGCGTAGCCGACTTCAAAGGCGAGGAGCTGGTGACCAGAGTAGTTGCTCTTATAAATGAATACAAGCCTCTGCATCTTTCAATCGTGGGCGGAGACCCCTTGGTGCGCTACCGGGAGTTGGATGCGCTTCTGCCTCGGCTCGCAGATCGCGGAATCCATGTTCAAGTAGTTACAAGCGCATTCAGGCCGATTCCCAGTTCGTGGGTCTCGATTCCTCGACTTCGAGTTACCGTTTCTGTCGACGGCCTGCAGCCAGAACACGATGTCCGACGCAAACCAGCGACTTACGCGAAAATACTGCGCAATATCGAAGGTCAACACGTCGCGATCCACTGCACGATCACCAGCGCAATGCTGCAGCGTGCAGATTATCTCGACGAGTTTCTCGGGTTCTGGTCCTCAAACGCATCCACCGAGAAGATATGGATGAGCATCTTCACTCCCCAAAACGGAGAGAATCCGGTGGAGCGCTTGACGTCAGCCGAGACAGCGACGGTCGTTGACAGGCTGGTAGTCCTGCGAAAGAAATACCCGAAACTCGATATGTCGGCTGGCATGTTGGAGGAATTCAAAAAGCCACCTCAATCACCCTCCCGATGCATTTTCGCTCGAACGACAACGACCTTCTCGGCTGATCTAACCACGCGGGTTGTGCCGTGCCAACTGGGTGGCGATCCCGACTGTGCAAGGTGTGGGTGTATTGCTTCCATGGGTCTCGCCGCCATCGGGAGTCATCGAGTTGCTGGGCCACTGACGGCGGGACATATCTTCTGGGCATCGGTAGCAGTTGGTGACTGGTTCCAGCGCATAATGACCGTTCCCTTGGATACCGCGCGAGAAGGTCCAGCATCGGTCCCACTTCCGCTGACGGGGAACAAGCAAGAGATCCACGGTGCCGGGACATAACAGCCAATCGAAATCAAAGGCGACAGTGTGACCTTACCCCCGGGCGCGGAGATCGAAGTGCAATAGGCTGTCGTCAGGTTCACGACCGCGTAATGTCCAAGAACTCGGACGTCGCCCTCCGATGGGCGTAGGAATCGAGTCTGAGATAGCCGCGACCCCGCGCGACTCGATTCTCGCTGAAACTATGAATGTAACGTATGCACAGTGGGGCAGCCTGCACTCAGGCGAGCCGAAAAGAAGAGAGGCGTGGGCGCAGGCCCCTTTGCCATGTCGCTGGGCGTAGTTCTATGAGGGCGGTCAAGCGGCCCGGTGGTAGTAGTTCAACATTCCGCCCAGTCGTCGGCACCGCCGGATCGGACCCCGGCATTGGCCGTTCCAGGCATCGGGAGTGATGAGCCGATTGCCCAGACCTTGATGATTGCGTTCCAGGTGATAGTGCGCCACAAACTCTCGGATTACCCTTCGTAGAGAATGCTCTCCAAACAAGATGATGCGGTCCAGGCAGGACTGCTTGATGGTCCGCACAAAGCGCTCCGCGTAGGCGTTCAGATTGGGCGAGCGCGGCGGCAGCTTCACTGACTCGATCCCGACCTCACCGAGCATGTTCAGAAACTCCGCCGTAAACAGCGGATCGCGGTCGTGGATCAGATACCTCTTCCCCAGGAAAATTCCCTCTTCCGCATCGGTAAGATCGCGGGCTATCTGACTCATCCAGAGCCCATTGGCTTGCCTCGCGATTCCAGCAACCTGGACGCGGCGGCTCGAGAGCTCGATAGAAAACAGCACTAAGAAACGCTGCAGACCGCGCTGCGTCCACACCTCTACCGTGAAAAAATCAGCCGCCACGATTAGATCCCACTGCCGACTCAGAAACTCCTTCCAGGTCGTCTTGCGCAGTCGTTCCGGCGCTGGGTCCATCCCGTGCTTCTTCAGGATGTTGGCAATCGTGCTGCGTGCCACCGTGTGCCCCAGATTCGACAACGCGCCCTGGATCCGGCTGTATCCCCAGTCACGGTTTTCCGCCGCCATGCGTACCACCAGGGCGGCTAACTCGGTCACCGTCCGCGGCCTGCCCGGCTTTCGCCGTGCGCTGCCGTCGCACTTGGCGGCAATGAGCTTCCGGTGCCACCGTAACAGCGTTTCCGGAGTCACGATGCTGGCGACCTCGGCTAACACCCTCCGCTTCAGTTCCTTGGCTCTGACCGCGAGGCGCCGGCGCTGGCCGTCATCGAACCGAAGCCGCCGGCCTCCCAGGTGCGTGCGCAACACGCGATTCTCCGCGCGGAGGTATTCAATGGCCTGTTGCTGTTCTTGGTTTATCCAGCCCGCAAGAGCGATCAGCAACAGCCGGAAGGGATCGAGGGTTCTGGGCATTTCTGCAGCGTAGCACGCTCGTTTGCGCGCTAACCCTCCCCCTTCGCTGCCCCTGCAGTTTCAATGGGATCGAATATTTGGACACTACGGGATTCTCAGTCACCCGAAACGGACTACCTTATTGCGCAACAGAGATTTCCGAGGAGATCCTGGCTCATCAGCCCAAGAGAGACTGCTCTCTGGTCCGCTTCGGACAGTCAATTTCGAGAAAATGCCCGAAAAACGTGGGATTCCGGTCCAGCGCTGAGAATTCGTCGGAATACAAGGACTTGCTGGCGGCGGACGCAGTCTGGGGCGAACCGCTCTCCGCCCCAGATTCCCTGCTAACAGGGAAAAATACAGGGAATTTCCCGGATTTTTCCCTTCGAAACCGAACTCTGGATCACTCAACCCGCTGATTCTAGGCGGGATTTCTCTGCACCGGGCTTCAATGAGCTTCAAACTTAACAGGGAATTATCAGGAGGAGATCAGGGAATTGAATTTCCCTGATACCGACCTGCTTCGGAACCAGCCGAAGACTAACATTCAGAATGGCCCAAGAACGCCCGGGCCGATCACTGGTCAAGACTCGTTTCCGCTATTTACCCCTCCATTCGAGCCGCTCATAGGCCAGTTCGATCGTCTCCGTGGCATGCCCTGAGTTCTTCGCGTCCGCCGACGGCAATGTATGCTTGACCGGCCAGCAATTGTAGAAATTCATGCGGCCCACCTCTACTCCGGCGTCGTCACGGAAGATGATGGAGACAGACCTGCGATCAGTCTTGCCGTCGAGCACCGCCTTGCGCCACTGGTACCACTCCATCGTGTTTGACCAATCCTTGGTGAGCACGAGTACCGTCATCTTGCCCGGCATATGGTTGCCCGGACGCGTCTGCTCCCGCTTGGCCTCTTCGCGGAGAGCATTGAAATCCGTGCTGCTGTGCACTCCTGCGACTGGGACACCATTGATCTCCACCGACTTTATGTTTCCGGGACGCGTGCGATTGACCCCGTCTTCCCCGTCTTTGTAGGCGGACGTCTGTGTCTGCGCGAGCGCCGATCCACACAGGGCAACTGCCCAAAAAAGAAGAGCTGCAATTTGTTTCATGGCTTCTCCTATCGACCAGTGATCAGCCCCGGTATTCTTGGGCCATCTTGAATGTTAGTCTCTTGGCATCCTGATCGGCTCTGGAAAACTGAGCCATGGCGAGAGTTAGTCTTCCGGCTTTGTATGCGGAAAGACTAGCATTCAACTTGTTCAAGAAAATACCGGGGCCGATCAAGACCAAGCAATTAGCCTCGGCCCAAACAAGCCCCAATCATGGCAGCGCACGCCTCGACGAACTCCTGTTCAGGTTTCGTGAACGTGCTGGCGAAATAGCTCTCGATGTCGAGCTCGGCCGCAAGCCTCCCATTCACGAGGATCGGCACGACAATCTCAGATTTCACGGTTGACGATCCCGGAAGATAGCGTGGGTCGGAAGAGACGTCCTGCACAACCACGGTCTGCCCGGAGCGGGCTGCGGCGCCGCAGAGTCCGGTATCGAGGGGAATTCGGGCATTCGGCGTGAAGCTGCCGGTGAAAGGCCCGACCACCAAGATCTCAGGGTCCGTCGGGTCAATGAGGTAGAAACCGACCCAGTTGTAGCTGGGTATCTTCTCGTGCAGACGCTGGGAGATACGCTCCATTAAAGATGTGGCTGACGGAGCGGTGAGCGCAAACTCCTGAAATTCACGAAGAAGTTCTTCATGCGCAGGCATCATCTTTCAATCCTCGTCTTGAACATCTTAACCTGAATAAGGCTTACTGGCTGCCCAGACGGCACAAAACTGGCCGCGCAGCATTTTGGCGAGGGACAGGAAGGACAGCGGAAACATCGTGTAGTACGGACAGATGGCGTTCAGCGCCATGGACGGCTTGCACCGTTCTCGGCTTACAGTCTTGCTCTTGCGATGCGCCATTACACTGGATTCCGGTGATCGTCTTGATTCTACGGGTTTCTGCGACTGAAGAAAGAGGAAAATGTAGAATATGCCACGAGGACAGGTCCGCGCGACATCAACAGTTTGCCATTGGCCTTGAATTCGCACGATGATAAGCTCCCGGTCATGCCGCCGCCTTCGCGTGCCCCCTGCGTACCAGCCGGTCACATCCCATTTGACTCAGCCTACTTGGCTTCGTCCATAATGCGTCTCAACTCCATGGAGCTCCGGAGTTGGAGGTGTACTGATGCGCCGATTGACTCTCCTTGCCTGCTTATTTGTCACTGCCACGACGTATAGCCAAACACAAAGCGCGACCGACGTGACGCCCTTCATATCGTTTAACGCCCCGGTTCTGGTCCTCAATCATGTCCGGGTTATCGATGGGACGGGGGCAGCAACGAAGGAAGATCAAATGGTGATCATCTCCAACGGGATGATCCAGTCGATCGGTCCCTCCGCATCCCTTCAGCCTCCACAAGGTGCTCAACTGCTCGACCGCACTGGCTACAGCGTCATTCCTGGCCTGGTGGGAATGCACAACCATCTCTTCTACACCGATTCCTATGCCGTGCAGCTTGGCGCAAACGGGAGACTCAACGAGCCGGGTTTGATAGTCGCGCCTGTGCCGTATACCGCGCCGCGGCTCTATCTTGCCGCGGGAGTTACAACCATGCGTACGACCGGCAGCGTAGAGCCATACTCCGACCTGAAAGTGAAGCAGCGGATCGACGCAAACCTGATGCCCGGTCCGGCAATCGATGTGACCGCACCCTACCTGGAAGGCGCACCCACGCGATTTGCGCAGATGCATGAATTGACTGGCCCAGAGGATGCCAGACGCCTGGTGGATTACTGGGCGGCCGAGGGCACGACCTCTTACAAAGCCTACATGAACATCACGCGCGAGGAACTCGCAGCTGCGATTCAGCAGGCGCACGCGCACCGGGCCAGGTTGACCGGACATCTGTGCTCGGTGACCTGGAATGAGGCGATTGCGCTGGGGATCGACGACTTTGAGCACGGGCCGGTATTCACGGACACCGACTTTGTCACCAACAAGCAGCCTGATCTCTGCCCTTCGGGAGCTGACCGCCTGGAGAGCTGGTCGCATCTTGATATGACCAGCCCACAAGTACAGGAGTTAATCCGCAACCTGGTCTCTCATCACGTTGCCGTGACCTCGACCTTGCCGGTGTTTGAAGCATCGCTGCCTGGGCGTCCGAAATTGCAGCAGCGAGTGCTGGACGCCATGTCAGCTGAGTCTGCCCAGAGCTATCTGACGGCTCGCGGCCGGGTAGTGATGGATTCGCCTGCTCCCGCTCTCTTCCGGAAAGAGATGGATTTCGAGGTCGCGTTTGCCCGCGCCGGAGGCCTGCTCCTTGCCGGTCCTGATCCCACAGGCACCGGCGGAGTACTGCCGGGATTCGGAGATCAACGTGAAGTCGTACTGCTGGTTGAAGCCGGGTTAACACCGGTGCAAGCCATCCAGGTCGCAACCGAAAACGGCGCGATCTATCTCGGCCAGCAGGATCGCATTGGCAGCCTCGCGCCGGGCAAGCAGGCAGATCTGGTTTTGATCAAAGGTGATCCCTCAAAGCACATCGACGAAATTGAGAACGTCGAAACGGTCTTCAAAGCTGGCATTGGGTACGATTCGGCCAAGTTGATTGAATCGGTGCGCGGCCAAGTCGGCATTCGTTAGCGTCAATTCAGGCGCGCTGAGCAGTGGAGAATGGGACACCCAACCGAAACGAGCCCAGACTTTCTTTCTCGAAACCGAACCGCCGAAGTGGCCGCTAGAGAATCCGGCGAGGTTTTGGGGATTTTGTGGGGCGGAGAGCGCTCTCTGGTTCGCTTCGTCGACGCAAATGCCCCAATTGGCCGCCAAACTCGACCAAAGTTCAAATCTTCTCTGTAACTACTGATTCTAAATGACTTGCTGGCGGGCGGTACAACATTCGAACCTCTAGTTCAGTTTCGTTCTTGGGAGAGTTGGAGCGCAGCTTCGGGCAGAGGTGCGAACCTCAGTTCGGTTTTCAGTGTTTACCGAAACCGAACTAGCGAATCAGGCTCCAGAGAGATTCGCGGTGTATCGCGAGTGTTGATTAATGCTGGGCGGCTCTCTGGTTCAGTTTGTGGGAGGAATACGCGAAGAACGCCCGACAATTCCGCTATTTCCGACAGGTTTTGATTACCACCTAGATATTGATGACTTGCTGGCGGAGAGGGGGGGATTCGAACCCCCGGTACAGGTTTAGGCCCGTACAACGGTTTAGCAAACCGCCGCCTTCAGCCACTCGGCCACCTCTCCGCGAGGTTTGCGGCTGCGTGCATTATACCGGATGCGAGAAGGGCGTGGGGAAGTTGGGAAAACAGTCATTCGCCGCACGATATTCTGCCGAAGACCCCAACGCTGAAGCCCTTCTTTGAGTAGCGAGGTGGAACGAGCGACTGAGATTCGGCCATGGCCGCGTGATTACGACTGGTCAGGCGCCTTTGGCCGCGGTGCGGCTGACCCGTGGTCCGGCAGACTCCAACCAATCATTTTCCGTATGGCCGACTGATGGTACATTCAACGCTATGGGAAAGCGGCAGGAAGCGCGCTTCGGGTTGCAGCTCCCGGTCCGTATCTGGGGCATGGATACGCACGGCCAAATGTTCGAGGCCTATGCCACCACGATCGATGTGACCACGAAGGGAGCGCGCATCACCAGTGTCCCGCACGAGCTGCATCGCGGCGCCATCGTTGGCGTGGAGTACAAGACTCACCGCGCCCGCTACCGCGTAGCCTGGATCCGCAATGACGCCGGGAGAAGCCCGGGCGAGATCGGACTGCAACTGGTTGACGTCGGCAAGTTCATCTGGGGACGCGTCCTGCCCCGCGTCTTTGGCGATCCAGATGCACCTTCCAGGAAGGGAACTTCCGACGACGAGTAGCCCGTCGGAGATGCCCGTGAAACTGCACATCAGCAAGCGGCGCCTGCTTAGAACGACAGCGGGCGTACTAGCGGCTGCTGCCGTCTTCTACGCGAGCGAAGACCTCTCCTTGCGACTGCACATTCCCGCCTCGCACCGGGTTTTCTCGCAGATCCCCGTGCAATCGTTTGACGCGGTCAAGCTGAAGAACGGCCGCACTGAGTTCTACTTTGACCCGCCGCAGACCGTCGCCTGCGTGAATGCCGTGCTTCCGCACATGGGCTATGCCACCTGCTGGTACGTGCGCCGCCACGCCACCCGGCGCACGGACATTGACCCCAGCATCAAGACCATCTTTCCCCAGTAACGCCGCAGCGCAGCGGAGTTGAAGCACGCAGCCGATATAATGAACCCGGCCCGAAGCCATCACCATGCGCGCCGCCGATCAGAAGATCGCGATCATCATCGGGGCCGGCCCAGCCGGTCTCACTGCCGCCTTCGAGCTGCTCAAGCGCACCGGCGTCAAGCCCATCGTGCTGGAGAAGAGCACGTACATGGGCGGCATCTCGCGCACGGTGGAATACAAGGGCAACCGCATTGATATCGGCGGCCACCGCTTCTTCTCCAAGAGCGACCGCGTGATGGACTGGTGGCTGCAGCACATGCCGATGGCGAACGCGGCGTCCACGGACGCCGAGCGCGTCATGCTGCTGCGCCGGCGCAAGTCGCGCATCTACTTCCTGCGCAAGTTCTTCGAATATCCCATCCAGCTCAGCGGTGACACTCTGCGCAACCTGGGGCTGCGCCGCGTGCTGCGCATCGGCTTCAGCTACCTGCGCGTCGCGGTCTTTCCGCCGCGCCACGTGAAGAACCTCGAACAGTTCTTCATCAGCCGCTTCGGCCGCGAGCTCTACCGCACCTTCTTTGAGTCCTACACGGAGAAGGTGTGGGGCGTGCCCTGCAGCCAGATCAGCGCCGAGTGGGGGGCACAGCGCATCAAGGGACTCTCCATCACCCGCACCATCCTGCACTTAGTGAAGAAGATATTCCGGCGCTCGAAGGACGTCCGCCAGAAAGACACCGAGACCTCGCTCATCGAGCAATTCATGTATCCCAAGCTCGGCCCCGGCCAGCTGTGGGAGGTGGTAGCGGAGAAGGTCGTCGCCATGGGCGGAGAGATCTTCACCGAGTGCGATGTGGAGTCCATTCTCACCGACGGTAAACGGGTCAAAGGCGTCACCGCCACCGGCCGTGACGGCAGGCGCCGGGAGTTTCGAGGCGACTACTTCTTCTCCACCATGCCCATCAAGGAGCTGGTCAGCAAGCTGCAGGCGGATGTGCCGCCGGAGGTGCGCGCCATCAGCGACGGCCTGCAGTATCGCGACTTCATGACCGTTGGCCTGCTGGTGAAGAAGCTGGCGGTGAAGGACCCGAAACATCCGGGCCTGGTGAAGGACAACTGGATCTACATCCAGGAGCCGGAGGTCACGGCCGGACGCCTGCAGATCTTCAACAACTGGAGTCCGTACCTGGTGCGCGATCCGGAGACGGTGTGGATCGGCGTGGAGTACTTCTGCTACGAGAGTGACGCCATGTGGAAGATGGCGGACGGAGACTTTGCCGCGTTGGCCGTCACCGAGCTGGAGCGCATCGGCATCATCCGCCCCGAGCATGTCCTGGACTCAACCGTCATCCGCATGCCCAAGACTTATCCGGCTTACTTTGGCGCCTACGAGCACTTTGACGTGCTACGGAACTACCTGGACGCCTTCGAGAATCTCTTTCTCGTCGGCCGCAACGGCATGCACAAGTACAACAACCAGGACCACTCCATGCTCACCGCCATGACTGCCGTGGACAACATCGCCGCCGGCAGGACGGACAAGTCCAACATCTGGGCGGTGAACACCGAGCAGGAGTACCACGAAGAATCCGCGAAAGAGGAAGAGAAGACGCAGAGCGCCTATTTGTGATTGAGCATCCGCAGCAGGTCTTTCAACTCGGCGCGGATGCGGCGCAGGCCGTCGCGGTTCCCTGAACTGGCGACGAACGGCAGCGGCGGCTGCAGATTGGACTTGGCATCCATGCGCAGCTTCTCCCGCGCGCCCACGATGGTGAACCCCTCTTCGTGCAGCAGGCGCTTGATGCGCAGCACGGCTTCCACGTCGCGGCGCCGATACATGCGCTGCCCGGTGCTGCCCTTGCCCGGCCGCAGCTGCGGGAACTCGGTTTCCCAGAAGCGCAGCACGTAGGGCTCGAGCTCCGCCAGCTCGGCCACCTCGCCGATGCGGAAGTAGAGCTTGTCCGGGATGAAGACCTCTTCGGTCTCGGCGCGTTTCCGTTTTTTCTTTGCGATTGCCATGTATGTATCGATGCGCACCTTCAGTGTAGCGTCAGCCGTTGGCCGGAGGGCATTGAGTTTTCGCCCGGGGTATCCACTGTGTCATCGGGTCCAAAAGCAAGAAAGTCTCCGCCGACTGGGCGGAGACTCAGGAGCTATAGGGTCCTTATTCGCTGCTCGCGAGGTCATGCCTCGCTCGGTGTTGTGCTGCTTCTAGCCTTTTCCCGGCACCGCCGTGCCAGCTTGGAACCTTCTCCCTTGAAGGTCGCGGGCCCTTGTTGCAATACTCACCGAACATCTTGGGTGAGCCCAGTTGCTAGTACTATATTTTGTGGTCGGATAGCCTAATTGTCAATGATTATTTGCATTCGCCGGACGCACTTCGGTCAGTCCGGCGCGTGCCACACGCCGCAGCGCCCCGCGGAGCGCGGTGCTAAAATACGCGGTTCACTTCATAACGGAGCGCCGTCCCCCTGCTGCGTCCAAGTCCGACGGCTGGAGAAATGATTCTCATGACAGATACCATGCTCGCAGTGGTCAAACCGGAAGCTCGCGCCGGAGCGGAAATCCGCGACGTCAAGATCCCGGCGTTCGGGCGAACAGACGTCTTGGTGAAGGTCAAAGTTGCATCCATCTGCGGCACCGACGTGCACATCTACAATTGGGACCTCTGGGCCCAGGGCCGCATTCATCCTCCTCTCATCCCCGGACACGAGTTCTGCGGTGACGTCTTCGCCGTGGGAGATGAAGTCAAGACGGTGAAGGAAGGCGATTTTGTCTCGGCCGAGATGCATGTGGCTTGCGGCGCGTGCCTGCAGTGCCGCACCGGGCAAGCCCACATCTGCCAGCACGTGAAGATCATCGGAGTGGACGCGGACGGCGCATTCGCCGAGTACGTCACCATCCCCGAATCCAACATCTGGAAGCTCGACCCTGCCATCCCGCAGGAGTATGCCTCCATCCTCGACCCGCTGGGCAACGCAGTGCACACCGTGTTGGCTGGTGAGATCGCCTCCAAGACGGTCGCCATCACCGGGTGCGGCCCCATCGGGCTGTTCTCCATCGCCGTGGCGCGCGCCTGCGGCGCCGTCCAGGTCTATGCCATCGAGGTCAACGAGTACCGCCGCGAGGTGGCGAAGAAGATGAAGGCTGACTTCGTCCTCGACCCCACCAAGGACGACGTGCGCGGCATCGTGGCGGACCAGACCGGCGGCAACGGGGTGGACGTGGTGCTGGAGATGGCCGGGCACAAGGACGCCATCAAGCTCGGCTTTGACATCCTGCGCCGCGGCGGCCGCATGTCGCTGCTCGGCATTCCCCCGCGGGCGGTGGAGCTTGACCTGGCCACCGACATCATCTTCAAGGGCGCCACCGTGCAGGGCATCAACGGCCGCCGCATGTATGACACCTGGTTCCAGATGACCGCGCTGCTCAAGGCCGGCATGCTCGACCTGCACCCGGTCATCACCGACCGGCT
>Ga0209777_10001092_pt1 | contig 41050 bp, 44 predicted proteins | sample FrelakmetHBP12HB_FD_187147 | JGI IMG/M metagenome (GOLD analysis project Ga0209777, IMG submission 187147) | Freshwater lake sediment microbial communities from the University of Notre Dame, USA, for methane emissions studies -HBP12 HB (SPAdes)... | ecosystem: Environmental > Aquatic >...
ACCACGGCCTTATTGATCTGCCCCTAATATTTTTACCACATATCAAGCTAGAGTTCAGCAATTTTTAATTATTCCCGATTGAAATGTTGTATAAACTACGGAAACAAGAAAACAACACTTAAGGAAGAAGTGTTTGTTTCATCTACACAGAATTGAGGATTACGGATCGAAAGAGAGTAATACAACCATCATCTTGGGTTTAAAATGCCGATGGTCTTCATCGGCTCCCCTTTCTTTAAAGGTAAATATTATTTGTCTTTGACTTCACCATAGACAGCCTTGCCTATATTACCTAGAAGAAATAATCCCAAAATAGTAGCAACAATATACCCGTAAGTCCGACAGGGACCTATAAACGAGTTTGCTCCTATAAAATTGAACGTACCATTGAGAAGGTTATCTGTTTCACAAGCAATATTATACATTTTTAATATCACCTTTTTTTAAAGACTTTCGTCTTTGTTTAAATGGTTCCTTATATACCTTCCATTTATGATTTGGGTCACTCACAAAAGCTTGTTCCACCGCACTACCATACTCATCTGTTTTAAATGTTCTGACAATCCATCCTCCGAGGACTTCTTGCCTGTCACTTCTAATATCGTTACCGACAGTCCTTAAGACTTCCCACATTTTAACTCATCCTCTTTTTCTTCTTGATATATAAGTTCTCTTGTTTTTTTGAGTAATTCCTTTGAGTCCATTAAAGCCTCTATGATGTCACGGTTTGAGTCGCACCAGTTACTTCTCCGATAGTCGCTATTTGGAAATGCTTGACCGTTCTCATCCTTCATGTTTAAAATCCTATTTTGTTTTAAATGTTCATAAACCGACCGTGCTTTTGCTGTCAGGAGGAAGCAACCTCGCTTTTAATCTGGGAACGTCTGAGAAGGCTTTGGCTGTCTGGCGTAGAAGCCAAGAAAATGATCAGTTGGACGCTGGGAAACATCGTCACCATCCATCCCATTATGGTTCCCCACGTTTGCCTATTTCTTCTTGTTTGAAGTCTTCTTCTCTTTTGTCCGGAGCTTCAGGCTCTGCTCCCGCCTTCTCCTTTTGCGGTCCAGTTCCTTTTTCCGTTCGATCTTGTGCTGGCTCATGATACCTCCTTAATATTCCATAAACTCATCAAAGTTATTGTTCCGTTTCTAGAATGGACTCTATCTAACCTGATAATTAGACACACGGTGGTATAGTACATATAGAATCAAAGCAGCGGTGTGGTTTTCTTACTTTATTCATTGATCGAATAATAAGTAACAACCTCTATTTTGGGGCAGGTCGATTATGCCGTGCCTTTGGCGATGTCTGCCACCCGGCTCGATTCCGCTGTATCTGAGTCTTCGTTCGGTGTGCTCGACTTTATATTAACCTTACTCTGCTTAGCTATCCGGCGCTTTGAAGCCTTATCCATTTGCTTCTGCTGTTGTGCTTTTAAGTTGGCGGTCTTACCAAAGTTGTACATAGGATTTCCCATTTTCAAACCCCTTTGTTTATCTTTTTTCCAAACTTTACAAATTTTGCTGAAAATAAAGAGGCCCTCCAAAAAAATAAAATTCTGATGGAGTGCTTCTTCTTTACCCAAGTTTTAATTACAGAGATTTCACGTTTTCTGCTGACGGACCTTTCTTGCCCTCAGTGATGTCGAAGCTGACACGCTGGCCTTCATTTAACGTCTTGAAGCCGCCGGCTTGAATAGCGCTGAAATGAACAAACACATCACCACCGTTATCCTTTTCGATAAACCCGAAGCCTTTACTTTCATTAAACCATTTTACTTTACCTTCTGACATTGCTTTCATCCTCCTTTCTTAAAATTGCCTTAAGTCGGATTTCCGCTTTGATAGAAAGAAAAAACCACCAATATTCTAAAGAACATGGTGGTCAACCTTTGCGCCTCAAAATGTTTTAATCCAAACTTATATGCTTGGATATAGTATATGCAGCCCCTTATCGAATGTCAAGGATTGTTCTTCAATTATTTCAATATTTTCCCCTGCGCTCTAAAAGCAGCATCAAACAAACAATGTCTTTTTTGAGTCGAATATACCGGTATCAATAATGAATGCCAATCTAAAGGGTGAATGTCAGTTGACAATACCGCATGCTCCCTTTCAGGAAAAAGTGCGTGTTGATTGCAATGCAATAATTATTTATCTTTCATCTTCTCCAGTCGGAACTGTGCAAATGAATCTCCTTGCTCAGCCGCTTTACTATACCACTTAACAGCCTCGGCATAGCTTTGTGGAATGCCTCTACCGTTTCGGTACATCTCGGCAAGATTGTTCTGCGCGGCTGCATTACCCTGTTCAGCAGCCTTGCGATACCACTTCACCGCCTCAACCGCGTTCTTGCCCACGCCTGCGCCGTAATCGTAGCAGTAACCCAATTTGTACTGTGCGGTTGCATCTCCCTGCTCAGCTACCTTACGAATCTCCGTCAAAGATGATGTATTTTTTTTCATGTGAATTGTTATCTAAGGATATTTTTTATAGCCGTTCCCTTAAAACACAAAAACCCCACTCTCTTTTTCAGAAACGGGGTTTTAACTTCAGTCTTTAGCACCCTCCCGGAGTGTAGGGTTATAAATTAGTCAACGAGTAACCTCATAATTTAAAGAATATTGGTCATGTTCCTTATTAAAGAAAGGGACTTGCTTTTTTACATAGAAGAATTGAGGATTACGGATCGAAAGAGAGTATAACATCTGAATATAGTCTTCCCGAATATCGTCATGCAAGGCACATATCTAGATGGATGAGCGGCGGAAGTCATTCCGCCGCTATTATAGAAATAAATGTTTTTTGCCGCGTGCTTCGTTTTGGCACGGCAGGAAGCGCGACCGGGAAAAGTCTATTCAGGCTTATACTTAAACGATATTCTTAATTTCGCCCGATACTCCACAACTTTCCCTTTTTCCACTCTCATATCGAGTTCTTTTACCTCAGCAACCCTTATTTCTTCTAGGCTTTTTGCCGTAACTTCAACAGCTTGTCTTGCAGCATCTTCCCATGATTTTGCACTGCTTCCAATAATTTCAATGACTTTATAAACGCCACTCATAATCTTTCTCCTTTATTTTAATTTGGTTGAATAAAAATGGTTAATGGGACTACTTTGATTCGTTAAAAAATCTTCTATTTTTTGAAATTTTCGCAGCTTTTTTGTGAATAACAGCTTTTGCTATATGTAACACCGCTGTCACACCAATCGTAATCGAATTTTGCTGTTTTCACAAAAAAACGAGACCCGCCTATGCCGTCTTGTCTCTTAACTGGAGTCCATCATTCTAATTCTTGGTCTTTTACGGGTAATAATCACCACTAAGACTCTGTGTTTTCTTTGTTGTTAACTTCCAGTAGAATAGACTCAATACGCGCATCGCAGTATCTCATATTTATAATATAGTGTTGCTCATCATCAATGTCAAGGGCAGTGCCGATGTTTATCGTCAGGAGTGAATATTGTTTATTACGGTTTGAAATGTTGTGTGAATTGGGAAATAAGAGAGTGGTTCCGGTGTCCCCCCTCCCCCCTATGATCTTGTGACCAGATTGTGACCATAATCTTACAAAACACCGTGAAAAGCGATAAATCAACATAAAGGAACAATCAAGGATTTTCTTGATGTTGCTATATTGTGACCTACCATTTTACTTGTTGTTTTAATGATTTTTCACATTCACACGGTAGAAGTCGATGGTTCAAATCCATTACCGCCTACCATGAATATCAAGGGGCTACGGGTCATGCCGTGCCTCTTTTTTTATTTGTAAAACTCCAATTCTAATGAAACTCAGATATTACAAGCGCAGTACAGTAATATCTGCCAGTTGAATTATCCCACGTGCGAAGCTAAGCGGGACTATAACAAAGTGCACTGAGGCTTGCAGGTCGAACAATCCCGCGAAGCGGAGGGTATAAAATATCCCGCGGCTTGCTGCGGAAACTTTTCCCAAAGCTTGTTTTGGGATTTATACCCGTGATTTATGGCTGGTTGTCTAAAAAATTAATGTGCTCAAGAGAATTCTCCACGGCCACATCTTCTTTATAAAAAGGATAATAGTATCGATAAACCTCTCCATAATCATGGGCACCGCATACCATATTTTGTAGTAAATATTTCATTGACATACAAAACCGAATTCCATATAATTAAAACATGAATAAGGAATTTCTTATCAAACTAACAATTCTCTTTGCTCCGTTGGTTGAAGGTACATTCACTATCCCATTGCGGAGGTTACTCTAATGCCCCCGGGGGAAGTGCGGTACGAGAGGATCGTGGTGGAGACAGACCGCTACCGGGTGGAGGGCGACGTTAAGTTGCCCCAAGAGGGCTACCGTAGCCGAATCTCCGATTACCTGAACCGTCGCGAACAGGAGTTCCTCACTCTCTCAAACGTGGAACTGAGATCGATAGACGGATCAGGGCGCGACTGGGACACCCCCATCCTCCTGCTTGCGAGACAGCACATCCGCTTGGTTGTACCAACAACTGGCGAGGAGATTTAATAGTCATTCCGTCCGTAAAATCGGTGACGTCCGTGATAAGACCTGTCAAGGACGTATCAATGCATTTTTCCCATTATCATGAGCACCGTCCCCCATCCCAAATTTTGTGATAAAAATTCCTTTGACACACAAGATCATTCTTCATATACTTTCTAAGTAAAAAAGAACTACATTACCTAAGGAGTTTGTAATGAATATAAAAGATTTATTTGATTTAAAAGGCAAGGTTTCCATCGTTACCGGTGGCGGCAGAGGTATTGGCAAATTTATGGCCACAGGGTTGGCCGAGGCGGGCTCGAATGTGGTAATTGCCTCGCGCAAGCTGGAGAACTGCGAAAAAGAAGTACAGGAACTGGAAAAGCTGGGCGTTAAGGCCCTGGCAGTGAAATGCGACATGGCCAAGAAAGACGATATTGACAATCTGGTCAAGACCACCATAGATAAATTTGGCGCAATTGATATATTGGTCAATAATGCCGGACTTACCTGGGGCGCGCCGACCCTGGATTTCCCGTTGGACAAATGGGAAAAAATATTCGATGTCAATGTAAAAGGCGTATGGATTCTATCCCAGCAGGTTGCCCGCATTATGAAAGAAAAAGGTGGGGGAAAGATGATTAACGTTTCCTCCATCTATGGATCGCGCGGATCCAACGAAGAAGAACACCCTGCCGTGGCGTATAACCCCTCCAAAGCCGCCGTTGAGAGTCTTACCAAGACGCTGGCTCTCAAATTAGCTCGGTACAAGATTTATGTAAACTGTGTTGCTCCGGGATTCTTCAAAACCGATATGATGGCCTATATCTTCAAGCCGGAGATGAAACCAATCCTCGATCTGACTCTAGCCGCCATTCCTCTCAATATGTACGGCGACGAGGACGAAATCAAGGGGCTGACTGTATTCCTGGCATCCAAGGCGTCTAACTATATTACGGGCGCCATCTTTCCGGTTGACGGCGGAATGTCAGCGAAATAAAAACAAAAGAAGTTCGCAATTTGGTAGAATAGCAGAATTGCGAACCTCTTTAATACAGAATATTTTTTCCATTGTCATGGACAATGCGCCTCAACATTTTGTGATAAATTTATATTCTGCCGGATTTGACCTTCCTTCATTCATAACAGCCAGCAAATAATCGGGGCAGGTTCAAAGTAATAAACTTTACAAGCTTATTACCTTGTGTTATTGTGAAACTCCAATTCCGAAAGCGAAGCGTATTGGAATTGGTAAGTTGAACAATCCCGCGAAACAGAGGGTAAATCGACCTCTCGCGAGTTATGGCGTATTTCTCACCCCGGCTGGAATGCCGGGGAATTCCAAGTCGCGGGATTGAAAAACCATTAAGGAGAAAGAACATGTCCGGCCATTCTAAATGGAGCACAATAAAAAGGAAGAAAGGTGCAATAGATGCCAAACGCGGCAAGATATTTACAAAGATTATTAAGGAAATAACTTTGGCGGCAAGACTGGGTGGCGGAGATATTGAAGGAAATTCCCGGCTCAGACAAGCGGTTCTGCTCGCTAAAGAAGAAAACATGCCCAAGGATAATATAGAGAGGGCGATTAAGAAAGGTATCGGCGGCGGCGAAGGCGCAGCCAACTTTGAAGAGGTAACATATGAAGGTTATGGCCCCGGTGGCGTAGCCGTTCTCGTCGAAATTATGACCGACAACAAAAACAGGACGGTGGCGGAAATCAGACATATCTTTTCCAAGCACGGAGGCAATCTTGGTGAAAACGGCTGCGTATCATGGATATTTTCGAAAAAAGGGAACATTGTTATTGATAAAAAAGTCATTGATGAAGATACTCTGATGGAACTTGCTTTGGAAGCCGGAGCTGAAGACGTGAAAAGTGAAGATGGTGAATACGAAGTGATTACCGATCCCGCTTCATTTGAATCGATAAAAAAGGTGCTTGATGCCAAGGAGATAAAACATCTGGAAGCCAGAATCAGTATGATTCCGTCCAATACCGTGAAATTGGGAGCAAATAAAGCGGAACAAATGCTGAAGATGATGGAGAAGCTCGAAGATAATGATGATGTGCAAAATGTTTATGCTAATTTCGATATAGATGAAGATGTCATGGAGAAGTTAAGTTAAAATATCAAGTTTCAAGCGGTATCCTTTTAAATGTTGTTTGGCAAAAGTAAATTATTTACGGAATGAAAGCAATTGAGAATCTTAGGAATTGATCCAGGCAGCCATGTTACCGGTTATGGCATCATTGAAAAAGAAGGCAATTATTTGCGGCATGTCATCCATGGAGAAATCAAAGCGAAAAAAGATTCTCTTTTATCTACAATGTTAATATCCATTTATCAGCAGTTATTTGAGGTGATCACACAGAACACGCCTCAAGCCATCGCGCTGGAAAATATTTTTTACGGGAAAAATGTACGCAGTTTGATTAAACAGGCTCAGGTAAGAGGTGTAGTAATTTTTGCCGGAGCCGATAAAGGTTTAAATATTTTTGAATATTCACCACTGGAAGTGAAAAAAGCTGTGGTGGGTTACGGAAGGGCGGAGAAAAGACAAGTACAGGTGATGGTTAAAGCTATTTTAAAACTTCCAGTTTTGCCCCCGGCAGACGCCGCGGATGCGCTGGCAACCGCGATATGCCATGCTAATTTCTTAAAGGAACAACCAATATAATGATTGCCTTAATCAGCGGCAAAATTGTTTATAAAGGTATTTCCCATGTCATTGTCGATGTTCAAGGCGTGGGTTACCGTATTTTTATTCCTTTGACAACTTTCTATGAGTTGCCGGAAGCCGGACAAATAATAACGTTGCATGTCCATACCAACGTCAAACAGGATGCCATAAATTTATTTGGTTTCTACACAGTTCAGGAAAGGGACCTCTTCCAGTTGATGATCTCTGTAAGCGGCATTGGACCGAAAATGTCCATGAACATCCTTTCCGGTATTTCCGCACAGGAGCTGTTGCGCGCTATATCCAGCGGCAATGTGGGGAAACTGGTCAACATTCCGGGAGTGGGTAAAAAAATGGCCGAGCGTTTGATCCTCGAGTTAAAAGAAAAAGTTATCAAGAAAATGATGATGGAGAAAATGCCGGCGGCGGATGATCAACATCAGGCCCGCGATATTATCATAGAAGATGTGCTTTCCGCTTTGGTGAATTTAGGTTATAAAAGCAATGTTGCTAGGGATGCTTTGGATAAGGCTATGCATTCATCCGAAGAAGAGTTGGGGATGGATAAACTCCTGAAAAAGACTTTAAAAATTCTTGCCGGTTAAATTGACTGGATAAGGTATGTAATAAATGGATAAGCCCTTAAAAAATTCTTTAATCAGTCCTTCCTGCGACGAAGAAGAGAGTGAATTTGAAGTTACTTTGCGGCCGGCAAAATTAAACGATTATATCGGCCAGGAAAAAGTTAAGAGCAATCTGGCTATCTTTATTGAAGCGGCGAGAAAACGTCGCGAGGCGCTCGATCATGTTCTGTTGTATGGTCCGCCAGGCTTGGGCAAAACTACTCTGGCTTATATTATTGCCAGAGAAATGGGAGTGGATATCAAGGTTACGTCCGGGCCGGTTATTGAACGGCCGGGAGACTTGGCGGCGATCTTAACGAATATGCAGGAGCATGAGGTTCTCTTTATTGATGAAATTCACCGGCTTTCCCATGTGGTTGAAGAAATTTTGTATCCGGCCATGGAGGATTTCCATATTGATATTTTAATCGGGCAGGGACCATCGGCGAGATCTATGAAACTCGATATTCCCAAATTTACTTTAGTGGGGGCAACGACTCGTGCCGGTTCTCTGACTTCTCCTTTGCGTGACCGTTTCGGCATGCATTTCCGTTTGGAATTTTATTCGCCGCAGGAACTGGCTGTCATTGTCAAGAGATCAGCTTCCATCTTGGGAGTAAAACTTGCCGCCGACGGAGCTGAAGAATTAGCCGGGCGCGCGCGCGGCACGCCGCGTATTGCTAACCGCTTGCTCAAACGGGTCCGCGATTATGCAGAAGTGAAAGCGGATGGGACCATTGACGGGAAAATAGCGCGGGAAGCGTTGGATGCCTTTGAAGTTGATCAAAAAGGCTTTGATCAAATGGACAGAAAACTGCTCCTGACGCTGATTGAAAAATTTAACGGCGGACCTGTCGGGGTGGAGAGCCTTGCCGCGGCAATCGGCGAAGAAAGAGTGACCATTGAAGATGTCTATGAGCCGTATCTGATTCAGGAAGGTTATCTACAAAGAACAGCGCGGGGAAGAATCGCCTCCGCCAGAGCTTACGAACACTTTGGTCTTAAGGCAACAGGACAGGGAGAAATTTTCTAACGTTGAAAAAGAAAGCTGTGCATTAGAAAAAAAGTGCATAAAGCTCACTAAGAAAAAAGTGGCTGGTCGCAAAAGATTAAAAGAGATGGAGAATGAAAACAAATAGGACGCTGTTATTAATTTTATCGCATGCAAAGTAAAGAAGAAAAAGACATATCTGACTTCATGCTAAAGGAGTATGAACATTTGGCTGAAGCATATTTTAATTCTCATGAAATTACTGCCAAATGGATTAAGTATTATTTGCTTGTTATGGCTGCTCCTTTTAGTTTAATCGCATTCATTTATAAAGGTCAACCAAACAATTTTAATATTTTTAGCCTTTCAGATACATTAGCAATCTTCATTGGACTATCAGGTGCACTTGGATTACTAATCGCACTCATTACTCTGAATGTAAGATTGGACACCACTATGTATGCCAGAGCAGTCAATGGCGTGCGAAAATTTTTTTGGGATAAAGAACGTGAAAAAAATAAATCATTAAATATTTATTTAGATGAATCAAAATACCGGGTTCTTCCTGATAATGTCAAACAACCTAAATTTTTCAAAATAGGTGATTTGTTTTGGCTTACTTTACTAATGGGTATTATAAATTCATTTTATTTAAGCATTGGCATCTCGCAGATGTCTGTTTGTCGTGAATTTGTGCCGATAGTTTCGCAAAAACATAAGTTAATCTTTTTTTCTTTTACGGCTTTTCATATTATATATTATTTAATGGTTAAATTAAGGACAACGCCCAATTTAAAATGTGTCCTGATCGCGTTTATAATATGAAAATTTTAATGCACATCTGTTGCGGGCCATGTACGATTTATCCCTTGAAAGAATTAAGGACTCAGGGGCATGAAATCAACGGAGTTTTTTATAATCCCAATGTTCATCCTTATCAGGAATATCAGAGGCGCAGCCAGACTCTCACCGATTACGCGAATAAAATATTTCTAAACATTATTTATCCCGAGGCTTATCCGCTGGAAGAATATTTGCAGGCGGTCGCCGGTTTAAAGGAAAATGACAGATGCGAGTTCTGCCTGAGGGATCGTTTAGTATACACGGCCGAGTTAGCGATTCTAGAAAAATACGATTGTTTCACAACCACCTTGCTCTACAGCAAATATCAAAAGCATGACTTGATTCGGGAAATAGGAAAAACCCTGAGCCAGCAATTGGGAATTTTCTTCTATTATCAGGATTTCCGCGCTGGATGGGCGGAAGGTGTAAAAATATCCAAAGAACTAGGTATGTACCGCCAGCCTTATTGCGGTTGTATATACAGCGAAAAGCAACGATTCTATAAATAAATCAAACCATCTCGCTTTCTTCGGCTAACTTTGTTGGCATCGTCGTCGGCTTCCTCAATGTATTTTCATACGTGTGACCTTTAGGTTATAAGCCTCCGGAGCCTTCTCCTTGCCCCACTGAAGCGGGATAATTCAACTTACAAGTTTCAGTTCACTACGTTTCTGAAACTTAAGTTTCATTATAATTCGAGTTTCACTGCCGCCTCGTTATCCTTTGACCGGGTGCGCAACCAGAGGGCGCGCAATAAAAATAAAACTTTTTACCCTACCGGGAAGTGACGCCGTATAGGCGGCAACTTCCAATCGAAAGGATATAAGTGCATTCCCTGTGTCTTTTTCACCACATAAAAATAAAAAATGTCTATCCTCTTCAATTTCCATTAACATAAAATAATAGTAATTATAGTAGCTTGGTATTAACAGCAAAGTTTATAGAATATGGTATAATTTTTGCTGTTATATAGTCATCAAATTTGTGAATAGGTTTTGGTTAAATACATGCATTTACAGCGTACATTAAAAAAAGAAATAAATTGCTCCAGTATTGGTTTGCATACAGGCCGGAATGTTAACATGAAGATAAAACCAGCACCTGCGGATACTGGTATAGTTTTTATTCGCAAGGATTTGCCCAATGTTGAGCCGATTCAAGCGCGTTACGATAATGTTTGTGATACGACCTTAGCTACAACGTTGGGCTCTAACGGAGTTACTGTTTCCACGGTGGAGCATCTTCTATCGGCATTCAGCGGCATGGGTTTGGATAATGCTATTATCGAACTGGATTCTTTTGAAGTACCTATTATGGATGGCAGCGCGCTTTATTTTGTTAATATGCTCAAGGAAGTCGGCACGAACGTGCAGAAGAAAAATAAAAGACTGCTGATTATTAAAAAGCCGGTGTCCATGACTCAAGGCGATACCAGTGCCATGTTCATGCCTGCGGATGAATTTAAAATTACATACGAAATAGATTTTAAACATCCCATTATCGGCAAACAATCATTCAGTATGACTTTTTCTGATGAAAAATATGAAAAAGAAATCTGCGCCGCCCAGACATTTGGTTTTTTAAAAGATCTGGAATTTTTGCAAGCGAAGGGTTTGGCACTGGGCGGATCGCTGAAAAATGTTATTGTTCTCGATGATAAAAAAATCATCAATAAAGAGGGACTGCGTATTCCGGATGTATTTGTAAAACATAAGATTCTTGATGCAATCGGAGATTTATTTCTGCTGGGAATGCCGATTATCGGCCATTTTATAGCTTATAAATCCGGCCATCGTTTGAATAATATGTTGCTTAAAGAGTTGATGACCAAAAAAGATTGCTGGGAAATTGTTAACTGTGTCAATAAAGAAGAAGTGCATAAGCTTAATTCTTTTAAAAAAATTCCTTCCTTTAGAATTCTCGATGCCATTCAAGTTTAAGCCAAATTAATCTTGATTTTTATCGTCAGGTTGCCTAGTATAATAATTTGAAGTTTAATATTGGGTTGCTTCAGGATAAAATTATTTGTAATTTCCAATGTTTCCTGAATATTAATTAAAGACTAGCGTCACCTTCACAAGATTATGCTGTTCAGACAACAATCTCCATGCGGCTTTAGTATTGGAACTTAGAAATAAATAAAGCATAGTTTATTTGTCATAAATCCTAAAAAACGACGTTTTATGAAAAAAGAAAAAAAGAAATTTTTCGGTATAATATTAATTTCCTTGTTTTTTGTTTTTTGTTTTATGGAATTTCCAATGCAGGCGCTGGCAATTGAACCAAAAATGACGGATATTTTGATTACAAATAACGCAGAAAACGTGCTTTTATATGCGCGGCTGGTCAACGGATTTAAACCCAATATGGAATTGGCTGTTTTGGCCGGAATTCCCGCCACTTTTACTCTGCATCTCGAAGTTTATCAGGTAAGATCTTTTGTATGGGATAAAAAAATAACCACACATGAAATTAAACGCACCATAAAATATGACAATCTCCAGAAGACATTCAGCGTCTATAATAATAGCAACACACAGCCGGTTGTTTTTTCTGATTTTGAAAGTGCGCAGAAGGCAATGGTGGATTTTAATGGAATTGTTGCTGTTCCCTTGACTTCGCTGGTGAAGGGGGGGGATTACTATCTGCTGGTTAAAGTTAAAATGGATAAGGCACGCTTGCCCTTGCATATGGAAAATGTCTTTTTCTTCGTCTCTTTTTGGGATTTTGAAACAGCCTGGGAGCGGCAGAATTTTTCCTATTAAGTTTTGTTTCCCCCAAAATAATGAATTGAACTGCCTTGATTAGCTAATGGAAAAAAAACGAAAAAATAATATTGATGAAAAGGAATTAAGAAAACGCCGCCGTGAACGGATTATTATGGTCGTTGTCGGCGTTTTAGCGATTACCTTTACTTTAATTGCCAGTAATTTTTTCAACAAGAATGATTTACCTCTATCAACAAACATTTTCGTTTATGGCCTTACCAGCATTAATGTTATTTTAATAATCCTCCTGCTCTTTCTGATTATCAGGAATGTCGTCAAACTGTTTTATGAGCACCGCCACGGTATTATCGGCTCTAAATTAAGGACAAAGTTGGTGGCTACTTTTGTCGGGTTATCTCTCGTTCCTACAATTTTACTTTTTTTATTTGCCATAAATTTTCTTTCTTACAGTATTGAGTTTTGGTTCAACATTAAGATTGGTGATGCCTTAAACCGGTCATTGGAAGTGGCTCAGGTTTATTATCAGCAAATGGAGGAACAAGCCAAGTTCAATGCCCGTCAAATCAGTGCGGATATAACTAAGAACCGTCTCTATGAACGTGAACGAATGGAATATCTAAAAAATTTCATCGGTCAACGCCAAAATAATTATAAAGTAGGCATGGTCGAAACTTATTTTGATTTTCAAAAAGATAAAATTGTTTTTGCTGATGCCGAACATCCGGATCTGGTCCCCGTAACTCTCGATCCTAAAATGATAGAAGATATTTATTCCGGCAAAGAAAAATCTACAGTTCAGCCTACCAATATTGGAGATGCAGTTGTTGGTATTGTGCCGGTTTTTTCTTATGCGGTGCCCTCGGAAGTAATTGGCCGTGTTTCGGTAAGTTACGTTATCCCCAAAGGTTTTGTGGATAAACTCAGAAGTATTGCTAACGCCTCAGAACAGTATGGCAAGATTAAATTTCTAAAAAATCCAATTAAATCAAATTATATTATTACTTTATCCATCGTGACTTTGGTAATCATATTTTTGGCGACTTGGTTTGGGCTGACTTTGGCAAAGGGAATTACTGATCCTATTCAAGATCTTGTCCAAGCCACTAATAGAATTACACAGGGAGATTTGGATAGCCACATTGATATTGAGGCGGATGATGAAATCGGACTTTTAGTCAAGTCTTTTAATCAAATGACCAAGGATTTAAAGAAAAGTAAAAATAGTGTGGAAGAAGCGAATATAAATCTGGAGCGGCGGCGTAAATATATGGAAACAGTTTTGCGCAACGTCTCTGCAGGTGTTATTTCTGTGGATAAAACAGGAATGATCACCACTATTAATCGTGCTGCGGAGAGAATGTTTGATATTAAATCAGAAAAGGTTCTTTTTCAAAATTATCGTGATTTAATGATACCGGAACATCTTTCCCTTGTTGACGAATTTTTACAGGAAATGAAGGAAAACAATGATAACTTATTGGAAAAACAGTTGGAAGTTATGCTTAAGGATAAAGCTCTTACTGTTCTTCTGACGATTACAACAATTCAGGATGAGGAAGGTAACGATTCCGGTACCGTTGTGGTTTTTGAAGATTTGACCCAGCTTCAAAAGGCAGAACGTGCTGCGGCCTGGCGTGAGGTCGCCCGTCGTATGGCGCATGAAATCAAGAATCCGCTGACACCGGTACAGCTTTCCGCACAAAGATTGCAGCGAAAATATGGAGATAAATTAGGAGAAGAAGGGTCAGTATTTAAAGAGTGCACACAGACAATTATTGATCAAGTGGAAGTGCTGAAGAATCTGGTCAATGAATTTTCACGTTACGCGCGGATGCCTGTGACTTCACCGACACTCAATGATTTAAATGTGGTAGTTGCCGAGGTCGTTTTGCTTTTTCAAGACGCCCATAAGGATATCGTCTTTGAATTTAAGCCTGCTGAAGGATTACCGAAATTTGACCTGGACGCTGAGCAAATTAACAGAGTAATGATTAATCTGCTGGATAATGCTGTTGCGGCAATTAATAAGAAAAACGGTCGCATCGAAATTACCATAAGTTATGATGAACAACACCGCAAAGCTACTGTAGCCGTGGCCGACGATGGCGCGGGGGTTCCTTCAAGTTATAAAAGGAAAGTTTTTGAACCATATTTTTCGACAAAGAAATTCGGGACCGGCCTGGGTTTGGCAATTGTCAGTTCAATAATATCCGATCATCATGGTCAGGTTAGCGTTGCTGACAACAATCCCACAGGAACGATTGTTTCTTTTCAGTTGCCGGTTTCGGAAGTTTAATCTATATGTAAAAATAAGAGTATGAACCTAAAAGAGTAAGTATTATGAATGAAACAATTCTTGTAGTTGATGATGAATTGAGCATTTGTCAGTCGTTAAAGGCAATCTTAAGCGATGAAGGCTATCAAGTATTGGTGGCGGGTAGTGGCGAAGAAGCTGTTCAACTCATTGAGGAAGAAATGCCGCAGCTTGTGCTGCTCGATATTTGGCTGCCGGGCATGGATGGTTTGGAGACTCTCAAAGCGATTAAAAAAGCACATCCAAAAGTGTTGGTAATTATAATGTCCGGCCATGGCACAATTAAAACAGCCGTGAAAGCTACGAAACTCGGAGCCTTTGATTTCATCGAGAAACCTCTATCGCTGGATAAAATTATAATTTTGGTAAACAATGCCATCAATTTAGTTCGTCTCAAAGAAGAAAACATTTTATTAAAGCAAAAAGTTTCTCATCAATACGAACTCACCGGTAGCAGCGCGGTGATAAACGAACTTAAAGAAATGATTAGCATCGTTGCGCCAACGAATGCGTGGATTTTGATTATGGGGGAAAACGGTACAGGCAAGGAATTAGTGGCGCGTTCCATTCATCACTTGAGTTGGAGATCGCATAAAGACATTGTGGAAGTCAACTGTGCGGCGATTCCCGAAGAATTGATTGAGAGTGAATTATTCGGCCACGAAAAAGGAGCATTTACCGGAGCGACAGAGAAAAAGCGCGGCAAATTCGATCTTGCCCATGAAGGCACGATTTTTCTTGATGAAGTGGCCGACATGAGCCTGAAAACGCAGGCAAAGATTCTGCGTATCCTGCAGGAAAAAAAGTTTGAACGGGTCGGCGGCAATAAATTAATTGACATGGATGTGCGGGTTTTAGCCGCAACCAATAAGGATTTGGAAGAGGAAATGAAGGCGGGGCGTTTCCGGCAGGATCTTTATTATCGTCTGCATGTAATTCCTTTGATTGTTCCGCCCCTGCGCGAAAGGAAAGAAGATATTAAACCTCTGGCGGAACGCTTTTTTCTGGATTTCTCCATTAAAGAAGGCCAGACACCGAAGGTTTTAACTGACGATGCCTTGGCCTTACTGATGAAACATGATTGGCCGGGGAATGTCCGGGAATTGAAAAACATTATTGAAAGGTTGATTATTCTAACTCCATCCAATGAAATCACCGCTAAGGATATTCCGTTGCTCAATGCTAAAATAGACAACGCAGTGTCCGGGGAGGATTCGGTAGCCGTTGCCGCAGATTCATTAAAAGATGCCAGGATGGATTTTGAGCGTAAATTTATCATCAAGAAATTAGAAGAAAACGAAGGAAATATTCCTAAAACCGCGGAAGCAATCGGTTTGGAGCGCAGTTATTTGAATAAGAAAATTAAAAGCCTCAAAGTTGTGACAAAGGATGAGTCTTAATCTTCTTTTTTGTAATTCATTTGTTTTTTCATATCGGAGATAGAAAATTTATTAAAGGGGAGAAATGCAACTCCGAGTACAACTACAATGGCCATGGACAGGAAATTGTAAACAACTGCAAAAGAAAGCGCTTCAGTTTTAGCCAAATGGAAAAGCTCTAAGGCAAGACAGCAGGCGTAATGCCAATTGCCAATATAACCAGGAGCTGTGGGAATGGCTATGCCCACAAGGAGAAAAATCATTACAACAAAGGATGCTGTTACCGGTAAGGTAAAACCAAAAGCCTTCAGCAACATATAAATAGCCAGCACATCCACAAGCCAAACCAAAGCCGAAAGAAAAAACAAATACAATAGAAATTTAATATTAGTAATAATCTGAAAGCCGTCAATAAAATGATGGATCAATTCATCTATTTTATTAGCGAGTTTTCCGGGAATCTTATTCAAAATTATATTTATGAATTTCAGCGCCGTTTCTCTGCGCAGAATTAAAAACAAAATAAAACAAAACCCCGCTAAGGCTAGCAGAAAGAAAATAATACTCGATTTAATCATCCACGAAGGTAGATTAGGCAGATCAGCAAGAGAAAGAGCAATTACAGCAATTGCCAATACGGTAAAAATATCCAACACCCTTTCGACAAGAATAGTTCCCAGTGCGGAAGACATTTTTATTGAACTTCTTTTGGAGATTAAATAAGGCCTGGCTAGTTCACCTATACGCGCGGGAATTGAGGCTATTGCCAGAAAGCCCACTGATGTAACTGAAAAAAGAGAAAATTGATCTATTTTTCCCATCGGTTGTAAAATAACGCCCCAGCGATAAGATCGCAACAATTGCATTAAAATTACAAGAAGGATGAAAAAAATAACATAACTTATTTGAATATTTTTTAGATCACGAAAAACATCCTGAAGATTAATTCCTCTTACGGACAAATAAACCAGGACGATGCTGATCAGGATACCTAAGATAACTTTTTTATTCATCGGTTGTTGAAACTCCAGTTCCGCAAGCTAAGCGTAGCGGAATTGGTAAGTTGAACAATCCCGCGAAGCGGAGGGTTTAATACCCCGCAGCTTGCTTTGGGGTTCTCATACCCGTGATTTACCCGGCCATATTATATACGCTTTTTTTAGTCTTTGACCAGGTAGTCGGCAATTTTATCATGTAAGAGTTGGGACGATAGTTTGTTACCGATTAAGCCCACGCGAATGGTTACTGTAGTTAGATTTTTTGATTTATATGTAATTTCAAAATTGACTTTTTCATCATTTATCAATGTGTTAATTGTTCCCTGAGCAATTTCTTTATTAGGAACTACTTCAATACCGTGCATATCAGCCACGGTCTTTTCACAAGCGCTCCAGACTTTATCGAAGGGGGAAGAGTAATCGGTTTTTAGTCCGCCGTTAACATAATAGTAGGTTCCCGCCGTACCTGCTCCAGCGGCCGCACCTCCAACAATCAGTGGTACGCACCCGGAAAAAAGAAAAAGAGCAAATAATGATAAAATCAAGAGTGAAAAATTATTTCTTTTCATGTTTCTTCCTCCGGTAAATTTAATTGTACTATTTAAAGCATATGTCATCTGGTATTGCAATCGCTTTTATCCAGCAATCCCATATCAAAATCAACTGGCTGTCTGATTGAGTTTTTCAAACTCGACTAAAAGTTCTTCCTGCTTTTTACACAATTCCGTGGGGATTTGCACAAAAATTTCAATAATCTGATCTCCACGTCCGTAACCCCGGATATGAGCGATTCCTTTGCCTTTGAGCCGGAAAGTTTTTCCGTTTTGCGTACCCCGGGGAATTTTCAATTTTTCTTTGCCCTGAAGCGCAGGCACTTCAACTGTTCCTCCCAACGCGGCATGAACAAAAGAAATAGGGACGCGGCAAATAATGTCATCGCCTGATCTTGTGAAAATATCATGCTCTTCGACATGTATAAATACATACAAATCGCCGTCGGTTCCGCCGCGGTCTCCGGCTTCGCCTTCTCCGCGCAGGCGCAGACGTGACCCTGTTTCCACACCGGCTGGAATTTTCAACTGCACAGTTTTAGATATTTGTTCTTTGCCCATACCCCGGCAATTTTCGCAGGGTTTGGATATGAACTTGCCGTAACCGTTACAATGCGGGCAGGTGGAACTGATGGTAAAAAAACCGCTGGATTGAATTACCTGACCGCGTCCCTTACAGGTGCGGCATGTTTCGGGAGATGATCCCGGAGCGGCTCCGGTGCCGTGACATTTATGACAAGTGGCTGATTTTTCCAGTTCAATTGTAGTGGTAAGTCCGAAGGCGGCATCGAGAAAAGAAATTTTCAGATCATAGCGCAAATCGGCGCCGGCGCTGGCTGCGTAACGCGATTGCCCACGTCCCCGTATATTGCCATATCCGAAAGCATCCTCAAAAATGTTACTGAAATGAGAAAAGATGTCATCGAAGCCGCTGAATCCTCTAAAACCGGTGCTGCTTAAACCTTCATGCCCGTATTGGTCATATATTTCTCTTTTTTGTCTGTCACTTAATACTTCATAAGCTTCAGCCGCTTCTTTAAATTGTTCTTCCGCTTTTTTGTTTCCGGGGTTTTTGTCCGGATGGCACTGCATCGCTATTGTGCGGTAGCTTTTTTTTATCTCTTCTTCTGAAACCGTTCTTGTCACATTCAGAATTTCATAATAATCTTTTTTTATCATGCGCTTTTTCCGTCAACCTCTTTTTGTATTATTTTCTTGAGGGAATTGAGCATCTCCTCATTATTTGCTTTTTCCAGTGCGTGCCGGGCAAAGAAATATTTTTTTAAGTCGATGGCTTTCTGTCCAATACTTTCCCAGTCGGAAGGTTTTAATTCCAGATGAAGCGCTCTGGCAGCCTGCTGGAAAAGCATAATATCGCCGCAGTCAAAAGCGATATTTTTAATTTTTTGCATGCCGTTATTATCATTTGCCTTTTGGTAAAAATCGAGCGCGTCGGAAAGAAAACCTTCTTCTAAAAACATGTCGCCGTGATTCTGAAGTACATGGGAATTAACTTTATCAATATATAATATTTTTTGTTTTAAACGGTAATCAGGTGGTTTTTTAATACTCAAAATATATCTCCTTCCGGGGAAAATACGTCTATGTCTAATTTGATTGTAATCTAATAACGATTTAATTTTAGTCAATATATGGCGATTATATCACTCCACAAGCCGCGTTAGCGCTTCTTCATATTTTTTCCTTGTATTTTCTATGATTTCTGGAGGTAACTCCGGAGCGGGCGGTTTTTGATTCCATTTAATGGATAGAAGATAGTCTCTTAAGAACTGTTTGTCAAAACTTTTTTGCGGCCTACCTTCTTCGTAATCATCGGCAGGCCAGAAGCGGGAAGAATCAGGAGTGAGCAATTCATCAATCAGGATTAATTCTTTGCCGATTATTCCAAATTCCATTTTTGTGTCGGCTATTATAATGCCGGCTTTTTGGGCGATGTTTGCAGCGCGTTCGTAAATGGCCAAACTGGTGTTGATAACTTTATCGGTAATATCCGTGCCGATAATGTCCTCCATTTCTTTTCTGTTAATAGGCGAATCGTGTTCGCCTGCTTCCGCTTTAGTGGTCGGGGTAAAAATGGGTTCCGGTAATTTGGATGACTCTTTCAGCCCATCCGGCAATTTAATGCCGGAAACTGTTTTGTTGTGCTGATAATCCTTCCAGCCGGAGCCGCTCAAATAACCGCGGACAATACACTCAACCGGCAACGGAGTAGCTTTTTTAACCAGCATGCTTCTTCCTTCCAGATCTTTGCGGTAGGTAGCGCATTCTTCAGGAAACTCGGCGGGATTAGTGGAAACAATGTGGTTGCCGATAATATCCTTCATTTTATCGAACCAGAAGGCGGACATGCTGTTTAGAATTATGCCTTTGCCGGGAACAGGATTAGGCATGATAACATCAAATGCCGAGATGCGGTCAGTGGTTACGATGAGCAAATAATTTTTAACCGAATAAATATCGCGAACTTTTCCGCGGCCAATGAGATTCAGCTTTGTAAAATTTGTTTTTTGTATGCACCCTTTCATAAAAAACATGCTCCTTTTAACGGATGTATGGATTATTATTTTTTTCATGTTCTATAGTGGAAGTTGGCGAGCGGCCGTAATTATGGCCGGGCATCACCTTGGTATCTTCCGGCAGACAGAAGAGTTTTTCCTGAATGGATTTATACATTGTCTGCCATGACCCACCCGGTAAATCGGTTCTACCCACAGCTTCCACAAACAGAGTATCTCCGGTGAAGACATAGCCAGGTGAATATAAACTAATTCCACCGGGTGAATGTCCCGGGGTATGAATCACTTTGAGAGAGACATTGCCCACGGAAATTATATCGCCGTCTTTTACTAAAATATCAGCGGGCGGAGACGCCTTCGCTCCAAACATCTTTAAAATCATGGCCGGTGTTTCAGTCAGCATAATGGCGTCATCTTCGTGAACAACGATTTTAGCCTCGGTAGCCTTTTGCATTTCGGCATTACCGCCAATGTGGTCAACATGGCCGTGGGTATTAACTATGTAGTTGATCCGTAATTTGTTTTTTTGAGCTTCGGCGATAATTTCTTTGATATCGCCCGCCGGATCAATAACCAGAGCATCGCCGGTGATAGGATCTCCAACCAAATAGGCAAAAACGGCCATTTGGCCTACCTGAATTTGTTTTACGAACATCATCCCCCTCCCTTAAAAAGTGCTCATCTAATAACATTTTTTAGTTTGAAACGTCAAATTAAATTAGATGTATAAGGAGTTGATATTATTTGTTTATGAGTATTGCCCCAAAGAATCCGTCTATATTATGTCTATGCGGATAAGTGTGATAAAAGCCGCGGCTGTCCAATAGCCGGGGATTTATTGTTGCCGGGAGTTGGCATAAAGAAAAGTTAGTGTTTCGCGCTAAGAAATCATCGATGATATTTTCATTTTCCGCAGGCAAAAGCGAACAGGTGCAATATATTAAGTGGCCGTCTTTTTTGACCGCGAGGGAGGCATTTTGCAGGATTACTTTTTGGGCAGCAGCAAAATTACGCAGATCTTTTTCAGTGGTGCGCCACTTTATCTCCGGATTGCGGCGCAATGTCCCCAGCCCGGAGCACGGCGCGTCCACAAGAACATGATCGAACTTTTCCCTTAATGAATCCGGCAGACCGGCGCTAAGATCAAGAGTCTGGGTTTCGATTATGGTAATTCCCATTCGTGCCGCTTCCTGTTTCAGCTCGTCAATTTTTTCCGGATTGCGATCAACAGCGACAATTCGTCCTTTGTTTTTGAGGATTGCTGCCAGATGTGTTGCCTTGCCTCCCGCGCCCGCGCAGGCATCCAGTATTGATTCCCCGCTATCCGGGTTGATTAGATAAGAAATAAGTTGCGCCGCTTCATCCTGAATACGCAAGAATCCCTCGGAAAAGAAATTAGTATTTTGAATGGGCCCAACTGAATCGGTCAAAATAATGCCATCCGGCGAGTAACTTGTCGGCGTCGCCGTAAAACCGGCAGCAGTAAACTTTTGCGCAAACTCTTCTCTGGAAGTCTTCAGCGTGTTGACGCGCAGAGTCAAAGGCGGCAAGTCGTTATTGGCGGAACATAAGGATAACGTTTCTTCGGGACCGAAAATTTTTATCCATTTTTTAACGAGCCATAGCGGATGCGAATGAAATGCCGCTATATGCTCAGCAGGATTATTTTTCAGAGAAGGGAAGGGTATCTTTTGGCCGCGACGCAGATAGTTTCTTAAAATGGCATTGACCAGCGCGCCTTTTTCCGGGTGAATCTTTTTGGCAATCTTGACTGCTTCATCCACAACAGCAAAAGCGGGTAACCGGTCGCTGAATTTGAGTTGATAGAGCCCGAGGCGCAAAACATTTTTTATGCCTTCGTCCATCTTGTCAAAATTGCCGCGGTAGAGTTTTGCTAATATCCAGTCAATGTAACCCTGAAAGCGCAGGACACCGTACACTAGATGGGTGAGCAGACGCCCGTCGGGTGTTCCTGATAAAGTATCTGTGTCCAGACAACTGTTAAGCAGCGGACTGGCAAAAGCCTGACTTGAGTGAACCTGATTTAAAATATCTACGGCCAAATGGCGGACGGTTTTTGTCATATTCTTAATTACCAGAGAGAAAATCCGGCAGGCTCCTTGATTGATGATTTGTTTATCCCAGAATTGTTTCTGGGTTCAGGCGATAACCGCGCAGAAAATCGGAAATCAGCATTCTTTTCTTTCCGGCCAGTTGGATATCTTTTAAAATTACGTAACCATCAGATGCCGCCACGGGTAGGCCCGCGGCGCTGGCAGTGTCGATTGATCCCGGTGGCTGCTTAACGTTTCCCGGTTGTGCTCCAGCCATAAAAATTTTCAGAGGTAATCCGTCCATTGATGTGTGGGCAGCAGGAGATGGGCTTAAACCGCGGATGAGATTTACAATATCGGAGACTTTATTGTTCCAGTCGATTTTGCCTGTTTCTTTTTTCAGGCGCGGCGCGAATGTCGCACCGGATACGTCCTGCGGTTTTCTTTTTGCGGTTCCTCCTACCATCTGCTCTATGGTTTTAATAAGCAATCTCGCGCCAAGTTCGGCCAGACGGTCATGCAACTCACCGTATATTTCTGCGGCGCCAATTTCCGTTTCCTGTTGCAGAAGAATGTCACCGGAATCCATTCCTTCATCCATCAACATGATAGTGACACCAGTCTTTGTTTCCCCACGGATAATCGGCCAGTTGATTGGGGCCGCGCCCCTGTATTTTGGCAGCAGGGAAGGGTGGATATTCAGGCATTGCAGCGGCGGGTAATCAATAATAACTTTGGGCAGAATCTGGCCGAAAGCAACTACCACGACCATGTCGGGTTTGAGCTGATAAAATGTTTCCAGAAAAGACGCGTCTCTTACTTTTTCTGGCTGAAAGATCGGCAAGCCGAATTCCTGCGCCAGAATTTTAACCGGCGGCGCGACTTTTTTTAATCCTCTCCCCTGATGGCGGTCAGGCTGAGAAACGACGCCGATTATCGGGTACTGTTGCTCATGCAGTATCTGCAAAGAGGGAAGCGCGAATGCGGGCGTGCCCATAAAAAGAATGCGTGGTTTGGCCATAGGGAAAATGTCCTTTCTTTTTTTTCTAGAAAAACATATATGGAAATAAGAAAAATGTGTCAAGGATTACGAATCATCGATTTATTGCAGGTTAATACTATTATTCAACAAATCAAAAATAAATTCTTAAATTTACCGCGGGATTTCCGGCTGTTTATAGCGGCTACATTTGTTTTCGGATTCTCGCAGAGCATAGTTGACTCCACTTTTAATAATTTTTTAAATGAAACTTTTTTAATCAGTAACCTTCAACGTGGACTTTTGGAATTTCCCCGTGAATTGCCGGGTCTTCTGACGATCGTTGTTTCAGCGATTTTATTTTTTTTGTGTTCCAGAAGGCAAGCGGCTTTGGCCAACATTTTGTGCGCCTTTGGCATATTGTTCATTGGATTTTTTTCGCCAATTTTTTCCATAATGCTTATTTGGCTATTCATATTCAGTGTCGGACAGCATTTGTTCATACCGATGAATCAGAGCATTGGAATGGAGTTGTCAACTGAGGGAAAAACCGGCAAAAGGCTTGGCCAGTTTAGCGCTGTAGCCAATGTTGCCATGATCATCGGCAGTTTTGCTATATTCATCGGTTTTAAGTTTTTCAATCTGAATTTTAAGGCATCATACGTTGTTGCTTTTCTGGGATTTCTCACAGTATCAATCCTCATATTCCTGATGAAAAAGGACGAGCCTGTTTCGGCCAGGACGAAGTTCCAGCTCCGCAAAGAATACAAACTGTTTTACTGGTTAAATATCCTGTACGGGACACGCAAACAACTATTTCTCACCTTTGCGCCCTGGGTGCTGGTTACTGTCTTCCAACAAAAGACACAGGTTCTGGCGACTCTTCTGGCTGTGGGAGGCGTAATCGGTATTTTTTTCAAACCCATGCTGGGAAAGGCAATTGATAAACTGGGTGAAAGATTTATTCTCTCGGCGGAGGCGGTAATGCTCGTATTCGTCTGCATCGGCTATGGTTTTGCCAGAGAAATATTTACGGAAACAACGGCGCTATTCATTGTTTTTATTTGTTATGTAGTTGATCAACTGCTTTTATCCGTGAGCATGGCTCGGGCGACTTATCTCCAGAAAATAGCCGTCAAGCCCGAAGATGTTACGCAGACACTGACGATGGGAGTAAGCATTGATCACATCTTTTCTATTAGTATCGCTGTCTCCGGCGGTTTTATCTGGCTGAAAGTGGGGTATCAGTATGTCTTTCTGCTGGGTGCGATCATCGCTGTGATTAATTTCTTTTCCGCGTTGCAAATTAAAACAAATGGTAGAAAGACTCCAGTGAGATAAACTTATCTTGATTCATAATCTTAAGAAAAATATTGACATGATATTAATCATCGTGTTTTTATCACCGTAATTCTTTGAAGTTTTCAGATAAAAATATTATTTTATCACTCAAGGAGGAACGATATGTCATCATTTACGGAATATGATCAATTCGATGGTCTTGGGTTGGCTCAACTGATTAGAGATTCCAAAATCAGCGCAAAAGAAGTTTGTGAAGAAGCCATCCGTCGCGCCGAGGCGTTGAATCCGAAGCTCAACGCGATCATTTTGCCATTGTATGATATGGCACTGGAAACCGCGAAGGGACACATACCCGATACGCCCTTTATGGGTGTTCCTTTCCTCTTGAAGGACGCGCATCATGCCCTGAAAGGTGTCGCCATGAGCAGCGGCTGCGAGACCTTGAAAAATTATATTCCCGATTACGATGCCGAGATCGTAAAACGCTTCAAAAGCGCCGGTGTAAATATTCTCGGCAAAACAAACACCCCTGAATTCAAGCTTGCTTCTGTTACTGAACCTAAAGCTTTCGGCCCGACACGCAATCCCTGGAATCCCGACTATACACCGGGCGGTTCCAGCGGAGGATCAGCGGCAGCCGTTGCAGCCCATATCGTTCCTATGGCTTCGGCGACGGATGAAGGCGGATCAATCCGTATTCCAGCATCTTGTTGCGGTCTGTTCGGTCTTAAACCCAGCAGAGGGCGCAATCCTGTCGGCCCGGACTTTGATGAAGAATGGGATGGAATGTCTCACAGCCATGTTATCACAAGAACCGTCCGCGATTCCGCGGCTATGCTGGACGCCGTCTGTGGTCCTGAAAATGGTTCTCCCTACGGCATAGCTACTCCAGTCAGGCCTTTCCTTGAAGAACTGGATTTCGAGCCCAGACATTTGCGCATAGGTTTTCATGTTCGACCTGCATTCGGGAAAAATGTCCATCCTGAGTGCGTCAAGGCCGTAGAACAGGCGTGCAAATTGCTTAAAGGTTTGGGACATGCCGGTGAAGAAATACAACCCGGCTATCAGGAAGAAGATGTGACCATGAACTGGACCATCGTTATGCTTGGGAATGCGGCCGCGCTTATCGATAAATTGGTGCGTGTCTATGGTGCATCCAAGATCAGGCAGGATTTAGAATTACCAAACTACGCATTGTATCAGGTGGGCCGGAGAATAAAAGCACTTGACTTCATAAAAGCCAAACGCAAATGGCGGCAGTTTGGAATAATCATGGGACAGGCCACGAATAAATATGACATGATACTTTCTCCCACTCTTGGAGAGCCGCCTGTACTTGTTGGCTCCCAGCAACCAGCTAAAGCGGATCAGTTCTCCATGAAGTTGATCAGTTCGTGGGTGGGAAAAATCATTTTAAGCAATCAAAAGCTGACCTTTTCAATTTTGGAAGAGCTTATGCAAAAGATGATGAAAGGGCAGATGCCTTTTACAATGATTGCGAATGTCACCGGGCAGCCAGCCATGTCCGTGCCCTTACATTGGACTGAAGATGGCCTTCCGTGCGGAGTTCAATTCATTGGCCGCTTTGGCGACGAAGCAACACTGTTGCGGCTTGCCGGCCAATTGGAAAAGGCGCAACCTTGGATTGGGAGGAAACCTGATCTGTTAAAATAAGCGCGGCCCTATTCGTCAGACTAATCCGGTTGAGGTGTATCTATCGGTATACCTTTCTGCCGGGCGCGATAATCGCCGTGATTAATTTCTTTTCCGCGTTGCAAATTAAAACAAACGTCCAAAGATTTTAGTAAAGAGTGTCATTCCCGACCTGATCGGGAATCCAGTGAAGCTGGAAGTTCAAATTAGTATCACGATAAAAATACAGTTATGATATAAGAACAATACAGGAACTTTTGGGACAAAAGGATGTCAGTACAACTATGATTTATACTCACGTTTTAAGTAAAGGTGGCCACGGTGTGCGAAGTCCTTTTGATGGTCTTTAACCGACTTATACAAACTGTATAAATAGGAAGCTAAAAAACATGAATCAAGATTTAAGAGCTTGATTTCATTTAATAATAGTTGTAATCTTCAACTTACTTAAAACGATTTATACAGAAAGCAACAGTCTGTGTTTACAGATTTATACAGACTGTATAAACATTGTTAGGAATACAGAGATGAACGAAAAACGAGCAATCAAGTGGCTTCATTTATCCGACCTTCATTTCGGGATTGGTGATCAGTATGATCGAGCTATTGTACTGAACGCCCTGCTGGAAGATATTCGAGAGCTCAGGGCTAACCAAGGTTTGTCACTAGACCTAATCTTCATCACGGGGGACCTAGCCTATTCTGGAAAGAAGGCTGAGTATGAAATAGCAAGAACCTTCTTGTCTGAACTGCAGTCTGTTTCTGGTGTATCTATCGAAAGAATTATATGCGTCCCAGGGAACCACGATATTGATAGATCCAGGCTAACCGCTTTTATGCAGAGATCAACCCGGCTGTTCCGGGACCATGAATCAGTGGCACAGGTAATAGGCAGTCCCAAAGAGCTATCATTGTTCACTGATCGGCAGAGGCCATTCCTGGATTTCGTCGGAGACTTCTTTCCTTGGGGTAAACAAGCCATTTCAACTGAGGGGCTCTATCACACACACAACCTTATCATAGGCGGAGTGAGAGTCTCTGTTTTGGCTCTCAATTCAGCTTGGATAGCCGGGGCTGACGAAGAAAAGGGACGAATAATAGTTGGAGAACGTCAAGTTCGAGAAGCCTTGGAGAGAATTGATAATCCGGACGTGGTGATTGCACTTATGCATCATCCAATGTCGTATCTTGTGGATTTTGAAGTTCCCGTCATTCGAAGACTTCTTGAGCAACGATGTGATTTCATTCTGCATGGGCACGTCCACGACTTAGGTGTTGTTAACGTTGTGTCACCTGATAGTGAAGTCTTCTACTTCGCCGCCGGGGCTACTTATGTTTCTCGTCGCGAAACGCTATCATATAATGCTGTTAATCTCGATTTGGATGCCGGTAGTTCCCAAGTGTTCCTTAGACAATACTCCGAACCACGCGGAGGTGTATGGATAGCGGATACTGAGCTGTACCGCTCGGCCCCAGCAGGGAAATTGTCGTTTCCGCTGCCAGAGCGGCTTTCACATCGCCCCCAACCAGTCACTTTATCCTATATTAAGGACCGTTTTACAGAACTCACCCCTATTGAAATGGAGGCGGCAGGAATCCTGCCAGATTTTCAAGTTCCGAGCGTTCCTGGTGCCCTCTTAGACGCCATACGCCACGGCAAATGTATTCTCTTTGCTGGAGCTGGGGCATCGGTCGATGCAAAGATTCCTATGTGGCAAGAGTTGGTTCAGCAACTTGTAGACCGTGTTGAAAAAGCAGGAACCATTAGCACCCGGGAATTCGAGAAAGTGAAAGCCTTACTCGACGCGGGTGATCTTCTAATCCTTGCTGATTTCTGTAGGGAGCGATTGGGAAAATATGAGTTTGCGGATTACCTGAAAAGCGCTTTGTCAGATACAAACCGTTCTTCGCGTACCCACCGCCTCCTGTCTGAGATTCCATTCAAGGCTGCAGTGACAAGCAATTTCGATCCATTCATTGAGCACTCTCGTCAAAGGGTTCGGGTAGTCATGCCGGAAACTATGCAGAGACTCGGTGGGGCGGGAGTCGATCAGATCCTTAATAGTGCAGACGCATTCCCGGTCGTCAAGATACATGGATCGTATGACGACGTTGATTCAATCATCCTTACCCATGGCGATTTTCGCGAGATTCTATTTAAAATGCCAAAATACCGTGAGTTTCTCTCTCGCCTTTTTACAGACTCAACCTTGTTCTTTTATGGCTATGCGTTCAAAGATCCAAATGTTGATTTTGTTCTGCAAGAGCTAATGGCTCTTTACGAAGGAAATGCGCGTCCTCATTATGCGTTGTTGCCGGATCCCGGAAACATAAAGTCCGAGTACCTGCGCCGCGGCTACAATATAAGAGTGATATCCTACGATTTGTGGAATGGCTCGCATGTGGCAGCTACTTCATTCCTCGAATTGCTTTCTAATTTGTGCCGGAGTTGAAATGAGCAATAAGATTCCTAACGAGACAATGCAGCCGACGTCTTACAGCCGCGGCTGATTTTTACTGTTGGCATACCTTTCGGAGGTTGATTTATGAAGATACAACATATTCGAAATGCATGCATGATTATTCATTACAATGAGCATAGAATTTTAGTAGACCCCTGCCTAAACCCAAAAGGAAGCCTGCCGCCATATACGATTTTTCGTAAAAGGCCTCGATTTAACCCTATAGTTGATTTACCACAAAACTCGGAATCTATATTGCGTCAGATTACATGCGGACTCATTACACATTTCCGTTATGGTCATTTTGATCATCTTGATAAATCAGGATTTCGCCTGCTGGCGCAGAAACAGGTACCTGTATATTGCAACTCCATTGATGAACCGTCTCTGAGACGCCGCCGTATCAAGACAATCCCCCTGGCAATGAAGAAGAGAAGCCAATTTCTCACAGGGAGTATCACCACGTTTCCTACTGCCCATGGACACGGTTTAGCCGGCATGCTCATGGGACCCGGAGCAGGATATTTCATTGAACTGCCGGGGGACAAATCTATTTACGTCAGTGGCGATACGGTGATGACACAAACTGTCAGACAGGTGCTTAATGACCTTCGACCTGATATTTCCATATTGAATGCAGGAACGGCAGTACTTGATTTTGGCAGACCCATTCTTATGCCTCTTGATGAGCAACTGGATTTTATAAGAACCGCTCCTGGCAAGGTCATTGCCGTACATCTGGATGCCTTTAATCATTGTTTAACTACTCGAGCTATACTGAGAGATGCTGTTTCGAAAGAAGGATTGTCCGGCAAAGTGATGATTCCGACAGATGGAGAATTAATGGAGTTCTAGACTTGGCCAACAAATCACTCCAGCGGGAGGCTAATAGCCACCGCTGACTTCAACCGTAAATCCGACGCGCCATTACTCAAATTTCTTCCGTTGACACGGAATGCCCCTTTCCTTATACTTCCAATCATTAAAACATCCAGGAGAAAGAACTATGACTATCAACATTAAAACAGAAGAGCACATCATGCTCATTGAAATCGACCGGCCTAAAAAGTACAACGCTATGACGCGCGAGATGTATACACAGATGGCGCGTGCCTATTATCAACTGGATCAGGACGACAATTTGTGGGTGGGAGTTGTTTACGGCAACGGCCCGCATTTTACGTCAGGGCTTGAGTTGACTGACTGGTCGGATGCGTTTAGTAACGCGGTAGGCTTTCCTCTGGGTGGCGAAAATGAAATTGATCCATTTTACATGATGAATGAAAAGCGCTGCCGCAAGCCGATCATCTTTGCCGTTCAGGGCTATTGCTTCACCTGGGGCGTGGAGGCTATGCTCAATGCAGATATACGCGTGGCTTCATCAGATGCGCGTTTCGCTATGCTGGAAGTGCGCCGCGGATTTTTTCCGTGCGGCGGAGCGACATTAAGATTACCCAGAGATATTGGATGGTCCAACGCGATGCGTTACCTTTTAACCGGAGACCAATGGAGCGCCGATGACGCCTATCGCATGGGTTTGGTGCAATATGTGACCGAGTCGGGAAAGCAACTAGAACAAGCGATGGAACTGGCACGGAAAGTGGCGAGCGCCGCGCCGCTGGGCGTGCGCAGCATTTTGCAAAACAGCCGACTAGCGGAAAAGCAAGGTGAACAGGCCGCCAAACAGACTATTTATCAGGATGTGGCCAAAGTCATGAAAAGCGAGGATATGAAGGAAGGTCTGCAATCATTTATCGAACGCCGCACCGCGGTGTTTAAAGGTAAATAACAGAACGAGAAATTGTCATTGCTGGTGTAATGGCAAAAATGTTTTTGTAAAGGAATAAAGCAATGGAATGCAAAAAAGAGAAAAATCTCGATAAATGTAATTGCACGTATGAACCATGCAGCAGGAAAGGCGTATGTTGCGATTGCCTAACATATCATTTGAAGAGCAGGGAACTGCCCGCGTGCTGTTTCCCGAAAGACGCGGAAAAAACATATAATAGATCATTTGAACATTTTACCGAATTGGTATCGAAACGTAGAATATAGAAAAATATGTCCAAATCACGAGAAACCGTAGCCACGAAAGATGGTAAGAGTTTTTTGTTCTTCGCGATGTTTGCCTTGATGCTGAATTATACATGGGTCGGTAAGGTTATGGCGAATCCCCCGGAGCCTTCTCTTTCGGCAATAGTTTTTTTCGGGATTCCTTCAGTAAAAGAACTGAAACGAAACATTAATCTTGAAACAGCAAACGAATGTCTTCAAAAGTATCTGAAAACCATACCTAAGAAATCTTACCTTTTATCGGCTAATATTCCGTCAGATCCAGAAAACGCCGTAAATTACAAGCGGCGCAATCTGGAAGAGCAGATAGTTATAATGATGGGGAATAAAACCAGAGATGAGGCTAGAACTTTCTCTCTTGCTGTGCCGCTTTACGCGGAATGGGAGGGCATGAGTGAATGTCCGTTGGATGAAGCGAATTTTGTTGATAACTGGCTGAGTAAACGACCCGGCACACCTATCGCCCCGTTTCTATATCTTTTCAAAGCTCACCGGATTAGAGCGGGGTATGAGGCGGCGAAAGCAGGACACGAGAAAGGTCTTTGGCCTATCCTGGCAAAAAAATACAGAGAGTCACTGGATAAGATCAAGTCTTCCACCAATCCTCTGATTTTCTGTATCGCAAAAGATCTGGAGGCGCAGACATATGTTTATCTGGAAGGCTATGGACGTCCCTGAGAAAAAAAGAGTAATGGCATGGAGTTTGTTTTTTGGCTTCTTGTTATTAATGATTCCATCTCATGCCGGCGCTTGTTCCTGCAACTGGAAAGGGCCTTTTCTTACAGCCTCGAAAGACGCGCCTTTAATCGTGCTCGGCAAAATTATTCGCCATCATCCCGACGGCACGTCACCGACTATGGATGTTCTGGTTTTGGAAACGCTCAAAGGCGGCATTCTGGATTCGGGTATGGTTGTTCAGATGGGAGATGGAATGCATTGCCGGCCGACTCTGGATGTTTTTCCACCCGGCAGTAAATGGATATTGGCATTGAACGGGCAGGGGGCGAAGCCGGGCACTGGCTTGGCAATATCGCATTGCGGAGAATACTGGCTTCGCGTGGAAGATGATTATGTTGTGGGCAGTATCGACGGAGGATTAAATCAGATAAAACGTACGCCTCTGCACGAATTCAAAAACAGGTTTTTATATCCGCGTTTCAGTGAAAAAATTTCAGGGCGAATCGAGGCGGGCAAACAGTTTCGCTGTCCATTCGGCTCACGTTTCGAATTTATCCTTGAACCGGCGCCTGCGAGATGGGAAATATTTATTAAAGAATACGGACGGGACGAAAATCTTTCGCGGCTGACGCCGCCTTTTCACTTTGTGCCAAATCCAAGGGAAATTGAAGGCTGGCATCTATCTGACAATCCCTCTGCTTGCGCCAACCGCTCTTATAAAGCTGACGCGGGTCCCGCCAATCCCCGAAAATTTATTTTCTCACCAGAAGTGGGGAAAAAAATTGATGGAATAGGCGCGGCCAGGGCGGTAACTGATGAAGAAATAAAAGATGTGCAAAAGTTCGGCAGGGGAGAACTGACTATTGAAAAATTTAAGCTTGAAGCGGGAAATGACGGCTGTCCGAAAATAGAATGGATGGATTTTTCCGTTCAACTCGACGGCGGATATTAAACCGCTTTGATATTTTGAGAAAAATATTGACATATTATTAATGATTATGCTTTTGTTTTGCTGACTCTTCTAAAGTTTTCAATTTCACGTTTATATTTACAAATGTTGTTGAGAGAATTAGGTATGATTCAATCTAAAACTCATCAATCAGCTTTTTTAAAGGATGCAGCAGTGCAAACTTTGTCTGCGACAATCCACGCTATCCCGTCCACTTGCCACACATTCTGGCACTCTTTTACGACACACCTGCTTGAAGACGTTTACGATATACGAACGGTTCAGGAACTTTTCGGTCATAAATATCTAAAAACGACGATGATCTATACTCACGTTTTGAATAAAGGACCATCAGCGGTGAGAAGTCCGGCTGATAATCTTTAGATAATTATTAGGGATGTTATATGGATCTGCATAACATTCCGGCAAAATTATAGGAAATTAATTGATAATGTTTATAAATCATATAATTAAATACAAAACATAAAGTATTTTTGAGGTGTTTTATACCGCAAGTATGCGGTGTTTGCAATATTAGCATAGATCCATATAAACAATGTTATGCACAAAAAAGGAGACGAAAATGAAATACTATCCTCCCATTTTTAACCAACAACAATTCCATTGCCCTTTATGTGGAGTCTATGCAGCACAGGCGTGGGCAGATTGTTATTATTCTCTTTGGAGCCAGCGTCAAGGCACAAAGATACAGATATCAAAATGCAGTCACTGTGACGATATAGCATATTGGTATGATGGCAGGTTAATTGTACCATCATCAGGTTCGGTAGAACTCCCAAATCCCGATATGCCAGAAGACTGTAAGATCGATTATCTTGAGGCGCGAGACATCGTTAATTTATCTCCACGTGGTGCTGCTGCTTTATTAAGGCTATGCATTCAAAAGCTAATGATCAATCTAGGGCAAACAGGCAAAAATATAAACAATGACATAGGTGAGCTAGTAAAAATCGGTTTACCCCAACTAATACAAAAGTCATTAGACATTTGCCGTGTCGTGGGAAATAATGCCGTTCATCCAGGGGAGATAGATTTAAACGACACACCAGAGATAGCCCAGACTCTATTCAGTTTAATCAATCTTGTTGTGCAAGATCGAATTACTAGACCCAAAGAAATTGAAGCATTGTATTCAACCTTGCCCGAAGGTGCCCGCGAGGCCATCAACAAGAGAGATAATGAATAACAAAAGCAATCCAGCCGATCGCTGCGCTCCGGCTGATCTTTGCGTTCGCCCGCCGCCTTTGGTGGCGGGCGAACGGAGCCGCGTCTGAAAGTCGCTTGCTCAATCGCCTAAGGCGGCCGAACAGCGACTAGAACAGACTGGCCTTCGGCCAGCAGTTCAGCCGCGGCTTCGTTCGGCTTCTTATTTATATAAAGGTAACTACTAATTTATGAATACTACCCATCCAAGCTTCCAACAACCATCTGACACAACAATGCCTGTTTGGAGATATCTTAGTCTAGCTAAATTAATTTCGTTCTTGTCTGATCGAGCTCTCTACTTTGCTCGAAGTGATCTCTTGGGTGATCCCCATGAAGGAACAATTACTGTCCACAATGCTGCAAATATTATGACACAGTTTTGTGATCCTCTTCAACCTGATCTTATAGTGAAGGTGCGTAAGATGTGGAGACTCTTTACATATGTTTCTTGCTGGCATTTAAATAATATTGAATCTGAAGCAATGTGGAAACTCTATTGCCCATCAAACGATGGAGTTGCCGGATGGCGATTTCAGCAGGAAGTTCACAATATCGGGTACTGATGGGGGATTTGCTGAAAAAATGCTCAATTCCAATATGCCTGGCGAAATCATGCGGCTGGAAGAATTTAAAAAACCGTTTGTGGATATTGATGGCAAATCGGTAAAAATAGAAATCAACGGTGATCTTTCCAGTACGCGCAGGAGACTGAACTCAGGCAATTTTTAGAGGTGGCCGAAAATATCATTGAGGCGGTGGTTCAGCAGTCATGATATACAAAAAATGAGACGCCGGTGATATTTAATGGCAGCAATGCTTATTTTATTAAATAAACCGCTTGTAAGAAGCGGCTGATTTAATTGTTGGTATCAGAATGAAAGAATGGCGTTTGAATATTGATAAGTGGCCCGGTCCCAATCGAAAGAAGTGGCCAGGCTTGCGGGACGTTATTACGGAAAGCCCTGATGGCAGATACGTCGCGGTTGTTTATTCATGTGGCGAAATTGGTATTTACAAGGAAGTCGGATTATTCGCTCTGTTCGAAGAACCGAAGGAGTCACCGAGGCTTCTGCTCCGTCCCAGTGGTCTTACTTGCCTTGTTTAGGACACTACCGGAATAACCACGCATTGGATCGGGAATCGATTTTGTGTTGTTACGCCGTATTGCATCAGGCCTAAGTTTCATGGAAAGACTCAGTCGTTTAGCGGTGCAATGTATTTTGATGTTGAACAGCGCAAGGTTGCATACGTTCCCGGAGCTTCTTCAGGAAATATCATCTCTAAACTTCCTGATGAACTTGAGTGGAGAAGTTGGAAGCTTTTCTGGTGGTGGCCTATATTTTGGCATAAGCGATAGAGAAAAGCTCGGCAGAACAGATGATTTGTAAATTTGTTAAAGTATTGGAAAATGAAAAAAGCCACTAAACAGCAAAATATTAAAGATGAATTTTATACTTCCGAGAAGTGTTACATTGCTAAATTGTCTAACACGCCCGACGATCCGGATGTGTCTATCGCGCGGGCGAGAGTGGAACCCGGAGTGACAACCCGCTGGCATCGCCTCAAAGGAACTTTCGAGCGCTATTTTATTATCAGCGGCATAGGGCTTGTGGAGGTTGGAAAACTGCCGCCGCAGGAAGTAACCGCTGGTGACATCGTACTTGTCCCGCCGATGTGCCGTCAGCGCATTACAAATATTGGCAAAGATGATTTGATTTTTCTGGCGATCTGCACACCACGTTTTACGCAGGATGCTTATGAGGATATCGAGAATTAAAGACTTGATTTATTTAATATTGGTTGTAATGTTAAAACAAAAAATCGATTAATATAGAAAGCATTACAGATTTATATAGATTGTATGAACATTGTTGTTCCTATAAAACGTTGCATATCACGGTAAGGTGTTTATGGATCCGTATCAGATTTCCGTGGTCGTGAAAGCTGCTGAGAGAATCCTCTCCGAGAGCCCTATCTGGAAGACTGCCTTGGGATTCCTGTCTGGGCTAGGCGGTGCCATCCTAGGCTGACTCGGCGCTTACCTGCAGTTCAGATATACCTTCCAGAAAGGACTCCGAAAGGAGCACTACTACCAATCAAAGGAGAATGTTATCACAATAATCAAATTGCATAGCGAATTTCTGGCCTATATTTATCAATCTTACAAAGCTATCAAGACGGTGTTCAACACAGGTAATCTTGTCAGTGCTGAGGCCATGAATGATTTCATCACCGAATACCAAACGAGACTAGCTCTCTCGCATCAGATGAGCGAGATCGAGTTCCCGGGCCAGACGTTCGATACCGCGAAGATCAATGCCCAATTGCGTCAACTCGAGGATAGCATTGCGGCGATCAACAATGACATATTCGCAGCCATTGAGACGGCAGGTTCTCCTCTGACTGCCGATCAACTCTTCCAGACCCTTGGCAAGGATCGTGTGGACGCCTTCAACAAGCTCAACACTGCCATTATAAATGGAGTCACAAAGGAGATTGTGCTTCAGCAAAAAAAGATGATCCAGATCCTGCAAGGGGAAGCAAGACATCTAGGGCTAGTCGATATTGCGAAGTAAATCAAGACGATGCAGAAGAAGACGACCAAACACTTGGGTTAGCTGAGGGAATTCCGCTGGCGTTTTACTCCTGCCGCTTACCAAAACCGTTATGTGACTTGCAAATACGAAGAATGATTATTCAGCTTTCCCGTTATTTATATTCTACGATTTTCAAAGAATATTTACCAAATCGAAAACATTACTCCGATTCTAAATCAAAGATGATATCGAGGCGGCAAGGACGAGGCGACGAGGCGTATTAATAATACGTTGAGGAAGCCGACGACGCTGTCAACAAAGATAGCGCTTTGATTTAGGATTGGAGCTACATAAAATTTTCCGGATCAACATCCGCTGTAACTCTTACATGGCTGTTTTTGTTTGTATTGATAATTTCCCGCGCGATTTGATGCAGTGCGTTTATATCAGTGCCTTTAATCAGCATCTGCCAGCGAAAGCGTCCTCTGATCTTGGCCAGCGGCGATTCCGCCGGGCCGATAATTTCCGATATATTTCCTTGAAGCGCGCTCTGCTTTTTGGCCATCTTGCCCAATCGGTGCGCTTCTTCAATCAACGCATCTTTTTTTATGGAGGATAAACGTAAGTTGATTATCCGGCCAAACGGCGGGTATTGCAGAGCCTTGCGAAACTCAATTTCTTCCGTGTAAAATGATTTGTAGTCATGATTTTGCGCATGCCTTAAAGCGTAATGATCAGGATTAAAAGTCTGGATAATGACTTTTCCCGGGGCATCTCCACGGCCGCCTCGTCCGGCAACCTGCGTTATCAGTTGAAAAGTTTTTTCTGCGGCCCGGAAATCCGGTATATTCAGAGAAGTATCGGCGGAGATAACGCCGACCAGTGTTATGAGAGGGAAGTCATGTCCCTTGGTGATCATTTGTGTTCCGATAAGGATATCAATTTTTCTCTGCTCCAGTGCCTGAAGAATTTTTTCTTGAGCTCCCTTTTGGGATGTGGTATCGGAATCCATTCGCTGAATCCGTGCTTGGGGGAAAAATTTTTCTATTTCTTTTTCCAGTTTTTGCGTACCGACTCCGTAGCTTAAAATGCGGCTGCTTTTACAGGATGGACAAATTGGCAGAGATTTTATTGTGTAATCGCAATAATGACATTTGACCACGCCTTCCGCCGCGTGATTTTTCAGGGAAACGGCGCAGTTGGGACAGCGAAAATTATAACCGCAATCAGCGCAAACGAGAAAGGTGTCAAAGCCGCGCTTATTGAGAAAAAGCAAAACCTGTTCTTTTTTGCCAAGCGTTTCCTTTATCCCTTCAATCAGGGCGTCGGAAAGAATGGGTGTCTTTCCTGCCTTTTCCTGCTGTACTTTCATGTCGATGATTTCGACAACGGGCATGGGTCTGTCGTCAACGCGTTCAGATAATTCCAGATGACGGTATTTTTTTGTCTGCGCGTTAAAGAAAGTGCGGACGCTGGGAGTGGCGGAACCTGTAATTACAACAGCGGAAGCCATCTTTGCCTTTAAAACAGCCAAATCGCGGGCATGGTAGCAGAGGCGTTCATCCTGCTTATAGGAGGTGTCATGCTCCTCATCGACAATGATTAATTTTAAGTTCGGCAAGGGAGCAAAAAGAGCGGAACGTGTGCCGATCACCAGATTAATCAGGCCGCGTTTGATTTGTCGCCATTGGTCGTAGCGGACAGATTCCGCGATGCCGCTGTGAAGAACGGCGATTTTCCGCTCATCGAACCTTCCTGCAATGCGGGAGATTAGTTGCGGCGTTAAGGCTATTTCCGGCACAAGGTAAATCGCGGTGCCGTCATTTTTCAAAACCTTTTCAATGGCGTTTAAATAAATTTCAGTTTTCCCGCTGCCAGTAACCCCATGAAGTAAGATCGGAGTAAAAATATTTTTTCCAAGATAGCGGGAAATTTCTTCCAGCGTGCGATTCTGCTGATTATTGAGAATAATTTGGCCTTTGTTTCGACCAATTGTTGAATCGAAGAAGGCGGTGCGCATTTTTTCTTTATCAGTAAATGTGATAATCCTTTTGTCGCGCAGTCTTTTGATAACCGCACTGGAAATATTGGATTCTTTAATCAAGTCATTTAAAGATATTGACCCTTTAGTTTGAATGAAGCCGATGAGCTTTTCCTGCTTATCCGTTAGTTTGGTCTCTGCGATTTTGCTTTCATCTAGGGTAACAATTATTTCGCTGTGCGGAGAAAGTTGTTTGTTTTGTTTTTCTTCAATTTGCAAAAGTCCTGCTAGATGCAGTTTCCATACTATTGAAGAAATATTTTTAAATCCGCTGACTTTAGTTATATTGTTTAAAGTTATGCCTTGAGTATACTGCTGTAAAAATGACAGCAGTTTTTCCTGTGCGGCGGGAAGATGAATCTCCGTTGTCTGGGGTAACGGGGTGATCCAGAAAAAGTCTTTTTTTTCGGAACCGGAAGGAATCAGTTCGGCCAGCGTTTTGCCCATCGGATACATAAAATAATTGGCAACCCATTGATAGAAATCAAGGTCAGCATTGCTGAAGAGAGGTTCGTCATCGAGTATTTCGGCAATTGATTTTATATTTTTCAGGTTGCAGGATGAAACTATTTTGATTATAAAACCGGTTCGTTTTCTACGCCCAAATGGAACAAAGACGCGTTTGCCGATTTCAACTTCCTGCTGCAAATTTGTGGGAACTTCATAAGTGAAGATTTTATCTGATGGAATGTTTAAGGCGATATTTACATACATACAATCTTATACCATTTCTAAATCAAAGCGCTACCTTTGTTGGCAGCGTCGTCGGTTTCCTCAACGTATTAATAATACGCCTCGTCGCCTCCTCCTTGCCGCCTCGATATCATCCTTGATTTAAAAATAGTATTATCACTTTTAATTTAAAAATGGAATTATTTACCCGATGTTGAGTTTTGAACAAAAAGCCCCTATAAAGGGGCTCTTTAATAAATTTATGTTTTGAATTTATGAAACCCTCCCGCAGAATACCCCGTCCTGTGGACGGGGATGAATGCGTTGCAGGGGTAAGGGGGATGCAATTCCCCTCATCCAGTTTTTTAAGATGCCCCGCCCTGTGGGCGGGGTAATTCACTCGCCTTTCAATTTTTCCATTTTTTCCTGCTTGGTTTTACAATCGATGCAAAGAGTGGTAACCGGTCTGGCCATAAGTCTTTTTTCGGAGATCGGCCCGCCGCAAACTTCACAGATACCAAAAACGCCGTCTTCGATTCTTTTGATAGCTTCCTGCATTTTCATAATCAGCTTGCGTTCTCTGTCCCTGATGCGTAATTCAAAATTACGGTCGGCTTCCAGAGAAGCTCTGTCGTTGGGATCAGGGTAGTTTTCTTTGCCGTTGGTCATTTCAGAAACAGTTTTCCCGGCTTCGCTTAACAACTCATTTATTTTTTGAGTGAGTAAAGCTTTGTATGTTTCCATTTTTTCCGGTTTTAAAGTCGTCTGTTTTTCCAAAATCACTTCTCCTTGCTTTAAAAAATTTAACTTAAACTATTACCTAATGGAAATTTATTTGTAAAGGAAAAAATTTATATCAATAATATTTTAAAGTCATATTCTTCCAACGCGAAGAAATTAAAATAAAATCATAAATAATATTCAATGATTAGGACAATAAAGTTTTTTTATCTTTTCCACGATGTTTGTTGTGGATTTTCCTTCAACTTCGGGGATTATTGCCACCCGGCCTCCCCATTTCTTTATTTCTTCCCGTCCGACAACCTTTTCTTCCGGCCAGTCGCCTCCCTTGATAAGAATGTCCGGCTTCAGGTAATTAATTAGTTCCAGCGGCGTTAATTCGTTGAATATAGTCACAAAATCAATAAATTCAAGCGCGGCAAGGATTTCCGCTCTTTCATTTTCGGTCATCAGCGGCCTTTTTTCTCCTTTTATTGACCGGACGGAAGAATCGCTGTTGAGAGCCAGAACCAAAACATCGGTAGTTTTCTTTGCTTCGCGTAAATATCGGACATGACCGACATGCAAAATATCAAAACAGCCATTAGTGAAGGCGATCTTTTTTCCTTTCTTACGCAGTTCTTCCAGCTTATCTTTAAGAGCGTCTCTTTCTAAAATTTTGTTCATTCTTACTCCTTAATTATATGAGAATTAACTGTGGAGAACCCTAGCCAGTGTTAAGGCAGCAACTTTTTGCGCTCCGGCTTTGATCAGGGTTTTAGCGCATTCGTTGATAGTGGCTCCGGTAGTGTAAACATCATCAATGAGGATTACATTTTTACCGGCAATTATTTTCTTGTCGCTGACCTCAAAAGCTCCCTTAATATTTTGCTTTCTTTCGGTTTTGTGCAAACCGGTTTGGGTTAATGTAAATTTGTGCCTCTTGAGCAAGGAAAAATTAACGGGGATTTGCCGTTTTTTTGCAAGGGACCGAGCCAAAATGAGAGATTGATTAAATCCTCGCTGGCGAAGTCTTTTTATGTGCAGGGGTACAGGTATAATTAAAGAATAGTCAGTGAAGGCAACATCCGGGAAAGAAAAATCGGCCATGAAAGAAGCAAGCATGGCGCCGACGGATATATTGTTTCCATATTTGAACTGATGAATCGCATGGAGAATAATGGTTTCGTAACTGAAGACAGCGCGGGCACAGGAATAATAAGTCTTATTCTCCAGACAATTTCCACATAAATGGCTTTTGGCCGGACTGTCGGGAAAAATTGTGCCGCAAACAGGACAAATATCGCCGGTTATAAATTTTATTTGTTCCTTGCAGTCCGGACAAAATAATTTTCCATTCTGCGGACGCAAAATTTCGCCACAGCCCAAACATTGGGGCGGGAAAATAACATCGCTGACATCATTTAAAGCTTCGATTAAGCTCACGCCATACCCTTAGTTAAACGCTTTATTTCCGTGGCCTTTTCGTCAATATTCATACGCGGGGCATCCCACAAATTTTCTATGTCATAAAAAGTTCTAAGTGATTCCAGAAAAACAGA
>Ga0209777_10001093_pt1 | contig 41032 bp, 40 predicted proteins | sample FrelakmetHBP12HB_FD_187147 | JGI IMG/M metagenome (GOLD analysis project Ga0209777, IMG submission 187147) | Freshwater lake sediment microbial communities from the University of Notre Dame, USA, for methane emissions studies -HBP12 HB (SPAdes)... | ecosystem: Environmental > Aquatic >...
CGGCACGGATCTTATCGTCTCGATGGCGCCGTTTAACAATTTACCCAATCAATATCGAATCACAATTGATGGGCATCAGAAATGGTTCGGCCAGTGAGCTTTCGAATCGCTGGCGGTCTGCTGGCTATTTCCTGGCAAGGCAGTGACGGTGGAGTTCCCCTGTCTGGACTGCGGTGAGCCGCTCCGTATGGTCATCCGGGACGGAACGGTTCTAAATAACGAAGCTTCCGGGTACACGGCCTATGTCGCCGTGCCTTTCTGGAAATGGTTTGAAGACCCTGGCTATGCCTGAAGCACCATGAATCTCTTCCGGTCGGAAGAGCACGTCCGCAACTGGAAGTCCTTTGTCCAAGGCACGGACGAGGGCATCCTGTCACTGGAGCAACTGCGCAAACTATTCTCCGGGCCTTTCTTCAGGCGGCGGATGGATGAGGACTACTTGTCACACATACACGAATACGCACGCGAGATGGTTCAGGGCATGAAGGAAATCGGCAAGACCGGCCCGTTCTGGAAGAAGCCAAAGACTTAATTCGTCCTTGCGCCGCGACAGGAATTGATCTTTGAAACCCCGCCCGCTTTAGTGAGCGGGGTTTTGTTTCTTACCCCAGGTTGGCCCGGCGAACAGTTACTGGTTGGGCTTGAGCCGTTCATCGAGGAATTGCTGAACCGCCTGAAAGAGCTGCATGCGGTTCTTCTCCATCATGATTGTGTGCGTGCCTTCGCCTATCTCCACGTATCGCTTGTAGGGTACCTTGGTTAGCTTGGCGAAATAGGCGTACAGCATATAACTCGGCAGGTCGGCATCCCACTCGGCGTGCACGAGAAATGTGGGGACGCGGATTTCGGCAGGGTCATACAGCGCCTTTCCCGCACCCCAGAATTCGCGATCATCCTGCAGGGTTCCGTTGGGGGCGCGCAGCACCTGCGGTGTCTGCTTCGAGCCCACCGGGTCGGTCTCAAAGGTGGCGTCAGCCCATGCCTCGAACCAGCCCGCCGGAATCAGCGTTGCTTTCTTGTCCTCGGGCACGCCCGTGAGCCAGCGGCCCTTCACAGCGTCGCGCGACACGGCGCGGTAGGCGCCGAGCTTGCCACCCGAGTCCATAAGCGAAGCGGTTTGGCGGATCCATTTTGGCGCGTAGAGTACCAGTCGGTTGACCTTATCGTTGTTCTGCGCGGTGTACCAGCCCATGATGGCGGTGCCCCACGACCAGCCCATCAGGTTGATCTTCGAGACAACGCGCCGATTTAGGATGAAGTCCACCGCCGCGCCTACGTCCTTGACCGCGGTCTCGGTGCGCACGATCGCCTCATTTTCTGCGGCCGGCTTTTCCATCTCGGGCGGGCGTGTGGACTTGCCGTAGCCGCGAATATCCACCAGGTAGACGTCGTAGCCATGCTGCGCGATGTAGTCCATCCAGGACAGGCCGTTCAGTTTTAGGTCGAAACAGGTCTCGGCGGGGTAGGTCGAACCGTTCACCAAGAGCAAAATCTTCTCGCCTGTGAACTTCTTTACCCCCAGAGGATGCTTGTTGCGTATATAGAGGTTAATGCCCGGGTCAACAGCCTGTATCATGAATTCTTCCATGACGAGTTGTCGGACATTCGCGGCATTTGCGTCTATGCACAGAAAAAGTAACAGCGCCGCTGAGAACGTACGGAATATCGTTTTCATTTTCCCTCCTTCATCGGCACATTATGTTTTGTACTGCTGCGATGTTTGCCCTGGAAAATAGACCCTTGATCCTGTATCTGTCGAAAGGACCTCTAAGCGCCCTTATTTTTATCAGCCTCCTTGTTTTTCTTTTTTCTCAGGCCACGCCACCAGAAGGTGGGGGTGACATGGCGTCCTAAAATCGCGACTGCCAATAAAGCGACGGCTGCTCCTACGACGTATACATACCCATAATCATCCCAGACACCAAAGATATAAGGAACTACCAAGATGACAACGAAAATAAACCCCCAAAAAGCCTTCATGCGTTCATTCATTTTTCTTTCGCCTTATCGTTCTGTCTATGTTCTTGGGTAATATTGCATGAAAGGTTCAAAATTGAAATACAAAATCAGGAAGGGATTTCTTCCCACAAGTCGCTATTCGATAGGTGGGTATAGGAAAAGCGGTTTTGTGTGTCGAGAAAAGATGGATTCCAGGGTGGACCATTACCAGTTATAGTCACAAGTCCTTCCAAAACATTTGATATTGGAGAGTATCCTTAGTATCATTAGAGATAATCATTATAGAATATCTCAAAATTGTACAAGGAGTCGCGACATGAGCACAGACATCACATCCAAGATAATCGGCACCTGGAGACTCGTCTCCTGCATGGCCCAGGGCTCGGACGGACAGACAAGTTATCCCTTCGGCAAGAGCGCGCAGGGACGAGCCCACCTCGAACAGGGGCGTTTCGCCTTTCAAGTCCTGAACCCTGACCGGCCCACATTCCCATCGGTTGACCCTCGCTCCGCATCCGATGCCGAAATGCGCGCGGCCTTTGAAGGCTATCTCGCCTACTATGGCTCTTTGTCCATTCATCCGGACAAAGGCACGATCGTGAATCGCGTCGAGGCTGCCAGTATCCCTAATTGGGTAGGCACCGATCAGGTGCGGTATTATCGGTTCGAGGGTGACCGACTCGTTTTGCGTACACCGCCCATGCTTCGCGGCGGAGTGGAGTCTATCAATACCCTCGTGTGGGAACGCTTAACCTGAAGCGTAAACATCCACAGCACAACGAAGGGGCGTTATCCGGTAACATCGCAAAGCCTGACGCCCCCTTCCTCTGTTCAGATCGGCAAGACTGCAAGCGTCTTCTTTGGAGTCCATTCTCTTGGAACATCAATTACTCCAAGACCGCGCGGACTTCCTGCACCCCCCTTATGGGAAAATAGGCGGCACATAGATAAAGGGCTTGGAGAACAGCGCCCTTATTTGCTCTCAATGCGATGGATACCGGTCCAATCATCAGGCGGCGGATTTTCAAGATACAGCCTGCAGCGCTCAAGCATGATAATGGCAGGTTGATCTCCGGGACTCAACTCCTGGACCTTTTTATAATGCTCCATTGCTTCATTCCATCGCCTGTTTAAATAAAGTTCCAATCCGGCTGCGCAGAGTTCCGCAACCTGGACTTTTTGTTCATCCGGATTCTTTTTCTCCCCCACCAATTCATATATCTTGATGCCCTTCGTGCTGCCCACGACTGATACGAGGTCGAGGGGACGAACAATAAATTCTTCTTTTACAAGCTCACACGTACTCTGCCCGATGATGATCTGCGTATCGTAAAACTTGTTGAGGCCTTCCAGACGACTCGCTATATTCGCAGCGTCGCCTATAACTGTGTAGTTCATCCGCGTTTCGCTGCCTATGTTGCCTACAATCACCTCTCCCGTGTATATGCCGATGCGCTGGAAGAAAAGAGGCTTCCCTTCCTGTGTCCACTTTTCCCTCAAATGTCCCAATCTCTCCTGGCAGAGGAGCGCCGCACGGCACGCCGACGGTGCGTGGTCCGGGTTGGGTGTGGGAGCCCCCCAGAAGGCCATGATGCTATCCCCGATAAACTTATCGACTGTGCCCGGTGGTTTTTGCCGGATCTCGTTGCTCATGGCCTCCAAATATTCTGCCATCTGTTCTACGAGTGATTCCGGCGAAAGAATTTCCGAAATAGACGTGAAGCCCTTGATATCGGAAAAGAAGATTGTGAGAGTTTCCCTGCGGCCGCCAAGTTCTGTTTCCTGGCCCGAAGCCAGGAGTTCACGCACGATATCGGCCGGCACGTACTTCTGAAAAGAGCGCAGGCCTGACTTCATATTTTGGGTAGCCGCCATTAGTTGATCCACTTCTTTGAACATTGAGTGCCCCGGGGGCCGTGCTTCCAGTTCGAATTGGCCGATAGCCTCCGTTTCACGTGCGATTTCTCCCAGAGGCTTCGAGATGCGCATGGAGATCCATGCACTCGCGATCAGGATCAGGAAAAAGCTCACCAACCCTATTGCTAGCGTCTGCCTGTTGTTGCGTTTGATCGGCCCCATGATCTCATCGCTGGGAATGACCAGGGCGATGATCCATCCCGGAAGCTCCTTGCCCGTCATTAGCCGGTAACTTCCAAAATAGTCGGTGCCGTCGGAGGTGAAATCGAATGTCCGAAGATTAGTGCCGGGATCATGAAGATGACTCTGGAATAGTTTTTCCATGAAACGGACGATCCTGTCATCACCAAGACTTTTCCAGGGAACAAACTCGTATTGAGTGCGCCTCCTGCTGTCTGTAACAGCATGGGTCAGGATTTCCGGCTTCGGGAAGGCGATCACGCGCGGCTCGCCTTCGGCCGGTTTTTCAATGATGAATGCAAACCCCCCCTTGCCGACTTTATTCTTGGCAAGAAATTCTGATATGGTGTTGATGTCAAAATCGATGGTTGTGACCCCGAGTAGTTTCCCATCCTTGTCGTAGAAGGGGGCGGCGTAGGTGATGCCTGGGACCGCTTGAACTCCCAGGCGGATCGTACGGGCATCCGTCCATACAGGACGACCCGCTTCCGTGGCCTTGATATACCAGGGCGGCCGTCCCACCGTAGAAGTCATATCGATCTTCTTGCGGGCGTAGTATTTTCGCTCCGGATAATCCGAGGGCCAATAGTCAAAGATTTCGATGGTCCGTTTTTTTCTATCTACGTGAGCTTCACGGACGGTGAACTCTCCGTCGCGCATGCGCTCGATGGAGAGCAGCACATCGGACTCAAGGTCTACGGAAAAAAAAGTAAAATAAGACTGCGCCGCCATCACTCTCTGCCAGTAATGGGCAAGTTTTGTAAGACTTTCCTTATTCAGTTTGATAGTGCCCAGAAATGAGCGGTTCACTTCACTCTGATCGTGGGCCTTGTAAAGGAGACCTCCTACCCAGTAACTGATACGTTGTGACGTCTGATCGAGAACCTGTGCGGAGAGGTCTTTGGTGTCCCTCGTGAGGTTCACGTAGGAGAGAATGCCTGTTACGGCTACGGTGCCGACAAGCAGTAGTGTGAGGATTGTCGATATTGCCAGGCGGAAGGAGACATGAAATTTTGGATGCTTCTTTGATGGCATGGTTGTCATGATAGGTCAATCGTTCAGCCGGCTGATGCCACAATCAAATCAGATTTGCTTATCTCGGTCCTAAATTCTTATCTATCAAACGGGCTTAGTTCTTGCGGGTTCTCGTCTTCCAGAAATAACAGGCACTCCGTGCTCATATCTTTTCTGATTCCATTTTTGGAATACTATAATAATTTTATACCTGAATTAACAAATTAACAATCAAATATATTAATTTACAGGAAAGTAAGGTTTAAGGACTGCGAGGCTTTTTGCGCTGGGCCGGTGGAATGACGGCTTGGGCGTCACGGCAGGGTGCCGATGATAAAGGGCGAGTGGAGTTCACAGGGGATTCCCATGATCAGCCAGGAATTGCGGGCGTCCATTTCCTCGTTGATGCGCGCTTTGACCGGCTTAACGGTTCCATCGACACAGCATACTTCGATCAAATAGGGCAGCTCTTCAATCACATCGGGCAGGGTACCGCCTATTTCCTCGCGATAAAATGCACAGGCTTCTTCTTCAGTATCGGCGGCAATAACTATCTTGTGAATTCTGTATGCTTGCATATCGGGTATTAAGACCCCCCTGCCTTCATAGTAGAACCTTTCACCCGGTAATGCGCAAACATTATCAAGCAAAAATTCTAATGATGATGAAAATTGTTAACACCTACAACTAAACGATACAATAAAAAGAGGAAGTTAAGGATTACGATTAGATACTTTCATTTCTTTTCTATGATACCCAGATCATAGAGACATTTATTAATTAACCTGCTACCTGTGTGAGCAAATACTTGTTTTAACTTCTTACCATTATCAGAAAGTACCTCATCGAGATTCTCAATCTCTGGGTTATCCCAATCTCTCGCACGCCCCATTGTTTTTCCCGTCAAGGGATCAACAAGTTTCACCATCACTTGCACCAGTAACCGATTTTCAAGAGCTACAGAATAGTTTACTAAAGCCACCTCTAATACCGCATCAGATTTATCAGCTCCAAGTGATGCGTAGTTGAATGAGGATGTGTCGCTATTATACCAATCTCTTATAGGTCGTAACCAATTCTCATTGAACAGCGTATAGTCGCGTATTGTCACTCTGGGTATGAGTTGCACTCCCGGTACACAAACGACAGATCGACCTGTTGCAGCTATCTGATTTGTGGCTTCATCCGCTAAAACACGCGTTGGTATCCAAATTTCATTGCCGCGTATAAGACTTTCAATCTTCTTTGACTTATCTATCGTTTCAGAAGATGCAGGAGCGTTAACTAAAGAAGTAGTCTCGATTATAATCAGGATACTAGATACAACTCCTACAGACCTCGCTGCCCCAATTGTAGGCTTTGGAAGCATAGCAATTTGTGCTGATTGAAGGACAATCTGTTGTGGAATTTCTAAGGGAGGCGGCTCCAGTGCAAGGACATGCACTTTCTTCAGTCCCCGAACGGTACTTGCGGGTGGGATGATTTGCTGACTAACACAACCGGTCAGAAAGATAAAGATGAACAATGAAGGCAGGATCTTCTTCATGGCATTTTTCTCCATGCTGGAATTCACTTTGAGACAAAATCGAGAGTAAATCAAGTTAAAAAACAAATCTCCGTGGATTATAGGTAGAAAGATTGTATCAAATAAGAGTTATGCAACAACAAGTGAAGATCAGGCTGAGATGAAGAGGAGGTAGTGCCTATATAGGACGCGTGGTAACGGTCTTGGTCATCCTCTGTTTTTGTCGCGGGGCGGTGGTCCCTCCATCCCGAAGCAGGAAAATATAATTGACTCATCACGTACAATGATGCAGTCTTAAGATAAGGAACAATACAGGATATTGTGGGGAGTCTGCATGAAGCATTTCAGGCTGAGCAAGGTTTGGATCCCCAATTCGTTTACTATGGGGAACCTTCTTTTTGGATTTATTGCCATAGTGAATGCATCTCAGGAACAGTATGCTGTTGCGGGAATTTGCATTCTCTTTGCGGCACTTCTTGACGGATTTGATGGTCAGATTGCAAGGATGCTCCATGTTACCAGCAAGATCGGAGAGCAGCTCGATTCCCTGGCTGATTGCGTGGCATTCGGCATAGCCCCGGGGTATCTTGCCTATTCAGCGTATCTTTCCAATGTGTCATTTTCTCTGAACGGAACCAAGTATGTCCCCGTGGGAATGTTTATAGCGGCCGCATTTCCTCTCTGCGCGGCCTACAGGCTTGCCCGGTTCAACGTGAGTCATGACAGCGATTCCTTTTCCGGCTTGCCATCACCTATCGCGGGTATAGTAATGGCGCTTGTGCCTATTGCTTTCAGCAACCCTGGAGACATAAGGAATCACCTGCTGATTTTTGTGCCGGCATTCATTGCTGTTGCCCTCCTGATGGTTTCCACCGTAAAATTCTCCAAACCGCAGGCCAAGGCGCTCAATAAAATTCACGGATTAAAGCTTGTTCTGCTGATAGTGCTTATTGTACTGCTCTCAATTGTACTTAGAAAATGGCTGATTTTTATTTCTATCGGATTGATCCTGATCTACATCTTTACAGGCCTGTACAGTTTTTTGATCCAGTTTATCCAGGACAGAAGATATTAGTATTCGGGGATGGCTTACAGGGAGGATGTCTTCGATTTAGTGTTCTCAAATTCTTCAAGAAGCGTCAGCATCCTTTTGCCGGATCTTTTGCCCTTGTTGTCTGGGCTTTTTTCCTGTTCACGTTTCTCCTCAGTTACAGCCACTTTATTGATTTTAAAAGTGCTGACATAATCATTCCGTACATCGTCGCTTTGCAGAGCAAGTATCACCTGAAAGGTTTTACCGACGAATGGTTCAGCCTTCGCTCTTAATTCTTCCGCGGTCCCCTTAATCTGAGCCGGCAAGAACGGTGCTCTCTTCCAAAAAACTTCTTGTTTATCTGATCTCCTGCCGTAGCCTTCCTCCTTCTGGAAATAATCAGCCGGATGTAAGAAATCTTCAAGGGTGCCTCTTGCGGCAACAACCGTGGGAGGATGTGGAGCGTTTCTATCCTCATAGCCAATGCCGGAATGTATCAATCTGTGACGTACACCCTTTTCATCAATAAATCGCGCTGCATCCCACACGATTCTCACCGGGCCATAAGATTTATTTTTGAAAACAAAAACAATATCGTAAGGCGACGGAGACCATTTAATTCTCACCATCTCATCTTCAAAATAAAATCTTGAAATTCCCTCCTCGATTACTGCTTCAATTCTTTGCTCTCCGGATATCTTATTAATCCCAGTGGATCTTTCCACGGAGATCAGAGATATATCGTAACTTGCCTTGGCGATTGTGTACGTTATTCGGGATGAATCAGAGGGAGATTTCGTCCGATACGACGGCCCACAGCTTATTAAGGTGGCAAGAATTAAGGTACAAAATAAGATAGCAATTTCTTTGCTCATAGCGGATGCTTCTCTATTTTCTGTCTACATGAGGGAATAGGCGCTGCAGAAAATTCTTGTCGCACTTCCAGTCTTCCACATTTTTTCCCAGATCTCTAATCTATAGGACAAAGAGCACTCTAACAAGATCTTTCTGAATGCTTTTGCAGGGAATATCATCTTCTATCCCTGTTCCCGGGAATGTGCTGATTAAGAAGGATATGGTTTAGTTTCCAAGAGCGGAGGAATATTCTTATTGGTGACCTTTTTGGCAACAATTGGAGTGACCATCGTAGCAATGTTCTTGCCTTCTTTTTTAAAATAACTCACTCTAACTTTATCCCCGACCTCTATTTTATCAGTGGGTTTATCTAGAACAAACTCTATCAATTCTACTTTTCCCTTAACGGCACGCTCAACCAGTATTGCCGTATCAGATAGTCCTTTGACTACTCCTATAAAGGTCACCTTGGTCCTTTTAGTTGTTCTAAAAGCAGGCGCTTTGGATGAAGCAACTTTAGCAGGAACTGTAGAAGATATTCTAACAGCGAAGATAGCAATTAATAAAATAACGATCACTCCTGCTACTGAAACCACCGTCAGATGCTTCATTCTCGGCGACATCTTTCCGCTTCGTCAAAAGAGAATTTGGAAAAATTTATATTTTATCCCCGGGGCATTATCAGACAAGGGATCTATCCTGAGCAATCCGAAATGCAACCGCAGCGTTGCTTCAACACGAGATATGGAACCGTAATAATTTTAGAAAGTCTCAACAAAGACGAAGCTATTAAAAATAACAGAGCATGAGAGAGGGGACATGGCCAGACTTAACATTTGAATGTAAATATCTCAGATGCTAAGTCCGGCCCAACTCGTTAAGCGAAAATATTATTATAAACTGTTCAAACCCTTTCAAACTTCAGCTGAAGCCAGAAAAGAGAAAATGGCATTCGAGCCCGGCAGGGCAGTCTCCTGCTATTTCACGGTGTACCCGCGGCCATCGAGGCAGGCACCCATCGCCCGCTGATAGTCCACGCGCTTCTGGCTCATTTGACCTGCCGGTGCACCAGCAGGCGGCTGAGTCGGGTCATAATGTGTCTGGTTTACTGCCCAGCTATGGCATTCGTAACGATCCTTTGCCTGTAGCTGTTGGTTCTGGCCTTGGCGGGGATAGATGAACAACTGGTCTGACGATACTTGGCCCGCCGATGGGGGTGCCTGCGTGGGCGGCGCCTGAAGGGGTTGTGCCTGCATGACTCCACCCGGCGGCTCAACAACCGCATAGCCGCCCGCGGTTTGAGTGTAATACACTTCATTGGCATAGTAGTAAGGGACACCGCCTAGCATGATTGTCGTGTAGTACGGAGGTAGGATGGGGACTACAAGACCGAATGGAGGCGCAACGATGACGAAGCGGGAGCCGTACGGGCGGTACCAGACCCCTCCATGGAAATAGTAGTGTGAGCGGCCATAAGCCACCGTCCTGTAGCCATGTGGCAACCTTTCAACGTACCGACCGCGTGCCGGGTAGGAACGGTTATGGCCATGACGCGAATCCGTAAACTGGTGATGGCCGCCGCCGCGCTCTTCCGCACTTGCCACCTGCGTTAACCCGAACATCATAATTCCTGACAACACGGCTAACATGAGCCCGATCGTAAGGTACCGACTCGTATTCCAACTATATGACATGGCTATTGCCTCCTTGAAATCAAATACAGATTCCCAGTTTTCCTCACTGTACAGTATACCCGCGGCCTTCGAGGCAGGCTGACATGGCACGCCGGAAGTCACGCGCCTTCCCTTCTTCCTGGCGGGCGTTGAGCGCCTGATCGCGGTTGACATAAGCTTCCTGCATTTGCTGGGCTTGCTGCTGTCTGGACACATCTGATGCAGCACCGACAACAGCCCCGCTCCCTGCGCCAATCAGTGCGCCAGTCCCTGCGTGACGCGGTCCGCCTATTAACGCACCTAAAACTGCACCGGTGATAGCCAGAACAGCGGTATCATGCCCTGGTGGAGGCATCGGCACCACTTTTACGCGACGCTCGGGCGGAATCGATGATTGACTCGGATCGAAGCCCGTCTGTTGGATCGCCCAGTTGTAACATTCATAATGGTCTCGCGACTGCTGCTCCGTCGTCTGGCCGGCCTTCGGGTAAAAATAGACCTGGGTAATCGGAGCACTTGCGCTTGGGCCTGGGCCTGCGCTTGGGACCTGGCGATAAGTCGCAGGATAACAGGCAGCCAGGGCAAGGATTAATAAGGGAAGCAGGAGTCGAAGGCCTGCTCTTGATAAGCACCGTTTCGGTATATGTTTTCCTCTCGTCATCTTCCACATTGATATCATCGTTTATGTCCTCCCTCGAAGTTAAACACGAGATAAACCATCGTCACAAAAAGATGGCTTCTCCCGGTGTTGATTATTCTTTCTCTTTTCATAATTTTTAGAACTGTCTTATCTCAATAATATAAAAGCAAGAGGTGTGCCAGCACTATCATTTCGCCATGCAACATATTGAATTAATACTGATATTATAGCATTACAGCGATCAGTAAGCTTCCTTTGAGAGCATAAATATGGATAAAAAGTATACAATTTTAGTAGCCGGTTGATTAAAAAGTATCCACAGTTGATTATACCTATTGAATGGGATTTTACTCTTTCTAAAGCGGCAGGTCAATAAGAGGTGAACAGTGCGTCCGGTCTTTATACGGTTTTCTTATGGCCGTATCTCAACAGTCGTACCATTTGGCACTAACTTGTCAATTTCCTCGATCTCTCTGTCCGTAACGGCAATGCAGCCTTTCGTCCAGTCAAGCTGCGTGTGAAAAGAATCAATCCACCCGAAATCATTCCCAATGCCGTGGATCATGATGTTTCCGCCCGGAGAAACACTAAGTTCTTTGGCTCGCTTTTTGTCTTTCTCGTTTGGATAGGAAATATGAAGAGATAGGTGATAACGGCTGTTTCTGTTCCGTGAATCGATGACGTAGGTTCCCTCCGGGGTCTTGTTATCACCTACTCTTTCTTTTGGACCATCCGGGTTTCCCCCCAAGGCTATCTTGTACGTCTTTAACACCTTATTCTTTGAGATCAACGTCAATCGTCTTTCTTTCTTTTCTATCAGAATCTTATCAGCCGATCCCTTCTGAATTGCAAATGCCCTGTCGTTAACCTCTTGTTCGAGCGCTTCAATCTTTTTTTGCTGTGTAATAATCTCGTTACCCTTGCTTTTTACCTCTTGTTCGAGAGTCTCAATCTGTGTTTGCTGCTTAATAATCCTTTTATCCTTGCCAGTGACATCATTGATAAGAGATATCATCACTTCACTGTCCTGCCTGTACCCACTCCCCGGGTAATCATTTCTGAGTTTCTGAAAACATTCCAGAGATTTCTGATAGTCTTTTTGCTCATTCCTAGGATACGCATAAATAACACCCATTGCGAAAAGAGCCCTGTCTCCCGCCTCGGGATATTTTGCAATAATCTGCTCATATTTGCTCAAGGAGGCCTGATAGTTCCCCTGGTAAAAAAAACCATTCGCTTCTTCGAAGGTTGGCCTGGCCAGATAATAGTGACTGCATCCACATATTAGAATTGATGTTATTATGATGCAGGCAAATAAAAAGTAAAGATGCTCACCTCTCCTACTTTGCTTTTTACGCATATACATCCTACGTGTTCGTCCATGATATGTCTGTTGATCGCAGGAGCCAGTCTGGTTCCCCTTACGGAACTACCTCAGAACATGTACCACATTCTAAGTTGGAATTCTGTAAATTTTTAATTATTACCGATTGAAATCTTACATGGACTGATACGATGAGAAAACCAACATAAGTGGAGATAAAAGAAGTGACAGGGTTTAACATCCCGTCACTTCTTTTTCCGAGGCCTTAATGGTAAAGTTAATTGTTCCGTGCAAAATTGACTTATTTCTTCATTGATTTCTTGAAAAGAGCTTCAGACTTCTGCGCCCTTTCCTCTGCCATCTGTGCTCTTTCCTCCGCCTTCTGCGCCCTTTCCTCTGCCATCTTTACAGCATTTTCGGCGCGGGTTGAGGCAGCGTCTGCCTTTGCCGCGGCCGCCTTGGCATCCTGCGATGCCTGTAGTGCCTGATCAGCCTTCGCACTAATCTGGTTTTCCTGTGCCTGCATTTTCTCAAGGTCACCAGTTGTTGCACAACCTACCAAAGTAATAGAGAAAGCAAGCATGATTGAAAGCACCAAAAGACTCTTCTTCATCCTCTAATCACCTCCTATTCATTCATTTTACCTTATTTTAGCAGCGACTGCTAAAATTCAGCGCTGCTGATTATCCCTATCCTTTGCCATAATCCAGACGGGAACCGGCACGCCGTCCCGTTTTGTCAGGGCTCTCCTGATCTTTTTCATAGATCTGGAATTCGGTATTCCCAGTTTTACCATAAGTTTCGCCGTGTGCTCATGCAGGTTGATCAGGTTCCCATTGCCGGCGCGTACAACTCGGCGGCAATGATTAATACAGCGAGTTGGTATTTATTAGCTTATCGAGGATACTACTTTATTTAACATAAAATGAAAAGACAAAATTGCACCATAAAATCAAAACAAATGAAATTCCTGTTCTTGGTGTTGTGTGGTTATAAGGGTCAAAAGGGATGTTGGTAAAATATGGAAAACATGTCGATGTTGCAAATGATACGCTTCCGGAGTTCCAAAAATTCCTTCTGGGAAAAAGCTGGCTCCGTCAGGAAAGTTCTTTTCGGTGTGTCCACAAAGTCGGGGGGAGTTCACAATATTTCACCCGTAATTACGAACATAAGAAAAGGCGGTGTCGACTATCTCTTCCTGACGGGTTCGATCAATATACCGTCTATTTCCAAATCAAATTTCAGGCGTTTGGCGGCATCCTTGGCCTCGATGTTATCCTTGAAAGGGCCAGCGATAACACGGTAGCTATCGCCCTTTGATAACATCCTTGCTGGGATTTGTGGACCCTGGTGGTTGATCATGGCGGCAAGCCTCACAGCATCAATCTCGTCACGCACGTCAGCAGCCAAGACATACCACGCCTCCATTTTCATTTCTGGTATTTGTGGTCTGCCATAGAGTTCGCTTGGGTGCTTCACTTCTATGACTTTCGCAGCCCCTCTTCCACTTCCTTGACGGATCTCGAATATGGGAACAGGAATCCCCCGGGCCTCGGCCAGTGCTTCCTCAACTTTTCTCCAGTCAAGCGCGCGCGCTGATTTCTTTTCAATATTTTGCAATTTTGTATATATCTTCTTTAACTCAACGGCGTCCAAGTCGGCCAAGGGCGCATGAACTTCCATGTAAACTACTCCATTACGCTGACCTACGAGATATGGCTGGTTTACGATGCATACAGGTGTCTTAACTGGAGTGCTCTCGTAGAGCTTCTTCACGTCTTCGGGATAGAGTCTTATGCAGCCGTTGGTTGCTCTAAGACCAATGCTGGACGGTTTGTTAGTACCGTGGATCAGATAGCTCGACTTATTTAAATATAGCGCATATTCTCCCAAGGGATTTTGAGGCCCGGGCAGAACTTTAGCGGGCAGAGGATCTCCTTTTTTTCGATGATCCTTAAGAATTGAGGCAGGTACATGCCAGGTCGGCCGGATCACCTTGCGCTCTACATACATTTGACCTATGGGCGTGGATCGCTCTGCGGAACCGACACCGACCGGGTAGGTCGATACGACTAGTGACTTACTATCTCCTCTAAATTGAAAGAGCCTCATCGCGGCTAAATTGATCACGATGCCTTTTCTAGGAGCGTCCGGCAGGATAAAGCTCAGAGGCAACATGATACGCCCGCCAGCCTCAGGCACCCATACATCTACCCCCGGATTAGTTGCACTGATTGCATTGATTCCCAAGCCGAAGTGCCTTGCAATATCCGGTAGCGTATCCCCCTTTGTAAGCTTTATGACTGCCAACCGGCCAATGACGTCATCTTCTTTCTCACCCGAAAACTCATTTCGTTCGATCTTTTCTTCCAGATAGCTTGGAGAGGGCCAGAATTTGTCTCGAACATTTTGCCAGATACCACATCCATGGAGAGATGAGATGAATATAAATAGAACTATAAGACGAAGCCCATTGGATAAGAGTGACAGGTCAATGATTCGGCACATGGGTCAAATAGGGTGTCTTGTTTAAAAAATTAGGAACCATTTTTTAGTAAAACACTGGATCGTATTGATGCACAAGTCTTAATTCCGGCGCAAGTGCTATATGGGACGCGTGGTAGTGGCCTTGGTCACCCTCTGTTTTTGTCGCGGCGGTGGTGGTCCCTCCATCCACCGCTTGATGCGGTTGGCGTCTTCGAAGCGGGTCAGCTTGCCTTGAGCATCGAGCAGCACAATCAGCACGGGGCGTTGGGCCACTTGGGCCTGCATCACCAGGCATCGTCCTGCCTCATCGATGAAGCCCGTCTTGGAAAGGCCGATCTGCCAGCTAGGGCTCCGCACCAGGCGATTGCTGTTGCGGAACTTCAGTGTGCGGTAGCCGAATTGGAACGCTGCATCTTCGCGGGTAGTGAATTCCCGGACAAGAGGATATTGGTAGGCTGCATCCACCATCCGCGCCAGTTCCCGGGCTGTGGATACGTTGCCGCTGGAAAGCCCGACGGGGTCATCGAAGCGCGTGTCCATGAGTCCCAGCGACAGGGCCTTCGCGTTCATGGCAGCAATGAAAGCGTCGATGCCGCCCGGGTAAGTCCTTCCCAGAGCGTGAGCACAGCGGTTTTCGGAGGCCATCAAAGCCAGCAGCAGCGCATCTTCGCGCGTGATGGTGGTTCCAACCCGCAGGCGGGAGCGGCTGTGGCGAAGGGTGTCCACGTCTTCAGGTTCAATGGTGATCAATTCCTGGAGGTCCAATTGGGCATCCAGCGTCACCATGGCCGTCATGAGCTTGGTGATGGAGGCGATGGGCAATACCGCCGTCGCTCGCTTCTGAACCAGGAGCTCACCTGTCTGCTGGTCTTCCACCCATGCGCAGGCTGAACGGATAACGAGCCTCTGGGGAGCGCGGACGGCTTTAGCGCGCGATTTCTTCTTATGGGCAACTTTGGATTTCGATGTCTTTGACGATGTTGAGGTTCCTGCTGCCCCATCAACGGCCGGCATCCCCCAGCTTAGAAGAATTACCAGGATCGCTATGATATATCTACGCGCCATTCTCTCTCCTCTCCCGTAAACCTTCATCGTCAACTGCGGTCAGTTGCCGGCATCCTTGCTCCCCAAAGAAAGGGGATCATCAGGAAGCCTGATGCCACGAGCGAGCCACTCAAGTGAACGCCAGGGAGGCTGCGATCCGTGGTCATAACGGCCATGGATGAGCAGCGGTGTCCCCGGTTTTAAGACCTTCCAGCCTTTCACATCCAGCTCCCACTCTTCCCCCCAGTCATAGAGCCACCTGGCGTCTGATTCAAGCAGACGGATACACTGATGACTTGCCGGATAGCCAGGCAACTCATACTGATGCAGCGATAATCCGTGCTTGTTGTCAAAACCAAAATACCAGGGCATATACCACTCTCTGTTCACGGTGCTGTGTCTGCCTCGTGAGCGCCAGGTCAGGTGCAAAAGTCCGGAAGGAGTGGGTCGATCTTTGCGACCGGAGCTGACCGGACCCCAGCGTACTAATTTGCCGTATTCATAAGCCCCGAAGGCCTGGCTCGGGAGATCCACAACCAATGCCTTGGGGTACTTCTCCGCCCAGGTGTATTGGCCTGAAAACGGGCTGTAATCAAGCTCCCTCCCTGTCCAGAGAAGAGGAACAACAAGAGCATCCAGTCTTACCAGGTGACTGAGATCCCTGCGATTGAGTTTTTCCAATAAGGCGATCTGCTCGGCATTGAAACTCGCCCGCAGTTTTTTCAGGCCGCCCGAAAAAGGCTCCAGTTTATATTTGATATCGGCAGACTGCGGTTCGGCCGATGAATTCCGCACTGCCCAGAAGTCCGGAAATCCTATCTGCAGCGCTCCCATAATGGCGACAGCGAAACACGCCATTCGTTTTTTGCATTCTACTTTTCGCACATCACCTTGGTGCGCCGCTACACGAATATAAGCCACAGCGCTTGACAAAACTTTTTTTGCGGGTTCAGTGTAAGGAATAAGTCACCTTCATGTCAAGAAAAATGAGCACAGTCGGTCATTGCTGATTATAATTTGCAGCGTCGCATTTACGTCTTCGTCATGAGAAAGGGCATTTCAGAAAGCGCTCCTTCGATTCTGTGTTCTTGATTTCACAACACAGGATAGTTATATTAATAAAGGAGGCTAAACACATGTTGACCATAACACCGGAAGCAAGATCATACGCACTCGAAAACGGCGGCACGTTGTTCTTGGAATATATTACCTTAACAGGCGGCTGCTGCGTACCCTTCCAGCCGGAACCAACCGTAAGGTTTGGCAAGCCCAAAAATAATGATCAATACAGACGGGAGACCATAGACGGCTTGACTGTCTTTATCCCTCGCGGACTGCCGGATGTGCCATTGGTTATCGCGGTGGCTACCGTCCTGGGGTTCAAGAGATTGGTAATTGAAGGCTGGCGCCATTTTTGACGGCGAGTGAGTGACGCGTCAACTCTTCTTTCTTGAGAAAATAAGAAAGATTACTTATCAAAGAACATGGAAAAGAGAGATTTTGACAAGGACGCTGAATCCTATGATCTGAAGCCCGGGCGGGTTAAACTGGCGCAGGATGTGGCAAAAGCCATAATGAGCGAGGTCAAACTCAATCGCGATATGGACGTCCTTGACTTCGGGTGCGGAACGGGCTTGGTTACGTTGCAGCTTCAACCTTATGTAAGAACGATTACGGGAGCCGACTCATCTCACGGCATGCTTGATGTCCTGAGATCCAAGATCGAGGAGCGGAAGCTCAGCAATGTCAAAACAGAATTCATCGACTTGGAAAAGACTGTCGTGCTGAAAAATAGATATCACCTCGTGGTCAGCAGTATGACCCTGCACCATGTCGAGGATATCGGATACATCATCCATGAGTTTAATAATTGTCTTTTGCCGGGAGGGTATTTATGTATTGCCGACCTGGATTCCGACGACGGCGATTTTCATAGAGACAAGACAGGAGTAGTCCATTTTGGTTTTGACAGAGCGGAGATGCGCCGGCTTTTCATTGCGGGTGGATTTCAGGACGTGCGGGATGTGACCGCTGCCAGCGTTGTTAAGGATTTATCCGACGGACGATCGCGGGAATTTACGGTTTTTCTGATGATTGGACGAAGAGAATAAGGAAAGGAGCAAGTCGTGACGGTTAGAGCTTTCCAAGATTATTATCCTGATGAATTTGCGCATTGCTTTGGTTGCGGACGGCTCAATAAAGAGGGGCTGCAAATTAAGAGTCACTGGGACGGTGAGGAAAGCGTCTGTCATTACACTCCCATGCCTTTCTACACGGGCGGTTTTCCCGGATACGTATATGGTGGGCTTATCGCTTCATTGATGGATTGTCATGCCGCTGCCACTGCGTCGGCAGCAAAATTGCGTGCGGAGGGTTTGACTTTCAATGACCGACCCGTTTCTCGATTTGTTTCAGCATCTCTAAAAGTTGATTTTCTAAAACCAACGCCGACGGGGACTGTCTTGGAGGTAAGGGGCAGGGTGAAAGAAATTCAGGGCAGAAAGGTTACCGTTAGTGTCACGCTATCTGCGGAGGGCGAGATTCGCGCAAAATGCGAAGCACTATTGGTGCAGATTCAGGAAAGTGGTAAGTGACGAGAGATAAGAGGATTCCTTTCCCGATCTTCGATTCCATATATCGTGTTGAAACAATCAGTATGAAGACTTGCCGCCACTTTCTTCGGGTGTCGGAGCAGGCAAATTCTCGGTGTCGGTGCCACGCGCGGGGGGCCTCGGCATGCTACTGCCGCCGGAGCGCACAGCTATTGCGTAGGCAATGCTGGTCTTGGCTATGGAGCGCTGCCTGCCGGTTCTGAAGTCGAAGGCCCACGCGAAGTCGGCTGGGTTGTCCTGAAACTCTGTACTTGACCAGTAATCGTAGGGCTCGAGGTCCGACAACGGCCCCTTATTTACTAATGGGCCATCCTGATCATTGCCCAGAGTATCGTAATAGAGCCGTCCCATCTCCCCTTCTTTTGTGTAGCCGTATTCTGTTCCCGGCGTGACGGGGAGACGCCAGTCGCTGTAGCCTTCCACAGTAAGGCCGGCGGCCCATTTCATTGCCTGATCCCAGGTCATGGGATTATTGTTCGGATGCTTATACCAGGTGATGTTAGTATCCGTATCATAAACCGTGCCGTCGCCCATGTCAACGAGCGCTGCTAATGCTATTGGAACCGCGCTCAAGGAAAGTATCAAAATTGATAGAGAGATGAAAAACTTTTTCATTGTCGTGCGTCCCCCTTTCCTGCCGGGATCAAAACTTAATGTAATCATGCACGGCAGGCAATTATTTGCTTCCCGCAAATGATTTGCTTCCCGCGGGAATGATCGACGGAAACCTGCTTCTGTTCCTGGTTCTCCCTGATCTCCGGTTTCTTGGCTTCCGAACACTGTTCAAGCAGCAACAGAGGGATGGCTACGATGGCGGCCATGCCTACCAGGAACCACAAAAAGTTTAACAATGTTTTCTTTCCTTTCATTTCGTTTTCGCTGTTCTCTCGTGAATCAGGTCAATCACAGTGATTTCCGGGGGTGATAAAAACCGAATCGGCGGTCCCCATGTGCCTGTGCCCCTGCTTACGTATAAATGCGCATCATTCGGCAGGTTGAAGTATCCGGTGATGAGCGGATAATAGCGCCGCACAATAAAGTTGAAAGGGAAAATCTGGCCGTTGTGGGTGTGTCCGGAAAGCTGGAGATCAAAATATCCGACACTATCTTTTTCTAAGACCGGCCGGTGCTTGAGAAGCACCGTGAAGTGCCGACGCGAAAGTCCTGACAGCACTTCCTTTTCAGAAATCTCTTTGGGGAGACCCAAGGAATCTACTGTGGGATCGTCGACCCCGGCGAGATTGATTGCGCCCGCCACATTGATGCCCTCTTCCCTGAGTATTGCAAATCCTGCGCTCCGCGTGAAATCAAGTGCCTGACCTAAGCCGGCGTAGAATTCATGATTGCCCGTGATGGCAAATTTGCCGTATCGAGGCTGCACGTCTCTCAGAAATATCGCGTGCTCCGTGAGGTTGTCTATCTGTCCGTCCACGAGGTCTCCCGTCGATACGAGGATGTCCGGCTGGGCTTTTTTCACCTCTTCGGCGATGCGCTTCAGGCGTTCCCCCCTAACGATGATTCCGATATGGACATCGGATATCTGCACGATCCTTATCCTTCCTGCCGCCTCAGGGATTTTGGGAGATGCTATTGTTATTTTCTCTGTCCTTATGTCCTTTGCCTCAAAATAGCCGTACGCATTGATGCCCGATGAGATTATAAGAGGCAACAGAAACGCATATAACGGTGAAAGGATCAGATCAGAGAAATCCCTGTGGGAAACGAGGGCGCCTGCACGGATGAGGAGGTGGTATATATCAAGAAGGAGGGAAGAGACGAAAAACAAGAACAATACGCCCATCCATAGATATCCGGCGTACGACATGATGGAGGCCAGAGTATCGTAGCCATAGCGCTCGCACAACCGCACGATGATGGGGGCGAGGATCATGAGCAGAAGGATAATAATAAGGATCACATTAGCTGCGGCGCCCGGATGAAATGCCCCTTTGATCTTCGCGAAAAGATAAAGGTGCACACCGCCGTAGATAAGAAAAAAGGTAAGTAGGAAAAGGCTCATTGACATCTCGACAGATAAAAGACGATTTACCGTCCGCTCTTTCTAATATTGCCGCGAGTCGGCCTGGCTCAGGGCGGCTCTCTCCCGGCATGAACTTTAGCTGGTTGCAGGCACCGTTACTGCCGAGGCCAGAGTATTCTTAGCTTGCTATTGGCAAATCAACCAATAACAAACGAAGCTGCATTTCAGCAGCTTTATATTGAAAATAATCAATAATTAAAATATATTTGTCAAGAACAATGTCTTATTGGAACAGAACACGACTTTACCTTTTGGAGGAATTAAAAATGGATTGGGGAATGCAGAACCGTATGTCACAGCTCATCCAGGCTGATGGCCATTGTTTTTTTCTTCCCATAGATCATGGTTATTTCCAGGGGCCGACGTCCTGCCTGGAAAAGCCCGGAGAAACCATAGCGCCGCTCCTTCCCTATTGCGACGCCATCTTTGTAACCAGGGGTGTATTGCGGGCGGCAGTGGATCCCGTAGGGAGTAAACCGGTTATCCTCAGGGTATCCGGGGGCACCAGCGTGGTTGGCAAGGACCTGGCGAATGAAAGCATTACCACATCCATAGAGGAGATTATCCGCCTCAACGCGGCTGCCGTGGGGATTTCCATCTTTGTAGGCAGCGACTACGAACGCGAGTCCTTGACTAACCTCTCGAAGCTTGTCAACGAATGTGAGAATTTCGGTATTCCTGTAATGGCCGTCACGGCGGTCGGCAAGGAATTGGAAAAGCGCGATGCCAGATATCTGGGGCTCAGCTCCCGCATCGCCGCTGAGCTCGGGGCACGTGTAGTGAAAACCTACTGGTGCAAAGACTTCGACAAGGTCGTGTGCGGCTGCCCTGTCCCGGTAGTTATGGCGGGCGGTCCGAAATGTGAAACGGAGCTCGAAGTCATGGAGTTTGTATATGACGGCATGCAGAACGGCGCCATCGGCATCAACCTCGGAAGAAACGTATGGCAGAATCCCCACCCAGTGGCCATGATCAGGGCTTTACGGTCCATCATTCATGAGAAGTATACGGCCAGGGAAGCGTGGGATCTGTTCAACAGTCTCAAGAAATGAGTCACAAATTGTAATAACCTGATCGGGTCGCAAATCCATGCGAGTGGCAATGTACTACAATAACAGGGACGTGAGGCTGGAAGAGATGCCGCGGCCAAAAATCGGCCCCGGCGAGGTTCTGGTAAGGGTCATAGCGAGCGGCATATGCGGCAGCGACGTTATGGAATGGTATCGTACGCGCAAGGCGCCTCTGGTCTTGGGACATGAGATCGCGGGAGAGATCGCTGAAATAGGAGAAGGGGTAGGGCGCTATAAAATCGGCGACAGGGTTTTTGTCTCCCACCATATTCCGTGCAATACGTGCCATTATTGCCTGATGGGATATCACACAGCCTGTGAGACGTTGCATACGACAAACTACGACCCCGGCGGTTTTGCCGAATATATCAGAGTACCCAGACTCAATGTGGATCGAGGCGTGTTTCTCCTGCCGGGGGAGCTATCGTTTGAAGACGGCGTCTTTATCGAACCATTGGCCTGTGTTGTCCGCGGGCAGCGGGTGGCAAATCTTCAGGCAGGCCAGTCCGTACTGATTCTGGGAAGCGGCATCTCCGGCCTTCTCCATCTGCTTTTGGCCAGGACCCTCGGAGCGGGACGCATTATCGCAACGGACGTCAGCGGATACCGGCTGCAGAAGGCAAGGACATTCGGGGCGGACGCAGTCCTCTACGCCGAAGAAGATATACCTGAGAGTGTCCGGCAGATTAATAATGGCAGGCTTGCCGACCTTGTTATTGTCTGTACGGGGGCGCCGGTTGCCTTCCATCAGGCCCTGAAAGCCGTGGATCGCGGCGGAACGATCCTCTGCTTTGCTACAACGGAACCGGATGTGGAGCTATCCGTCCCCCTCAATGAGTTCTGGCGCAATGAAATAAAGTTGATGCCGTCATACGGCAACAGCCCTCTGGATGCAACCGTTGCGATAGAGCTCATCAGATCGGGACGCGTGCCCGTAGGGAAGATGATTACACATAGATTGCCTCTGGATAAGGCCGGTTTCGGTTTCCGGCTTGTTGCTGAAGGAGGAGAATCCCTTAAGGTGGTAATTGAACCGCAAAGATCCGCTTGAGGTCACCCTTTAATATATGCCCGCCTGGCATCCCGCTGCAAGAGTACTGCCCAGTTCACGACACTTTGCAAGGTCGTCGTCCGTTAACTTTCCTTTGGAGATCACAGGGGCATAAACCATTTTAAACTTGTAGCCGAGGGCGATGCGCTCGATGGCTCTCAAGGCGCCTGTTCCATCGTTGCCGGCGCTGATGAATACTACATAGGGTTTCCTGAAGACCTTATCTCCGGCGGGGTAGTAAGTCCGGTCGAAGAAATCCTTGACCATACCTGACATATAACCGAAGTTTTCCGGTGTGCCGATCGCCAACCCGGCTGATCCTACGAGGTCATCGAGGGTGGCATCCTCTGCCCTCTTCAGAACCACTTCCGTATTTTCAATCATCCGGGCTCCATCAGCGACAGCCCACGCCATCTTTTCCGTGTTTCCTGTCTGCGAATGATATATTATTAATATCCTGGACATGGCATTTTCGAAGCTCCTTTACGACCGTTTAAGATTAAAGGCGATTCACCGCATGGAACATACATCAAAAATTTTTATCTACTATACTTGACAATATATGGCTTTTCATTAGAATACTAACAAGAAAATAGCAATATCGTTAATCCTGATATGGAGGGAAGAACATGCCAACGTATGAGTACGTCTGCGAAGCCTGCAGGAAAAAGTTTTCGTTGATACAGAGTTTCAGTGAACATGAAAAGGCGAAAGTTGCATGTCCGAAATGCGAAAGCAAGAAGGTAAAACAGCAACTCTCCACGTTCGTGACCAAGACGAGCAGAAAAAGTTGACGCATCATTAACTCACGCCCTGATAAGCCGAAACAAAGGCAAGGGTGCGCCTTCCATACTATCCGGCCCCCTCTCGCGAAAAAATAATGCCATTCGTAAATGGCCATATGATCATAGCACTGGAGAGGAGATCGTCATGACAAAAACAATTATTTCAGTATCGGTCGCTGCATTCTTCATCTTATCAGGAAGTTTTGAGTGCTATGCGTTTAGATGCGGCGATGGCTATGTTAGTGTCGGAGACTCTAAAACGAAAGTACTCCTTGAATGCGGTAAACCGACGTCGAAGGAAAAGGTACGTTTTAAAAAAGGCCGGCACTATAGGGTGGACGAAAGGGAGAAAGAAGAGAGCGGCAAGACCAAGCGCAGTTACTTGAAGGAAAAAAAGAAACCGGTTGAAAAGTGGTACTATAATTGCGGGGAAAACGATTTTATTTACGTTCTTACCTTCGAGGGGGGCATCCTCAAGAACGAAGAGACAGGAAGCTACGGCAAAGGCAAGTCGGACTGCAAAGGGCGATAGGCGAACATACAGACATTACGGAGGTGACATCTAATGGATGCCATGGAAGCGATTCTGTCCAGAAGAAGTATTCGTAAATATACAAGAGAGCCAGTGCCCGACGATGCATTGAAAGGAATATTAGAGGCTGCCATGAGCGCCCCGTCGGCAGGCAATGAGCAACCCTGGCATTTCGTTGTTATCAATGACCGAAAAATCCTCGATGAAATTCCCAAGGTCCATCCATACTCTCAGTCCGTAAAAACAGCCTCCGTGGCTGTTGTGGTTTGCGGGGACCTGAAACTGGAAGTTTATAAGGATTTCTGGGTGCAGGATTGTTCGGCCGCAACGCAGAATATCCTGATTGCCGTTCAGGCAAAAGGATTAGGCGCGGTCTGGCTCGGCATCCATCCGATAACGGAACGCGTTAAGGGTATGAAGAAGCTCCTGAGGCTTCCTGATCATGTGATACCGCTTGTAGTCATTCCTATCGGTTATCCCGACGAGCATAAACCTGTGGCTAATCGATTTAACACCTCAAGGATCCATCATAATAGTTGGTAATAACTGACGACGGCTTCTGTCTAAGGCTCCCCTGCCTGAACTTACCGCTCTCAGAGGCGGAGGCCGGGTAAACCCTCGCTGCCTTGCGCTTCATCGTTTCCCGGCAAGCTGGCGAAGGCGTCGCAAGGCACTCTTCTGTACCCCTTACATGGATTGACCCTCGCCAGGAGCGCTGGAACCCCGCCCCGATAAGTTATTTGTCCAGTTAGGGAATTATTCCCCAAAGGAAGGGGAATACTTCCTCAATAAAGGAGGCATATGGCATCGTGGCATTTTGGCAACTTATGATTATTGCTGCCTATTTTTATTTATTTTTATTATGGTATGGTCCTTGCTAAATTAATGGAAAACTAAATGAAAGGAGGTGAAATCGAATGAAGAAACTCACGACAGTATTTATCGCTATTCTGTTTGCACTTTCTATGACCGGCCTCTGCTTCGCTCAGGCTCCGGCTCCCGCACCGGCACCGGCACCAGAGAAGAAGATGGAAGAGAAGAAGCCTGCTAAGGAAGAGAAGAAGAAGGTAAAGAAGGCCAAGAAGGAAAAGAAGGCCAAGAAGGAAAAGAAGGAAGAGATGAAGAAGGAAGAGCCGAAACCGGCACCCGCGCCTGCGAAATAACTTGCTTCAATCTTTTCTTCGCAAAAATTGTTCAAAAGGGGCTCTGAGAAATCATGAGCCCCTTTTGATTTCCTGGAATTGATCTCGCGACACTTACCCCGTTCTATGGTACTGTCAGAAACCTCCAGAGTATTCGTCTTTTAGATCCACCCGCATAGCCAAACAAATCACAATAGACTTGTCATTTTAGCAATTATCTGTATTAATTGATCGAATCCTTAAAACACCCCAGAGGAGGTGTCTTATGGCAGCAAAAAAAGGGGTATCTGCAATAAGAAGGAAAGCGGGTAAAAATAACGGCTACGGCTGGGTGCCTGATTTGCCGGATCATCGCGACTTCATGTTCAGCGTGGTGCTTCGCGTGCCTGCGAGACTCCCTCGATCTGTGGACTTGCGCTATCTCTGCTCCAGGGTCGAAGATCAGGGGCAATTGGGCAGTTGCACAGGGAACGCCCTTGCAGGAGCACTGGAATTTCTGGAAAGGAAAGACAAGGTCTCGTTTGTGGATTTCAGCAGGCTCTTTATTTACTATAACGAGCGCCTTGTTGAACACACCATCAAGGCTGACGCCGGCGCCATGATCCGTGACGGCATCAAGACGCTTGCGAAACAGGGCGTGTGCTCGGAGAAGACATGGCCGTATGTTATCTCGAGATTCGCAGTCAAGCCCAGTGCCGCATCTTATAAAGAAGCCCTCCAACACAGAATCACGTCCTATCACCGGATTATGACACTTGACGAGATGCGTGCATGCCTTGCCGAAGGATTTCCGTTTGTTTTCGGGTTCAGCGTTTATGAAAGCTTCGAGTCGCAGACTGTTGCGCGGACAGGTATTGTGAACATGCCAAAGCCCGGAGAAGGTCAAGTTGGCGGGCATGCGGTGATGGCGGTCGGATACGATGACTCCAAGAAGAGGTTTATCGTCCGTAATTCGTGGGGGGATGATTGGGGGATGAAAGGGTATTTTACAATTCCCTATCAATACGTTGCTGATAGAAACCTCTCGGATGATTTTTGGACGATCCGCCGTGGAGGACAGATGGCAAGCAAAAAGTAGCGAGAAAGCTCATAACTGATAATCTATCATGCATGTCCGTATTTATATTTTGACGATGGGATCGCGGCCATGATAGCTGGTAAGAATAAATGAGGCACGATGATTCCCTTGTTTGAGCGGTATCCAACTCTCGCTGAAAAAATCTCGCGACTATCATTCGGAGAATTCCCCACTCCGGTAGAGAGGCTTTCCGGTATTTCCCGCCGCTTGGAAAGAGACGATCTGTATATCAAGCGGGATGACTTGACCAGCCGCGTCTATGGCGGCAACAAGGTGCGAAAGTTGGAGTTGCTGCTGGCGGACGCACTAAGGCAGGGTACGCTGAGAGTCATCACCTCCGGCGGGGCCGGTTCGAATCATGCCTTAGCCACGGCAATCTATGGGAAAAAGGCCGGGTTGAAGACCGTACTCATGCTCTTTCGACAGCCCAACTCTTACTCGGTTCGGCACAATCTCATGATGAATCTTGCAAGTGGGGCGGAGCTAATCCATCATGACACCTATCAGGAGCATACTCAAGCCTTTGAGAAGACGGTAAGGCAATACGAGTCGGCCGACGGTAAAGCGCCGTATGTGATACCGCTGGGCGGTTCTTGCCCAATGGGGGCTATCGGTTATGTCAATGCGGGCTTGGAACTGGCCGCACAGATCGCCGCAGGCGCGCTTCCCCCTCCTTCCCGCGTCTACCTTGCCTTGGGTACAATGGGAACGGCCATGGGGCTATTGCTTGGATTGAAGGCTGCAGGAGTCAAAACGAATCTGCAGGCAGTGCGTGCAGTGCCCACTTACGTAGCCAGCATAGACAAATGTCAACTTCTTTTTGATCAAACCAACGAACTCCTCCGCGAAATGGATCCATCCTTCCCCTCTTGCACACTGGAGCCGGAGGATCTCACGCTTCGCCAGGAATATTTCGGTGAAAAATATGGCCTGTTCACACCGGAGGCCGTGGCAGCAGCAAGACTTCTTAGGGAAAGCGATGGGACTATCCTCGATGGCACTTATACAGGCAAGGCCGGTGCGGCCTTCCTGGCTGATATTCGCAGCAACAGTGATGGACCAGTGATCTTCTGGAATACGAAAAACTCCCGGCCCTTACCGAATGAGGCGATGGCGGCTGACTACCGCCTGCTCCCCGTGCCGTTTCATTGCTACTTTAACGAGCCGGTGCAGCCCCTCGATAAAGAGATTTTTTAGCCTTTCGCCGAATGCTCCCTGCTCACAATCTTCAGATCTACAGCACAATATTCTTCGCAAACGGGAGAAAAAAAGTGTAAAAGCGTCTTGGCCGAGGATAGGCTTGTGTGACAGACGTGTTGCCACGGATCAATATCTTGACGAGTGTATAAGACTACAGAATGATCGACTGGTTATTACATATTCCCGCGTATAGCAAAGTGGGCGTGTCCTTTTTGGGGATACTGCTGCTTAACTCGTACGGTGCGCCGTTGGGTCTGGCTATCCTTCTCTTTTCTATTCTTCTGCCCTTGTGGGCGGGCACCGGCATGGGCGGCCTTTACTACCAGATAGCAAGCTTTGGCGAGCCGCAGAATTATATACTGCCCGTGATCATTCTCCTTCTCCTCTTCTTTACTGAATCCTTGAGCAAGACGGGCAGGATGGACCGAACGATCACAGCACTGAAAGAGTGGCTGAAAAGCAAACATCTTATCCTTGCCGGACTCCCCGCATTGGTGGGACTCCTTCCCATGCCCGCGGGCGCCCTGTTTTCGGCGCCTTTTGTGGCTGCAGTTGATGAAGGTGGGGAACTAGAATTGTCTCATAAGGTGGCAATCAATTACTGGTTCCGGCACATCTGGGAATACTGGTGGCCACTCTATCCCGGCGTCATCCTTGCCATGCAGTATTCCAGGCTTCCGGCAATTTGGTTTTTTATCATACAGGTACCCTTTACCATCGTTGCAGTGATCAGCGGGTACATATTTATTCTGCGGAGGGTTAAGAAAGAAGACGAGAAAGGGATGGGTTATGGAAGGATAAATACCGGTGAAGTCCTTTCGGCAATGGGGCCGATCGGACTGCTTGTCATGATATCACTTGTAGGATCTGCGATTCTTCCCCTCATGGGCATCGAGGGCACACTGGCGAATTTGATAGCCATGCTGGTTGGCCTCATCACTGCGCTTTGCGCTATCTTTTCCGGCCATGCTGGAGCGTTCCGTCCTTCGCTCCGCATGCTGATGCGCATAGACACCTGGCTTATGATAGCACTTGTCGTGGGGATACAGGCATTCTCTGCGGCCCTCGTGTGTCCTGTTGACGGAAGCGGAGTGACGTTGATCACGGGGATGCGGGACGAGTTTATCAGAACAGGCATCCCGCTCATTACGGTCATCATGCTGATTCCCTTCATCTCCGGCATGGTGACGGGAGTTGCTTTCGGCTTTGTCGGCGCCAGTTTTCCGATTGTGTTTGCCCTCATTGGATCGGAACCAACGACCGGCATGTTGGCTGCTACTACTGTGTTTGCCTACTCATTCGGCTACATGGGAATGATGCTTTCTCCCATGCACGCCTGCTTCGTGGTTACCGCTGAATATTTCTGTGTGACTGTATTCGGTGCTTACCGCTATATTACCTGGCCCGTAATCATCATTCTTATCACTTCGGTTATCCTGTCAGGTCTTTATTATGTAACGTTCTGACTACAAATAAAGCAACATTGCCGGAAGACAGGACGGCCTCGTGCCGTTTGATCCATTAGATGCTAGGTGTGGGCACATCTACCCAGGCTGTGGATCTCTTAACAGGAACCACGTTGACAATTGCCCCTGTCCGGGTATTCAAGTCAATGGCATAAAGCGGCGTTCTCGTCGCACCGAATGATAATAATGCAGGCCCCGATAGATGCTTCCCATTAACGTTCTCTACCTCGTCGATAATGACACGCCTGTATGGACAAGAATCGCAGTCCAGATCCGGCTCATCTATGTTAATGGGGCAGTGGCGCCTTCTTGCGATTGATGGATCAACATGATGTACCTTGGCCATATGAAACGATGGTGAGTTTCTTAGATGCTCGAAAGGATGCAAGACCCATTCGCTTATCATGGCAAATGTATTGTGCTGCTTGAAAAGATGAAATTCCCCTCCCGTATCCGCGATCATACCCTGCATGATGTAATCCGCAGGCATCATGTACGCCAGGTAATTCTTGTTATCAGACAATTTTATCTTGCCGTCTCTTTCTCCTTGAAGAATTGTTTGTATTGCACTTGCATTCATACCGGTATCTTCCGGCAGGAGAGTTAGGATTGTCATGTTTGCTTCCGATGAAAAGGGAAGCGACCTTAAAGTTATCGTCCTCAAGACAAAACCCGACCCTATCACTGCGGCGATGATCAGCATGGAAACAACGACATGTCTGAGAGGGCTTTTCGGGATAATATGGCTCATGAAAGAAAAATATCTCTCAAACTTTTTTGGGAGAAACATGCCAGTATTGCTCATATACTTTTCGTAGGACTCTCCATAACGGTGGAGCATCCTTTTCTCTTCATCTTTTGCCAAGACATAGTAGAGGACGAACATGGCGGAAAGGCTTGTGAGCACTATGAAGCGGGGCCAGAGAATGCTCATCCCTATACCCCATATGCCAAGTGCAAGATACTGAGGATGTCGGATATATCTATAGAGCCCTTTATCTGCTATGCCCCACTTGAATAGTTTTCCCAGATAAACCTGTAAGGCACATACTATGAAAGCAACAGCACCTATTGTAAAAAATGCTGACCCGGCAATACGGATGGTCTTGAGGAAAAGAGTTGGCGGCAATGTCATATGGGGCAGGAAGAAGGCGGTCAGCCATCGTGTTGCTGGAAACTGGCCGAGCCAGTTGAATACGGGATTGAAGACAGAATAGAAGAAAAAAGCAAAGGGACTTATCATGATCATGATTTCAAAAGCAACAATGACAAACAGCATTATACTGGCAACAGCCGTGAACTTTGTTGCCTTATCTCCTAGTTTTTTCCAAAGCATTTCGTTTACCTCCAAATGATACTATCAATGGTGTGTCATGTATTAGAGATCATATTCAAAACGGCACTTAATATCTATGAAACTTCACAAGTATTGTGCCATAATGATCTGTTTCCCATAAGGCATTGTAACTATTGATGATTGCACATTGCATATTATTTGCCATCTTCATTATCTCAGTAAATATGGATAAGAAGTATCCATTTAAGGTATCCAGTTGGATAATAAATATGCAGGACATTTCGCATTGAAATTATTATTCTTATGAACTATCTCTACGGATCATATCGTTATTATCGCACCATTTTTTGATCGGTTGAAAAATTCGATATATTTTTTGGGGGCTATAGATGAGGTTTTTGCTTTCTTTGTTGGACTCCTTTTATACGTCTGCTTCAAATTTGCGACAACTGTTCCATGGGATATTGCAAGGGTTCTCGTGGGACTTGCGGCATTGGCCGCTTTAATCCGCAAGGTAGGCATACTCTATATAGTGCTTGCAGGCGCTGCAATTTCTGTGTTCATATTGTAATGATTAGAGAAATAGAATAATCTCTCTTCCCGCTCTTTATGATTGTCGCTTGATTTGAAATCGTGTTTTATAGAACGTGAAATCTTCTGTTAAAGGCGATTATATCCAATCGCTGCAATAGATAACCTGTCTGTTGATCAAACAAATCTTTTGGGAGTTAAGAAGATGAGCCGTGCATTAGAAGGTATCAGGGTTGTTGATCTGAGCCATGTCTTGGCAGCGCCAATAACGACCATGTTTCTGGCGGATCTTGGGGCTGAGGTTATTCATGTGGAGCCGCCGCGCGGAGACGATGCGAGAGAGTTCGGGCCTTTTGTCGGCGAAGCAGGCAAGAACCGCAGCGGTTATTTTATCAGTCTCAATCGCAACAAGAAAAGCATGGTTCTCGATTTGAGAAAGGAAGCGGGGAAAAAGATACTCAGACAATTGATTGAGGTATCCGACGTTCTCATAGAGAACTACAGGCCCACGACAATGAGAAGACTCGGATTCAGCTGGGAAGAGATCCAAAAGATCAACCCCCGCATCATCTATGCCTCCATCTCCGGTTTCGGCCAATACTCTCTTCCCGGATATGACAGCAGACCATCTTACGACATGGTTGCCCAGGGCTACAGCGGCCTCATGAGCATAACGGGGCCCGAAGGAGGACAACCCTGTAGGGTCGGCTCGTCCGTGGGCGATATATTTTCCGGACACCAGGCCGCTATTGGAATCTTAGCCGCTTTAATCTACCGGGAAAAATCCGGAAAAGGGCAGCACTATGACGGTGCCATGGTTGACGGCCTATTTGCCGTGCTGGAAAATGCCGTCGTCCGCCATACAATAAGCGGAGAAATACCAGGCCCCCTGGGAAGCAGGCACCCGTCCATCACCCCCTTTCAGAGCTTTAAGACAAAAGACTCATGGATCATTGCCGCAATAGGAAACGATGCCCTCTGGTGCAGATTCTGTGAAGTGATTGGTAGAGAAGACTTGACAGGGGATTCCCGGTTTAGAACGAATCGTCTCAGGACTGAACATGTAAAGGAACTCATCCCCATCATCTCGGAAGAGATTTCCAAAAAGACAACGAAAGAGTGGTCGGAACTCTTTGCTAGAGCTGACCTGCCATATTCACCTGTCAACAGCATCAAGGATATCTGCGAGGATCCGCATATCAGCTACAGGGATATGCTTGTAGAAATAGATCAGCCTGAAGTTGGCAGGATGACTATTACGGGATCACCGATTCGATTGTCAGAGACGCCGGGAGAAGTATATGCGCCTGCCCCGCTTCTCGGGCAACACACGGATGAAATCTTAAGAGACATCCTGAATTATTCGCAGATCGAAATTGATCAATTAAGGAAGGGGGGCGCCATTAGCGGAGAAATCTAATTTGTGCCGTCTCAGTTATGGCCTCAGGGACTCGCATGCGGATAATATGCGCCAGTCCTCGGATTAATGAATCCTTGTCCGCTCGGTGGATAGTATTCCCCCGTTCTGGGATTGATGACTCCCTTCCCTGAAGGCGGATAGTGTTCACCCGTTCTTGGATTTATAGCACCTTGATTTTCCGGTGTAGGAGGTGTCAGCGTGGGCCCGGAAGGATAATTTCGGTTGTGCTGTGGTAGGGAGGGAAGCTCCTGAGAGGTTCCTGGCGGGGTCAACTGACCTGCATCCTTCTTCGGTTGGGTATTCCCCTCGTCAGCAGATGCTCCCGGGAATATCAAGAATATGCCTAACACACTAAGACTCAAGATCGTCAAGAAATGGTGACAGCGCGAATTAATCATTCTCACAAGATTGACCTCCGGCCGTTGTAACGCTCGGTATCGTAATATTTTTCCACATCGACAAGCTTTAATTTGCTGATTATCTCCTTGAGAGGAATGCTTGTAATTTCACCTCGCGTAAGGCTCACCATACGACCGTAATCGTCGTTGACAATCATGTCGACTGCGGCTATTCCAAACCACCTTGCCATCAACCGATCACGAGCCGATGGCGTCCCTCCCCGCTGTAAGTGGCTCAAAATGAGAGATCGTGTTTCGAAACCCGTCCTTTCTTCAATCTCAAGTGCGACTGAGTTCGCTATGCCGCCCAGTGCGTGATGCCCGAAGTCATCGACTTTAGTGTCTCTCACAAATTCCTGCTTCCCTACAGGCTTCGCGCCTTCAGAGACCACAATAATTGAATAGTTTATTTCCCGCCCTTCCCGTTCATGAAGAAGTTCGCACACAACATCCATATCAAAGGGGTATTCAGGTATCAAAATTATATAAGCGCCGCTGCACTCTCCTCCGCGAAGCGCAAGCCATCCCGCATGACGTCCCATCGTTTCAACGACAAAGTTCCGGCTATGAGAACCGGCAGTCGTCCTCAACCGATCAATTTCCTCCGTGATCACATTAACAGCAGTGTCGAAACCAAGCGAATATTCTGTGCCCGTGAGGTCGTTGTCAATGGTCTTCGGGATGCCTACAGTCTTGATGCCCAATTTATATAATTTATAGGCAACGCCCAAGGTATCTTCTCCGCCAAGCACGACAAGGACATCAATACCAAGCCTTTTAATGTTATCTATTAATTTTGCAGAACGGTCATTCTTCGGATTAAACGGGTTCGTCCTTGATGTCCCCAGATATGTTCCGCCGTGGCGATCCCATGTTCGTACGACTTCTTCATCCAGATGCCTGATATATCGGCCACAGCTCTTGGGATCTCCCGGATCAACCTCTACCAATCCCTTCCAGCCTTCTCCAATTCCTACAACCTCAAAGGACACGGGACGTTTCTCCGCGAGTCTTGGGTCAAGAGCGGTTTTTGTTACCCATTTGATGGCGCCGTTCAATCCGGGACAATCCCCTCCGCCTGTCAAAACAGCAATCTTCAGTTTCATATTATCTCCATGAGTTTCGCGTACTTACATTAGAGTAATGTTGTATTTTAATTAATATCGCAAAACAATAATACATGCAACAATTATTGACTGTGTATAAAATTGTAGACTCAAACTACTATTTTCTTACCGCTCACCCTGCTGATGTTGGATAATTAACGAAATGTCTGCCGGATGACCACGACGTAAGATGGAAAGATGGTAGTTTCGGTATGTTTGCGTTTTCAATTTTCCAGGCAGAACTTTCCAAAGCCTGCCGGAGGAGAGAGAGGATACTTACCTGTGTAGCAGGCAAGACAGAAGCTGTCGGAATCCATGCCGGTCGCTTCTACCATACCTTCTAACGATAGATAGTGCAGACCGTCCAATCCTATGAACTCGGCAACAGCCTGGACGTATTCCTTCTGTGCGGCAATTAGTTCACCCTTGGAAGAAAAATCGATCCCGTATGGACATGGATATCTTGTCGGCGGACAACTAACAGTCATATAAATTTCCTTCACACCGCTCTCGCGGAGGTTGCGGATACGGTTGCGGCTGGTCGTTCCTCTGATTATGGAATCCTCGACAATTAGTACCCGTTTGCCGGCAAGCAAGGGGCGTACAGGGTTCAATTTCACCCGCACACCAAAGTCTCTCATCGGCTGAGTCGGCTGTATGAAGGTGCGTCCTACATAATGGTTGCGGATCATACCCATCTCAAAGGGGATGCGGCTCTCCTCAGCGTATCCCAATGCGGCATAGGTGCCTGAATCAGGAAACGGCATGACAATATCCACGTCCGGCCTGTATTCTTTTGCCATGCTGTGTCCGAGTCGCTTTCGGCACATGTACACGTTTTGGCCGAATATCTGGCTGTCGGGTCGTGCGAAATATATGAGCTCAAATATACAATGCGCAGGCCTCACCTTCGGAAATGGTGTCAAGCTCTTTAATCCTGTGTGATCGATAATCAGTATCTCGCCGGGTTCTACATCACGCACATATCTGGCGCTCAACAGGTCAAATGCGCACGTCTCGGAAGCGACTACCCACCCGCCGTCGAGCTGTCCTAAGGCAAGGGGGCGAAAACCACGGGGGTCGCGCGCAGCAACTACCTTGTCTTTTGTCAGCATAACGATGCTGTAAGAACCTTCAACCTGTGCAAGAGCTTTCGTAAGGGCGTCTTCGAACCCATCTTTCAAATAATGGGCCATGAGGTGGAAGATTACTTCGCTATCCATTGTGGACTGAAAAATAGAGCCCTTATCTTCAAGTTCAGCCCTTAATGCGTGGGCATTGATGAGGTTGCCATTGTGGCCAAGGGCATAATGCTCGCCGGCGTGATGGACAAGGAATGGCTGGGCATTGGAGAGAATGGAGGAGCCTGTAGTAGAATAACGGACGTGCCCGATGGCTAAGTGCCCCGGCAACTTTGAGAAGATATCCTCGTGAAACACTTCAGACGCAAGTCCCATGCCCTTATGTCCACAGACGTGACAGCCATCCGCTGTGTTGATGCCCGCGCTCTCCTGTCCCCGATGCTGGAGGGCAAAAAGACCGAAGAATGTAACACGTGCCGCGTCCTCATTTCCGTAAACGGCAAAGACACCGCATTCCTCCCGTGGCTTACTTTCTGGTATAAAATATTGAAACATCAATAATGACCTCAATTTATCCATGAAAGGCTTCGTAAAAATATGAAGGAACTAATTAACACCATTGTCTTCTTTTTGCAAGCTGTGCAGTGACGGTCCGCATGAGTCTGCTCATCGGCATCTGCGCAACTGGCTGCGTGCACTTTACGAAGCTATAAAGTGCTGCTCAAATCTTAGGTTTTTTGTTCCGTGACCGTTTCGCATTACGGTGATAATCCTGAAGGGGAGAAACCTCCCAGCTCTCCTTCTTCAATGCCATAATCGCCTCACTCAAAGCCTTGGATCCTGCAATGGTCGTGGTGTAAAGAACATTATAAGTGAGTGCGCCGCGGCGTATGTGATAGGCGTCAAGGCTTGACCTCCGCCCCACGCTCGTATTGATGACGACCTGAATATCGCCATTCTTAATACGATCCACAACATGAGGCCGCCCCTCGCTGACCTTGAAAATGGTCTCTGTCTTTATGCCGTTTCTTTCTAAATGGGCGGCAGTGCCGCGAGTGGCCATCATATGAAAGCCCATATTTTGAAATGAGCGGGCGACGGGCACGATCTTATCCTTGTGAACGTCATTTACGCTGACAAACACTCCGCCATCGAGGGGCAAGCTGAATCCTGCAGCCATCTGTGATTTGGCAAAAGCCATTCCAAAAGAGTGATCGATTCCCATTACTTCACCGGTGGACTTCATTTCCGGGCCAAGGAGGACATCCACATTCGGAAACCTGTTAAAGGGGAATACGGCTTCTTTTACAGAGATATGTTTCGGCCATATGGTCTTCGTAAATCCCAATTCCTTCAAGGATCGCCCCAGCATTATCTTGGTTGCCAGCTTGGCAAGAGGTACGCCGATTGCCTTGCTGACAAACGGCACGGTCCGGGATGCCCGCGGATTGACCTCCAGAACATAAAGAACCCCGTCTTTTACGGCATACTGTATATTCATGAGGCCGATTACTCCCAGCTCTCCGGCAATAAGTTTTGTCTGCCTCTCAATTGTCTCAAGCAGTTCCTGGGAAAACGTGATGGGTGGAAGCACACAGGCGCTGTCTCCGGAATGGATACCGGCTTCCTCAATATGTTCCATGATCCCACCGATGATGGTATCCTTGCCGTCGCTTATGGCATCCACATCGACTTCAATGGCATCCTGGAGAAATTTGTCAATCAAGATGGGGTGATCTGGAGAAGCAGCAATGGCCCTCTCCATGAACTGGCTCAAGGTTTCCTTATCGTACACAATCTCCATGGACCGCCCCCCCAGGACATAGGAAGGCCTGACCAGAACGGGATATCCGATCCTCCGGGCTGCCTTGAGTGCACCCTTGATGTCTGTTGCCGTATCATTGTCCGGTTGCCTGAGGTCCAGGCGATTTACAATGTCCTGGAAACGCTTCCTGTCTTCGGCGCGGTCTATCGCGTCAGGAGATGTGCCCAGTATCCTCGCCCCTGCGGCCTCCAGTCCCTTGGCAAGATTGAGGGGGGTCTGTCCTCCAAACTGTACGATCACGCCCAGAGGATTTTCCGTCTTCAGTATATGAAGCACATCTTCCAGGGTCACCGGCTCGAAAAAGAGCTTATCCGATGTGTCGTAATCGGTGCTTACTGTTTCCGGATTCGAATTCACCATGATACTCTCATAGCCTTCTTCACGCAGGGCAAAGGACGCATGCACGCAGCAGTAATCGAATTCGATGCCCTGCCCTATGCGGTTCGGGCCTCCCCCCAGAATGACCACCTTTGGTTTTGATGATGGCCGCGCTTCGTCTTCGATCTCGTAGGTGGAGTAGTAGTAGGGTGTATAGGCTTCAAATTCCGCCGCGCAGGTATCGACGAGCTTGAAGACGGGGAGTATGTTTTCACGAAAGCGCTCTTCGCGGATCATCGCCTCCGGTTTTCTCCAGAGTTCGCCGAGATATCTATCGGAAAAACCCATCCGTTTCGCCTCCCGTAATACCTCGACAGAAGGCGGAGTCACGGCGAGAAGCTTTTCCGCCTCGACAATAGTCTGGATCTGGTCGAGAAACCAGGGATCAATAAAAGTCAGACGGGAGATTTCTTCTACGTTCATCCCGTGATGAAAGGCAGCAGCAATGTAAAACAGCCGCAGGGAATTCGGTGTCCTTAATTTGGAAGATATGAACTCCTCGACATTGTCAATATCAGGAGGCAGCGAAATATTCATGCTGTATCGGCCTATTTCCAGTGAGCGCACCGCCTTCTGAAGGGCCTCTTTAAAGGTGCGGCCGATGGACATGGTCTCTCCCACCGATTTCATGGACGTCGTCAACAAATCTTCCGTCTCCGGAAATTTCTCGAAAGTCCAACGGGGAATTTTGACAACGCAGTAATCAATGGTCGGCTCAAAGGACGCCATCGTTTCCCTGGTGATGTCGTTGGGTATTTCGTCGAGGGTATAGCCAACGGCAAGCTTTGCCGCGATTTTTGCGATGGGGAATCCCGTCGCCTTGGAGGCAAGGGCGGAAGACCTGGATACGCGGGGATTCATCTCGATGACAACCATCTCTCCGTTTTTGGGGTTTATTGCGAACTGTACGTTCGACCCGCCCGTCTCCACGCCTATCTCCCGCATTATGGCAATCGCTGCATCACGCATCTGCTGATACTCCACATCGGTAAGGGTCTGTGCAGGTGCAACAGTAATCGACTCCCCCGTGTGAATGCCCATGGGGTCAAGATTTTCTATGGAACAGATGATCACTACGTTATCTGCCCTGTCCCGCATCACCTCCAGCTCGAATTCTTTCCAGCCGAGGACGGATTCTTCCAGCATGATTTCATGGATCATACTGGAGTCCAGTCCGGTCTTGCCGAGTTCCGCCAGTTCTTCCCTGTTATAGGCGACGCCGCTGCCCGTACCCCCCAAGGTAAAGGAGGGGCGGATGATGATGGGAAATCCGACAGCGGCTGCCACTGAAAACACTTCGTCCATCGTTCTGGCGAACCCGCTTCTCGGCACGCGGAGTCCAATGCGTTCCATTGCATTGCGGAATTTTTCCCTGTCCTCCGCCTTCTGGATAACTTCGAGAGATGCGCCGATCATCTCCACACCGTAGCGCTCAAGCACACCGCTTTCCGCAACAGTCACAGCAGTGTTCAGTCCCGTCTGCCCCCCGATGGTGGGGAGGAGGGCGTCCGGCCGCTCCTTGGCGATGATCTTCGCCACGGCCTCCGGCGTAATCGGCTCCACGTACGTCCTATCCGCCATCTCAGGGTCGGTCATTATTGTTGCGGGATTGCTGTTGATCAGAACGACCTGATACCCTTCTTCCTTCAACGCCTTGCAGGCCTGCGTTCCGGAGTAGTCGAATTCGCACGCCTGGCTGATAATGATCGGTCCGGAACCGATGATAAGAATTTTTTTCAGGTCATTTCTTTTGGGCATATTTTTTCCAATTAATTTCTTGAAGTCAGCGGCGAGGACGAGTCCAGATCTCCTTTACTCCCACTCAATCGTACTTGGCGGCTTCGAGCTTATGTCATAGACCACCCGGTTTACGCCCCGTACCTCATTGATAATGCGGTTGGAAATCTTTCCCAAGAGGGCATGGGGAATTCTCGCCCAGTCAGCAGTCATGGCATCTTCACTCGTTACCGCACGAATGGAAAGGATGTTTTCGTAGGTCCGTTGATCTCCCATAATTCCCACGCTTTTTATAGGCAGAAGAACGGCGAAAGACTGCCACAGTTTGCGGTAGAGATTTGCCGCTCGGATCTCATCCATGAGAATTACGTCGGCCTTGCGCAGGATAGCCAGGCGTTTTTCCGTGACCTCTCCGATGATGCGGATGGCCAGACCCGGGCCGGGGAATGGCTGTCGCCAGACCTGTTCGTCGGACATCCCCAGTTCCTTGCCCAATAGCCGGACTTCGTCCTTAAAGAGGTGTTTGAGGGGCTCCACCAGGGACAGACGCATCTTTTTCGGGAGGCCGCCCACATTGTGGTGTGATTTTATTATAGCGCTTGGCCCACCAAAGGCCGAGCGGGACTCGATGACATCGGGATAGAGTGTCCCTTGGGCTAGAAACTTGACATTCTTTATCCGGAGGGCTTCTTTTTCAAAGACTTCGATGAAGGTGCGGCCGATAATTTTTCTTTTCTTCTCAGGATCCTCTATACCTTTGAGTCTGCTGAGAAAAAGTTTCTTTGCCCGGGCAAAACGCAGGTTGATCTGGAAATGCTTCCGGAAAACGTCCTGAACCTTCTGCGCTTCGCCTTCCCGAAGTACGCCGTTATCTACAAATACACAGTGCAGCTGACGCCCGATGGCTTGATGGAGGAGGACGGCTGCAACCGATGAGTCCACGCCGCCGCTCAAACCCAGTATCACCTTGCTGCTCCCAACTTGGGAGCGGATCTCAGCAACGGCATCCCGGGCAAAGGATTTCATGGTCCAGCTTTTTTTGCAGCTACAGATTCCGAAGAGGAAGTTCTCCATCATCTTTTTACCTTTGGGTGTATGGACAACCTCCGGGTGAAACTGTAGGCCGTATAATCTCATAGATGCATCTTCAGCAGCAGCGATCTTCGTATTGAGGGTTGACGCGGTTGTTTTGAAGCCTTTCGGCAAGACGCCAATCGTGTCCCCATGGCTCATCCAGCAGCGCGTTTCCTTGCTTATGCCGGCAAAAATGCCTGATGCAAGTTTGATTCTGAGTTCGGCAAACCCGTATTCCCGTTTTTCGGCCCTGATAACTCTTCCACCGAGGGCATCAACCATGAACTGCATGCCATAACATATACCTAACACAGGCATGCCGAGGCCAAAGATTTTTTTGTCTGCCCTCGGACTCCCCTTCTCATAGATGCTCGCGGGGCCTCCGGACAGGATGATGCCCTCCGGATGTAAGGCCTTGATTCTTGCGATGTCAATCTCCGGGGGCTCAATCTGGCAGTAGATATGATGTTCCCGGACACGCCTGGCGATCAGTTGATTGTATTGAGAGCCAAAATCAATGATCAGAATCATCAGTCTTATTCCTTTTCGTCTCCATTAAAGATACAAACTTTTTAAAGAGATAATTAACATCGTGGGGTCCCGGTGCCGCTTCCGGGTGGTATTGTACGCTGAATGCAAGATCAGAGTCGGAGCACATTCCTTCTGAGGTATGGTCATTCAGGTTGTCGTATGTTTTTTCAAGTTCATCCGGCAAGGATGCCGGCACCACGACGAAGCCGTGGTTCTGCGATGTTATCTCAATCCGACCGCTCTGCATATTTTTCACCGGCTGATTAACTCCATGGTGGCCGAATTTCAGCTTCTCTGTCCTTCCGCCCAATGCCTGTCCTAAAATCTGATGACCCAGGCAGATGCCGAAGATGGGGACCTTGCCCAGAATCTGTTCAGTTGCTTCTACTATATAGGGTAATGCCGCGGGGTCTCCGGGACCGTTGGAGAGCAAAACGCCGTCCGGCTTGTACGACAACATCTCATTTCCCGTAGCTGTTGCAGGCAAGACCAGGACCTCGCAACCCAAGATTTCCAGATTGCGAAGTATATTGTACTTGACGCCGCAGTCAAGAACGACGACCCGTAACGGCCGTTCTCTTCCGGACAACCCTGCTCCCGCACCAGAAGAGAGCGCTTGCTCTCTGCCGTCCTCCCATCGGTACGGATACCTGCAGGTAACCTCTTTTATCAGATCTGTACCCACAAGGCCCGGATATGCCCGCACACGCGAGAGCAGTGAATCGATATCCACTGTCTCTGTTGAAATAATCCCCCGCATTGCGCCCTCGAGGCGAATGCGGCGTGTCAGGGCCCTGGTGTCTATGCCTTCAATGCCTAATTTACCGTGTGATTCAAGAAAGGCTTTTAGAGTCATACGGCTGCGCCAGTTGCTGGGATGCGGCTGGTACTCCCTGACAATAAACCCTTCCAGGTGGATACCTCCGGATTCCATATCTTCCGGGTTTATCCCGTAGTTGCCTATGAGGGGATATGTCATGGTTACAATCTGTCCCTTGTAGGACAGATTGTAACCATGACATATC
>Ga0209777_10001094_pt1 | contig 41017 bp, 76 predicted proteins | sample FrelakmetHBP12HB_FD_187147 | JGI IMG/M metagenome (GOLD analysis project Ga0209777, IMG submission 187147) | Freshwater lake sediment microbial communities from the University of Notre Dame, USA, for methane emissions studies -HBP12 HB (SPAdes)... | ecosystem: Environmental > Aquatic >...
ACATGATGATTACATATTTAATTGGAGATGCAACGTATCCAGAATATAAAAAAAATGAAATTAGAATTTTACTACATATTTGTAATCGAGAAGGTAAATGGGGTAAAGGTTTTGTTATTTGTTTATTTAAACGATGGAAAGAACCGGAAGCAGAATATAGAAAATGGTTCAGAGATCATACTTTGACTACTGGTAAAAGTCAATTGCCACTTGGAGCTATACAAATTGTTCAAGTGTTTGATGAGTTCGGAGAACTATTTGTGATTAACATGATTGCGCAAGAAGGTTTCATGTGTAATTCCAATCCTGTTCCGTTAAGATATTCGGCTTTAGTAGCTTGTTTAAATGAAGTAAAGAAATGGATTAACGAGAAAAGACAGGTCGATAAAGACAAGGTTTATACAATAAGTATGCCTAGAATTGGTTCAAAATTAGCTGGTGGAGACTGGAAAGAAATTGAAAAGATTATAAACTTATGTTTAAAAGATGAACATATTATAGTGTATGATTTAAAATAAGGAGATTGAATGACGAAGAAATTAGATACTATGGCCTTGAATGTTAAGAGACAAGAAGATCTAATTGAAGAAGGATATGAAAAGCTTTTAAAGCTCGTATCTGAATATAATGAAGAAAAGATTGCCATCTTTGCAAAAGCTATTAGGGCCATTCCTAAAGACAAAGCCATGGATATTATTAATTTTTTTGTTGAGTCTCATTATTCAGAAGAGTGTTCGGATAATAATCTTGTTTATGCAACACCCGTTAACGGAATGATTTGTCCTAGGTGCGCAATGCTATGGCTTCTAAAAAATAGATGCGAAGCTTCTGCTTGCGTATTTAAAGACTTTGTTTTCTTTTCCGATGTAAAGAAAATCGTCGGTCAAGAATTAAGTGAAGAAGAAAATGAATGATATAAAATATACGAAGTATCCTAGAACATGCCATCTTCCATATAGTTTAAGTGTATCGGAAGATGATATTCAAAATTTAACAGATGAACATTTTTATAATAAGGAAGTCATTGTTACTGAAAAACTTGATGGTGAAAATACTACAATGTATTTTGATCATATCCATGCTCGCAGTATAGATTCTAAACATCATCCGTCTCGTAATTGGGTTAAAACTTTTTGGAATGGAATTAAAAATGATATTCCGAAAAACTTTAGAATTTGTGGTGAGAATTTATTTACAAAACATTCTATTTTTTATGATAAACTAAGTACATATTTTTATGTGTTTGGAATATATGAAGATGATAGATGTTTGAGTTGGAATGAAACAACCGAATGGTGCTCCATCTTAGGATTAGAACATGTTCCAGTTTTGTATGAAGGAATTTATAATATTGAATTGGTTAAGAAGTGCTTTACTGGTAAATCAATGTTGGGACAAGAGCAAGAAGGATTTGTTGTTAGAGTAAGAAATAGTTTTAATATAGAAAATTTTAAAACTTGCTGTAATAAGTTCGTTAGAAAGAATCATATTACAACAGATGACCATTGGATGCATCAAAAGATTATAATGAATAAATTAATTGAACTACCTGATAAAATGGAGTTGAGATGAAAATTACAAAAGATGTTACAGTTACAGTTCAAATTGAGGGTGACAAATGTTCTTTAGATTGTAATCATTTTTTTCAAAAGTATTGTGGTTTGTATGGTAAAAAATTAAAAATAGAAATTACTTATAATGGAGATAATATGAAACATCTTCTGAGAAGATGTAAGAGGTGTATTGAGGATTTTGGGTTTGATAATAAACCTTTAAATTAGAAAGTTAATAAAATGAAAGACCCTGTAAATGAATATGACTATGGAAGTCAAGTATATAAGACTGCAGATGATGAAAGTGATGTTGATATAATTTCTATAGTTGATGATGATTGCTTAGAAGAATATGAATTTTTAGAACGACATCCTTGTTGGCCTCACAATCATGATTATTCATTTTATTCTATTAGTCAGTTCAAAGAAATGATTGTTAATCATGATCCTTGTGCATTAGAATGTTTATTCCTTCCTGATGAATTTAAAAATGAAAATTACAGTTTTTCTTTTGAGTTAGATGTTTCTCAACTCCGTCGTTCTTTCAGCCAGAAGTCTAGCAATTCTTGGGTTAAAGCTAAAAAGAAAATAGATTTACATAAAGAGTATAGACTTGGTAGAAAGTCTTTATTCCATTCCTTGAGAATAATTAATTTTGGAATTCAGATAATTAGCCATGAAAAGATAGTTGATTATTCTAGTGCCAATCATTATTGGGAAAAGATCGTTGAACAGAATTATACTAGTTGGAAAGATTACAAAGAATACTGGCAGCCAGAATACAATAAAATACATTCCGAGTTTAAAAAACTAGCTCCATTGAAAGGATAAAATTATGATTTACTTTTGTTCGGACACCCATCTGAGTCATGCTAATATCATCCGTTACTGTGAACGACCTTTCAAGGATCCGCAGGAGATGGATGCCGTTCTTATAAAGAATTTATCTATTGTTAAACCTGAAGATACTTTGTACTTTCTTGGGGATTTCACAATGAGAGGGGAAGATCATATTAAATGGTTTCAAAATACTCTTAGCAGAATTGCTGGTAGAAAGATTCTTATACTTGGCAACCATGATAAGCTTAAACCATTTACATATATTGATGTTGGGTTTGAGTCTGTTCATACTAGTTTGATATTGGACAAGTTTTTCTTGGCTCATGATCCAGCATGGCTTGCTGCAATGCCTAGTGATTATATTATGTTGTGTGGACATGTACACGGATTATTTAAATCTGTAAAGGATGCTCAGGGAAGAATTGCAATTAATGTTGGCGTTGATGTTTGGGATTATAAACCAATAACTCTTGAACAAATTGAACAACATATGAAAGAAGAAAAGTATGAAAGAATCTAAAGAAATAGAAAGAAAGTTTCTTTTATCTCCTCTTACTAGGACTCATATTATAATAAATGGCAAACATACTTATACTATGCATTCTGTTCGAATTCATCAAGTTTATCTTAATGGCATAAGATTTAGACAAGTTATGAATACAATAACAAATGAGTGCAAATATTTTATGACTGTAAAAAGTGACAGTCGTGGACCAATAGAAAGAAATGAATGGGAAACAGAAATTCCAGAATGGGTTTATGTTCATCTTGTCACTGGTGATTATTTACATCTAACGAAGCTTCGATACTCATGGGATAATGAAAACATGCATTTTGATTTTGATAGATTTATAGAACCATCTGGTCTTGAAATTATTGAAGTAGAATTTAAAACAGTAGAAGAAGCTCTTGCTTTTGATCCTCAAATCCAATTCCCAGAAGGAAAGTTTACTGAAGTAACTTATGATTCTAAATATACAAATTATGAATTAGCAAAATGGTATAAGGAGCACAAATGAAAACAATAGTTGTTGGTGGTAATTTTGGGGATATTCCAAAAAAATCTAAAATCATTAGTGAGCTGGCACAGATGCTAAGCTCCGATGTTATTAATGGTGGTACCATTGAACAACTTACTTCCATTAATCTCAAGGGGTATAATCTTATTATTTGGGCTCCAAATATTTCAAATGATATAGATAAAGTTTATCCTAAAAAAGATACTGGATCCGTTTTAATCTGTACAAAAGTAATGCGAGAAAATACTACAAGAGAAGATTCTGTAGGTAGAATTTTTAAGATGGGTGGCAATGCTGTTATTGAAATCTCTGATGATATTTATGATGGTGCTGGATTAAAAAGGTTTACTTTAATAGATGCATTAAATAATATTAGATGTTCTACTACTAAGCTTATGTTGCTTAAAGAAGGAATTTTTAAATTTTATGAATGGACGAATAGTTCTATTAGAATTTCTGCTTTTAAAAGTATTCAAAAAGAAATAAAGATGGAGCCGAAAGAATACTTAGATGAGTTTGTAGAACTTACAAAGGAAGTTGCAGATAAGATAGAAGTTAAAAACAAAGAACGATATTTTGGTAATATGTCTACTAGATGTGATGCTTTATTTCCATCATGCCGAAAGCAAGCTATCTATGTTTCTCCAAGAAATATAGATAAAAGAAGAATTGAAACTACAGATCTTATTCCTGCTTGGCTAGATCTTCCTTTTACAGTGTGGTATATGGGAGAAAGAAAGCCTAGTGTAGATACTCCAGTGCAGTTGTTTTTGTATAATTGGTATAAAAACATTAACTATATTATTCATGGGCATGCCTTTATTAAAGGCAGCACATTCACTAGAAACTATTTTCCATGTGGAGATTGTAGAGAATTTATGGAAGTAATCACCACATTGAACAACAGGTCAATATCTTACGGTTCTGTTAACCTTTCTTCACATGGTTTTTTAATACTTGCTAGTAGTTTACATGAGTTAGAACAATTAGTTGAACAAAGCGAATTTGTTAGTAGGAGATAGAAAGAGGATTGAATGCCATTATATAAAGTGGAAGCAAAATTGGTTCAGGTTAGTTATCAAACAATTATCATCGAGGCACCGAATTTTGGTGCGGCCAAAAAGAAAAAAGAGAGATTGCAGGAAATTGTCGACGAGAAATTTTCTGACCGCTGGGAGGTTTCGGTTCCCGATTTTTCCGATTCGCAAATCGTCATCGGGGCCGCCGAGCGGCTAGATGAAAATCATTTCGAAGATGAAGAAGTCATTTATATGTCTGGTGATGGTGGCGAATATCTTGGTCCAGATATTACCTGGGAAGAAATCAACTCTGTGAGTTTGTGAAATGCCAAAAAAAATAAAAATAGAAGCAGTTGCATTTGCTTGTTCCATTTGTAAAAGAAATTATGAAAACAATTTTCTTGCTTCAGAGTGTGAAAAAGATTGTAAGATTAAAAAGATAAGTGGAGATGTTTGTAAAAAAGCGACATCTATCTCTCATTATGAAGAATTACTATCTAAAGCGTTTCCTTTCATTGCCATTTCGTTTTCTAATCTTAAATTAGGTGATGCGTGGTGTGATAGAAGGAGCGGAATGGAACCATCATTTATAGGAACAATTACATTTGAAAGCAGTAAGAAAGATGGATTGTATAAGTTTAATAGAGACAAAGTTATTGGCCTAAAATTAGGTACTGGTGGTGGAAGTCATGATAAAGTAAAACAAGATTGTTATATTTTTATTAAGGATCTTCCTAAAGTTTTAAAGAATTTTGAAAAGAGAAGTGCTCTTTTAGTTGAGAAAGAAAAAGAATCTGATTTATGGAATGATAGAGATAATGATAGAATTAGATGGTATGATGAAACAGCAATTAATAATAAAGAAATTAAAAAATTAAAAGTAGATAAAGAATCTCTTTACGAAAAAATTAAAGAAATTGACAAAAGAATGTATGAAATTAAAACTGAAATTCAAGAACAATCATATCAAAAATTTCCAGAATTGCCTACGCCTATTGCGTATCAAGTGGAAAATCTAATGAATATTATATTGTGTGGAGAAGAAGTTCCAGAGGAGGATTATGATGGGCTACTATACTGAATATACTTTTGATGTTATTGATGCGAAAAAGATCGATGCAACAATTTATGGGTTTCTTGAAGAAGAACTTATAAAGATGGAGCTTAGAATGGGACAGCCATTTGATGGTAAGTGGTATGATCATGAGAAAGATATTTCTAAATTGTCCAGTAGATTTAAGAATATTATTTTTTCTCTTACCGGATATGGAGAAGAGCACACTGATATTTGGAAGAAGTATTTTCTTAATGGTAAGGTTCAATATGCTCCAGCTACAATAACTATTCCAAAGGTTAATCCTCAAGGTGAGTGGAAAGAGCCCAATTAAGTTATGATTATATTTAATTGGTTCTTTGGCTGGTGTGGCTTTTTATGTACAAGGTCTTGATGAAATTGAATCTAAAAAAGATAAAGAAAAGTTAATAGGCACATCAATTTTTATTGGATTAATGTTTCCTGCCCCATTATTTATTTTATGTGTAATTGGAGTGTTAAGAATTATGGCATATTTAGCATGTAAGATACAAAGGAAAAGAAAATGAGTGATGTACAATCTATGGCAATCCAAAATAGAATTCTTGAAATAAGATCTGGTTCTCATTTATATGGCACCAATACTCCAAAGTCTGATGAAGACTTTGCCGGTATTTTTATGCCAAGTGAAGAGTTTATTTTTGGGTTGCAAAATGTAGAAGAATGTAAAGCTGGGGTTATTTCCAAAGATGAGCATGGAAAGAATACTAAAGATGCTATAGATAGAACGCTTCATGAATTTAGAAGATTCTGCCAATTGGCTCTAAAAAATAACCCTAATATCTTAGAGCTTCTTTTTGCTAATGAAAAGAATATTGTTTTTAAAAATGAGTATGGAGAGACTCTTTTAAGTGTAGCAGAAATGTTTCCATATAAAGGAACCTATACCGCCTTTATGGGATATGCCCAAGCTCAAAAGCATAAGATGTTTTTAAAAATAGAAAAGCTTGATGACCTAGAAAGTGGGTATTATACATTGTGTGCCTTAGAAGATAAACTTGTTATGGCACAAGTTGTTGATAATATTGGAAAACCTTTCTTTAGAAAAGGTAATAATCCACATGTTCATATTGGTGATCTTTGTTTTGAAGCTGGCGTGTATGTAAAGAAAGCACGAGCTGCCATTAAAGAACGGCTTGATAAATTTACAAGTAGAAAAGAATTCATTCATGAGTTTGGCTTTGATGTGAAATTTGCCTCAAATTTGATTCGGTTGCTTCGAGAAGGAATTGAAATCCTTGATACAGGAAAGCTCCAATTTCCATTAACTTATTCTGATGAAATCCTTTCTATTAAAAAAGGTGAATGGAAAATTGAAGATGTAATTAAACATGCTGAGCAATTGGAAGACGTTTGCAGAAAAGTATTTGAAACATCTAAACTTCCTGATAAGCCTCAATTTGAAAAGGTGAATAAGTTTGTAATTGAGCAGATGAAAAAATTTATTTTGAAGGGAATCAATGTATGAAGAAACAAAATTAGCGGTAAGAAAAGCATTTGAAATAAGTAAATTGCTTTTCTCAATGGGATCAAAATATTCTAAACTTGTTGATGCTACCTCAAATATTAAGGTACCAACAGAGGAGGAAGTTAAACATTTAATTTCAGATAGAATTACATTAGAAAAAGCAATTATTATTGAGTTGAAAAATAGATATAAAAACGCGGCGAGAGCTGCAGGGTTTGATGAAAAATATGGTATTGCTCTTTTGGAATACATATCTTTACATAAAGAAATGAATGAATAATGTCTACATACAAATTTGCAGATTTCTTTAATCCTAATGAAGATCCTAATTTTGATCTATATAGTGAATATCTTTTTTCATTGATTGATATTTTGGATCCATTATTTAAAAATAGAGTAACTGATTGTGAAGAAACTCTTAATGAAATCCATAGCTTATTAGCTTATTTTGCGCAACAAGTTTATTTAAAAGGTTGCGAAAGCAAAAAAGAAATTGTAAACTGAAAGGAAACGCAATGAGAAAGTTCAGTGAAATTTTCAATCCTGTTCTGGAAGACTCAAATTATTATCGTTATCAAAAATTGGTTGAGTCTTGTTTTGATTACATTGATGACATTGAAAGTGGAGTGGCAAATAGAGAAGAGGTTCTTAGTATGCTTGCATACCTTGCGAAGCACATTTATGAATTTGGTTATACAGACGGTTTAGTTGTAGATAATGCGCCAGAGGAGGAAGTTGTAAAAGAAAAAATTTACAACTAACACATATTAAAATGATTGATTTTGAATTTTGCAATGAAAAAGTAGATAAAGAAATAGTTACTATTCCTGAATTTGAATTTAATAAAACAATGATAAAGCAAAATCTTGATAGCTTTTTCTCTAATAAATGTTTAACTTCTTTGATGTTAGATTCTGGAGATAGGCTTGTATTAAAAACTGCCCAGGGAATGATTAATTGTATTGTTGCTGGAGGTGCTGTGTTGGCACTTTATATGGGAGAGTATACTAAGATTAAGGATTGGGATTTATATTTTCCAAGCGAAGAAGAACTTAATCGTGCTAAAGAAGTCTTTAAGAAAGTTGGATTCAAAGAAAGTGATAAGACAGATTGGGCAACTAATATGTATCAAGAAGGTTATGGTGGCCGTAAGGTTGTTGTTCAATTAGTTTCTCAAAGATATCCTAAAAACATACAAGACGTATTTGAAAAATTTGATTTCTCTGTTTGTTGTATGGCAATACAAGGTCAAGATTTATATTATTGGCAACAGGCTGAGATGGATGTTAAGAAGAAAGAGTTGAATTTTAATTATACGGATCAGATTCATTACTGTATTATGCGTATTGCTCGATATGGTGAAAAGGGATTTAAACCAACAAAAGATTTTACAATCAGTTTTGCAAATACTTTAAGTGGTATGCCAAAAGCAAAGATTAAAAAAGCAGTGAAATCAGCATCGGGCTCTAATCCAAGCTAAGGAGATAATATGTGGAGCTACGAAAATGGACGGATTAAATTAGATTTATCCAGTGTTCGTTCGGAATTCAAAATAGTTAAAGACAATGGATTAAATTTAATTTTCCCAGACAAGGGTTCTTATGTTACTTATAGCGAAGATGAAAAGAAACTTCGGTCCATCATCGTAGATGACAATGGTTTTGTTTTATCTTCTGCTTGGCCTAAGTTTGGAAATTGGGGAGAGTTTCCAAATGATACTAAAATACTTGAAGATGCATTAAAAAACAATGGAGTAGTTAAATTTTCTCATAAAGAAGATGGTTCGCTATGCATCCGTTCAGTGATTAATGGTAAAGTTATTCTTAGAACTAGAGGGACAATGTATGGTGGTGAGGCAAATGAAGATGGTCCTTCTTTCGGTCAAAGATTTTTAGCTGTTGCTGAGAAGAAATATCCTCAAATATTAGATCCTTCCTGGGCAATAGATAAATCATTGTTGTTTGAATTTGTAGCACCAAGCAATACAATTGTTGTAAAGTATAAAGAAGAAGATCTTATTTTTCTTGGTTATGTAGATCATGATTATTTGTCCATTGGACGTTGGCATTTTATTAAAAAGCTAGCACAAGAAAAGAATTTAAACTTAGTTAGATTGCATAAATTACCACGAGATCCAGAAGCACTAAAAGAAGAAATAAAAATGTGGCGAGATGAAGGAGTAGTTGTTCGTTGCAATGCAGATCAAACTTTCGTTAAGGTAAAAAGCGCTTGGTATTTAGCAAATCATAGAATGAAGTCGAATATGAACTATGATATGATATTAGAACTGTTAGAAAGTTTGGAGATTGTAGGTGGTGGCAAAGAAGAACAGTTTGAAAAAGTATTAAAAGAATGCGGTTATGATTGGGAAATCATAGAATCTGCAAAGGAATTTTATACCAGATATGTGGCAGCTTATGAAAATGCGCAGAATGTTTTAAGTGTGGCAAAAGAAACTTATAATAAATTTGTATTAGATAGTAAGGATATGCAATGGGAATCCGAAGCTGTGCGTCGGAAAGAATTTGCAAAGATAGCCATTTCATTAAAGAATCCTTATACCCACATGGCTTTTAATATTTATAGTAATCATGAACAAAAGGCTCAAAGCCTTATCAAAAAACTTATTTATAGAGGATAATTCCTAAGGAGGAATTAATGACAAAACAACTAGAGCTTCCAGTATTTCCACTTCGCGATCCAGAGATTGTTCTTTTTCCAGGACAAGTTTTAGAGATAGATGTTGGTAGACCATTTTCTCTTAATGCTGTTAATGTTTCACAAGAAAAGTTTAACGGTAAAATTATTATTGCAATGCAGAAAAATTATGAGGTAGCAACACCTGATGAAGAAGATTTTTATTCCATTTGTGTAGAGGCAGAAATTAAATCATTAGTTGCTTTATCTTTAGAAGGAGATCGAAAGAGAAGTAAAGTTATCGTTCTTGGTGTTTCAAGAAGTGTATTGCTCAGTGTTAGTTTGAATGAAGATTCATGCTATATGGGTAAAATTGAAACAATTTCTGAGATAGATGCTGCTTTAGATGATGAACTTAAAGGTCAACTTAAAGAAGCTAAAGACTTAATTAGAAAGAATTTCTCTGCTTCAATTACAATAAAAAATACTAATATTCCTCAGACCTCTATGGAACTATCTACAATGGTAGATGAAATTGCTGGTCAACTTAAACTGAAACATAAAGATAAGATCGAGCTTCTTAAGCAGCGAGACCCAAGAAAGAGGTTGGATAAACTTCTTAAGTGTATGGCTGATATAATTATTCATCGCGCAAATACTCCTCCAAGTGCATGTAGATCACAAGAGGAAGAAGATGCTACAAAGACTGAGATTGACAGACTTGAAGATACTATGAAACTTGCTGGTCTTCCAGCTGATGCACTTAAAATTGTTGAACAAGAAATTAGACGACTTCGTATGATGTCTCCTTCTAGTTCTGAATTTCAAGTAACTATTAATTATGTTGATCATTTGGTTTCATTGCCTTGGAGTAAGTCTAGTGAAGATCGTATTGATCTTAACATAGCCAAGCAATGTTTGGATGAAGATCATTATGGTTTAGAAAAGGTTAAAGAAAGGATTGTTGAGTTTTTAGCAGTAAGAACATTGGCTCCAAATCAAAAGGGTTCTATCCTTTGTTTATCTGGACCTCCGGGATCGGGAAAAACTTCCATTTGTAAGAGTGTTGCTCGCGCAATGAATAAAGAATATGTACGTATTTCTCTTGGTGGACTTCATGATGAAGCGGAGATTCGTGGGCATCGTAGAACTTATATAGGAGCAATGCCTGGACGTATTATTCAAAGTTTGAAAAAGGTTGGTGTTAATAATCCTATTTTTGTATTGGATGAAATTGATAAACTTAGTAAAGATTATCGTGGTGATCCAAGTTCAGCGTTGTTAGAAGTTCTTGATCCAGAACAAAATGCAACATTTCAAGACAATTATATTAATACTCCTTTTGATCTTTCTAAGATCTTCTTTATTACTACAGCAAATGATCTTAATTCAATCCCACAGGCTTTACGAGATAGATTAGAAATTATTGAAGTTCCAGGCTATTCTCCATTTGATAAACTTAAAATTGCCCAATCTTATTTAATTCCTAAACAGAAGAAAGAGAACGGGCTGAATGAATTAGATATTACTATATCTGAAAATGCTCTTAGTAGAGTAATTGAAGAGTATACAAATGAAGCCGGAGTTCGTAGGCTTGAAAGATATTGTGGAGCAATTATGAGGAAGATTGCTGTTCAGGTTGTATCCGGCAAAAAGCCTACATTAAATATTGCTGTAAGTATGATTCCAAAACTTCTTGGCCCTCCAAAGGTATTCTCTGATAAAGCTAATGATGTTCCTTATGTTGGTGTTAGTACTGGTTTGGCATGGAGCCAAAATGGTGGTTCTATTTTGTTTGTAGAATCTATGCTTACACCTGGTAAGGGAAATATTAAAGTTACGGGTAGTGTAGGAAAGGTATTGGAAGAATCTGCCAATGCAGCATTCACATGGATTAGGGCTCATTCTGAAGAGTTTGGTGTTGATTTGGTAAAGGTTGCAGAGCATGATATCCATATTCATTTACCTGCAGGTGCTACTCCAAAAGATGGTCCCAGTGCAGGAATTGCTATTACTGCTTCTATTCTTTCTACAATTATCGATAAACCAGTTCGTAATGATATTGCAATGACTGGTGAAATTTCTTTACGTGGAAGAGTTTTGCCTATTGGTGGATTGAAAGAGAAAGCGTTAGCTGCACATAGGGCTGGAATTAAAAAGATTATTTTCCCTGCAGAAAATTCATTTGATTTGGAAGAAATTCCAAAGGATGTATTATCTGAATTGGAAATGATTCCAGTATCAGAATTGAAAGAAGCAATTATATTATTAATTCAAATAGGTAATGAACCAAAAAAATATTGTGGTGTAGAACCAATTCGAACTTTAGAAAACTAAAGTTTTTAACAAAGGAAAAAAATGGAAAAACCAAACTATAATAAAGGTCGTAGATTTGACAAGAAAGAGAAGAAGGATAAGATGCAAGCAAAAAAATGTCCATTTTGTGGGTGTGAAATGAAGGCGAAGGGAGCCTCTGATTGTTGTGGCGGGCTTTCATTTAAGTGTAAGAATAGTAAGTGTGGGCGAAGAGTATGGACTCGTAAACAAGGTCTTCCACCTATTCCCATTGTTCCTAGTTCAAGGGTTGATAACTATCATCAGCGAAGGCGTTAATAATATAACATGAGTTCTACAAATAGAAAAGTTCGTCGAGCAATAGCTGACGATTATCCAACTCCTGATTGGTGTGTACGTCAGCTTATTAGAGAAGTACCATTGCCTGGGGGACATTGGCTAGAGCCAACTGCGGGGACAGGAAATATAATCAGAGCTGTTAATAATGCTAGACAGGATATTACATGGGATGCAGTTGAGTTGAGACCTGAATGTAAAGATGATCTTGAAGAAATTCCAGTAATTCATTCTACTTGCATTGGTGATTTTATGAATATACAACCTGAAGAGTATAGTAATCCGTTTTCTGTAATTATTACTAATCCTCCATATTCATATGCAATGCCAATAATTGAACATTCTCTTAAATTTAATACAGAATTTGTTGTAATGCTTTTAAGATTAAATTTTATTGCAACTGGTACTAGAGCTGAATTTATGAGAACAAATACACCAGATATATATGTTCTTCCTAATAGGCCATCGTTTTCTGGCCATGGAACAGATAGTATTGAATATGCGTGGTTTGTTTGGAATAAAAATAATAAGCGAAATTATGGAAAGATTCAGGTTTTGCCTATCCTTTCCTCTAACAAAAGAAAGATCTAAATGAGCAAGTTTCATATTACTATTGATTCTAGAAACAAGAAAACTGGTGAAATGATTGTAGTAACCAGCTCAAAAGATACTTGTCCTAATACATGCCCATTTAAGAATAATGGTTGTTATGCTAATTGTGGGCCTTTACGATATCATTGGGATAAAGTATCTAGTGGAGAAAGGGGAGTTTCTTTTCAAGAGTTTATTTCCAAACTTAAAGAGATTTCAAAAGGTAAAGAAGATCAAAAGATTCCAATGCGATTGTGGCAGGCTGGAGATCTTCCTGGTAAAAACAATAAGATTAACTTTAACCAAATTAAGAAGTTAGTAGAAACATTAAAACCATTTAATGCATTTGGATATACTCATAAGCCTCTTAGCGAAGATAATAAAGAAGCTATAAAACATTGTAACGATAATGGAGTTACTATTAATTTAAGTGCTAATAATATAAATCATGCAGATGAATTGTTTGATGCAGATATTGGCCCTGTTACTATAACTGTTGCAAGAGATTGTAAAAAAGCTTTTACAACTCCTAAGGGAAGGAAAGTTAAAATTTGTCCTGCTACAATTAGTGATAAAGTTCATTGTTCTAATTGTGGTGGTGATAAACCATTATGTTCTCGACAGAGAGATTACATAATTGCTTTTCCTGCACATGGCAATTCAATTAAAAAGGTGGAGGAAATTGTTAATGAAGTTAGATGCGAATAAAATATTTAATTTAAGTTCAAAATTTACTGGAGTATTTTTTGTTCTTGCGCAAGAAAATAATTCTTTTTTAGATTGTTTATTAGCTCTTATTTATTCAGTAAAAACCATTTCTAAAATTGCTGTTAAACTAGATGTAATTACAGAAAAAGAAATTAATGAAATCGATGGAAAACTTTCCGAAGCAGCAGATAATGATTTGGAAAATAACATGGCACATGTTGGCTCTATAGTTGAAGAGCTAAAAAAACACAATTGGGAGATCAAGAATGATAACAAGTAAGAATGTTTATGTAATTCGTGCAAGTAGGGATTCATCTCAGTTTGATCAAAAGGATCAAGAGATGAGGGTAAAGATATTAGAAGCACATCTTAACTATTTTATTGTTGAAAGCTTAAAGAGGTACAATAAGAAGTATTTAGGAGCAATAAAATCAACTGGTAAGTATTTAGGCATTCCAGTACGAAGAATTAATCGCGACCAAGTGCAACAAATTGTCGATGAAAAGACAGGCAAACAACTTGCTTGGGAAACGGTTAGGCGTCGAGAAGGAACACCTGAATTTCCAGGAAGATCAAGAGGAGGTAAGTAGAGAAAATAGTTAAAAATAATTCCAAATTGGTATAAGAAATCTATGGATATTTTCACATTTAACAAGGAGAAACAAAATGAACGTCAATGAACTATTAGAAGAACTTCGTGAGCTTGGTGATGGCGAATTTACACTTTCTATTTCAGAGGGTGTTATGGAAAAGGAACTGCAGAGCAGGTGTTCTTGTGGGCGTTGCCATCAAAATGATTTCATGGATGATGACGATGATAACATTTTTTATTCTGCTGTTAGAATGACAGTAGAAGATTGTGCAGTAACTGTTGTAAGGGATGATGGTCTTGAGGAGACTCTTGAAGAGGCATTTGATCGTCTCAGTTGTTCAGTTGAGGGTGTTGAATATGAGGAAGAGTATGACACCGATACCACAACTAAGGCTGCAGATGTGCTCAGGGCTACACTGGAAGAGCTTGGGTTTGATCGTGCTGTAACGCTTCTTGAGAAGCTCAATGCACTGTCCGCTAGGAACTGATCTACGGATCACTAAAAGGAAATAGGAGAAATATTATGGAAAACAATCAAAAGAAGTACACGTTTGAGGGTGAGGAAATTTTTGTCGATGCAAGTTTGACCGCTGCTCAAGTTCGTGACATTTGGTCTGAGGTTTATGCTGGTATTGCTAATGCGGAAATTCAAGAGAATGAAGATGGTTCTATTGCTTTCCGTCGTACTGGTGGTACTAAGGGCTGATTAACATTTTCCGTTAGAGGTTGAATGCTTCTAACGGAAGCCAAGAAACAATGGTTCCCCTGGCTTTTGCCAGGGGAACTTTTTATGGAAGAAATAACATGATACTAAACTTAGATAAGAAGATAAATTATTTAAAAAACAATGGGGTCGAGCCTGAATTCTTTATTACTAAAACAAAAATGGTTAAATTGTGCATGGATGATTCAGGCATTCATTGTTTTATTTTTTATAGGCATCCTGAATGGTTTCATTTTGATAATCAAAAAGAAGATTTTTGGCCTATGATTAATAGAGATTTCGAAGTAGAATATGAAGAGCTTCAAGAACAATTTGTTCCTAAAATTATTTGTCCTGTTGAAACTTGTATAGAACAATTAATTCAGTATCAAAAGTTTTTAAATGATTTTGGCTATACAAGTTGTAACATTAATATAGATTATGATTCATTTATAGTAACAGCAATACGTTCTGAAACGGAATTTGAATTTTGTGGAAGATTAATAGATAAAATTAAAGAAGTAAAAAGCAAAAAGATATCTGAAACAAAAAAGAGAAAGAAAGAAAATGTTGAGAGAAAAACTAAAAAGTCTAATCCTGGCCCATGAAGATTCCCTTCTAAAAGATCTTAATTTCTTTATTGTTGAAGTTGATGGTGGCGGTTTTCTTACAAACGAATTTCCGAAAACAGATAATAAATTACTTCATCAATGTACTTGCATAACATTCACTAATGAGTTGCCTTTTATTGAGATTAACATAGAAGGGATTGATGAAACGTTTTATCCTGAAGATGTTGGTCTTAATATTTTTTCAAGTAAAAAATATTATGCTACATTAAGTGAAGAAGATGCAAAGACTTGGAGTTATTCAATTCGAATGTATACCGCAGAAGGAGTTCAATCAGATCTTGAAAAGCAAATTAAATCTTTACAAGAAGAACTTGAAGTTGTAAATGGTTATATTGATTCATTAGAGGATGAAAGAAAAGAAACAGAACAAACTACCACCTTTGGCAGTTGTGCAGGAGTTTAGATAAAATATGAATTCAAAAACATTATTCGAATCATTTAATTCAATAGAAAATAATGAAGAAAGTGTTAAGTTCGAAGAACTTTTAAATTGTCTTTTAACTATAAAAAACCCAATGCATTTTACAGATAAAATGGGAACAGATGAAGAGATTGAAAATCTGATTGACCACATGAAAGAAAGGGATATGCTAAAAATTAATATCTTGAGAGTGAAACAAAATATTCGATCAGCCCTTCCAAAGAAATCTAGTACTGCAATTTTCATTTGAGGTACTTCACCCTATAAGGAATATGTATGGACCGAAGTTTACAATATATGCAATTGGATTTCCTAAGGCTTTTTAGAATAGGGAAAGCATTAGGCGCATTTAAGCGTAAGCGAAAAATGCCAACAGAATATGCTGGTACAGGAAATAGTATTACAAGTGCTCATAAATCAATTGTTAAAATAGCAAAAGAAGTTATTGATCAGAAAATTAGTAAAGAAGTTTTTAATGATTGTAGAGTAAACTATGACACAATATATATGTATCTTAAGCCGGAAGTTAGAACAAAATTAAACAATACATTTTATTTAATTGAACAAAGGTTTGATGAATTAAGAAATGATAATACTCCTGATGGTGAATTTATTAGAAATCTAAATGCAGAACGTCGTTCTATATATGGGTTTCAAGAAGAAGGCGTTCGCATTAATTTTCCGAACTATGTAAGTATGAATATTACATATAAAACTTTTATAGTAGACAATACAACTATCTATTATTCAACTGGATATAAACAAACAATGGGTTGTATTTCATTAGTTGATCGTGTATATAATTATCTTTCGCTGCTTGATCGATTTGAAGAGTTTGAGCAAAGATATAAATTAGCAGAAGAAGAACGTGAACGTTTAAAAAGAGAGCGAGCAACTGCTAAAAAGAGTAAAGCTCAGGCTATACAAGATCAATATCCTGAAGCATTACCAGCAGTAAGAGCTAATACTCTCAGACCTGCAGTAATAATTAATCCTGTTGCTGCTGGATATACTGCTACTATTCCAGTAGAACAACCGGTTAGAGAAACAACACAATCATTATTTAATAATGCATTGAATAGATGGCGGCAACAACAATAGGAAGGTTAAGAAATGGCGAGTTACGACGATTCTGAAATGGTAATTAAATTAGAAAAAAATGGAGTAGATGCAATTGTATCTATTAAAGAAGATGGAAGAGTTTTAAATAAAACGGTATCAATGGAAGAAGTTATTTCCAAATTAATGACTAATTATTCTATTAGCACAGGGCTTCTTCCAAGAGGTACTAGAATTTATTCTGGAACTCAATCTGATTATGCTATTGGAATTGAAATCCCTGCAGGTGTTCGCCCATTAAATTATATTCGAGAAGGTAAATTTAAGGGTAAAGTTCCATTTCCGCCGTGTTTTATGGTTATAGGTGTAAGAAGTAATACAATTTTTTATTCTGCAATATATGCAGCTCATGGGCCAATTACTTCAGAGAAAGATAATTTATATAATTTTCCTTTTGGTAACGTTTATAATGATGGCCACATTTGTTGGGGTGGAGTTAAATTAAGTGCAATTAAAAATCCTATTGAATTATTACCAATTGTTAGTTCGTTTATGGATTCAGAATATAACGGAGATTTAATGTATGAAACTACTTTTAATCCTACTAAGTTAGAAGGATTGATTTCTAGAAATCTAAAAAGTCTATTGACAGCAATTGAAAACAAAGAGGTATTTCCATTAGATATTCTAGTAAGAGCAGGGCAGACAGTATCAGGGGCATTGAAAAGAGTGAAAGGCAACTAAAAAGGATTGGAGCTAAGATGACAAAAGAAGAAAACAAGTTAATGCTACAGAAGATTATGGTTGGACATTTTATTGAAGATGTTCCAGAAGGTTGTAATAAGAAGATTTCTTATATTATGCAAGGAGATGGTCTCTGGCAAATTAGAAAAAATAAAATTGGAACATTTTATATTCATATGGCAGAAGCAGTTATTCCAGGACTTAAGAGTGATCTAACTCATGGTTGGACTCTTAATGTTCCAAAAGTTCCAATGGAACTTTGGAAGAAAACTGTGTCTTTCTTTAAGGATGTTCAAAAAGTTCACAATACAGAAGCTTATCTTCAATTCTTTTATGATACTGAAAATCAGACTTATACTCTTCATTGTCCAAAACAAGAGGTTAGTACTGCCGCTGTTAAATATACTTCTGATCCTGAGTTTGAAAAAGAGAATATTGTATTTGTAATGGAGATTCATTCTCATGGAAACATGAGTGCATTCTTCTCTGGCACAGATAATGCAGATGAAAAGAGTGACAGGTTTTTTGGAGTTGTTGGTAAAGTAAGCCAAGATCAACCTGAAATGAAATTTCGTTTAATGATTGGTGGATTTGAAATTCCAATTTCTTTTGGTGATGTTTTTGAAATGGATGAGGATGTAGATTATCCCAAAAATTGGCTAGAGCGCATTGAGAAGAAGAAGCCAGTTTCTAAAGGGAAGAATCAAAAAATTCATTGGACGCGGCATGGTTGGAAAGCAGAGGAGCCGCAAGGAGAATTGTTTAATTTAGATTCAGAAGTAATGAGACAAGACGAAGAGGATTGGGAAAATTATAAAGTTAACAAAATTCACAGTAGACCATTGGGTAACCCATATGAAAAGGGGTACTACGAGAGAGAGGACGATTTTGAGTAAAGCTCTTCCAGATATCTATGTTTTAAATCCTGCAAATATGCGTGAAGTAGACACAATCCTTATCCTAGGATGTGGAGGAACAGGAGCATATACAATCGCTTTTTTGTCAAGAATCATTTCTACTATTAAAAAGAATATTAGTTATTATATTGCTGATGGTGATATAGTAGAAGAAAAGAATCTTGCAAGACAGCATTTTGTATCGCAAGATATTAACAGAAATAAGGCAGAAGTTTTAGCAGAAAGATATTCTGCTGCCTTTGGTATTTCAATTTGTGCCATTCCAGAAGAACTTAAAACTACATCTCAATTCCTTGATTTATTTGTAAAGTCAACCAATGCTTTAATTATTGGTTGCGTTGATAACAATGCTTCAAGAAAAATAATTTATAATTTTGCATTTGAAAAGTATGGTCTTCATAAGAATGTTTTCTGGATTGATTCAGGAAATGAGGAAACAAATGGACAGGTTGTATTAGGATTTTATCCTGGAACATTTTCTTATAATCCATATAATCCTTTTAATTATGGTGCGGTAAAAGAAGGTGTCTTTAGCCTTCCAAATGTAATTGATCTTTATCCTGAAATGATTAATGGTGAGGCAAGATTTAATTCAGATCTTAGTTGTGCAGAAAGAGCTGCTTCTGCTCCACAGAATATGATGACAAATATTACTGCGGCAACATTAATCACAAATTATGCACAAAAGATTATTCTCAAACAACCTATTAAATCTCACGCAACAGAGTTTACTATTAATAATACTTTTACAACAAGATTAAATACGCCGGAAAACTTGAAATTGGTTAACTCGAAAAGAAAAATGGATTGGGAAAAAATTCCTGCCCTGATGATTGACTAGGAGAAAAATTATGACACAGCAAATTAACACACAGATTCCTGAAGCAACTGACGTTGAAGCAACCGAACGTCGCAACTCTCTTATTGAAAGTGGGGTGATTACTCCTGGTTCTCCTGTAGAGCACAGGGCAGCCCGTTCTTTGAACGAACTAACTCCACTTGAGACTAGGATGCTTCTTATTAAACAAGGCGCGATTAAGCCTGTAGAGAGGCTTGAGGATGGTAGTGTTACATATTGTGAATTGCCTGAAAAACAAAATGTCAAGTCGACAAATGTTGAAGAGGGAGAATATAGAATTAAGCCTATTCTTTCTGAGAGTGATTATCTGAGGAAGAAGATGGTATATTTTAGATCTCTGCAAGAACTCTTGTTCGCACGTAGGGATCTTAATTTGATTGTTGGCAAAAAGGAATTTACTGATCCAGAATGGTTCTTTTAAAGGAAGGTGATTTATGGAAAATATTGAGTATTTTGTTACTTCAGGATTTGATTCTAATAGTGCAGAGATATATAAATTTAAAAACTGGTGTGATGTTATTTCTTTTCTCAATGATCGTAATGCTTTAAATATTGACAAATTCACAGTTATCGCAGGAAAAATTATTTTATCAAAGGAGATTATAGATGGAAAATAAACAGCCCGCATGGAAACGTAATGATTCAGAAGGTTCTTATAACCCTTTTAGGATCAGTGTTGTAGAAGTGGAAGTTCGTAATGGTGACATTGATCAGGCTTTAAAGGAGCTTAAGAATAAGATGTCTAAGGATGGCATTCTTGCTGAACTTAAAGCTCGTAGGTGTTATGAGAAACCTTCTGAGAAGAAGCGTCGTAAGCATCGCGAAGCACTAAAGAAGATGCGTAAGTCTCGTGGTCGCAAAGCGCGCGTTGCGCGGCAGAGTTATCAGCAGCAAGATGTAAAGCGTTAGTAGTTATAGTATTTATGGTGGGTAGTGCTTTCTCCCCCATGAATATGTTTTTTGTTTTACAGGAGAAATAAAATGCCTGATGAAAAGATTACAATTGTAACAAGTAAAACCAATATTATTATGACAGGGATTGCGTGTGTTCTAATCATTGGGTTATTTGTTGTAGGTTTTTTTGCATGGAAAAATATTCGAGATGAAAATGCTCAGATGAAAACGCAGATTACAGAGTTTCAATCTCTAACAGATAATTTTATTCGTAGTAGTAATCAATGGGCAACGAAAGATGATCTAAAAGATCAATTAAAAAATGTTTTAACCAAAGAAGAATTAACTCTTTTAAAGAATGATATGGATAAACTTGGTTCAGATCTTATGGCTGTTGGAGTAACTACTGGCCGAATAGAAAAAAGAATTACTAAATTAGAAAATAGTACAACGGAGATACCAGATACAGATACAGGTGATGTTGTTATTTGTAAAGAAGATGGAAGACCAATTGATGTTCAAGGTTATACTCTTGCAACCCAAGTTAAAGAAGTAGTTGATTCCAATGAAGCGCCTGTTGCTAAAGTTCAATTTGATGCTTCTAGTCCAAAGCCTTGGGGGTATGAAGTTTATGGAAAAGAGTTCAAATTAACCACAGTTATAGGAAAAGAAGACAGTGGCCAATTAACATACTATCATAAATTAACGTATACTGTTCCTGATAAAGATAAGAAGAAAGAATATCCAGTTACTATTATTTCTTCAAATTATCAACAAACACAATTAACAAATAGAATGTTTTGGTTGAATCCAATACTTGATGTTGGAATTTTTGTTGGGGGTCAAGTATATCAATTTGCTCCTGGTCCTGGAAGAGATAGTATATTATCTACTGGAGCAGATTTAGGAATTAGCCTATCTTCATATGGAGAAACAAGAGCCGATAGTTGGGTTAGATTTTTTAGATTTGGTATAGGATATAATATGGAAAGGCAAGCAGCACAGTTTTCTATTACTCCATTAACATTTAATATTGGTAAGCCATTGCCATTGATTACAAATCTTTATATTATGCCATTATTTGCAATTGATACTGCTGGAGGTATGACATTAAACTTAGGATTAGGATTACAATTATAAGGAGAACGTATGAAATCTAAATATTTTCCAATAGTTTCTTTAAAGGCTTTTGTATATGGAATGTGTGGCATTATTTTTTTAGTTCTAGGAATAATTTCCCTTGTCTTCATTTCTGTATTCATAGGTAAAATTATTTCCGCATTGTCATTGTTTGGGTTTGCTGGGATGTTTATTTCGATGTCTGTTTTTGCAATAGTTTCACGAAAGAAAATTCTTTCTGATTTTTATTGTGAAGAAGATTTTTCTAGTAAATCAATTACCAGAAAGATAATTTTTCTAGCTGATAATACAATTGATAGAGATAGTTTTAGTTTTAAAAATAAATTCAATGCGCTAGAGAATAGACTTAAAAAAGATTTTTTATTTGAAAAATTAGAAGATTGGTTATCTATTGAGATAAAGAAAACAGTTAATCCTAATTGTTATAAACCATATGTATTTGTAATGATTAGGGAAAATGGATCTGTTATAAATAAATATAAAAAAGTAATTTGTGGTTTTCAAGATGCAAATTGGTTAGAAATAAGTTACGATCAAAATCAAAGTTTGAGTCCTATTTTTCTTCATGAAATGGGCCATTTAATTTTATCAGGATCTGGATTCAAAGGGGATCAGCATCCAATTATACAAGCTGCTATTCAAAGAGATAAGGAATAAATATGTGGGAATTAAAAGAAGATGGCACACTAGCCGTCGTTGAAGTATGTTTAATGGACACCCTTAGAAATGATAAATGTTGTTTGTGTGATGAGAAGGCATGCTATTTTATCTTTGATGATGAAGAGGAAATTTGTCTATGTAATGAACATTATTGGAGCACTATGCAATGAAAGAAGGAAAGTCTAAAATAGAATTCGAAAAATGTATTAAAATTGTTAGAAGTAAATGTGTGTATTATGATCAGGTAATTGGATTTACAAAGTATGGTGAGAAAGAGTTATCAGGATTTGATTGTAGAGAAGGAAGATTAATTGCCATAAACGATGAGAACTTTTCTTTTGCGCACTTTAGAGTTGGTTGTGGACGCATAACAATTGGTGGAGTTTTATACAGTGATAAATTTTATTATGGCCTTTCTATTTGTTGTCCGGAAGATAACTTCGATAAGAAAATTGGTAGATTAAATGTCAGATCAAGACTTCTTAAGTTTAATCCTAATATACCACTACAAGGTTCTTTGGCAGGAATAATGTTAATTCAAGATATAGATAATCCTCCAGTTTTAATTTTAAAAAAGGCTTTATTACAATATATCGAAAGACATAAGTATGTTCTTCCTCGTTGGGTAGTAAAATCAAACATAGAATAAAAATTTTATTTTCCCCTCTTGACACTAATATTTTTGATGATTATATATTATAATATAAGAAATCAATTTATGGAGGTGTTACAATGTTAATCAAGTGGAATTCATTTAGCGAGTTAGAGAAAGAGTTGGAAGATACTTTTAAATGGAATGGTAGATCAATTCTTCAAACTGGTTGGAGTCCTATGGTAGATGTAAGTGAGGATGATAATCAATATGTGATCGAGGCAGAAATGCCTGGAATGAATGAGGAAGATATTGAGATCAATTTGGAAGATAAGTTGTTAGTGATTAGTGGGAAGAAGTTAGTTAAGAAAGAGAAAGAAGGGAAACGATTTACAAGAATTGAAAGATCCTCCGGATCGTTTTCCAGATCGTTCACTCTGCCAAGTTCAATTGAGGCGGAAGAAATATCGGCAAGTTTTAGCAAAGGTATTCTCACGGTTACGATTCCTAAAGTTCCACAGAAAGTTCCTAAGAAAGTGAAGATTAATCTTGAGAAGTCCTAGATTTAAGGGCGGGAATTAAACCCCGCCCTTAATTTTTTTAGATCAAACTATCAATTCATTCGTATTTTATTGAAGAGACTAAGTTTCTTCGAGACAAGTAATATGCTGCAAAGAGATGAGATTTAAGGAGAGATAAGAAGGATGTAAATGCACATTCAAAAAAAATATAGAAAACTGTATGTAAAACTCCTTAACCGTCTCCCCTTAACATATCCTAAACCTAAGCTTGTAATTCATTCAAGTTTAAAGAAATTAAAAGAATCTTATTGGAACAGAAATAAAAACGATAAAGATTATTCCTCTCCTCCAGTTGCCTGGTGTGATATTGAAGACATTTCCGTACATGTGGCATTGACCAATTTAAGAAGCGAAGATAAACACAATATTCTTTTCTACTTTCTGCATGAAATAGGGCATTTATATGCCTTTAAAAAATACGGTTTCAATGATCCTAGATGGCAAGATTACAAAGTTAGTGAAAAGTATGCAGATGATTTCGCGGCAAGATGGTCAAAGAAACTCATTCTGGAGGGTTTTTTAAAATGAACTGGTTGAAAAATCTTGTCTACGTGATAATGTTTCTTACAACAATTGCATGTACAGATTGTAGTTCTATAGGCCAAATGGTTCATGGAATAGATATTAGTCACTTACAAGTAAAAAAAACAATGATAGAACCGTATCTTTCCAGTGTGGAAATTGTTGACGAAAAAGGCAATACGATAGGAAGTGGAACTATTATTAAAAATGAGATTGGAAAACCAATAACAGTAATGACTGCCTATCATGTTATTGATGGAATGAAAGAAATTTTTGTTGGTTTGTCATATGATTCTATGAAAAGAAAAATGCATGTTACAAATACAAGTCCTAGTTTAGATCTTGCAATTATTGTTTCAAACACAAATGAAGAAAAAGAAGGTCCGTATGTGAATATAGGAAATCAAAGACCAAAAATTGGAGATCAAATTTGGGCTATTGGTAATCCTATGGGAGAGGCAAGGGTTGTAACAGAAGGAATTATTAGTCAAGATAAAATGAAGATTGAGATCATGAGAAGTAAATATCCAGTTCTTCGCAATCTCTATCGAATCACTGCTCCAATTTTTAGTGGTAATTCTGGTGGTGGATTATTTAATTCAAAGGGTGAGTTGATTGGGGTAGTTGTAGAAATGGGTATGACTGCTGGTAGGATTATAATTATCGATGACAACAATCAACCAAAGACTGTTAGTAATATGTTTTGTTCGTTTCCAGAACCCGGAGCATTCTTTGCAGTATCTTTAGAAGACATACAAAAATTTATTCTTAACGGGTAATATTTATACATTAATAATATAAAGGGCATAGCAATATGTCCTTTTGTTTTTATGGAGGCAAAATGAATTTCTGCAATGAGTGTGAACATATGGGTGGTGATCCTTGCTTTCCTTTTTGCAAGAAAACACTATATGAAAAAATTGATTACACCACAAAGAATACAATTATAGAATATACTATGTGTTTATTTGTGCGGCAAGGAGAAAATGAAAAACATTGTAAATCGTTTGAACCAAAACTGAAAGTTAAATTTTGGACTAAAGTAAAAACTCTATTTAATAGAAAGGAAAAACAATAATGTCATTTGTGGCAGCTTGCATGTGGGCGATAGCTTTGATATCTATATGTGTATGGATCACAGTTGTTTTTGATTATAGGGAAGCTCTTTATCGTTATGGAACTATTTATAGGCGAAGAGCTATTGGGTTTTTGTTAAGAATATTTTGGCCAATAGGATTGCTTTATGTTATAGGTTTATTTTTTCATTCTACATATTGTATAATTAAAATAGCTATAAATGGAAAAGACGAATGAGGCTTTGGTCATTACATCCAATCCTGTTAGATTCTAAAGGTCTTGTGGCATTATGGAGAGAAGCTCTTTTAGCACAAAATGTATTGTTGGGAAAGACAAAAGGTTATAAAAATCATCCACAGCTAGAACGTTTTAAAAACACAGAGAATCCTCTTGATTCTATAAGTTCATATTTAATTGGGATATGGGCAGAAGCAACAAAAAGACACTATAATTTTTCATATAATAAGATTTATAATTTAAATGCTCTTAAATATCAAAACTTAAAGATCCCTGTTTCCAGCGAACAAATTAAATATGAGTTTGAGCATTTACAGAAAAAATTAAAGTATCGAGATCCTGATATGTATTCTGCTAACAGGATCTTTGATACATATCCTATGACAAAAATACATCATTTATTTTATATTGTAGAAGGGCCTATTGAGTATTGGGAAAAACCAATCGAACAATACATGGAGACAAACTAATGGCAAAGCATTTTTCTATTGTTATCAACGTATCATATGACGAAACATCTATTACAGATGATATGGATCTTGAATGTGAGTTGAACGAAAACGTTCAAAGGTGTATTGAATGTGCGCAACTTTTAAATGATTTCGACATGAAGGCAATTGTTGAAGATTGTAATTATCATGTGGTGAGCAAATGAAATTAAAAGAAGAAACCTTAAAGGGGCTTAGTAAAGAATTAAAAGAAATACAAATTGCAAAAGATGTTGAATTTAAAGAAATGTCAATACAATTAAATGAAATAAGAGAAAGAATAGATGCTATAATTAAATTTTGTGATGAAGGTATAATTAATAAACCAAAAGGCATTTGGTTTTTGAGATGCCCAAAATGTAAAAGCAAACTTCAAATAACTCTTTTATATGCGAATGTTGGTACATCATATCGTACACCTGTAAGACATAAATATTGCGTTTGTTTAAATGAAAACTGTGAGTATGAATATGCAGAAGCTGTGGTTAGAGGTTAGGAGAAAGGCATGAAGATTAGAAAAGGTTTCGTGAGCAATAGTAGTTCTAGTTCTTTTGTTTGTGAAGTTTGTGGAAATGTTGAATCTGGTTTTGATTGTAGTGCCAGCGATCTTGGATTTGTGGAATGTTCTAATGGCCACATTATGTGCGAAGGGCATACTGATGATTATACCTTTGAAGATTATAAACAGAATATGATTCAAACTGTAAAAAGGAAAAATGCTGGTAGAAAAGAAAATAATAAGAAATGGAATACCGGATATGAGATTATCAATTTAAACAAGCTTAAAAAAATGGAGTCTCAGGATGAAATTAAAGAAGCACTTGAAGATCTTGGATATGAATGCATAGATTATCATCCAGCTTGTGCATGCCCAATATGTAATTATTCTATAATCACATCTGATGAATTAATGGAATATGTATTTAAGACATACAAAAATAAGGATGCGGTCAGGGATGAAATCAGAGATAAGTTTAAAACTCGTGATGAGTTTGTTAAGTTTCTAAGGGGAAAGTCTAAATGAAAGTCAGACAAGGATTTGTCTCAAATAGTTCTAGCAGTTCGTTTGTTATTATTGGCGTTGAGGTTCCAGAAGGAACCATTACACGGGAAGACTTTGCCATTGAAGCAGGTTTAATTGATGTAAAGTTAAAAGAAGAAGATCTTGGCCATTTTAAAGACCAAGTTAATGAACGTACTTATGATAGTTATTGGGATCATCGCAATGGAGCTCCAAAGGGAAAGGTTATAATTGGAGAAGGGTTTACTATTAGAGATGAAGGTGATTGTAAGTCTACTGACCTAAACATTGATAAAATTAAACAGATGTTGCAGAAGGTAGGATTAGATATGTACAAAATTAAAATATTTTATGGTCCAAGGGGCTATTGATAGCAACTTATATTAACAATCTATTACAAACATGCAGTAGGTTTACCCTTGTAATAGGATAGTTGTATCTAAAACCTAGTATAAGGCTAGAAGTATGAACCCAAAAACAGTGGTTTCAATGGTAAAACTCGCTGGGCTTAGCAGAAAATGGCCCGGCCAACGACACAATTGGAGGTAGAATGCCAGAATTTCAAGTAGGGATAACCGTGTCTAGGAGGCAATACAGAGATATAATTGTGCGTCTGGATGCAGAAACGCTAAAAGAGGCAAAAGTTAAAGCTAGTAAAGAGCTAGAAAAGTTGTTTAGAACGACTGATAGCGAAATGATAGATGGTTTTTTTGATGTAATATATAAAGCCATAGATGGATGGTATACGTATGATGGCAGTTTAGAAGATTGGGATGTCGAGAATCCTTCTGGAACAGACTATGATATGACAAGTATAGATGTGCCTGAACCACATTTAGACCTAACAGAAAATGAATAAATATAAGGAGAAACAAATGAATATTACCGAAATGACCTTGAGTGTTATCAGAGATTTTTGTGTCCGTGGACTCGCGTTTACAAGTTTAGATGTAAGTAATACTGTTAAGGCAAATTTTAAAGATGAAACAATTTCCCATTCTGACGTTGCAAATCAAGTAAGAAAGATTCTTGATCAGAAGTTTTTAAACAATGCTAAAATGTCTTCAAAAGAAGTGTTAGTTTCACTGTCAAGTGGGGCAAAATTTAAAACAACATTGTATTATAATAATATTGCAGGATGTGATAACTATAAGCAAACTAATTTAGAAGTTCTTCCTGTTAAGATTGCTAAAGGCGAGGATGTTAAGGTTCAAGTTTCTAAGCCTATAGCTAAAGACTATACTTCTGTAAGTATTAAGACGAAGCCTATAAAAGATGTTGTGGCCGAATTGAAGAATTCTGTTGAAACTGTTATTGAAAATTCGCAATTCGTTTCTACGGATTTGATGTTTGTTAGGAATGTTAAGAGTGATGGACGACTAGAGATTCCTACTGAGCTTTTTGATAAGCTTAATTGGGGTGCGGATGAAAGGTGTGTGTATCTGAAAAATACAGATAAATCCTTTATTATTACTACCAAGGATATTGATAATCGTAATAAGATTTTTGAGAATTATATGTCTGAAGGCAGGGTAAGGGTGCCGAAAACAGTATTTGTTAAATGCAGTTTGCCTTGTGATAATAAGAATCAATACGTTATTAGTGCTAGTTCAAGAGTTAAGAATATGATTGTAGTTTCTTTGGCATAGTTTTAAAAGGGGGAGGGAACATTGTTCCTTCCCCTTTTTTGCATGGAGGAGTTAAAATTGAGAAACCCTAACGTTTTAACATATGATTTTGATAATATTAAAACACAAACTCGTAGCCCATCAGCGAATATTTCAATAGGATATGAGGATGCACGAGTAATAGAATGTTTAAATGATATTAGAATTCAAAAAGAATTAGAAATGCCATCTTTTCATAACTGTGAAAATCATTTTGAGTTTTTTTTAAAAGCAGAATTAAACAATACATATATTCCACATGTGTTCGATAAACGTAAATCCAAAGTATATTTAAAGCAAAGTGATAAAATGTTTCTTATTAAATTTGAATACGAAGGAAAGGCAAAAGAACAAACTTTCCCAATTGTTCCATTAATTGAAACTTCTTTTATATATTGGTTGGATAAATGCAAAGAGTATTGTTATGAAAAATTTGAAGAAAAAGATATTAAAGTAATAAGAAAAATTATTATAAATCATTTAGAAAAAACAAGTTTTTATACTATTCATGATGTGATGGGAATGATGAATAGTTATTTATTTTATCTTCGCGATCCAATTTATTTAAGGCAACCTCATTTTAGCAATGGATATCTTTATTCGTCTTTAAAAACAAGCTATCCCATTTATAGTGAAATTGCAAACATACATAAAAACAGTTGGATTGTCAAAATGAGAAAGGATTCAAAATGGCAACAATGGTGCTTTTAATTGGATGCCCCGCTTCTGGAAAGACAACATATAGAGAAAAGCATTGTTCTGAAGCTGTGTCTATATGCCCAGATTCTTTTATAGGTTATTCAAAAGAAGATCCTTGGACTCCAACTTCTGTAAGGATGGCTTGGAAAAAGGCAGATCAATTATTGGAAGAGTCTCTTGGTGGAGATAAGGATATAATTTTTGATGCTACTTTTACAACCCCCAAAAGGAGAAAGAAGTACATTGATATAGCAAAACATAATGGTCTTAAGGTTAATGCTATCTATTGTAGGATTCCTCTTGAAGTAGCTATTGAAAGAAATTCAAAGCGAGATAAGTATCGGCAAGTTCCTTTAACTATATTGGAAGATATGTTTAATCGATTAGTTCCACCCAGTAGGGAAGAAGGGTTTGATTATGTATATTCATACGATAGTTTAACTGGAAAATTAAAGAAAGAGAATATATGAATATAGATATTCCCGATTTTGATGTGCAATTTGATGAATGTAACCATATTATAATTCTTTATTTCTATTCTAAATCAAATGAGCTAGGTGAGGAAAGAAATTTTAATATTAAAATTATGCAATTAATTGTTGACAATAATATTCTTGATCGTTATATTAATATTATAGAAAGTTCAAATATTTTAATTCAACACATTAGATTTTCAATAGAAAATTTTCTTATGAAGTTAATATATGAACAAAAATTATATAAAATGGTTACAAATGAATGGGTTTTTATTGAGAATAAATGGAATAGTAATCTCGTCGAATAACCAAATTTAAAATATATCCATATATGAAAACAAATATTTACGGAGGAATGGATGGCAAATAAGATAATTAAGTATAATGAAGATGCACGAAAAAGCATTAAACAAGGTGTAGATAAACTTGCTAATGCAGTTAAAGTTACGCTTGGCCCAAAGGGTAGGCATGTATTGCTTAGAAAGTCTTGGGGTGCTCCGCATATTACTCGTGATGGTGTGAGTATTGCTAGAGAAATTTTTCTCAAGGATCAGTTTGAAGATCTCGGAGCCCAAATGATTAAAAATGCAGCATCTAAAACATGTGATGAAGCTGGTGATGGAACTACAACAGCAACAGTATTAGCACAAGATATTTATCAGAAGAGTTTAATGTTGCTAGCAACAGGGTTTAATCCTATCGATCTTAAACGCGGCATTGATAAAGCAGTTACAGTTGTTGTTAAAAAATTAAATGATATTACAAAGCCTACTCAAGATCCTTTTGAAATTGCTCAGGTTGGAACAATCAGTGCAAATGATCCTGAGATTGGTAAGATGATTGCAGATGCAATGCTTAAAATTGGCAAAGAGGGAGTAATTACTCTAGAAGAATCTCAGACAGAAAATACTACTTTGGATATTATGGAAGGCATGCAGTTTGACCGTGGCTACTATGCTCCTCATTTTATAACTAATACTGAAAAGGTATCTGCTGAGTTTGTTAATTGTTATGTTTTATTGCATGATGGTAGGATTGAAGATATTCAATTGCTACTTCCTATTCTTGAAGCGGTCGCTAAGAAGAGTAGACCTATTCTTATTATTGCTGAAGATTATAGCCAGACAATTATGGCCACATTAATTCAGAATAAGTTGAATGGTTCATTATTTAGTTGTCCAGTAAGGGCTCCTGGTTTTGGAGAAAGACGTAAAGAGATATTAAAGGATCTTGCTATTCTTACAGGTGGCACTGTATTTTGTGAAGAGACGGGAATGACTCTTGAAAAAGCTGAAATGGAGCATCTTGGGATTGTTGAGAGGGCAGTGATTAATCGTAATACTACCACTTTAGTTGGCGGTAAAGGTTCTAAGCAGGATATTATTTCTCGCGTTGCACAAATCAATGATGACATTTCTCATCTTGGAGATGCTGAATTTGATAAGAAGATGATGAGGGATCGTATTGCTAAGCTCATGGGTGGTGTTGCCGTGATTCGTGTAGGCGCGCCTACGGAGCCAGAGATGAGGGAGAAGAAGGACCGTGTAGAGGATGCTATGCATGCAACAAGGGCAGCAGTGGAAGAGGGAATTGTGCCTGGTGGTGGTGTTGCTTTGTTACGTTGCAAGGGTGAAGTAGAAGAGCTTATTAAGACTTTGCCTTTTGCAGAACGCGAAGGGGCTAGAATTATTCTAGAAGCTTTAGAAGCTCCACTTCGCATGATTGTTCAAAATGCAGGCGGAAAGCCAGATATTATTATTAGTAATGTTCTTAGCAGCCTTGATGTTAATTTTGGATATAATGCTGCTACAGATGTATATGAGAATTTGATTGATGCTGGAATCATTGATCCAAAGAAGGTTGTCAGATGTGCTTTGCAGAATGCAGCAAGTGTTGCATCAATGTTAATTACAACAGAAGCAATCATTGTAGACGACGTAAATGAAAAAGAAGAGGAGTGAAAATGACAGATTCAAATAAGACAGAAGTGATTATGATTATTGATCGTAGCGGTTCAATGCAAGCAATTTGGTCAGATACGGTTGGTGGATTTAAAAAGTTCATTCAAGATCAAAAAGCTCTTCCAGGTAAAGTAAATTTAACTCTTGTTGCTTTTGATAGTGTTCTTAGTATGATTTATGATGGGATTAGTATTCACGATTGCAAAGAGGATGTTCTAAATGATTATGGTCCACGGGGAAGCACAGCTCTTCTTGATACTATGGGATTTACAATTAATAAAGTAGGCCAGAGGTTTGCGAGTATGAAAGAAGAAGAGCGGCCTGGTAAGGTTATTGTTTGTATTATTACTGATGGACAAGAAAATTGCAGTAGGGAGTTTCGTACACCTGACAAGATTAAAGAAATGGTTGAGCATCAAACTAACAAGTATTGTTGGGAGTTTACATATCTTGGAGCCAACCAAGACTCTTTCCTTATTGGAAATACTCTTGGGGTAGCAACAAAGAGTTGTGCCAACTTTGCATATTCAAATATTGGTACTCGATCTTGTATGGATACGTTGAGCCGTTCTGTTCGCAGTTATCATCTTAATGGTAATATGCCAGTCATGCAAGATGTTTATGATTCTATTGTTGAAGAGAAGAAAGAAGATAAAGCTAATTAAGGAGAAAAAATGAAGACTAGAGGTATATCTAAATTAACATATAATCAACTTGCCCAGCTTTTAAAATTAGAAGAAAATTCTATTAGAAAGATTTATGAGAAAGATCAAGGGGAAGAAGTTCTTTATATTTTACATGACGATAAAGAAAATAGTATTCTCTATAATGAGGGAATGGCTATCATGCAAAAGAATCTTGATCTTAAACAAGATTTTAATCTTATGATTAAATCTAAATTGGAATGTCTTGGTTTTGATGTGAAAGACTTTGATAGATATTTTCCTGAGAAGGTCTTTAATGTCAAATTGTTAGAACATCAACTTAAGTCAATCAACGATTGGAATAAAACTGGGATTAGAAAATATAATTGGTTGAGAAGGAGCGGATCATCATATTGTGCAGCAATAGATGCTTTATTTAGTGCTTATTGTGGCAAATTAGATGTACTGTATTTATCTGCGACTAGAAATGAATCTACTGATCATTTGAGAATGGCTGAGGGAATCTTAAAAAATACAGCTATTGAATATACTATAGATAATGATTCTATTATTTTTCCAAATGGATGTTCAATATTATTTAGGTCAAATAGTATAGATCCAAATGGTTTACAGTTTAGCAAAATGATTTTTGACAACTGTGATATTAACAGAAGAATTATTCATAATAGATGTAAAATTATTAGAGAGTATACCACTTATGAGGAATGATGTGTAAGAAAGATACAATAGCTAATCTTTTAATTTACAAGAGTGGAAACCTCTTGCTTCCAAAATCAGACGGGGAAATTGAAGTTCCTCTTCAAATCAAGACAAAAAAAGAGATGGGGATTGGGGTAGGGCACGGGGAAATATTAATCTCTTCCAATGATCTTTTCGATACAAAGATTTCTTCTTCCAAGGGAAAAATTATAATTCCTCGTGCTTTACTTAAACAAGCTGGTCTTGAAAATAAAACGCTGGCGTTTATTAATTCAATAGATTTAATCATTCTTAGGGCAGACAATGTACATTTAGATGGCTATGTTAAATCAGTGGTTAACATGTTTAACCAAGAACAAGTTGATGCTTTATATGATTTGTTGTTAGGCAATACACCTAATATAAAAATAAGTACAGAGTTAGAAAGACCAGTTCTGTTTGAATTAAATGATGAAGAGTTTATTTTTAGGTCGATTGGGTTTCCTGTTTCTTTTACAAAAGAAAAATCTAAATTCTTTTTAATCCCTGGAATTAATAAGTCAACTAAAGAATCGGGATATCTATTATTAAGAGAAGCAACATATGCAAGAGTTATATATGTATTGAAATTAAATAATTTAGCAGGAGAAGAAGATATTAATAGAGATATGATTTTTTGCTATGTTCCATTTTTAGAAGGTGGGTATAAAGTATTTATTAGTCCACCTGAATATATTTTTAAAGAAGAGATAATTAAAGCAAAAAAGATTTGTAATAATCCTGAAAAGTTTATAGAGGAAATTTTAAAAAATGAATGATGAGAAGCCATATGTTATAATTGAAGTAGTAATTCAAAATAAGATGTATAACCCTAAATATGGGGATCAAAGAATTTGCAAGTGCGGACATACTTATTATCGACATTTCGATCCTTATGAAGATATGGATAACATTGGTTGTAAATATTGTGAGTGTATGGAATTTGAAGAGTTAATTGAACAGAAGGAGTTTTAAAAGAAAATGACACAAGACAAGGTAAATCTTAATGAAAAGATTCGAGCGCCAAGGATATTACTTATTGATGAAGATGGGCAGAATCTTGGAAATTTTTCAACAAGGGAGGCTATTGTAAAGGCAAGAGAAAACGGATTAGACTTAGTAGAAGTTGGTGGCAAGGATATTCCTGTTTGTCGTATTATGGACTATGGTAAGTTTAAGTACGCTCAAACTAAAAAGGCTAAAGTCAGTGCAAAAAATCAAACAATCCAGGTCACTAAAGAAATTAAATTTAAGCCTAACACTGGTGATAATGATTTACTTTATCGTGCCAAGCAAGTTAATGAGTTTTTAAAAGATAAGAATAAGGTTAAAATTTCTGTACGTTTTCGCGGGCGCGAAATGGAACATATCTCTGTAACAGGCAAATTTATTATTGATAAGTTTTTAAATATGATTACTGAAAAGTTTACGTATGAACTTGAGCCACAAAGAGAAGGTGGTTCTCTCACTTTGATTATTGTAGGGGATACAAAATGAAGACAGAATGGTGTTATTTTGAACGTAAAGAGGGAGATTCTTGGGAACTTACTGGTGATGGAATTAAATTCAATGGTGATTTTTGTAATTACATTGTGGCGCCGAGAGATAAATTTATTGAAATTGAATTTTACAATAAGCTTGGAGAAGAAATTGAAAGACTTAATGTAGAGCTTCAACAGCTTAAAGAGAAAAATAAGAAAGAAGATCCTATGGAATATTATCGTCAATATGCTAGAAATAAGGAAAAGTGAAAGATGCAAATAGAATGTAAGTTTGATCTTGATGAAGAGGTTTGGGTATTAGGAAAGAAACATATATATGAAAAATGCAATATATGTAATGAAGGGCAAGTTGTAATTAAAGAAGAAACATTTCGTTGCCCAAAATGTAAAGGTGCTACTAATGGCGTTTATGTTAGGGCGGAATATGAAGTTCGATCATATTTTATAGATAGTATATCGATAGAAAAAGATTGGGATTTGTATAAACCTATTAAAATTACTTATGCCCTTAGGCATTTCTTTGAACGAATAACATATGATGATGATGGTAATGAATACCATCATGATGCTGGAAACTTTGATGAGAATGAATTATTTGCAACCGAAGAGTTAGCGTTGATTAAATGTGAAGAAAAAAATTCTAAAATAGTAGAGCCATCTCCTTGGGTGAAGGCGGGACTATTGTGGCGGGAAGCAAAATGATAGTTGAAGATATAATTGAATTAAAAAAACCAAACTCATCTGTTACATTAATTGAAGCAAAAGAGATCATTGAGCAACTGGAATTAGAACTTAAAAAGACTACTGGTATAGGTCTAGCGGCCCCTCAAATTGGAATACATAAAACAGTGGCGATTGTTAGAAGTGGAACTGATTCAATTAATTTAGTTAATCCAATCATTCTAGAAAGAAAGAATCCTTTTGTCAGCAAAGAAGAAGGGTGTCTTTCTTTTCCAGAAAAAAGGTTTAATGTTCTAAGATATAAAGAAATCTTTGCTAAAGATGATTTGCATCCAGATGGGTTTGTTGCAACAGGATTTTTAGCCACAGTAATTGAACATGAGATTGATCATGTTTATCAAACTCTATTAATTGATAAGGTTATAGATAAAAGAATAGGTAGAAATGATCCTTGTCCGTGTGGTGCGATGAAAGACGGTAGGCCAATTAAGTTTAAAAATTGCCATGGGAGAAATTAGATGGTTATTATGTGTGTTGTAATTTTTATACTTTGTTTTTTATCACTTTTTTTTATTTTCATAAAAGCAGAAGTTGTTTACATGGGTGAAAATAAAAAAACAATTAATAAAAAGCATTTGATTTTAGAGACTGTTCTTTTAATGTTGGCGCCATTACTTTGGCCACTTTTTATAGTGATATATTTTCTAATTACAATATTGTTGAATTGTAAAAATAATTTACAAGGAGATCTTAATGGAAGATAAGAATAAACCTATAATGATTACATTAGAAGATGCCAGTTTTATCGGATATATCATATCTGTTTGTTATGAGTTTCATAAAAAGAAACCATTTTTAAGTTTAGATAATTTAATTAAAATGCAAGAGATACAAAAGAAATTTTTAGAAACAATTAAATTATTAAATTAAGGAGGAATTAAAAATGACATTAGAGAGAAGTAATGAATTATTAATTGATGTTGAGACAGCATTGTTAGAGGCTATTATGGATGCGGTAACTTCAAATACTTTTGATAAGACTGCCAAATTGATTTTGGCTTATAAAGAATTTATTACCACTAAAAATATGAGAAACGCTAGTGGTTATACTCTTACTACGCCACCACAGTATCCTCAGTTTACATATGCTGGTGCAAATATTCCTAATACTACTGGAACTCTTACAGTTAGTGGTAATAATATACCTGCTGGATATTCTATGGGATATCATGTAGTATCAGAAAATCATTCTGATTTGGCGGACTATATTTCCACTACTACTGAAATTAATTTAAATGAATAAGGAGAATTAAATTGAAAAAGGTTTTAGCTTTTATTTGTATTATGTTTTTCATTTCAGCCTGCTTAACTAATGAATGTGAGGTTGGTAGCATTCGATGTAGTGGTTCCTTATTACAGGTTTGTAGTTCTGACAATGAATGGGTTCAATCCGTTGATTGCAATAATGTTGAACCAAAAGAATTAAATTGGGTTTGTTGCCCATCTAAAGACTCTTGTGTTCCTCAAGGAGAATGTAAATGATATATACCGAATTAAACTCTCAATTAGTTAAAGCCTTTTGGCAACATATGATAAGTAAATATGGTACAAAAGTAGTTACAAAAAGTGATTCTAATTTTATGTCTTCTGTTGGCTGGGCATTAAATGCAATGGGCATAACAGATAAGACAAAGTTTATGAAAGAATATTCTACAACGATTGGAAAAACAATCTATACATATTATGAGATTGGTGGTACTGAAAATAAAGATCTTTTAGCTAGCCAAATTTCAAACTGTGTACATGAACATCAGCATGTAATTCAATATACTAAAAATACAGTTAGCTATACATTTAATTATGTTTTTAATAAAGATCGACGTGCAAGATATGAAGCAGAAGCTTATACTTGTAACATGGAGTTATATCATTGGTATGCTAATTCTATCTTGGACCCGACAGAAGTTGCACGTTCTCTATATGATTATGGGTGCAATGCTAACAATGTCGAAGTGGCAGAATCTATTTTAAAAGCTAATGCTAACACTGTTAAATATGGTGGAATTATTACGGAATCTGGAAAAGAAGCTATCAATTGGTTAAATGCGAATGCAAAAAATGTTAAGGCATAAAGGAGAAAAAATGAAGAAAGATACAAACAATACTGTTCAGGTTGAAGAAGAAGGTAATGGTAAAGAAGGTAAGGCTCCTCGTTATATTACAAAGAAGCTTGATTTTTATTGCCCACTTTCTCCAACAATTTTATGGCATCACGGAATGTATTATAAGGATTGTCCACTACGCGCATCTGAGAGAGACATGCCTTCTTGCAGTGGTTGTAAGCTTCGTTGGTCCGGTGTTGATAAAACAAAGGTTGCCAATAATGAGCGCAACCGTAATAAGAAGAATGAACCTATTGTGGAGAATGCAAAGAGAGAAGACATTCCTAATATTGGAAGAACATATAATTCAGATAAGGATGAGTGATGGAAAATATTTTTAATTTTCCGATCGAAGGTGAAATTAAATTTCTAACCCCAGATCCGCTATATCCTGAATACTGGTTTCATATGGATGAATCTTTAACTAAAAAAATGAGTTGCCCTTTTTGCGAAGCGGAAGAACTTAGAAGAAAAGTTTATGATATTTGCACAGATCGTTTAAAACTTAGTTTAAATATGAACATGGATTCTTTTTATAATAATCATGTGACATATAGTATACAACATATGAGAAAAATGTTACAAGACTCTAATAAAGAAATGGAATGTCTACCTCTTGCAAAGCCAGTTTATGACGGAGAAATACAATGCGAATCTCAATCAACTGTTGAAGATCATTCGGAATATCCTCATGAATGTCCGAAATGTAAAGGAAAAGCGTACATAAGTTTGGTTACATGTGAGTGTCAAAACTGTGGCAAATTCAATTTAAATTACTGAATCTATTAATAAGTTTTTCGTATATGTAAGTTATTGAAATTATTAAGAAAATAAATTTTATCAGTCTCTATTAATATTACAATATACAAACAACAGGGATGCCTCAAAACATCCCTGTTGTTGATTTGAGAATAAACTTAAGAAAACTAGGAGGATCAAAAATGTTATCGAGTGAATATACGTTAATTAAGATGGCTGCGGACTGGTGCATGCCTTGCTGTCAGATGGAACCAATAGTAAAAAAAGCTTTGGAAGGATTTGACAATGTTTCTTTAATTGAAGTAAATGTTGACAAAGAACCTGATATGGCACGAAAATACAAAGTACGTTCTATCCCAATGTTAGTGCTTATAAAAGGTGATAACATTATTGGTACGATGGTTGGGGCAAAAAGTGTAAATGAAATTAAGGCATTTCTTCAGACTGCCTAGTTGAATATTATTTCGTTTAGAAAACCCTACTCATTTAGAGTGGGGTTTTGATTTTGGAGACAAAATGGAAACAAATTATGATAGTACTGGCGACACTCTAAGACATGTTAGAAGGGTTGCAACATTGGTTAATGATGTTATTGCACATCTCTTGAAAAGAATTGAAAAGCATGACGATTCGAAGGTTGATGACCCATCAGAGAAAGAATTGTTTGATGAGTATACTCCTAAACTTAAGAATGTAACGTATGGTTCAGAAGAATATCAAACGTTTTTAGATGCTCTCAAGCCAGCACTAGAACATCATTATTCTATTCATAGGCATCATCCTGAGCATTTTGAAAATGGTGTGGATGATATGAATCTTATTGATTTAATTGAAATGCTTATGGATTGGAAGGCAGCGTCTGAAAGACATAATGATGGGAACATTAGAAAGTCTCTAGAGATTAATGCTAAGAGATTTAAAATGCATCCGAAGCTTACAAAGATTCTTGAGAATACTGTTAACTATTTAGGCTGGTAGAAAGGATAAAAATGAAAGTTGAAGATATTAAAGTTGGAACGAAATTGAAATTCAAATCATTGAAATCTTGTCCAGAATTAAAAACTCTTTTTGAAACTTCGGTTCATGGAAGTAATTTTCATTTGTATGTATCAGCAAAAGCAGTATTTGAAGTAGATGGTATAGATACAAAATATAACGAATTTCATCTTAAACTTTTCTCTTGGGACAAATCTGCTACATACTATGATGTGGATTCATATTTTGCTATGCAACGTGGTGATGCAACATTGTCATATCAACATGTTAATTTGTTTGAAGAATATATTGAAGAACATATTGAAGAAAATCATTCGGGCATGGTTTATAATCCATATTCAAATTCTTGGTCATTTCTATAAAAGGAGAAACAAAATGACATACGACGAATTTAAAAATCAATATCCAATCGGGGCATTGATTAAATATTTGCCAATTCCAAATGCAACATTGCTTGCAGATAATCTTTGGAACATGGCTGCTGGACAAGGGCTGGTGTATAAGATTCTTGGACACATGGGAAGCTCTGGGGATCTTTTCAAGATCCTTGTTTCTATTGATAGCTTCGATCCTGCTACTTGTAAACTATCTCAAGAGTTCTTACAAGATCAACACTTATTAGATTTTAAAACAGACAGATTGCCTTATATCACGGTTGTTAATTCGGCCAAAACATCAATGTCTCCAACAGAGTTTGCTGCACACTTCCCGCATGTTTGTCCAAAATGTGGAGCGCCAGCATATATTGGATTTTATAAAACGGACTGTTCTGCAAATTGTTCTTGAAAGTGAGGATGGATGTATAAAGAAAGTTTAAAACATCTCACTCAAGTTCCTCTTAAATTTGATCTAACATTTTATTTATTAATTGCAATATTAATTTATTCTCAAGGTTTTGCTATAGGAATTATGTATTCCATACTATTTCTATCGGCAATGATTGTTCATGAATATGCACATGCTTTTGCTGGAATACAGTCTGGAATAAAAGTTAAGGTTATAAATTTTGGTATCTTTGGTGCAATAACTTTTTTTGATGTAGAAGAACCATTATATAATCTCAAGAATGGATTAACAATTGCTTTATCTGGACCTTTTGCTTCTTTTGTTTATATGTGCATAAGTATAATTGTTAATATGTTTTTTCAGAATAGTATGAGCCAATTTTTCTTGCGTATGAACGTTTTAATTTTTATTGTTAATCTGTTGCCCATTTTAACGTTAGATGGTGGCCTAGCTTTGTTTATCTTTTTAAGCAAATACATCGACAAAGTTAAAGCATTAAGAATTTGTTATATCATTTCAACCATTATTTGTATTGTTGCAATGACATATAGTATTATATTTGAAGTATATATTATAACATTTATTTCAGTTTCTACATGGTTAAGTGCAACTTTGTTTAAAACGGTGGCTCCTATGAATAAGCTTGAATTAAGTAAACTTAAAAGAAGTCGATAAAATTATAACGAGCATATATTATAAAAGTATGTTCGTTATGCCCCATTAGTATAACGGTTTTTATGCGACTCTTCCAAAGTCGAGATGTCGGTCCAACTCCGACATGGGGCTCTAAGGAAAATAAATGTCTAAAGATTCGTTATATAAGCAATGTCTTTTGACCCAAGGAAATCTGCAATGGATAGCTTGGATTCCCATTCACTTAGCAAAATTAAATAAAATTGTTAATCCAAAAGGCAGAGGTAGTGCAATCATTAAAGAAGTTTTTGATAGTGCCATTGTTGACCATGAAGAAATTCTTGCTATGTCAGATTATTGGAAACATCAAAGAGAGGCTTCGGATATATGAAGATTTTAATTAATGGGGACGAGATTGATATTTCTGCCTGTGGTTCCTTTTGTGAAAAATGTAAGCATCTAATTGATGAAACAAATAAATCTTTCCGCTGTGAACTACCCAACTCTAAAGAGTCGGGCTTCCTGCTTCACAGGAATAAGCTTGTCGCTAGCTCGAAGAGCTTGAGACAAGTCTGACAATTCCTCCACAGATATTGGATTAGTAGATTCCCTACT
>Ga0209777_10001095_pt1 | contig 40973 bp, 37 predicted proteins | sample FrelakmetHBP12HB_FD_187147 | JGI IMG/M metagenome (GOLD analysis project Ga0209777, IMG submission 187147) | Freshwater lake sediment microbial communities from the University of Notre Dame, USA, for methane emissions studies -HBP12 HB (SPAdes)... | ecosystem: Environmental > Aquatic >...
CGGGGGCTGGAAACCAGCTCACGGTCCGGATAGTGAGGCACTCCCAACGGAAACGGGGAGCAACGGATAGGCCGGACCTACGGAGCAACGGCGCCAGTCCTCAATCTTACCATACCATCCGCGGTGCAAGTTGCGCGATCCCGCGGTATTTTGACCGCGGACTGCTAGTGACCGCTGGCCAGCAGTTGTTCCGCGGTCGCGGCCGGAAGCACCGCATTCACGCGGACCGTCCGGCCGGCTTGCTCCACCTTAAACGAATCCAACGCGGACTTGAGCGCCGGCGCGGCATTGAACCGCCCCATCGCGAGCAGCACGCCCAACGCCGCGGAAAGCGACCCGGCGTCCTGGTCGCTGCGGCAGAGCGCGTTCAGCGAGAACTTCAGCCCCGCATCCACGGCCACCCCCGCGCGGAAGGTCTGCACCAGACGCAACGCTGTGCCGAGGTTGGCGAGGTTCCCGCTGCGGGGCGCAATGGCCGCCGCGGCGCCCGAGCCGGCAGCCCAGATCTGGAACTCGCTGGGGATCTCCCCAATCTCGAGCGCCAGCGCCTCCGGCGGGCCGCTGCCGTTCGAGCGCGCGTCGATGATGGCACGCACGGCTTCGGGACGCCCGCCGATCACCGTCGTGGGGTTCAAAAACGCCAGGGCGTTCGCACCGGTCCCGATCAGCGTGTAGCCCTTGTAGGCGCTACGCGTGGCGCCGGGAACGGAGATCTGCGGCTCCAGTCCCGCTGCGGAAAACCGTCCGCGCGCCATCACCGCCGTATTCTCGCCGCCCGCGGTGAGCAGCAACTCCCAGATATCCCGGGTATCGAGACCGGCCAGCGGCCCGACCGGGAGCAGCGCGTCGATTTTCGCGTAGAGAGGGGCCTTCCGCAGATGATCGAGGCGGGCGCCGGCCATCAGCACGGTGTCCGAAGGAACGAGCGTGGCCAGAGCGGGATCTATCCTCACGGAGTTCGGTCTTGTCGAGCACCCGGCCAGTGCGATAAGAACCGGAATCAGCCAGAACCGCATGCGTAAACACGGTACCACTCCCGGGCCCCACGGGACGCCGCGCGGGCAGAGTCCGATGGAGCGCCGTTTTAGAATGGAGGTATGAGCGCCGCGATGGAGCGTGTTTTCCTGGATTTTTCAAGCAAGAAGCTGACGCAATTGGCCAGCCGCATCGAGGATTGCCTGGGCCGCCTCGGCGAGGACCGCATCTGGGGGCGTGCCGGGCAAAACGAGAACGCCGCCGGGAACCTCGTGCTGCACTTGTGCGGCAATGTTCGGCAGTGGATCACTTCCGGAGCGGGAGGCGCGCCGGACGCGAGGGACCGCGACGCCGAATTCTCCGCCCGGGGCGGACAAAGCCTCAACGAACTGCTGGAGCGCCTTCGCGTGACGGTGAAGGAGGCGGTCACCGTGCTCGACGAGTTGCCGCCGGCGCGGCTGGCCGAGCGCGTCCGGATTCAGGGATACGAAGTCACCGTGCTCGAGCCATCTACTCTTCGGTGGAGCACTTCGGCCAGCACACGGGCCAAATCATCTTCCTGACGAAGGCGCTCACGGGGGAGGACCTGGATTTCTATTCCCACCTGAGCCGGCGGGCACACGGGCAGCCTACGCCCTAGGGTGACGCGGTGAGCCACGTCAGCGAGGCCGCGCGGGGGCTTTACGTTCCGGTATTGAAAACTTCTATAATGACTTGCTGCAACGTGTTGGGGGTGCAATGAGCGCCGTCGCGATCGATACATCGTTGAGAAGGCACTTCGCTTTCTACGAAGCCTATATCGGAAAGAAGCTCGTCATGGCCGTCACGGGGCTCATCCTGTTCGGCTACGTCGCCGGCCATCTGGCGGGTAACCTGCAGATCTTCATCCCTCCCCGGGTGGTCAACGGCGAGAACGTTTACCAGCTCAACAACTACGCCCGCTTTCTGCACTCGAACGCCGGGCTGCTGTGGGCGGCGCGGAGCATGTTGATCGCCGCCGTGGCGCTGCACGGCTGGTCGTCGTTTCTCCTGTGGCTGCAGAAGCGGCGCGCCCGGCCTGTGGCTTACGTGAAGAAGGATGATCCCGGTGCCACCTACGCCTCGCGCACGATGATGTGGAGCGGTCCGATCGTGGGCGCGTTCATTGTGTTCCACATTCTGCACCTGACAACCGCCAGCATCGGCCTCGGAGTCCGGGATCCGATGATTGGCGCGGGCGGCCAAGAGCAGTTCTTCGCGTTTCAGAACCTGGTGCTCGGGTTCCGCATGCCCACGGTGGCGATCGCCTATATCGTGGCCATCGCGCTGCTTTCGCTGCATCTGTACCACGGCGTCTGGAGCATGTTCCAGTCGGTGGGTATCAGCCACCCGCGCTTCACGCCCTTGCTGCAGAGGCTGTCACGCGCGATCGCCGTGCTGATAGCGGCCGGATACATTTCCATACCCGTTGCGGTGCTTGCGGGCCTTGTCGGAGGCGAGGTGCGATAGCCATGGAACTCAACTCCAAGCTGCCGTCCGGTCCCATCGAGCAGGCCTGGGACAAGACGAAGTTCGATCTGAAGCTGGTGAACCCGGCCAACAAGCGGAAGTACAGGATCATCGTGGTCGGCTCGGGACTGGCCGGCGCCTCGGCCGCGGCGGCGTTCGGCGAGCTCGGCTACAACGTCCACTGCTTCTGTTTCCAGGATTCCCCGCGCCGCGCGCACTCCATCGCGGCGCAGGGCGGAATCAACGCCGCGAAGAACTACCAGAACGATGGCGACAGCATTTTCCGCCTGTTCTATGACACCGTGAAGGGCGGCGATTTCCGCGCCCGCGAGCCCAACGTCTACCGGCTTGCCGAGATCAGCGTCAGCATCATCGATCAATGCGTGGCGCAGGGCGTGCCGTTCGCGCGCGAGTACGGCGGCATGCTCGATAACCGGTCTTTCGGAGGAGCGCAAGTCTCCCGCACGTTCTACGCCCGCGGGCAGACCGGCCAGCAGCTTCTCCTCGGCGCTTACCAGGCTCTCGAGCGCCAGGTCGCCACCGGGCAGGTGGCCATGTTCTCCCGCCACGAGATGCTCGACCTGGTTCTGGTGGCCGGCAAAGCGCGCGGCATCGTCACGCGCGACCTGGTCACCGGCAAAATCGAGTGCTGGGCCGCCGACGCGGTCGTGCTCGCCACGGGCGGGTATGGCAACGTCTTCTTCCTCTCCACGAACGCGAAGGGCTGCAACACCACCGCCATCTGGCGCGCACACAGGCGCGGAGCGCTGTTCGCGAACCCGTGCTTCACGCAGATCCACCCCACCTGCATTCCGGTCAGCGGCGATTACCAGTCGAAGCTTACGCTGATGAGCGAATCGCTCCGGAACGACGGCCGCATCTGGGTGCCTCTGAAGAAAGACGACACGCGCCCGCCGCGGCAGATCCCCGAACAGGAGCGCGATTACTTTCTCGAGCGCAAGTACCCCAGTTTCGGCAACCTCGTGCCGCGGGACGTAGCCTCGCGCAATGCGAAGGCGGTCTGCGACGAGGGGCGCGGCGTCGGACCCGGCGGCTATGGCGTGTACCTCGATCTCGAGGATGCCATCCACCGCCTCGGCCGCAGCGTCATCGAGGAACGCTATGGGAACCTCTGCGAAATGTACGAGCGCATCACCGGCGAGGACCCCTACCGTGTGCCCATGCGCATCTACCCGGCCAGCCATTACACAATGGGCGGGCTCTGGGTGGATTACAACCTGATGAGCACCATCCCGGGCCTCTTCGTCCTTGGCGAGGCGAATTTCTCCGACCACGGCGCGAACCGCCTGGGCGCCAGCGCGCTCATGCAGGGGCTGGCCGACGGCTACTTCATCATTCCTTACACCATCGGAGACTACCTGGCGGGCACGAAGCTCGAGAAGATCGACGCCGGCCATCCCGCTTTCCGCGAGGTGGAAAACGAGGTCCGCTGCAACGTCAAGCGTCTGCTGGATATCAAGGGGACCCGTTCCGTCGATTCATTCCACCGCGAGCTGGGCAAGCTCGTCTGGGAACGCTGCGGCATGTCCCGCACGGCGGACGGCCTGCGCCATGCACTCGAGGTCATCCCCGAGATGCGCGAAGCCTACTGGCGCGATGTGCGCGTTACTGGGGCGGAGGGCGAGTTCAACCAGCAGCTCGAGAAGGCCGGGCGCGTGGCCGACTTCTTCGAACTTGCGGAGCTGATGTGCCTGGATGCCCTGGAACGCAACGAGTCCTGCGGCGGCCACTTCCGGGAGGAGTATCAGACGCCCGAAGGAGAAGCGTTGCGCAACGACGACGAGTATTCCTACGTCGCGGCCTGGGAGTTCCGCGGCGCCGGTGACGCGCCCGCGCTCCACAAGGAACCGCTGACCTTCAACTACGTGCACCCCTCGCAACGGAGCTACAAATGAACCTCACCCTCTACGTGTGGCGGCAGAAGAATGCGGCCGGCAAGGGCCGCATGGTGCGTTACGAGGCCAGGGACATCAATGCCCACATGTCGTTCCTGGAGATGCTCGACGTCGTCAACGAAGAACTCATCGCGAAGGGCGAGGACCCGATCGCGTTCGACAGCGATTGCCGCGAAGGCATCTGCGGCATGTGCGGGCTCATGATCAATGGCAAGGCTCACGGGCCGGAGCGTGGCACCACCGTCTGCCAGCTCCACATGCGCCACTTCAAAGATGGCGATGTGCTCTATCTCGAGCCGTGGCGCTCAAAGGCCTTTCCCATCGTGAAGGATCTGGCGGTGGACCGCACGGCGCTCGACCGCATCATCGCGGCTGGGGGGTACATCTCCGTGGCAACGGGCGGCGCGCCCGAAGCGCGCGCCGTCGCTGTCCCGAAGGAGAACGCCGAGCTCGCCATGGATGCCGCGGCCTGCATCGGCTGCGGGGCTTGCGTGGCGCAGTGCCCGAACGCCTCGGCCGCGCTGTTCACCGGCGCCAAGATCTCGCACCTCGGCCTGCTGCCGCAAGGGCAGCCCGAGCGGCACCGGCGCGCGATCTCGATGGTGATCCAGATGAGCCGCGAAGCGTTCGGCAACTGCACGAACATCGGCGAGTGCGAGGCGGTCTGTCCGAAGCAGATCAAGCTCGACGCGATCGCCCGCATGCACCGGGACTACCTCGTTGCCGGCGTTACGGAAAAGCAGAAGCAGCAGGCCCGCGACGACGAGCCGGTCGAAGAACCGCTCGCGGGCGGCAGGCGGTAGCCGCCGCGCCCCGGGCCTCGCCGCGGAGGCCCGAAGTGGCAGGCCGCCGCGGGTGGTCCTCCTGGACGCCTGCGTGGGGCGGGCGCCCTCGCCCGCGGCCGGCCCCAGGCCGGCCCCTGGAGTTTCACATTTTTCAAGCCCGAAGGGCGAAAGATACTAGCCCACGGCGTGAGCCGTGTGGAATAGCGGGTTACGGATGACGAGCCCCGGAACGGGGCGAAAGGCTGGTCTCAGCCCCAGAGGTCAGAGTGCACACCAAAAATGCAGAAAGTCCAGCGAGGCCAGGAGGCCTGTCCGACTGCTAGTCTCCGCTACCGACGGATTCACCAGCGGCAGTTCACTCGCCGATCTCGATCTTCGGCCCCTTCGGTGCGCCGATCGTCTCCAGACGCGCCACCATGTTTCGCGCCAGCTCGTAAAACGCCGCGGCGTGCGGATCGTCAGGTCCTCGCTTGCCCACCGACTCTCCCATGTCCCCGCCTACGCGCACTTCGGGGTCGAGCGGGACTTCGCCGAGGAAGTTCACGCCCATGCGATCCGCGGTGCGGCGCCCGCCGCCGTAACTGAACACGTCGATGCGTTTGTCGCAGTGCGGGCACACCAGGTAGCTCATGTTCTCGACCATTCCGAGAATCTCCACGCGCACCTGGTGGAACATGTTCACCGCCTTGCGAGCGTCCTCGAGCGAAACATCGGACGGCGTCGTCACCACGATCGCGCCGGTCACGGGAGCGCTCTGAATGAGTGACAGGGCCACGTCGCCCGTTCCCGGGGGCAGGTCCACGATCAGGTACTCGAGCTCGCCCCAATCCACCTGCCGCAGGAACTGCTGGATCACGTTGTGCAGCATGGGCCCGCGCCACACCAGCGGCTTGTCACCCGGAGCGATGAACCCCATCGACATCACCTTGATCCCATGGTGCTCAAGCGGCTGGATGCGGTCCCCGATGGCGTGAGGCGTCTCGTCCACTCCCAGCATCAGCGGGACGTTCGGCCCGTAAACATCTGCATCGAGCAGGCCCGTTTTGTGGCCGAGTCGCGCGAGCGCGAGCGCCAGGTTGACGGCAACCGTGGTCTTGCCCACGCCGCCTTTTCCGGAGCCGACCGCAATCAGATTCTGAACACCTGGAATCGGGAACTTGGGCATCTCGCCCGGGTTGGTGGCCATCGATCCCATCCTAGCAGCCTGGGGCGGAATCACCTGTGGGGAACTCGGGCGCGGCCGGTCAGCTTACGTGCAGGTTGAGGGTCCGCACAACGGGATCGGGCGCGTCTTCGTAGTCGAGCGAGTTCATGATCCGGACGCCCCTCTCGCGGTAGCGCCCCAGCGCTGTGTAGACGCCCGCCGCAAGCGCGAAGAACGCGACAGCCCCAACGGGATTGCGCGCCAGCGAAAATTCGAGCGCAGCCATCGTGTAGCTATACGTCGTGAAGCCGTAGATGTAGAGCACCGACAGGCCCACCAGGTTCGCTTTGCCTGGAAAATACGAGCAGGTGAACGGCACCTTCCGGAACGTGAAGAACATGATCTGCATCAGCACCAGCGACAGTGTGATCCCGAAGCTCAGGTGGAAGAGCGCCGTGAGCCAGTGGTATAGCCGGAACTCCACCAGGGCGAGCAGCGCGAACAGCGGCAGGATGCCGCACACCACGATCCACTTCCGCATGGCGGCCAGGTACTCGGAACGCCGCTCGCTTTCGCTCACCTGGAACACCCAATTCGCCGCCAGCTCGGATGGGAAGTTGAAAGCAGCCCGCAGGCCGGAGACAAGGAAGAACGAGAGCGTCAGCGGCAGTGTCAGACTGCCCAGCGGCCCGGATGTGTAGCTGAGCACCGCCAGCGCCGCGCCGAACCCGCCGTATGTCGCCAGAAACAGCCGGTGCTTCAGGCTTCGCGCGATCGTCTGCGTGATGAAGTGAAACGCGGCCTGCTCGAGCGGACTCTTCAACACCGTCCGGTTCAGCAGGGCTCCGGCCGCAGCGCGAAGCCGGCCCGGACCCGCCGGGCTGAGCACGGTTCCGGCGATGGCCTGCCTTGCGTGGCGGCGATAGCCTGCCAAGAAAGTCAGGAGGAACACGCCCCCGGCAATCGCGATGGCCACGAGCGCGCGCGGCGCCAGTTCGGCTAGCGGCCACGCGTCCAGCGTGGCGGGGCTCAGCCATTCATAGAGGCCAAGGAACCAGAAATACGGAAACCACGCCAGCACTGAGCTGTGCGCCACAACCAGGTGCCGCAGGTTGGCCACCACCAGGAAGTGCAGGAAAAGCGTCATCACGAGCACGGCCATCAGCAGGCACTGCACGGCGGCCGAAACGCGGCGGAACATGCGGCCGCTCAGAACCAGCAGCAGCACGCCCTGGATCGCGGCGGCGGAGAGCGCCATGAACAGCGCCCCCGCGCCCACAGACACCCTGTGCGCCAGCACCGCTCCGCCGTAGCTCTCGCCTCCCGCCACCGCGGGAAAGAGCACGGTCCCGAGCGCGTTGATGTCCAGTACGAACAGCGCGAGAAAGCCCGCAAGCGCGGCCAGTTTGGCGGCGAACAGAGACGAGAGCCGGATGGGTAGCGGTGTGAGGATGAGGTAGTCGCGGGCGTCCGGGAACAGCGAGTCCCACTCGAAAACCATGACGAACCCCATCACGGTCATCGAGTAGGCAACCGGAAAGTAACGGGCGCCGACCAGCATCCAGCCCCTGACGTCGAAGGGGAGCAGCCACAGCGCCGTCAGCATCCCGGGCACTGCCAGGAGCGCGAGCGTCTGCGCCACGTTCGTCTCCATATCGCCCTGCGGCGAAAGAGACTCGCGGTCGAAAAAACGCCCGAAGCAGTGGCGGGTCAGCGCCGAGAACCGGGTCACGTTCACCCCCGCATTACTCCGACGATGTCCCTGGCCGTGGATTCCAGGTCGCGATGCTCCACCATCTGCGAGAAGATCTCTTCGAGTGACGGCAGGTGCATCAGGTCGCGGAGGTGGTCCACCGAATCGTTGGCCACGACGCGTCCCTGGTAGAGGATGATCACGCGTTCGCACACCTTCTCGACCACTTCGAGCACGTGGGAGATGTAGAGGATCGCCTTGCCTCCGCGAGCCAGTTCCTCGAGCAGGTGCTTGAACAGCAGCGCCGACGTGACATCCACGCCCGATAGCGGCTCGTCCAGAATCAGTACGTCCGGGTTGTGCAGCAGCGCGGCGGAAATCAGCACCCGCTGCTTCATCCCTTTCGAGTAGGACGAAATCGGCGCGCGCCGGTACGACGAGAGCGAGAACAGCGAAAGCATCTCGTTCGCCTTCTGCTCCACTACGTCTTCAGGCAGACACCGCAAGCGCCCGATCAACTGCAGGTACTCGAGACCCGTCAGGTACGAATAGAGGATCGCCTCCTCCGGGACGTAGCCCAAGCGGCGCCGGAAGGCCGTGATGTCCTCCCTGACGTTACGTCCATCCATGCGCACCTGGCCGGTGGTGGGCTCGATGAGCCCGACGATCATCTTGACCGTAGTTGATTTCCCGGAGCCGTTCGGACCCAGGTAGCCCGTCACCTCGCCCGGGCGGACGGCGAAACTCACATCATCCACCACCGGCGTATTGCGGTAGAACTTTGTGAGCTTCGATACCTCCAGCATGCCGGGTTGGACACCGGATCGGCCCGATTAGTTCCGGACGGCTTGCGTTTCGCCAGGACGCAACGCCGGCCCCGGCTTCCGGATTGTTTCCGCCAGGGGATTGTTGACATCAAGAGATGGCGAGCGAGCGCAACACGAGAGATGCGGGCCCTGTCGCGCCGCGGTCATGCCAGCGGCAGGCTCGCCGAGGCACTCAGGCTCATGTCCGCGAATTCTCCGCGCTCGTATTTCGGGAATGCCGCGGCTGCGATCATCGCGGCGTTATCGGTGGAGAGATGCGGTGAGGGGAAGTGGGCGGGGTACGGCAATTGTGCGGCTTCCGCCGCGGCGCGCAGGCCGGAGTTGCACGCCACCCCGCCGGCGATGATCAACGCCCGCGCCCCAATCTGCTCGGCGGCAGCGGTCGCGTGTCGCAGCAACTCTTCAATGACCGTGCGTTGAAACGAGGCCACCGCATCGAGCGTCGCCTGCGGTGTCACGGCGAGCCATTCCTCGACGGAGGGCCGCGCGTTCGCGGCCAGCAACGCCCGGCGCGTGCCGATCTCCGCCGCCATGTCCCGCGCCTGCACCCACCGCAGCACGGCGGTCTTCAGCCCGCTGAAACTGAAATCGAGCGCGTTGCCCTTCATGCGCGCCAGGGTGAACCGTACGCCGTTCGGATTGCCGTGCGGCGCCAGCCGGTCGATCACGGGCCCGCCGGGATAGCCGAAGCCCAGCAACTTGGCCACCTTGTCGAACGCCTCGCCCGCCGCGTCGTCGCGAGTCCTGCCCAACAAGCGGTACTGAAGCCCGGCCGGAACTTCGAAAAGGTGTGTGTGGCCGCCGCTCACAACCAGCGCCAGGGCAGGGAACTCCACCGCCTTCCCATTTGCCGCCGCCTGCGAGATCACCGCATGGATGTGGCCTTCAATGTGGTTCACTGCGATGAGCGGAAGGCCGCGCGCAAACGAGAGCGCCTTCGCGTACGTCAGCCCGACCAGCAGCGAGCCCACCAGACCTGGCCCTGCGGTCACCGCGATCGCCGCCACGGAGTCCAGATCGGTACCGGCCTGAGCCAGCGCTTCGCGGACCACCGGCACGATGGCGCGGAGGTGCTCGCGCGACGCCAACTCCGGCACCACGCCGCCGTACTTGCCATGCGTGTCGAGCTGCGACGCCACCACAGAGGAAAGAATCCGCGTTCCGTCCTCGACCACCGCGGCCGCCGTTTCGTCACACGAGCTCTCGATTCCTAAAATCCTGACTGCCACCCGCTGGTATCCTTCAAGGGAAGATCGCCGCCTGGCCGGTCTTGCTGGACGCGCACGCGGCGCTTTGTTCCGATGAACCTTTCCGACTTCGATTATCACCTCCCCGAGGAGCTCATCGCACAGCGGCCCCTCGAGGATCGGGCCGGCTCCCGCATGCTGGTGCTCCATCGTTCCGAACGGCGATGGGAAGACCGCGCGTTCCGCAACCTGCCGGAATACCTGCGCCCCGGCGACTGCGTGGTCCTGAACGATTCGAAGGTCTTCCGCTCGCGCCTTTATGGTCATCGCGCGGGCGTTCACGCCCTGCCCGTCGGCAAGAAGAACCCCGCGCGCAGGGAGCACCTGCAGGGAACCGTCGAGGTCTTCCTCGTGCGGCCTCACCGCGACGACCCGCGGCTCTGGGAGGCTCTCGTGCACCCGGGGCGAAAAATGAAGACCGGCGAGCGCGTACGTTTCGATAACGGGCTCGAAGCCGAGGTCGTGGGCCGCGGCACGTTCGGCGAGCGCAGGCTGTGCTTCGACTACAGCGGCGACCTTTTCGCCAGGTTCGACGAGATCGGCCACGTTCCGCTCCCTCCTTACATCAAGCGTCCGGACGAGCCGCTTGACCGCGAGCGCTACCAGACCGTCTTCGCATCGCATCCCGGCTCGGTCGCCGCTCCGACCGCCGGCCTTCACTTCACGCCCGACGTGCTCGAGGCCGTCCGCGGCGCGGGAGCCGCTGCGGCCTACGTCACGCTCCACGTCGGCCTCGGCACGTTCCAGCCGGTGCGCACCGAACTCGTCGAGGAGCATCACCTCCACGAAGAGTCCTACACCATCACGGCGGAGAACGCTGCGCTCATGTCCCAGGCCTCGCGCCTGGTCGCCGTCGGCACTACCAGTGCGCGCACCATCGAGAGCGCGGCGCGCCGCAGCGGCTTCGTAGCGTCAACAGGCGAAACCGGTCTCTACATCTACCCTGGCTTCGACTTCCGCGCCACCGGCGCTCTCCTCACCAACTTCCATCTCCCCCGCTCCAGCCTGCTCCTGCTCGTTTCCGCTTTCGCCGGCACGGATTTTGTGCTCGCGGCTTACCGCCACGCCGTAGAGGCCCGTTACCGGTTCTACTCGTACGGCGACTGCATGCTGATCCTGTGACGATTCCAATCTGATACCTTCTTGGGAGACGGGACCGGAGGCGCTCTTGCTGAAAAAGGTGTTCCACTTCGACGCCCCGCGCGAAAAGTACCATTGCGACGCGGTCGTGGTCTGGTGCTTCGATAACCGCTTTGAACTCGGCTTCCGCAAGTTCCTGAAACGGATCGGCATCGTCAACGCGGATCCCATCAAGATCGCGGGCGGCGCGAAATGCCTGGCCGCGCCCGACCAGGAGACCGAGCGCCAGTTCGTGCTCGAGCAGATCCGCAAGTCGATGCGCCTGCATGGAACCAGAAAAGCGATTCTTATGCTGCACTCCGATTGCGGTGCTTACGGCGGTCTTGCAGGCGGGTTCGGCGGCGATGCGCAGGCCGAGGCGTCCCGCCTGACCGAGGACCTCCGGCGCGCGGCCGCCAATCTCGAGCGCGGCATTCCCGGTATCGAGGTCGAAACCTACTTCGTGGATTTCGAAGGCGTGTGGGAGGCCGGGCTCGAAGATGGTCCGTCCAAAGCGGCAAAATGACGTGCAAGATGCGTCTAATAAGCCCGTTTTGCATGCTATTTGGGCTCATTTAGCGCGTTTTTGACGCTCTCTCTGCGCGGAACCGAGCCGTAGACACGAGTTGGCTGCCGGTCATCCGCGATACGCTCCTGAAGTTCCGCCAGGAACGGCCTCCCGAGTCTCAGGCTTGACGCGGCCCGCCGGTGCGCCGTGATGCGGGGCGGAAGACCGCCCGGGCAACCGTGCCGTGTAGGGCTGCGTCGTCTCGCCAATTGACGCTCGCTGATTCCCGGCAGGTTCTTGGCTATAATGAAGGAACTGCCGCCGTGGTGGTAGTGTGTCGGATCCCGCCCAATAAGATCAGTTCGGGTCCCGATCATGTTCGAGAATCTATCGGATAAGCTTCAGCGCGTTTTCAAGAACCTGCGCGGCGAAGGCAAGTTGACGCCCGCCAACATGGAGCAGGCTCTGCGGGAGATCCGCGTCGCCTTGCTCGAGGCTGACGTCAATTTCCGCGTCGTCAAGCAACTAGTTGAAAACATAAAGCAGAAGGCCATGGGTGAGGAGGTGCTCACCGCGCTTTCCCCCACCCAGCAGGTGGTGAAGATCGTCCATGACGAGCTGATCAAGATCCTCGGCAGCCACCAGGCGAAACTGCGCTTCGCGAACGAGCCGCCGACGGTCATCTTCGTCGTCGGGCTGCAGGGCTCCGGCAAAACAACCACGACCGGCAAGCTCGCCCGCTGGCTTTCGAAGAACGGCCACAACCCGCTCATGGTTTCGGTGGACGTCTACCGGCCCGCCGCGCGCGAGCAGTTGAGCGTCATCGCACGCGACGTGAAGCTTCCCGTTTACGCCGGCACGCCGGAGGAGACCACGCCGGCCGCGCTGTCACGTTCGGCCCGCCGCGACGCCGTCAACAGCGGCAAGGACGTCCTGCTCGTTGACACCGCCGGACGCCTCCACATCGACAACCAGTTGATGACGGAGCTGCAGGAGCTCAAGGAACTACTGGGGCCAACGGAGATTCTCTTCGTTGCCGACGCTATGACCGGGCAAGACGCCGTGAAGTCGGCGGACGAGTTTCACAAACGGCTTGGCATCACCGGCGTCATCCTCACCAAGATGGATGGCGATGCCCGCGGCGGCGCCGCGCTTTCCATCCGCACGGTCACCGGGCAGCCGCTTAAGTTTGTCGGCATCGGCGAGAAGTACGATGCCATCGAGCCTTTTTACCCCGACCGCGTCGCGTCGCGAATCCTCGGCATGGGCGACGTGCTTTCGATCGTCGAAAAGGTCCAGGAGCAGATCGACCAGAAGCAGGCCGAGGAGATGCAGCGCAAGCTCATCGACAACGAGTTCACGCTGGAGGATTTCCGGGACCAGATCCGGCAGTTGCGCAAACTCGGCTCGCTCGAATCCATCCTGTCGATGATGCCCCAGGTCGGAATCCTCAAGGACCTCAAGAACGTAAAGGTGGACGAGAAGGAAATCACGCGGGTCGTGGCGATCATCGATTCCATGACCTTCCGGGAGCGTGACAATCACATGATCATCAACGGTTCCCGCCGCCGCCGCATCGCGCGCGGCGCGGGAACCACTGTGCAGGAAGTGAACAATCTGCTGAAGCAGTACACGCAGATGCGTAAGATGATGAAGAGTTTTTCGGGCGGTTTCCTGGGCAGGAAGCTCGGCAAGATGAAATTGCCGGATCTCCTGAACCAGCGTTTATAGGCGCCGCCCGCCTTCCGGGCGCGGTCCACTGCATCGCAGATCCGCGGGTCCGGCGGGCGTAAGCGCACAAGTGAGATGGCGCTGCCCGGAAGCGCGGAACGGCCCTGATATTTGCCGAACAGGTTTCAGGAGACGAAATACCGACATATGCTGATGATTCGCTTGGCGCGATTCGGCGCGAAGAAAAAGCCGTCATACCGCCTGGTCATAATTGACAAGGAAAGGGCGCGGGACAGCAAGGCCCTTGAAGTGGTCGGATTCTATAACCCGGTGAGCCAGCCGGCGACCGTACACCTCGAGTACGATCGGGTTAAGTACTGGATGGGTGTCGGGGCAAAGCCTTCCGACACGGTGGCGCGGTTGCTTCAGAAGCATCCCGCCCCGGCGGCCGAACCCGTCGCGGGCTGATTGCCGCCCCTCTCGCACAGGCCGTGCCTCGGCTGCCTGTGTCCCAGAACTCTTGTGCACGTTCAGGATAGAGCGTTCCCGCATAGGGGGATGCTATGATCGAGTTATTGAGGAGGCGCTGGGATGTCCGGGATGAAAGAACTCGTGGAGGATATTGCTAAAGCTCTGGTCGACATCCCCGACCAAGTTGCGATACGTGAAGTTCAGGGCGAACAGGTCACCGTGTTGGAGTTACGGGTGGCACCCAGTGATTTGGGTAAAGTGATCGGAAAGCAAGGGAGAACGGCGCGCTCGATAAGGACGATTCTAGGCGCCGCTGGGATGAAGCTTAACCGGCGCTTTACTTTGGAGATTTTGGAGTAAATTTCTGCCGGAAGGTTCGGAGGCCCGGGACGGCTGGATTGCTCTGGCTGTGCTCGGCCGTCCTTGGGGAAGGCGCGGCGAGTTATTCGCCGTTTCTTTGACCACCGGGGCGGAGCGGTTCCAGAACTTGGGTCGTGTCTGGCTGTCCGTCGCTGGCTCGGACGGCGCAGCGAGGCTCATGGACCTCGAGTCGGTTTGGGAGCACCGTGGCGGGCTCATTTTCAAGTTCCGCGGCGTTGACTCCATCTCCGAGGCCGAACCGCTGCAAGGTCTCGAAGTGTGCGTGCCTCGTGCGGAACGGGCGCCGCTTTCCGAGGGTGAGTACTACCAGTCTGATCTGATCGGCTGCGAAGTGATCGAGGCCGGGAGCGGCGAGCCGCTAGGTACTGTGGCCGCCTTCCAGGAGTTCGGGGGACCGGCGCTTCTGGAAGTGGCCCGCGCGGGCGAACCGCTCCTGATTCCGTTTGCGCGTTCCATCTGCACGCAGGTGGACATCGCGGGCAGGCGGATCCTGGTCAATCTGCCCGAGGGTTTGAAGGAACTGAACAGCCGATGACCTTTGAGGTGCTCACGATTTTCCCGGAGTACTTCCGGGGGCCGTTCGAGCACGGCGTAGTGTCTCGTGCGCAAGAGGCCGGGATTCTGAACATTCGGATCCATGATTTGCGCAATTGGACGCACGATCGCCACCGGACCGTGGACGACCGCCCGTTTGGCGGGGGCGAGGGAATGCTCCTCAAGCCGGAGCCGGTTTTCGCGGCGGTGGAATCGATCTGGCCGGAGCGTGGCCAGGACCGCAAGGTGGTTCTGCTCTCCGCCCAGGGACGGCTTTTCGATCAGGAAATGGCGCGGCGCTTCGCCTCGCTCAGCGGGCTGCTGTTGATCTGCGGCCGATATGAGGGCGTAGACGAGCGTGTTGCCGCGCATTTGGCCGACGAGGAAGTCTCGATCGGCGATTACGTCTTGAGCGGCGGCGAGTTGGCCGCGGCCGTGGTCATCGATGCGGTGGCCCGTTTGTTGCCGGGAGTGCTCGGCAATGAGGCATCGTCGGTCAACGAGTCCTTCGGGCCGGTGGATAATGGAGAGTCCAGCCTGCTCGATTGGCCGCAGTACACGCGGCCCGCGACGTTTCGGGGCTGGACCGTGCCTGAGACACTTCTGAGCGGGCACCACGAGCAGATACGCCGCTGGCGAAGACAGGCGGCATTGGAGAAGATGGAGCGCCTTCGACCCGACTTGGCCGAGCGCCGGCGCACGCAGTTGATGGCGTGCGGGCCCGGTGCGGCGGACGGCGCCGGAGAAAGCACAGCCGCGGCTGAGGCAAATGCCTCCCCAGCGGAAGACAGGAAGGAACCCGAACCCGTGGCCTGCGCCCCGGGCGGGGCGGACATTCATGAATAACCAGCTATTGGTCAAGTACGTCAACAGCAAGAAGCGCGCCGTTCCCGAGTTTCGCCCGGGCGACACCGTCCGGGTGCACGTCAGAATCAGGGAAGGCGACAAGGAACGCCTGCAGGCGTTCGAAGGCGTTCTCATCGCGAGGAACAACAGCGGCCTCGGCGAAACCATCACCGTCCGCAAGATCAGCTTCGGACAGGGCGTCGAGCGCATCTTCCCCGTAAACGCTCCGGTGATCGACCACATCGATGTCGTGCGCACCGGAAAAGTCCGCCGCGCCAAGCTGTACTACCTTCGCGGCCTCAAGGGCAAAGCGGCTCGTCTCAAAGAGCGCGAGTGACTTGTCCCACGGGAAGCGAACATACCGCTGCGTAGGAACGTGGGAGCGCCGTCTGCGCGCTTCCGGGTTTGCCCTGATCGCCGGAGTTGACGAGGCCGGCCGAGGCTCGCTGTTCGGCCCCGTCTACGCCGCGGCGGTCATCCTTCCGCCCGACTGCCCCATTCGCGGATTGCGGGACAGCAAGGAACTTGACGCGCGGCGGCGTGAGGAAATGGCCGCCGCCATTCGCAAGTTCTCCATTTCGTGGTCGGTTGCCTCCGTGGACGCCTTCATCATTGACCGGATCAACATCTATCAGGCCTCGCTGCTCGCCATGAAGCGGGCCGTGGAGCAGCTCGAGGCGCGTCCGGATTGTCTCCTGCTCGATGCCGTGCGCATCGACCTGCCGCTCCCGCAGACGCCCATCATCCACGGTGACGCGCGTTGCCAGTCGATCGCGGCCGCTTCCATCCTGGCCAAGACCGCGCGCGATGCGTGCATGCGCCAGTGGGATAGTGTGTTCCCCGCCTTCGGGCTGGCCCGGCACAAGGGATACACCACCGCGGAGCACGTGGCGGCGCTCTCCGCGCACGGCCCCACCGTTCACCACCGTTTCAGTTTTGAGCCCGTCCGCGCATCCTGCACTCGTGCGGTGCGCCTCCTGCTCGCCTCGCGGGAGTGGTTCCATTTCCGGTGGGACCCGTGGCCGGCCGATGATTCCGGAACGGCCGATCCAATGCGCAGAACTGCCGCCGGGGCGGGCGAATGGCGGTAGAACGTTTCGAAGAGGCCTGGCCGCCGGAAACGGCCGGTCCCGTCCGCTACCGCTGGTTTCACAAGCTCGGCGCCATCATCTACGTCTTCTTCTGCTTCGAGCTCGGTGTTTTCCTCGTCTTGTTTCCGTGGCTGGACTTGTGGGACCAGAACTTCTTTTCGAGCCTCGGCCCGGTGTGGTCGGGCATTTGGAGCAGCCCGTATTTCCGCGGGGCCGTCAGCGGTCTCGGCATCATCGATATCGGGATTTCCTTCGCGGAGATATTGCGCCTGCGGCGCTTCGCTCGCCGGCAGGACTGATGCGGCGTCACGCTACGCCGCGCGCGGGATAGAATGGGATCTCGAGTTTGAGGAGTTTTGTGGATCGCGAGAAGACGACGTTGACGGAAGAGCCTGCTGGAAAGTCCTCGCCACGGAGAGAAAGCACCGCGAGAGGCGCCATCGCCGAGTGGACGGTAACCATCATCCTGCTGTTGTTCGGCACCACCACGCTGGTGCAGGCTTTTGTGATCCCCACCGGGTCTATGGAGGACACGCTGCTCATCGGCGACCACCTGCTGGTGGACAAGTTGGCCTACGCTCCTTCGGACGGCGCCGGCAGGCACCTGCTGCCCTATAGCGATGTAAAGCGCGGAGACATCATTGTGTTCCGGTACCCGGTCGATATCCGCCAAACCTTCGTCAAGCGGGTTATCGGGGTTCCCGGGGACCGGATCAAGATCGTGAACAAGCAGGTGTACCGCAACGGCGCAAAGGTCTACGAGCCTTTCAAGTTTCACAAAGACCACTACATCGACCCGTATCGCGACAACTTTCCCACCATGCCCACCGCCCAGGTTCTCGAACGCGGTCTCGCCATGCTCGAGCACGACGTTGTAAACGGAGAAATTGTAGTGCCTCCGGGCAACTATTATGCGATGGGCGATAACCGCGACTCATCGCTCGACAGCCGTTACTGGGGCTTTGTCCCGCGCGAAAACATCATGGGGAAGCCGCTCATCATTTATTGGTCCTACGAAGCGTCCACCGAGGCGCTCGCCGGGCCCACTATCAGCATCGACCACATGTTCGACCTCATCCAGCACTTCTTCACAAAGACAAGGTGGCAGCGCACGTTCAAGCTCGTGCGCGGTTACCGCGGGTAAGATTCAATGATCAGCCCCGCCGCAGCACGCGCCGAATCGCCTCCCGAGGTGAAGGCGCCGGAACCGCGACGGGGGAACCTGGCGGAGTGGGTCGTCACTTTTATCCTGCTCCTGTTCGCCATCACGGTTCTGGTGCAGCCGTTCGTCATCCCGACCGTGTCCATGGAAGACACGCTGCTTCGGGGCGACCACCTGCTTGTGGACAAGCTTGCGTACGCCCCTTCAGGCTCGGTCAGCCGCTTTCTGCTGCCGTATCACGAGGTCCGGCGCGGCGACATCATTGTTTTCCGCTGGCCCATGGACATCCGGCAGAACTACGTGAAGCGCGTCATCGGGACCCCGGGCGACCGGCTGCGCCTCATCGGCAAGCAGGTCTACCTGAACGGTAAGAAGCTCGACGAGCCTTATAAGTTTCACAAGACGGCCTACATCGACTCCTACCGGGACAACTTTCCGAGCGATCCCAACGTGCGTCTCCCCGACGCGGCGCTGCGCATGCTCGAACACAATGTGACCAAAGACGGTGAAGTCGTCGTGCCGCCGGACATGTATTTCGCCATGGGCGACAACCGCGATAACTCGCTCGACAGCCGCTACTGGGGCTTCGTGCCGCGCGCCAACATCATTGGCAAACCGTTCCTGGTTTGGTGGTCCTACGACGCCTCCACCGAGCACCTGGCCGACCCGAACATCATCAGTCTCGACCATCTCCACGATCTCGGGGCGCACTTCTTCACGAAAACCCGGTGGAACCGCACGCTGCGGTTTGTACGCGGATATCCCCTGCAGTAATCCCCTTTTCCTCTGATCCCGGCGGCGATCTCCGCCCCGCGGTTGACACGCAGAAGTCTTCGCCTTTTCTCTTCTGACTTCAGACTTCTGGCCTGTGACTTCCTCGCTGTATGACGGCCACAGGCTTGCCTGTTTGTCTTTTGGGGGGCAGACGCCTCGTCTGCGAGCCGACCCCCTGGTCGGCTCTCTGCGGGCGACCACCGTCAGGCAGTCAGACCTCGTTCAATCTGGCCCCAGCCGGTGGCAGAGCTGACTTCTGTATTCACCGTAGGCGCCTACCGCCCGCCGCTCGCCAATCTGGCAAACCGGAAGGAGATCACGGCCTCCGTGGGTATCGCCTGCCCGTTCAGCCTGCCGGGTTCGAACTTCCACTGCCGCGCGGCGTCCATGGCGATCGCCGACAGCGCCTTCTGCAGGCTGTCGGCGCGGTTGAGAGACTCCGTCCCGATCACGTTCCCGTTGGCGTCGAGCCTGATATTGATGTCGATGCGCGCCTCCGGTACGGTGAGCATGCGCAGGAAGCTCTTCGCGCTCGGGTTCAGTTTCGGCGATACCTGCTGCACCGGCTTCGGTGCTATGTACTGCGACACTGCTCGAGGAGCCGGTGCCGCGGCCGCCTGCTGCGCGGGCGGCTGCGCTGCAACTTGCGGAGCGGGCTGAACCGGCGGTGAAGGCTGCGGTTTCGGCACGGCCGCTTGCGGCTGCGGCAGAGCGGGATCCTCATCAGGCGGGCTTGCTGCCGGGACTTGCCGCACGGGCGCCGATGCCGGCGCCGGCTGCGCCGGAGGCTGCTGGCTCGTCACTTGCGGCGGCTGCTGTGCCTGTTGCGCTGAGGAAGGCGCGGTTGCCGCGGCAGTCTGCGGCGCGGAGACCGGCATCTGGGAGGGCTTGCGCTCAGGCGATTTCGTGTCCGCGGCGGAAGGCAGTGAAGCGGCTTCTACGGCGCTCACCACAGGCACGCCGGCGCCCGGTGACGGCGGTGGCGCCGCACCGGCAACGCGGACCGACTCGACGAACGGCTCCGGCGTTGGGCCGGTGACGCTGAGGCGGAAGGCGACGTTGCCCGTGGCGGGCGAGTACAGCATGTTCCCGCTTCTGAGCTGCTCCAAGTCCAGGGGAAGTTCACGTTTGAAGTCGCCGTCTTCAATGGTGAAGGTTGCGGCCTTGGCTGTTGCGACGACGGTGGAGCCGGCGTCCCACGTCAGGCGGTAATCGGCGCCGGACAGAACCGCGCTCAGAGCCAGCGTGTTGCGAGGCGGCTTCTCCGGCGCCGGCCGGGAGCAGGAGCAAGCAAGCAGACCGAGCAGCATGGGAAAGATCGCGCGCGAGTGCGACATTGCCTTGCCTTTCTTGGTGACTGATTATAAAGCCAGACATCCCGAAATGAAGAGCGACTTGAGCAGCTAAGTTGCTTTTGTGAGTACTACTTAGCGGGAACCATAGTCCGTAATGCATCCATGGTCGTGTTACTTCATGCACAGGCGCCGTGCCGCCAGTCCCCCCAAGGTACCAGTACGCCGAACCATTCGCGGCAGGGTCACGGCGCCTGAGGGTGCAGGCGTTCCGCCAGGCGGCAGCGGCCCGGCAGCGGCCGGAGGGCCGAGACCACCGGACATGGTAGTGCTACACTCCGACCTTATGGCAGACGGGAGTCCCTTTCTCATACCCGGAGACACGTCGCAGGCCGCCTCTGCCGCCGGCCAGGCGCCGCGCATCTCGTCGCTCCTCGTCAAGCCCGTTTCGGCCGTCTGCAACCTGGATTGCGCCTACTGCTTCTATCTCGACCGCCAAGCCGACCCGTATAAGGATCTTCCGGCCCGCGTGATGACCGCAGACACGCTCGAGCGGCTGGTGGATTCCTACCTGTTCTACTCTTACCCGGCCTCCATGTTCGCGTTCCAGGGCGGTGAGCCGACCCTGGCAGGATTGCGTTTTTTTGAGACCCTTGTCGAGCTGCAGCAGCGTCACGGCCGCAGCGGGCAGTCGGTTTCGAACGCAGTGCAAACCAATGGTGTGCTGCTCGATCAGGCATGGTGCCGGCTTTTCCGCGAGTTTCATTTCCTCATCGGCCTCTCTCTCGACGGCCCGGAAGAGATGCACGACCGCTATCGTATGAACAAAGCCGGCCACGGCACGTGGAAGAAGGTCGTCGCAGGTCTCGAAATGCTGCAGAAGGAGAGGGTGGAGTTCAACATCCTGTGCGTGGTCAGCCAGGCCAACGTACATCGCGCGAGGGAACTCTACCGCTTTTTCCGCGGACTCGGCGTGGAACATATGCAGTTCATTCCGCTGGCGGAGTTCCAGCCCGACGGCTCGCCGATGCCCTTCAGCATCTCGCCGGAGGAGTACGGCCGGTTTCTCTGCGAGGTTTTCGACCTGTGGTGGCCCGAGCGGCGCAAAGCCCGCCTCCGGTTCTTCGACGACCTGGCCGAGGCGCTCGCCGGCCGCAAACCCGGCGCCTGCACTCTGCACGAGACCTGCGACAGCTACGTGGTGGTGGAGTACAACGGCGACGTTTACCCCTGCGACTTCTTCGTCGAGACCGGCTGGAAGCTGGGCAACATCATGCTGGATTCGTTTTCGGAGATCGCCCGCCGCCGGCGCCGATACGAATTCGCGGCACAGAAGACTCTGCCTCACGCGGATTGCCAGGTCTGCGAGTTCCAGGCCGTTTGCCGCGGCGGCTGCCCCAGAATGCGCCACGGCCCGCATCGCCGCTTTGAAGACCTGGACTACTTCTGTCCGGCCTACAAGATGGTCTTCGCCAAAGTCTGCGGCCCGCTGAAACGTGAGCTGGCAAGGCTTGTGGGACGGAGCTGAACCCATCCCGGATAGCACTGCGCATCGCGCTCGATACCACCTCAGCCCGTAGTCTTCAGCCCGCCGGCGATGGCGTTGACCACGACGAGGAGAGACTGCAGAACGCGATCCGGCTCGGCCGTTTCGCCCGCCCGCAGCCTGCGCCATTCGCCGAGCAGCCGGATCTGTTCGCGGTGCAGGCAGCGGAGCGCGTTGCGTCTCATCGCGACGGCCTTGATGAGCCGCGGCCGGTGATCCTGGGGAGCGCGGCCGAAGAGCTCCTCAATCATCCTGCGTGTTCGCTCGTGCTCCGAGAGGATCTGCCCGAGAACGCGCTCGCGCAGAGCGCTGTCCTCCACCAGCGAGGCGTATTCGGCCATGAGCTCGCGGTCCGCGGTGTCGACGCTGGTTTCCACGTTGTGCAGCACGTAGGAGAGGAAGGGCCACTGGCGGACGGCTTCGCGAATGCGCTGCCAACCCGCGGGGTCGGCGCCGCGCAACCATTCGAAGGCGCTACCGACGCCATACCAGCCGGGCAGGTTGAACCTCGCCTGGCTCCAACTGAACACCCAGGGGATGGCGCGCAGGTCGTGGAAAGTCCTGCGGCCGGTGCGGCGCGGCGGGCGCGAGCCGATGCGGCTCGACTCGATGGCGTCGAGCGGCGTCGCCTGGGAGAAGAACTCGACGAAGCCGTCCGTCTCGATCAGGCGGCGATAGGCCCGGCGGCTTTCGTTGGCGAGGCGCTCGAAGACTTCCTCGGCGGGATGCGGCTCGGCGTGCGACCAGCTCTCGTGCACCATGCTCCAGCGGCTCACGCCGGCAAGCAGCCGTTCGAGGTGCTGCGCGGCGGTGAGACGGTTCGCGTACTTCTGGGAGATCACTTCGCCTTGTTCGGTGACGCGCATCTCGCCTTCGAGAGTTCCAGGGGGCAGCGCCTGCAGGAAGACGTGCGTGGGGCCCGCGCCGCGGCCGATGGTTCCGCCGCGGCCATGGAAGAAACGCAGCTCGACGCCCGCCTCGCGCGCGACTTCCGCCATGCGGCTCTGCGCCTTGCGCACCGCCCACTGGCTCGCGAGGATGCCGCCGTCCTTGTTGCTGTCGCTGTAGCCCACCATGACTTCCTGCAGCGGCCGGCTGCGTCCCCGGCGCCGGGCGAGATGGTGCAGGCTGCGGCAGGTCATCGGGGATGCGAGAAAACCCGCGAGCACTTCCGGGCTGTGCTCGAGATCGTCGATCGTTTCGAACAGCGGTGTGATCGGCGCCTCGCAGACGAGCCCCGCCGGCGTGTTGTGGACCAATCCCGCCTCGCGCGCCAGCAGGTAGACGTTCAGCAGGTCCGATACGCTACGCGTCATGCTGACGACGATGGAGCCCAGCCCTCGCCTTCCGAAGCGCTCCATGTGATCGCGAGCCAGGCGAAGGACGCCGACGGTCGCATCGGCCTCGATCGGAAGGCCGGCAGTGACGACGGTGAAGGGGCGAGGCGACGCGAGCTCGCGATCGAGCATCTCCAGACGCCGCTCCTCGGGCCACGCGGCATAGTTCTCGCCTTCGAGTCCCGCGAGTCCGAGTAACTGCGCCACTGCGCGGTCGTGAAACTCAGTGTTCTGCCGGATGTCGAGGGATGCCAGGTGGAACCCGAAGGCGGACGCCATTCTCCGGACGACGGCGATCTCGGTGCGCGCGACCAATCCGGCGCCGATCTCCTCGAGCGAGTCCGCGACCAGCGCCAGATCGGCGTCCAGCTCTTCCGGGCGTTGATAGGCTCCCGATTCGGCGCCGCCCGCGAGTGTTCGCGCGAGCCGTTGCAGCATGAGGTTGAGCATCTGCCGCCATGGCTCGCCGGGATTGCGCTCCACCGCAGTGCGGCCGGCCTCGCCGAGCAGAGCCGCGTACCCGGAGACGTGCGCGGCCAGGGCCGGCGGCGGCGCCTGCAGATCTTCGGCCAGGCTGAGCTTTGCGGCCAAACCGTCGAGTTTTTCGCGCAGGAGGCGCAGCGCCGCGGCCCGCATCATCTCGAGCGCCCTCCGCGTCACCTCCGTGGTGACGAAGGGGTGCCCGTCACGGTCGCCGCCGACCCAGCTCCCGAAGCTCAGGCGCGGCTCCGGCGGCGGCTCCGAGTCCGGGAAGGCCCACATCCAGGATTCGCGGAAGCGATAGGTAAGCAGCTCGAGCGCGGCGGGGAAGACGTTGGTCAGATAGTGCAGCGTGTTCCGGATCTCCGATTCGACGTCCGGGCGTTGCAGCAGGATCTCGCCGGTTCGCCACAGCCGCTCGAGCGCGGATTCGATTCGCCGGCGCAGCGATGCCAGCTCCATCGGCGACCAGTTGCGCCCCTCGCGTTCCAGCAGGAGCAGGTACAGCTCGCGGTGATGGTCGAGCACGGTGGCGCGCTTGGCCTCGGTGGGGTGAGCCGTGAGCACGGGCTCGACGAGCACGTTGCCGAGCGCCTCGCGGATTCTCGCCTCGCTGTAGCCGTTGTCGCGGAGCCATGCCAGGTTGTGAGGCCAGGAACCGAGCTCGCTGGCCGGGCCCCCAACGGTCTCCTGCAGCCGCCGCATCTGGTTCGAGGTGTTCTCTTCCGCCATGCCGAGCAGGTGGAAGGCGACCGAGAGCGCCTGCCCGGCGCGGGGCGGCAGAGGCTCGCAGCGCACGTTACGGGAACCGTTCGAGAATACCGCCTGCAGCAACGCGGCGAGCGGCTCCTCACCGGTGGAGATCAGGACGCTGCAGAAGCAGTCGAGCAGGTATCGGAAATCGGCTTCCCACTTCTCGAAGCCAATGCGCTGGATTTCGGAGCGGGTGAGCGTGGCAGTCGCAGGCACGAGTTCGGTGCGAGGATCCATGACCTGGATTCCATTGTCGCCGATGGAGCGGGGGGCGCGAAGGGAGGTTGTGGCAGAGCTCTTGCGCCCAGCGCCCGCCGCCGGCCCTGGCCTGGCGCAGTCGCCGTCCAAAGGGGACCGCCCCACGATCAGCGTCACTCTGAATGCCGCAATACGCTACGGTTTCGGCGGCGCTGCGCTCTTCATCATCGTGAGCAGCATGACGACATCGGTCTTGGCGCGGATGCCGTGCTCCATGAACGCGGGCATGGAGACATAGGTCCCCTCGGTTGCCTCTTCCGTCTGGCCGCCGAGTGTGAGTGTCGCTTCGCCTCGGAAAAACGCCAGCGTTGCAGGGAACGGTGCGGTGTGAGCCGAGAGCTCCTGTCCTGGTGCGAAGCCAAACAGAATGGCTTTGGTCTTGCCGTCGTCGTGCAGGGTTTGGCTCAGAATTCCGTTCTCCGGCACGCGCGCCCGCTCGCGAACGTCGGCGATATAGACGTAATCAGACGCCATCGGAGCCTCCTGCTACCGTTGTAGCGCGCAGCGGGAGCGGCGTCTGTGACGCGGGTCACGCCGATGCGAGGTCAACGCGATGAAACCCGGGATCCCAGGGCGTCCGGTTGTGGGGCGGTCCCCTGGACCGCGCGGGGTCGCCCGCCCCACGCAGGCCGGCCGGAACTCGCGTCCGGGAACGGCGGGCCCAAAGCCCGCCTCCCGTCAATCCACGATCGCCTGGGAGGCCAGAACCTGCACCAGGCTGTCGAGGTTCAAGTTGCCGGTGGGATGGAGCTGCGCCATGAAGACGAAGACCATGTCCTCTTTCGGATCGATGAAGAAACCGGTGTAGAAGAACCCACCCCAGTAGAACATGCCGGGGGAGCCGAGCTCCTCGAGCGGGGCCTTGACCCCGCCGACGCCGAACCCGATGCCGAACGCGGTGTCGGAGCTGATCTTCCCGAGCTGGTCATGGCTCATCAGCTCAACCGTCTTGCGGCTGATCAGGCGCTTCCCGCCCGCAGTCTTGCCGCCGTCGAGGAACGACTGGCAGAAGCGCGCGTAATCGCCGGCCGTCGAGCAGAGGCCGGCGCCGCCGGCGAAGAGCTTCCGCGGTCCTTTATAGGGGTAATCCGCCGAGTAGATGAAATGGCCTTCCTCTTTCGACTTGTCCGGGAACCGCAGGAGCCCTTTCTCGTCATCCCACATATAAGCCGTGGCGAGGCGCTTCACCTTCTCGGGCGGAACGTAGAAGTACGTGTCGTTCATCGAGAGCGGCTCGAAGATCCGTTCGCGGAAGAACTGGTCGAGCGGCTTGCCGGAAACCACTTCGACCAGGCGGCCGAGAACGTCAATTCCCAGGCTGTATTCAAAGCGGTCGCCGGGGTTGAACAGCAGCGGAAGCGCGGCCAGCTTCTTCACGCTGTCGCCGATGGCGCCGTCGTACTGCAGGAGGCCGTGCGCAACGCCGGCATCCTTGTACATGGCGCCGAGGTCGGCGTTCCAGTGATAGGTCAGGCCGGAGGTGTGCGTCATCAGGTTCTTGATGGTGATCTCGTGGGCTGCGGGCGCCGTGTAGGTCTGGCCCGAGGCGGTCTTCATCAGCACCTTGGGGTTCTTGAACTCCGGCAGGTACTTCGAGACCGGATCGTTGAGCAGAAAGCGCCCTTCCTCATAGAGCATCATGGCGGCGAGGCTCGTGATGGGCTTGGTCATCGAGCAGATACGGAAGAGGGCGTCCGGCGGCATGGGCGTGCCGGCCTCGCGGTCGAGCATGCCCTGTCCCTTCAGCCAGGCGACCTGGCCTCTCCGCATGACGAGCGTAACCGCTCCGGCAATGCGCTTTTCATCGATGGCGCGCTGGACAGCGGCTCCAATCCGGTCGAGCCTTTCCTGCGAGAGGCCCACCGCGTCGGGCTTGGCCACGGGCAGGCTTTGCGCCAACAGGGGCGCGGTCAAAATGGCGGTGATCAAAAGGGCGAACAGCGCTCTCCGCGTACGTCGAACCAGCATGGATCCTCCTCGGTAGTTGTCCGGCAACGGCCGGGTTGGCGGGAACCATATTAACGCAGGGAAAACCAAGGCCGCTGATACCCGGCCGGGTGCGTTGCGTCAAGCGGTGGGAGCGGGTCAGCGTCTTCGGATGCGGGGGAGTCTGGGCGCGTTCATTGAGCAGCAGTCGCGCCAGCTCGCCTCCGGCGTGCGCAGGAGAGGGCAGGAAGACATACACCGCGAGGGTCATATTCCGATTTTCGCTTGGCCGGCAGGGTAGGCGCGCCGCTATAATGAGACCCGAAATCCACGAGGAGGTTGGCGCCGTGTCTCGCTATTGTTCGCGCAGGGAGTTCCTCCGTGGAGCAGCCGCTTTAGCCGGCGGCTCCATTCTTGCCCGTTCAGCCCGTGCCGACACACCGGGGCTTTACTCGCCGCGCTCAACGGTTTCGCTCGTCAAGGGTGACGTGCGCCGCCAGAACGTCTACAACGCCCTGAACCAGATCGACGACCAGATTGCCCCGCTGCTGGCCACGAAGAAGATCGTGCTGATCAAACCCAACCTGGTGTGGGGCGATTGTCCGGTCGGCACCACGAACATCGATGCGGTGGGCGGCATTCTCGACTACCTGCGCGGTGTGCGGAACTACAAGGGGCCCGTCGTCATCGCCGAGGCCTCCGCCGACGACACGCGTGCGAACTTCTCCGGCTACAAATACGCCCAGGTGGTGAATGAGTTCAGCGGCGTGTTCGCGAGCGTTTCCCTCGTGGACATGAACCAGGAAGGCGACGACGGAAAGTTCGTGGTGCAGCAAGTGGTGGATCAAAACCTGCACATACAGCCCGTGAGGCTCGCTGCGCGGCTGTTCGATCCGGACGCGTTCATCATCTGCTCGGCCATTCCGAAGACGCACGACCGCGTGGTGGCTACCATGTCCGTGAAGAACATGGCCATGGGATCGCCGCTGCACACCAACAACCTTGCCGACGGGTGGTGGGCGTGGAACGATAAGCCGAAGATGCACGACACCCACCGGCTGGCGAACGTGAACATCTTCCAGGTGGCGCAGAGGCTGAAGCAGTTCTGGGGCGTCGCGGTGATCGACGGCTATCAGGGCATGGAAGGGAACGGCCCGACCGCGGGCACGCCGGTGGACTCGCGGTTGGCCATCGCCTCGACGGACTTCGTCGCCGCGGACCGGGTCGGGGTGGAGTGCATGGGCATCGATCCGAGCTGGATCGGCTACCTCAACTACGCGTGGAACCTCGGACTCGGGCAGTTCGATCTGTCGAAGATCGACATTCGCGGCGAGCAGCCCGCAACCGTGAAACAGGTCTACACGCTGCACCAGGACATCAACGACGAGCTGCAATGGCTGGCGCCGTTTCCGAGCTGCAATCCATCCATCATGCGGCCGTGGAGGCAGATGTAAGCGGCCACGCGGCACGGAAGCACGGCGCCGCCCGCGTAGCGGCATCCGCGTGCGCTATGCCGTCTACGAGAGCAACGAGGAGATGCTCGCGAAGGTGATGGGCGGCAACTCGGGCTGGGACGTGGTGTTCCCCTCGAACTACTTCGTCTGCCCGATGGTCGAGCTCGGCCTTCTTGAGCCGCTCCAGCCGGAACGGCTGCGGAACCTCGACCAGCTCGAGCCGCGCTTCCGCCAACCGTAGTGCGCGAGGATTCCGTGCTCTACCCGCCCGTGGAGGTCCTGGCGCGCGGCGAACGGTTCGAGCCGATGCCGCCCGCCGCGCAGCGTTTACGCGACCGCCTCTGGACCGAAATCAAAGCCGCGTGAGTCTTCGGGCTCCGCCCGGGTGTGCGACAAGAAAGTGGGGATTCTGTAGTGTCTGAATCAAAGCTCGTAAGAGCGCAAGAGCTTAGCCCATGGCGTGAGCCATGGGGAGTCGCCGGATTCATGAAGCCCCGGCACGGGGCGAAAGATCGTGCCGTCGCCATCTTCCGCCCCCGCTGGGGGCTTTTCCGGGCACGCCGCTTTTCCCATGGCTTACGCCATGGGCTACTCTCCGTCGCCCTCCGGGCTGGTGTAGCGTCCTTGCGCACCACTACGCTCACTTACCCGCGTTTTCCTTCGGAATTCGGAATCTCGCCACTTTCAAGTCGCGCACCCGCTCCGCCCGCGCCGCTTGACACGGAGCGCCCCGTGTGTCGTCATTCTGATTTGGAGTCGCGACGTTCGCTTGTCCTGAGCGGCGTTGTGGATGACTCTGACCCCGACGCAAGTGAGTTTTCGCTCGAAGGGAGGGCGCGGATGCAGCGCACAATTTCTTTCACTTTGAACGGCAAGCCGGCGCGCGTCACCGTGGACGACAGCCGTATGCTCCTGTGGGTGCTGCGCGAGGACCTCGGCCTCACCGGCGCGAAGTTCGGCTGCGGCGAGGGCCTCTGCGGCGCGTGTACGGTCATCGTGGACGGCGAGGCGGTGGCCTCCTGCGCGACGGCCATCAAAGACGTCGCCGGGAAGCGAGTCCTGACAATTGAAGGGCTTTCGCACGGCGCGGCGCTTCACCCCATTCAGCAGGCGTTTTTGAAACACCACGCGTTCCAGTGCGGCTACTGCACGCCGGGCATGATTCTGCAGGCGTACGCGCTCCTCCAGAAAAAGCCGCGGCCGACGCGAGCCGAGATTCTCGACGGCATGGAAGGGAACCTGTGCCGCTGTGGGTCGCACCACCGGATTGTAGCTGCGATTCAGGAAGCGTCCCGCGCAGCCAAAGGAGGCGCCGCATGAAGAAGCGTGCCCCGCTTCCGCAGGAGCCGAAGCCTGTCTCGCTTCCGCCAGAGCCCACACGCCGCGACTTTCTCGCGCTCGCCGGCTCCGGTCTCTTCATCTTCTTCCCGGCCGAGGCGCCGGCAGAGTCTCAGGAGCCCTCGCGCCTGCCCGCGAGACAAGGCTATCCGACGGACTTCAACGCCTATCTGCACATCGCCCCGGACAACCGCGTGACGTGCCTCGTCGGCAAGGTCGAACTGGGTCAGGGCAACATGACCGCGCTGGCGCAGCTTGCGGCCGAGGAACTCGACGTGCCGCTCGACGCAGTCGAGATGGTGATGGGCGACACCGACCGCTGCCCGTGGGACATGGGCACGTTCGGTTCGTTGAGCATCCGGGCGTTCGGCCCCGTCCTGCGCGGTGCAGCGGCGGAAGCGCGCGCCGTGCTTCTCCAGATGGCTGCCGAGCATCTCGCACAGCCTGTGGCGCAGTTGCAGGTGAAGGACGGCGTAGTCACCGGCGGCGGCAAGAGCGTCACCTACGGCGAACTCGTCCAGGGCAGGCGTATCGAGCGCCACCTCGAGAAGGCGCCGTGGAAACCGGTGCGCTCGTTCAACATCATCGGGAAGCCGGCGCGCCGCAAAGACGCGCTGGCGAAGGTGACGGGCAAAGCGCTCTACGCCGGAGACGTCGTGCTCCCCGGCATGCTGCGCGCGCGCATTGCGCGTCCGCCCGCTCATGGAGTTCACTTCAGCGTGGGGACAGCCGGCGCCAGCAAGATCGAGGGCGCGCGCGTCGTTGCCGACGGCGACATGGCCGCCGCTCTCCACGAGCATCGCGAGTCCGCCGAGCAGGCGCTCGACGCCTTCGAGCGTCTATCCGAACAGTTGAAGCCGGGAGTGAATGAGAAGACCATTTTCGAGCACCTCTTGAAGAACTCTCCGCCCCCGCAGATGGTGGCCGAGGCCGGCAACCTCGCGGAAGGCGAGAAGCTGTCGTCTTCAGTTCTCGAGCGCACGTACCTGAACGCCTACGTCGCGCACGCGACCATGGAGACACACTCGGCAATCGCACAGGTGGAATCGGGCAAGGCCACCGTCTGGGCGGGCACGCAAACGCCCTTCGGGCTGAAGCAGCAGGTGGCCCAGGCGCTCGGGATGGCGCCCGAGAACGTCCGGGTCATCGCCACGTACGTCGGCGGCGGCTTCGGCGGGAAGAGTGCATCGCGCCAGGCCGTTGAGGCCGCGCGGCTCTCGAAAGCCACCGGCAAGCCTGTCCAGGTGGTCTGGGACCGTGCCGAGGAGTTTTTCTATGACACCTTCCGCCCCGCGGCGGTCGTGAAGATCCGCACGGGGATGAGCGGTGTGGGCCGCATGGTGATGTGGGACTACACGGTCTACTGCGCCGGTGATCGCGAAGCGAAGCAGTTTTACGATATCCCGCACCAGCGGACTCTCTCCGCCGGCGGTTGGGGAGGTCAGCCCGGCAGTCTTCACCCGTTCGCCGTGGGACCGTGGCGCGGGCCATCGGTTAACACGAATACGTTCGCGCGCGAATCCCAGGTGGACATTCTGGCCGTCCAGGCGGGAGTGGATCCGCTCGAGTTCCGTCTTCGCCACATCACGGACCCTCGCCTGCGCGGTGTGCTTGACGCCGCGGCAAAGCAGTTCGGCTGGAAACCAGGCCGCGCGCACCAGGGGCGGGGCAGCGGTGTGGCCTGCGCCCTCTACTTGGGATCGTACGTGGCCACCATGGCAGAGGTAACGGTGGACCGCGCCACCGGGCACGTGCAGGTGCAGCGTGTCGTCGCCGCCGAGGACCATGGCCTCACGGTGAACCCCGACGGAGCCCGCCAGCAGATGGAGGGCTCGGTAATGATGGGCCTCGGCTACACACTCTCCGAGGGCGTGCGCTTCAACGGCGGCCAGGTGCTCGACCACAACTTCGACTCGTACCAGATCCCCCGTTTCTCATGGCTGCCCCAGATCGAAACCGTTCTGATCGACGATCCCGAGACGCCGTCCGCGGGATGCGGGGAACCGCCCATCGTCACCATGGGCGCGGTCATCGCCAACGCCATCGCGGACGCGGCCGGAGTCCGGATGCTGGAGCTGCCCATGACGCCGGCCCGCATCCTGGAATCCCTGAAGAAAGGCGGGTAAGCGTCAACACTGTTCACTTAATCAGGATCCCATCGAAGTGGGACAGGCCTCCTGGCCTGTCTCTGCAACGTTAAGGCATATCGAAACGACAGGCCACGACAGGCCAGGAGGCCTGTCCCACAATGACTGTCTCCTGCGATAATAAAAGGCTAAGTCCGTTGATTCTAGGCTGGCTGAGCTGAAAATGCCGATTTCCGTGTCACCGCTGACTTATTGGTTTCCTAAGCTCACGGTAGCTGCGATCCTCGACATTCTGGTTGTCGCTTTTCTCATTTACCAGCTCATCATGGTGGTGAAGGGGACCCGCGCCGCTCAGGTGCTGGCGGGCATCGGCGTCCTGCTGCTGGTCTACGTGGCGGCTGTCTGGCTGCGGCTGGAGCTGCTCCGCACGGTTCTCGCCGTCGTCGTTCCCTACTCGGCCATCGCGCTCATCGTGTTATTTCAGAGCGAGATCCGCCGGACCCTGGCGCGAATCGGCCGGCGCCGCTGGCTCGGATTCCGGGGCAACCTGCAGCGCCGGGAATCGATGGACGACATCCTGCTTGCTCTGGCGCGCTGTTCACAGCAGAAGATCGGCGCCCTGATTGTGCTCGAGCGGGACACCGGCCTGCGCACTTTCATTGAGAGCGGTGTTCCTCTGAATGCGAACATATCGCGCGACCTGCTGCTGGCAATCTTCCAGCCCGGGGGTGCGCTCCATGACGGCGCGGCCATCGTCCAAGGAGACCGCGTCGCCGCGGCCGCCTGCTTCCTGCCGCTCAGCATGAACCCCATCCTGGCCAGAAAGCTCGGCACACGGCATCGCGCTGCGATCGGCATCACCGAGGAAGCGGACTGCCTGGCGCTGGTGGCCTCCGAGGAGACCGGCCGCATTTCGATTGCCGTTTTCGGCGAGCTCGAATCCGATGTGACGCTGAATCGGGTGGCGGAGCGGCTGGCTCAGCACTTCGGCCGCAAGCGGAGGGAGGACTGGCGCGCCACCATGCGGGAACCCGCCTGGGAGATCGAGAACACCGAGTCCGGCGAGGACCGCAGCGCGGAGCGCGTATGATCCGCAAGATCTTCGAGAAGGCCGCGTGGCGTCTGCTCGCTCTCGCCGTCGCATTCGCGCTCTGGCTTACCTTCGTCGGCAGCCCCGAGTTCGTCACCTCCGTTTCGGCGCCGGTGGAGTATCAGAACATGCCGGCGGATCTGGAGCCTGTCTCGGAACTTCCGCAGCGCGTCTACCTGGAAGTGAAGGGCCCTCCGGCGCGACTCCACGGCTTTGGTCCCTCTGAGGCGTCGGTCATTCTGAATCTCGATGGCATTCACCGCGCAGGCGAGCAGACCATGACGATCAATCGGAAATCCGTGGATCTGCCCGCGGGCGTCAGCCTTGTCCGCGCTGTTCCCGCACAGATCCGGTTGAACTTCGAGCGGCTCGTCACGGCCGACGTGCCTGTTCGAGCGCGTATAGGTGCGCCGCCGGCTGCCGGGTACCACATTGCCGCCGTGCAGGTGACGCCCAGGCTGGTGAAAATCGCCGGCGTTCAGAGCCGCGTGCGCCGCATCACCGTCGTGGAAACGGATCCGGTGGACCTTGCGGGCGCCATTGGGAAGAGCGAGTTCCAGGTGAGCACGTTCTCAGGCGACCCGCAGGTGCGGCTTGTCTCGCCCCCTTCGGTACACGTCAGTATTACGCTCGCAAAAGACACGACAGGGGGGGCTCCTACGAATGGCAAGACAGCTGTTCGGCACTGATGGTGTGCGCGGAGTCGCGGGGGAGTATCCTCTCGATCCGCCGACGGTTCACGCGCTCGGTGTCGCCCTGGGCGAAGTGGCGTCCCGCCTTGCTCCTGCTCCGGAAGTGGTCATCGGCATGGACACACGTGAGTCCGGATCCTGGATCGCCGCGCAGGTGGCCGGGGGCCTCGCGCGCCGCGGCGTCGGGGTTCGATTTGCCGGTGTCACGACGACGCCGGGCGTCGCCTATCTCACCCGCACCAACCATTTTGTGGCGGGGGTGATGATCTCCGCCTCCCACAATCCGTACCGCGATAACGGCATCAAGCTCTTCAGCCACTCCGGTTACAAGCTGCCGGATACCGAGGAGCACGCGATCGAGCAGCAGATGTTCGCCCTGCTCGAGGCCGGCCTCGAGCCGCAGGAGTGGCCGCTGACGCCGGACCCGGGTCTCGATCGCCACTACGTGGACTATCTGGAGTCCACGGTCTCCGCGAGGCTGGGGCTACGGATCGTGGCCGACTGCGGGAATGGCGCCGCGTCGGGACTCGCGCCGGAGCTGCTGTCCGAGCTCGGCGCGTCCGTTGCGGTGATGTGCGCGGAGCCCGATGGCCGCAACATCAACCTGGGCTGCGGCGCTCTCCATGTCGAGAAACTGCGCGAGCGCGTGCTGGCCGGGGGCGCGGACCTCGGAGTTGCCTTCGACGGGGACGCCGACCGCGCGATGTTCGTCTCCGCCGGCGGCAAGATCGTTGATGGCGACGGCGTGCTGCTGATTGCGGCCCGCCGCCTGAAGAGCCTCGGGCGGCTGCCCGGTCCGGATGGCCGGCCCACCGTCGTGGCCACTGTCATGTCCAACCTCGGCCTCGAGAGGGCGCTCGCGGCTCACGGCATCGCCCTCCTTCGCACGCCTGTGGGTGACAAGTACGTCCTCGAAGAAATGTTGCGCACCGGCGCGCGGCTCGGCGGCGAGCAGTCCGGCCACGTGGTTTTCCTTGACCATGCAACGACAGGCGATGGCCTGCTCACGGCCTTGCGCGTGCTCGAAGAGATGGTGGAATCCGGCCGCACTCTGGATGAACTCACCGCCGAGCTCGAGATCTACCCGCAGCGGCTGGTGAACGTGCGCGTGCGCTCGCGCAAGCCCCTTGCCGAGTTGCCGTCGGTCAGCGCGGAGATCCGCGCGGCGGAAAGTGCGTTCGGCTCCGCGGGACGCGTGCTGGTGAGGTTCTCCGGAACCGAGCCCCTGGCCCGTGTCATGGTCGAAGGCCCCGTGCTCGCACAGGTGGAGGCATTCGCCTCCCGCATCGCCGGCGCCATCGAACGCGAGATCGGCGCGTAACGCCCGGCTGCCGCCGCGCGCAAGCTCGGGCGCAGGCGGCCCGGGAACTACGCAAACTTAACTCCAGGAGATCTCCCCAGGGCAGAGCCTGTCGCCGCAGGAAGTTCAGGCTGACTGCCCGTAACCGTAACCTCTCCCGCCAGGCGCGCGCCATTCTCTCTCTGGGGATAGTGTGCCCACGCCGGACATGGTGTGATGAAGGACTCTTCACGGGCCGCTGCTGCCTGGTGGTGTCGAAGAATCGGACCTAAGTCTAGTGCGGCGCAAATAACGCGTGGTTTGCCGGTTGGTGTGGGGCGGCTCCCCTGAGCCGCAACCCGACCCCCAGGTCGGGTTTGGCCGGGTCAGGGGACCCGGCGCGGTCCAGGGGGACCGCCCCACTTAAGGCCCGTGATTAACGCCGCAGTGCACTAGATCTGAGATGATAAAAGTCCCCGGGCGCTGCTTGGGAATGGCCCTCAAGGTATGTGGATAGTACGTCTCGCGCTTCGCCGCCCGTACACGTTCGTCGTCGCCGCGCTGGTCATCATGCTGCTCGGCGCGGTGTCCATCATCCGCATGCCAGCCGACATCTTCCCGGACGTCAACATCCCCGTGGTGAGCGTCATTTTTTCCTACTCCGGCATGCCGCCCGAGGAGATGGAAAAGCGCATCGTGACCGTGGCCGAGCGCGCCTTCACCACCACGGTGAACGATATCGAGCACATGGAGTCCCAGTCTATGCTGGGCTTCAGCCACATCAAGATTTTCTTTCAGCCCGGGGCGCGCATTGAAGCCGCGGTCGCGCAGATCAACGCCCAGTCGAACTCCATGCTCCGGGTGCTGCCCCCAGGCATCTTCCCGCCCGCGATTCTTCGTTACAACGCGGCGAGCGTTCCCATTCTCCAGATCAGTCTCAGCAGCCCGACCCTCACCGAACAGCAGCTTTACGACTACGGTCTGAACTTCTTGCGTACGCAGCTGTCGGCCGTTCAGGGCGCTTCCGTCCCGCTCCCGTGGGGTGGCAAGTACCGCCAGATCATGGTGGATCTCGATCCGCAGTTGCTCCACGCCCAGGGTCTCTCGGCCACGGATGTCTCCAACGCCATCAACCTGCAGAACCTGATCCTGCCCGCGGGCACCGCCAAGATCGGCGAGCGCGAGTACAACGTACGGCTGAACAGCAGCCCGCTGATTTTGGACGAGCTGAATCGCCTGCCGCTGAAGCAGATCGACGGCGCCACGGTTTACATCGGCGACGTGGCGCAGGTGCGTGACGGCTACGCCGTGCAGACGAACGTGGTCCGCGAAAACGGCCGCCGCTCCGCCCTGATCACCATCCTGAAGAGCGGCGCCGCCTCCACCCTCGACGTAGTCAGCCGCGTCCGGAAGATCATGCCGCGGATCCAGGCCACGCTGCCGCGCGAGCTGAACTTGCGGTATCTCTTCGACCAGTCGCGCTTCGTACGCGCCTCGCTCAACAGTGTGCTCCGTGAGGCCGCCATCGCCGCGTTGCTCACGGCGCTGATGATTCTGCTGTTCCTGGGGAGCTGGCGCAGCACCGTCGTGGTCGCCACGTCGATTCCGCTCTCCATTCTGACGTCGATCATCGTGCTCAACTTTCTCGGCCAGACGCTGAACGTGATGACGCTGGGCGGCCTCGCGCTGGCGGTCGGCATCCTGGTGGACGACGCGACCGTGGAGATCGAGAACATCCATCGCAACCTCGGGCAGGGCAAGCCCATCAGGCGCGCGATTCTGGATGGCGCACAGCAGATCGCCGTGGCGGCGTTCGTCTCCACGCTCTCCATCTGCATCGTGTTCGTGCCGGTGGTGTTCCTGAGCGGCTCGGCGAAGTGGCTGTTTACGCCGCTGGCGGTGGCCGTCGTATTTGCCATGATGGCGTCCTACCTGCTCTCACGGACGCTCGTGCCGACCATGGTGTGGTACCTGCTGCGCGGCGAGGTGCACCGGCACGTCCGCGTGAACGGGATTCCGGAAAGCTCCGGGCACGGCATCTTCCGCCGCTTTCACCTGGCGTTCGAGCGCGGCTTCGAGCGGTTTCGGGACTCCTACGCGGGCGCGCTCGAGTGGGCGCTCGGACACCGCGGCATCGTGTTCCTCGCATTCCTCGCCTTCTCCGCCGCCAGTATGGCCCTCCTGCCGCTCATCGGCCAGGACTTCTTTCCCCGAGTGGATGCCGGCCAGTTCCGGCTGCACGTGCGCGCACCCGCAGGTACGCGGCTGGAAGAGACCGAGCGGTACTTCACGGCAGTCGAGCAGACGATCCGCAGGGCGGTGCCGAAGGAAGAACTCGGCCTCGTGCTCGACAACATCGGCGTGCCTGTCGGAGGCATCAACCTGGTGTACGCGGATCCTTCCACCGTTGGTCCCTCCGACGGCGAGATTCTTGTCTCTCTGAATGAGAACCACGGCCCCACGTGGGATTACGTCGCCGACCTCCGGCGCACGCTGCGCAAACAGTTCCCCGAGTTGACGTTCTTCTTCCAGCCCTCGGACATCGTCAGCCAGATCCTGAACTTCGGCATTGCGGCTCCCATTGACGTGCAGGTGGCCGGGAGAAACTACGCGGCGAATTTCCGCATTGCCCGCGAAATTGCGGCTGAAGTTGCGCGCATCCCGGGCGCGGTTGACGTGCACCTGCACCAGGTGGTGGATGCCCCCGAGTTCCGTGTGAACGTGGATCGCTCCCGCGCCATACAGATGGGCCTGACGCAGCGCGACGTTGCCAACAGCATGCTCATCTCGCTCAGCTCCAGCGGTTTGGTGGCTCCGAACTTCTGGCTGAACCCGCAGAACTCGGTGAATTACCCTCTTGCCGTGCAGACGCCGCAAGGGCGCGTGGACTCATTCGATGCGCTCGCCAGCACACCGATCGCGCCCCCCGGCGGCGGTCAGACGCAGCTTCTCGGCAACCTCGCCAGCATCGGCCGCGGCACGTCCATGGCGGTGGTCAATCACAATAACGTGCAGCCTGTGTTTGACGTGCTCGCGAACGTCGGCGACCGCGATCTCGGCGGAGTCGCAAGCGAAGTGGAACATGTTCTGGAGCGAGCCCGCGCGAAACTGCCGCGCGGGAGTTTCATCGACGTGCGGGGGCAGGTTCAGAGCATGAGTTCCTCGTTCACCGGCCTAGGGTGGGGACTCGTATTCGCCGTGGTGCTGGTCTATTTCCTGATGGTGATCAACTTCCAGTCCTGGCTGGACCCGCTCATCATCATGATGGCCCTGCCCGGCGCGCTTTCGGGCATCCTCTGGATGCTCTTCGTTACCCGGACAACCGTCAGTGTGCCGTCGCTCATGGGCGCCATCATGAGCATCGGCGTCGCGACCTCGAACAGCATTCTGCTCATTACGTTCGCCAACGACCAGCGCCGTGCCGGGCAGAATGCCAGCGAAGCGGCTCACTCGGCCGGGTTTGTGCGCCTTCGCCCGGTGCTCATGACGGCGCTCGCCATGATCATCGGCATGCTGCCCATGTCGCTCGGCCTCGGCGAGGGCGGCGAGCAGAACGCACCGCTCGGCCGCGCTGTCATCGGGGGCCTCATCATCGCAACCTTCGCTACGCTGTTCTTTGTCCCTGTGGTTTACGCCGTATTGCGGAAGCAGGAGCCCGTTCCGCTCGACCGGGAGGAATGATCACGATGCCGGCTGAGATCGAAAAGCCTGTGGCCGCGAGGCCCGCGACACGCGGCGGAACCCGCTGGGCTGCCATCGCGGGCTTCCTCGCCCTGCTTGTGTTTGTGGCGCTGTTTGCCGCGGGCTACCTCCCGCGCCGTGCCCAGCAACGGACGCTCGCCGCCGAATCCCGCGAGGCTGCCTCCGAACACAGGCGCGTCCACGTGGTTCCCGTCAAGCGCGCGCCTGCGCGCAGCTCGACCGTGCTGCCCGGAAGCATGCAGGCCATAGACCAGATATCGATATTCGCCCGCGCCGACGGATATCTGAAGCGGCGCCTTGTCGATATCGGCGACCGCGTGACGGCCGGACAACTCGTGGCCGAGCTCGAGACACCCGAGCTCGACCAGCAGATCCGCCAGGCCCGCGCGTCCCTCGAGCAGACGCGGGCCGCGGCCACGCGCGCCCGCGCCGCCTTGGGGCAGTCGCAAGCCAACCTCGAGCTGGCGTCGGTCACCCTGAAACGTTGGAAGGTGCTCGTTGCCAGGGGCGTTCTCGCGCAGCAGGAGGGCGACCAGAAGCAGTCCGATTTCGATGCCCGCCAGGCGGATGTGCGCGCCGCGGAGGCCGCCATCAAGGCTTCTGACGCGGATGTGGCCGCCGCCGAAGCGAACGTGCAGCGGCTCCTCGAGCTGCAGTCGTTCAGCAAGGTCACGGCGCCGTTCGCCGGCGTCATCACGGCGCGCAACGTGGATACCGGCACGCTGATCAGCTCCGGCAGCGGCGCCAACTCGCGCCAGCTTTATGACCTCGCCCGCATCGACCGCCTGCGCATCTACGTGAACGTTCCGCAGGCCTACGCGCCCGCGGTGCGGACCGGCCAGCCTGCTGACGTTCTGATCCAGGAGTTTCCGGGCGTCACCTTTCACGGCTCGGTAACGCGCACCGCCAATTCGCTGGACGAGAAAACGCGCACGCTGCTCACCGAAGTGCAAGTATCGAACTCTTCCGGCCGGCTGCTGCCGGGGATGTACGCGCAGGTGGGGCTCGTTCTCGAGCGGGCGACTCCTCCGGTGCTCGCGCCGGCCGACACGCTCATGGTGCGCTCCGACGGCTCCTATGTGGCCGCGGTGGGGCGCGACGGCGCGGTCGAGCTTCGCAGAGTGATGCTGGGCCGCGACTACGGCGTGGAGGTTGAGGTGGTATCGGGGCTGGACGGCTCCGAGCGCCTTATCGCGAACCCGCGCGACGACCTCAAGCCCGGCGAAATCGTCGAGGTGGAATCAGGCGGGGCGCTCGGCGAATAGCCCGGCGCTATTGCTTGGCGGCATCCGCCGTCTTCACGAGCTCCCAGCGGCCCCGGCCGCACTTGTTCTTGCAGGCTGGTAGCTCCTGGTTCTTCGTGAAGGTGGCCGGCAGCTTGCACACGCTGCACCAGTAAATGCCCGTTGCGGGCGCCTTAACGCCCGGTTTGTATGTGCTCACTCGGATCTCCTGGGGAATTCGTGTTCCCGATAATGGCGCGCGGCAGGTCTTCCGCCCGGTCTACGATCACATCCGGCGGATCTTCCTGGAACGTCTCCGGCTGGAACCCGTAAGTTACGCCGCAGACGCGCACGCGCGCGTTGCGGGCCGTGCGCACGTCCACCGCGCTGTCACCGATGATCATAGCCCGCTCGCGCGGCACTCCGGTCTCGGCCAGCAGCACGTCCACACCCACCGGATGCGGCTTCTTGTGCTCGAAGCTGTTGCCTCCGTAAACCCGCGCGAAATACTTCGACAAGCCGAGGCCATCGATGATCTTCCCGCTCACCCGCACCGGCTTGTTCGTCAGCACGGCCATCCGCACTCCGGCGCGGTGCAGTTCCTCGAGCGCCTCCGGGATTCCGGGATACGGCTTCGTGTTGTCGAGTTTGTGTTCGTCGTACCAGGCCAGAAAGTAGTCGAGCGATTTCTGCACCACCTCATCGCTCGCAGCCGGCCCCATGGCCCGCCGCATCAAGACCGGAGCGCCGTTGCCCACGTAATTCCCGATCGTATCGAGGTCGAGCGGCGGCATGCCAAACCACTCCCGCGCCGCGTTCACGGCGTGAGCCAGGTCGAGTTTCGAGTCAACCAGCGTCCCGTCCAGGTCGAAGATGAGCAGGTCCATGCGGTGGTGGGCGCCCGCGCGCCACACTCTATTGTAAGCGGGCGAGTCGCTCCTTCAACGAATGCTGAGCCGAGAAACGGGGACCGCGTGCCTTCTGAAGTGCGACTCACTGTGGGCGGCCGAGGCCGTGCAAAATGCGTCTATTTGACGTGTTTTGCAGGTCAAAACGCGCTGATTAGCGCATTGTTGCGCGCTTTTATCCGCTCAGAGGTCCTGTGCGCCCGCAGGCGGCTGCTTCTCCCCGTGGTGGCCCCAGGTCTCGAGCAGTTTCTCGACGCTGTACTTGAACCCCTGCCGGATCTCGTACGGCGCGGCATAGGCGATGACGCGGGCCGTCCCCATCACGTAGGGCGCAAGCTGCGACTTCGCCACGGTCTGCGGCGGCAGCTTCGGAGAGAACGCCATCAGCACCAGGACGATCACCGCCGCGACCAGCGCGCCCCGAATCACGCCGAAAGCGCCGCCCAGCAGCCGGTTCAGCCACGTCAAGTGCGCGTGCTTGATGAGCTTGTTGATGAGGGCCGCGACCAAGGCTCCGGCGATGATGATGCCTGCGAAGATCGCAAAGAAGCCGATGATGTTCGCCACCGTTCTCGAGTTGACGTGCGGTGCGAGGGCCGCTCCCACCGGTCCATAGAACCAGAGGCCGACGACTAAGCCCAGAACGGTCGAGACAAGCCCGAGGGCCGTGCTGGCCAGGCCCTTCTTGAGCCCTTCGATGAACGACAGCAGGAGGATGAGCCCGAGGACGATATCCAACCAGTTCGGCATACGATCTCCGATCTTCACACAGCCACGGCGGAACGGCGCGATCCGCCCCCAATACTTTACGACAATTAGAACGTTGGTGTTCCCCTGGAAATGGCGGCGCAGCACGCTTCGGGGAGAGGCGCGCGAAGCGGCGTAGCATGATCCGCACGAGGCCCCGGCGTGGCCCGAACCGCTGCCTTTCGCAGGCAGGCGCAAGAACCGGGATGTCCCCGCATCGCCGGCGGGC